>Ga0247608_10001175_pt1 | contig 37631 bp, 57 predicted proteins | sample 176DNAGHGlowgp2_FD_193490 | JGI IMG/M metagenome (GOLD analysis project Ga0247608, IMG submission 193490) | Sheep rumen microbial communities from Palmerston North, Manawatu-Wanganui, New Zealand - 1766 DNA GHGlow gp2 | ecosystem: Host-associated > Mammals > Digestive system > Stomach > Rumen ...
AATTGGGGTTGAAGTAATGAGTGATGAATATAAAAAAATGTTAGAAAGATTTGAACAAATATGCCAAAATGCAAAAAAAGAATTATGTGGTAAAAAGGAAAAAGAACAAGAAAAAAGATTTATAGAAAAAATTGATAAAGAATTAACAATAAGTGAGTATGATGAAATTGAATATTGGTTGGCAAATGTTGAAGTATTAGATAATACTGATTATATTTTGAATAATAGAAAAGCAAAAATATTGGTAAGATATTTAAAAGAAAAACAAAAAGAAATAGAAAGTTTACAAAACCAACTACAACAAAAAGAAAACATAATAAAAGAAGTTAGAAAGTTTGTAGAAAAATGGAAATGTGTAGATGGAGATGGAACTGTTTCCTTTGATATAAATACAAATCCAGATGATTTATTAAGAATATTAGATAAAGGAGAATAGATTATGAGTGCTAAATTATATAGAGAAATAATGGAGTTTTTAAAAAATCAAGAACAAGTAATTAGAAGTTTTGAAATTGAAAGAAAAGAACTAATTAATAAAGATACAGGAAGATTTATTCAAACATTAAGAGAAAATCTTGGCGTGTTAGAAGATGAAACAAATAAAATTTTAGATGGAGTAGATAAAGGAGAATAAGTATGAATATAGAAGAAATATTAAAAAATGCAGTAAAAGAAAATATAGAGGTTAAAATAGACCAACTAATAGAAGATGAGATTAATAATTTTACTAAACAACTTTTAAGAAGAAAAGATGATTATATCGCAGAAATTATGAAAGCAATAAGAATAAGTGAAGAACAAATATCAGGAACTACACAAAATCATTATATTATTACTTTTGAAAATAAAGTATTTTTAGAAAGCAAAGGAGAATAATATGAAAGAATTAGAACCACTTATATTGTATAGAAACTACTTATTTGCATTACAAACAAGAGAAGAGTTTGGAGATAAGTATGGAGATACAGATGAGATTATTGATATGTATGAAGAAAAATTAAAAATAAAAAAGAAGGTAAAATAATATGAAATTAGCAAAAAATAAGTATAAAACATTAAGTGGAGATGTTAAAATAAATACATATTTGATTCACATACCAAAGAAAGTTGTTTATGAAACAAATATAAAAGATGATGACGATGTAAAAGTATATGCAAAAGACAACAAGATCATTATAGAAAAAGCTTAAATAAGTAATTTGTCAAAAATAAAAAGTAGTGTTATAATGACTTTATGAGATAAAGAGGAGAAACATTATGATACAAACTATTATTAACACAGTGATTACATTTATAATAAGTGGCTTACTAGGGTATAGTGTAAGTCGTATTAAGACATATAAAAATAAATTAAAAGACAAAAATGAAGAAAGCAAGTTGTTAAAAGAGGCATTAATGACAATGCTACAAAACAACTTAACAAATACATATTATGTTTATGAAAATGTTGGCAAGATTCCTGATTATGTTTACAAGAACTGGACTAACTCGTTGAAAATATACGAACAATTAGGTGGAAATGATTATGTCCATGTATTAGCTGAAAAAATGAAAGAATGGGATTTCGAAAAAACAGATATATTAAATTAGAATTCAAATAAAGGGGGTGAGAATTTGATATTTAATATAGTAATACTTGCAATGGAAGTTTTATATTATAGTTTATTTATGAAATTTGCTAAAAGAAAAGGTAAATTTTGGAAATATATATTAGGTTTTATAATTGTAACTATAATTGGAACAATAATTAATACAAATAATTTAATTTCTTATTTAATATTAAACATATTGATAATATTAAGTTTAAAATATATAGTAAGAATAAAAATAGTTAGTTACGATTTATTTACAATATTTTTAATGTTATTCACAAAAATTATAATTGAATATGTAGTTGTTTTAATATTTTATAATTTATTAAAATTACCTATATTTATAGTTTTAATATTAATATCATTATTAAAATTATTGATTATAGTTTTATTTAAGAATAAAATATACTTAATAAATAAATATTTTAATAGAAAATGGAATAATAATAATTTTTATATTAGATACATTTTTACTATTTTAATGTTTATTTATGTAATTGTAAGTTTCATTACAATAATATTTTATTAAATGGAGGTGAATATAATATGTGGATCCCAGGAAAATGGTTCTTTGGAATTAAAAAATCTAAATAATTAATTAGGTGGTGTTAGTATGTTTGATTTAGACAAACTATCATACCAAGCATATGGGATTTTGGTTATAGTAGTTCTAACAATAATTGCAGTTCTACTTAACCTTTTTCCTTTTTCTTTGGTAGGATTAATAATTTGTTTAGCACAAATACCAATATATTTATTTGCAAGAATGAAGTTTGCCGATCCAATCCATGCAGAAGGTTTAAATGTTTGCTTTGTGCTAACTATATTATTTTATATATTATTATTTATTTGTGTTAAATGTCTTTTATATTTTACAAATTTGCCAATAACAATTATATTTTCAATAATATTGACAGTATTAAGTTGTTATGTAACAAGTACAATGCCAAATAAGGTAAGTAAGCTAGGTAAGTTGTTCTTTGGTTACAAGAAACGTGATGAAAGTAAATATAAAAAATTAATTGAGTATTTAAAGTTTAATGGTATAACCGAAGAAGTATTGGAAGCAGAAAATAGACTTAAAAAAATAGATTCGCAAATGTATTTTATTTATAAAAGAAAATTTAAAGAGAATAAGACTTTTAAAGAAATATCAGAAGAATTTGATATAGAAAATCCAAGAATTGTTGAGATTTTAGATAAAGCATATTTTTATATGATAGGAGCATTAAATATTTAATGCTTTTTTTGTTTAGTCGTACTGACAATTATTTTTTTACTTCTATATAATTTATATTAGAAGGAGGGAAAAATATGACAAATCGTAATAAAACACGTTTGTTGTATGCCCTCCTTCTTTTTATTTAAAAGGAAGTGAATAAAATGTATAACAACCCATATATGAACCCTTATTCTACTATGGGGCAACAGAATTTAAATGAAAAAATTGATAATGAAATTGCTAAATTGCAACAAATGAAAACAAATGTTAATCAACCAACACCTGCAATTAATCAAACATTTCAATTAGCACCAAATAATCATACAATGAAATATGCAAATACTATTGATGATGTAAATAAAGAAATTGTTTATTTAGACACACCTTTTTTTAGTAAAGATATGTCAGTTTTGTGGATTAAAAATGCCAAAGGTGATATTAAGACATATGAATTAAATGAAATTGTGCCAAAAGATGAGAAAGATATGCAAATAGAATATCTACAATCACAAATAGAGGAATTGAAAGGAATGATAAAGAATGAACAATCTAATACAAATGTTGATGAATCAAAAGTTGCAGAAAATACCACAACAACTGATGAGCCAATTAGAGAACCAATTAAAAAGAACAAATCCACAAGCATTCAAAAAATATCAAGTGGCAAAGAAGAATAACAATCCTAACGACTTATTAAATGAAACTGTAAATGGTTTTAATCCTCAACAAAGAAAAGAATGGGACAATATGATGAATATGTTTAATCAACCACAAAAATAAGGCTAGTAGCCTTATAGGAGGTATTTATGCTAGTTGTAGATACTTCCTATAAGTTTACTAGCGACTTAAAAGAATATTAAGAAAGGAGAAAAGATATGAATAACGGAATTCAACCAACAGTAGAATTAGCTACTAACAATGGAAACGGATTCTACCCATACCCTGTTATGAGTGGATTTGGTGGAAATGGAAACGGTGGTTTCTGGGGTGGAGAAGGTATTTGGATTATTTTAATAATCGCTTTACTTGGTGGCTTCGGAAACAACGGAAATGGTGGTTTCGGTGGTTGGGGTGGAAATAATGACTTTGCTTGGTTATCAAACGGACAAAAAGACATTATGACAAACACTAACAATGGATTTGATACATTACACTTATCTAACCAATTAGAAGGTGCTAGAGATGGTATTTATTCATTATCTAACCAATTATGTAACTGCTGTGCTGATATGAATAGTACTGTAAGCAATGGTTTCTACAATGCTGAAATAGCTGCTAATAATCGTGCAGTAAATCAAATGCAAGATACATTTGCATTAAGTAGACAATTTGCTGATTGCTGCTGCGAAAATCGTTTAGGAATAGCAAACTTAAATAGTACTATCTTAAGCGAAAACTGTGCAGATAGAGCAGCACTTGCTGATGGACTTAAAGATGTATTAATCAACCAAACTGCTAATACTCAACGTATATTAGACCAATTATGCAATGACAAGATTGATGAAAAGAATGACAAGATTCGTGATCTTGAAAGACAATTATCAATGAAAGACTTACAAGCTAGTCAAATAGCTCAAAACTCATTCATAGCTCAAGGTTTTGCTAATGAAGTTGACCAATTATACAATAGATTAGCAAATTGTCCAGTACCTAGTACACCAGTTTATGGTAGAACACCAATATTCACTTGTCCTAACAATAATGGATGTGGATGTGGGTTCAACACAACAAGTCAATTTATTTAATAGCATAGAGTAGAATACTACTAACTCGAATACGAGAACTTGCTAACTGAACAATTTTTCAATTTTCGTAAAATTGTTCACAAAGAGTAGGCAAGTCCTACTCTTTTTATTATGAAAAAGTCGGACTTTAACTTTGAAAAAGTCAAAAATGCACAATAAAAGTGAAAATATTGTGAAAACATATATAAAAATGCACAGTAAATTACATTCTATTGTGCAAAATTATGAGAGGAGAAAGATAAAATGATAGAAACAATTATAAATGAACCATTAGCATTACCAAGTAATGCAAGTCCAATAACTTTTGATGAAACAGATATTAGAACAAGATGTGCTTCTTGTTTAAATGGTGGTTGGTTAGATTATTCAAATGGAAATCCTAATTTCAAAATATTTGGGAATGGTTATACAGGTTATTATGATGTAGAGTTTAGTGCTTCTGTAAGTACAGCAACACCAGGTGTTGTAGCAATAGGATTATTTCAAGATGGAGTATTAATTCCTGATACTGTAAGAGCTGTAACAATTGCAGCAGCAGATGATTATGAAACTGTTTCTTTTGATAAGAAATTAAGAGTTTGCCCAAGAGGAACTACTAACATATCAGTTCAAAGTGTACCAAGTGTACCTACACCAACTACACCTACAACACCAATATCAACTACACAAGCAATAATAACTAATGCAACATTTAGTATTTCAAGAATTTAATGAGAAATAATTTAGATGTAACTTCATTAATATTACAATTATATAGTTTGATTTTATTAATTCAAGACTATAACAATAGTGATTTAATGCAAGAACTGCAAAGACAAGACAGTGAATATTTAGAAAAAATAATTAAACAAAATGAAGAAATATTAAACCTTTTAAGAAAGGAGGATAACAATGCACGAGAAGTTAGAAAAGAAAACTGAAGAAAGTATAAATAAAATATTAGACGAAGGTATTAATACCAATAATCTTGAACATTTATATAAACTAACCAAAATAAATCATATAGCAAAGGAGGATGAAAATATGAATTACGGAAATTATGGAAATTATAGTGGACGTGGACCAGGTCATGGAAGTTATGGGCGTGATGAATATGGACGTGGAAACTATGGAGAATATGGAAACTATGGTGAAAACTATGGAAGACGTGGACGTGATATGAGATATCGTGGTGATGATAGCTTAGATAGAATGTCTGGAGAATATGGAAGATATATGGAAAGTCGTGAAAGATATGGTGCTAACGACCAAGAAACTGATAAATCATTTCATTATATGGTAAAAGCACTTGAAGATTTTATTATGGTGTTAAAACAAGAAGCTGAATCACCACAACAAAAGCAACAATTAATGGAAGCATTACAAAATAGTATGAGATAATATGTATAAATTTTATAATAATAATGCACTAGGTTTATTTGAAAATGATTGTACTGTGCGTTCTATTTCAACTGCCACAGGTAATAGTTGGGATGATACATATGAACATTTAAGCAATATTGCAAGACTACAAGGAACTATGATGGATGATAAAGATTTTATTATAGATTATTTAGACAAAAGATATGATAGAATAAATAATATACCAAAAACAGTTGGTGAAGTTGCAGGAACTTATCCTGATAATGTCCTACTTATAACAATGAATGGACATATAGTTTGTGCCAAATATGGTATTATTTATGATAGTTTTGATTGTCGAGAAAGAATTGCAGAATATTGTTGGAAAGTTAAATAGAGTGCATTTGCACTCTAAAATGGGTATATAGCCAAGTGGTAAGGCAAAGGTCTGCAACACCTTTATCATAGGTTCAAATCCTATTATGCCCTCCAAATAAAAATAAAGACATTTTGTCTTTTTTTAATGATATGATATAATTATTTTAGGTGATAAAGATGAAAATTGCCATTGATAAAAACAGTATAAGTGCAGTAAAAGAAAATAATAATGAATACATATATTTATTTGATGATGAAAATTATAAAGAATTATTAAAAACAAAATTACATTGTATTTATTATAAAAATTGCAAATTTGTTGATATAAATTTAACTGATTATGATATTGATTGTTTAAAAAAGTCTAATATCAACGAAAAAGATTTTGATAAATTACCAAATAAAATGAATTATAAATTTGCAATTATCGTTCCAAATTGTAATAATGATCGTGGAAATTATAAAGGAAAAACATTTTTTAGAAATTGTATAGAAAGTATATTAAATCAAACATACAAGAATTTTGAATTAGTAATAATAGATGATTGTTCTATTGATACATCTGTTGAAACTGTAAAAGAATATCAAAAGAAAGATAAAAGAGTTCATTTGATAGAAAATAAAAGAAAACGATATAACGGTGGAAGTAGAAATGTAGGTATTGATTATTGTTTAGAAAAATTAGATTTTGATTATTTTTGCTTTTTAGATAGTGATGATTGGTGGAAAGATAATAAAGTATTAGAGATGATTAATAATCGCTTATATGGACACGATATGGCATTATTAGGTATGGAACTTATAGATAATAATGGCGTATTTATGACAAAATTCCATAATTATAAAAACTATGAGGATTTCTTTTTAAGTGATAATAAAGTTTGGTGTACTGCTTGGGCAAGAGTTATTAAGAAAAACAAGATAGTGTATTTTTGTGAAGATACACTAATGGAAGATCGTGTATGGAGTTATAGACAAGCTGACCAAATAGATGATTTAGATAAAGTTACAAATATAAAAGAAGTATGTTATGTATGGAATAGAACAAACACAACAAATAGTGTTTCAATGGTTAGAAATAGTTATTGGGACGCTAGTGCTTGGTGTCATATAGGTCATCAATTGCAATTAATAGGGCAATTAAGACATAAAGAAATGATACCAATATTACAAAAAAGAGTAAAAGAATGCATAAATAAAGCAAATAGAAACATTTATCAACAATATTAAAAGGAGGAGATAGTATGATAAAAGTTGAAGTTATTGAAAATTTTACACTAGAAGATTATAACAAATTAAAAAATGTAAAAAAAGTAATGAATAGAAAGGAAAATGAATTTGGTGCAAGAGATACTTTTGAATGTGATGAAAAAATGGTTGATTATTTAACAGGAAACAATGCTTTAAATAAAGTAGTTGTAAAAGTAATAGAAGTTATACCTGCAAAAGAAACACCAAAAGTAGAATCATTAACTGACAATGAAGAACCAGAAGTATTTGTTGGTTATACACAAGTGATAGAAGAACCTAAAAAGAACAAAAAGAAAAAGAAAAAATAGTGCTTTTTGCACTTTTTTTTGTTTTATGTTATAATGTGTATAGAGTTCGTTAGAACTAAAAAATATACCGAACTTGCAGGTAGAAAAAGCAAGGTTATACTCCAACTTAAAAGAGTATAAAGAAAGGAAATTATGGAACAAGAAGTTCAAAACGTAGAAACTGAAACTACTACTACTGAAGAAGTAGAAACAAACAGTGAAGAAGTTGTAGAAAAAACATTTACTCAAGAAGAAGTAGATAATATTGTTAAAGAAAGACTTGCAAAAGCAAAAAAAGGTATACCGAGCAAGGAAGAATTAACAAAATACAACGAATGGAAAGAAAGTCAAAAAACTCAACAAGATAAATATGATGAGTTACTTAAGAAGGAATCAGAAAAAGACAATACCATTTCTAATTTACAAAAAGAAAATTTAGTTTTAAAGTCAGGAATAACTGATAATGATGAAATTGAATTTATAGTTTACAAAGTTAGTAAAATGGATGGAGATTTTGAAGATAATCTTAAAGAATATTTGGCTGACAATCCAAAATTTACAAAAAAACAAGAAACAAAAGCAACTGGAGTTGAAGCAACTAAATCAACAACAGTTACAAAAGAAAATGGTGTAAGTGCTATATTAAAAGCAAAACACCCAGAATTATTTGAATAAGAAAAGGAGAGATGAAAAATGGCTAATCCAATAGCTATAAATGGTACTCACAAAAGACGTGAGACTTATGCAACTGAAGTTTTAGCAATGGCTAAATCTAAAATTAATATTTACGAAGATTTTTCAACTGATTATGAAATTGATGGAGCAACTGGAGCTATCAAAGTTCCTACAAGAGATGCTACTGTTACAATCAGTGATTATGACATTTTAAATGGTGTTCAATTAACACAAAGTGCTACTGATTATGTAGACTTACCAGTAGACAAAAACTATGCTATCAATGAATTAATTGATGGTTATGAAGCAGAGGCAGTTCCTGATAACATTCGTGCTAACAGAATTGAAGCTGCTGGTTATTCTTTAGGATTAAAGAAAGAAAATATGGCAATTTCTGCATTAGTAAATGGTGGTACAACTTCAAGTGATACTGACGCTATGACTAAAAATAACGTTTATGAAAAATTAGCTACTGAAGTATCTAATATGAAAAAACGTAATATGGAAGTAGCAGAAATGAGAATAGTAATAGATGCAGATACTGAATTAAAACTATTAACTGATGAAAAATTTGCTAATACTTCAGGACAATTAGGTGCTGAATTAATACGTGAAGGAGTTATTGGTAAAATTAATGGTGTTCCAGTAAAAGCTAATTATTTATTACCTGAAGGAGTAGAAGCTATTATCTATGATAAGAGATTCATCCAAAAATATGAAGTTTGGGCTGTTGAACCAACTATTAAAGATATTAATGATGATACACATATTGGAGCTTCACATTTAGTTGGACGTGAAGTTGGTGGACTTAAAGTTACTAATGCTTTAGGTGTTCAAGTTAAAACTACTGGTTCAGTAGTAAGTTTATAAGATAAAGGAGGCATTTTATGACATTTGAAGGACAATACCTAACTTATGCAGAATATACTGAATTAGGTGGTTCTGCAATTGGTGAAATGCCTTTTAATATATTAGAATTTGAAGCAAGAAGACAAATTGATATAAGAACCTTTAATAGATTAAAAGATAGTGAGGACATACCACAAGAGGTAAAACTATGTGAGTATGCATTGATAAATAGTATAAAAAGTTATGAAGAAACTACAAACAATGTTGCAAGTAATGGCAATGTTGCAAGTGAAAATACAGATGGTTATTCAATAAGTTATATAACTGCTGATAAAGTAAGTAATATAGTAAAATCTAAACAAGATGAAATAGATAATATTGTAGAAACTTATTTAATGTTTGTTATATATAACGGAGAACACCTAATGTATTGTGGAGTATAAATGATAACTAATTCAAGTTTAACTATTTATCATATGAGTGGGTTAGATCCAGCAACACATAATGAAGTGTGGACAAGATATAATTATGATAAAGTGTGGTTCTTTGGTGGCAAGGGTGCTAGTATAAATAAAGGTTATGACAATGCAAATGATGTTGAGGTGCGAATACCTTATGACCAAAATAATGGTTTAAATATAGAAGATTTTGCTATTGGTGACATTATTGTACAAGGCACTCTTGACATAGATATAGAAACACAAGAAGATTTAATAAATTATTCAACATATAACATAACAAGTATAAATAATAATAACTTTGGTAATAATCAACATATACATTTAGGAGGTAAATAATGCCTGTTAAATTAAATCCTACAAGTCAAATAAAGGCACGTTTAGGAATAGATCCTAATGGTCGAGTACAAAAGTTTTTTACAAACACTTGTTATAAGCACATGGATAAATATGTGCCAATGGATAATGGTGATTTAAGAACTATTGTTGATATACAAGCTAATAGTATAACTTATGAAATGCCATATGCAAAATATCAATATTATGGTATTAGAGAAGATGGTACACATGAAGTTAAAAATTATACTACACCAGGAACAGGAACATATTGGGACAAACGAATGGTAAGTGCTGAAATGCAAGATGTAGTACAAGAAGTACAAGATTATATTGGAGGAAAATAATGCAAGATTATAGAATATCAAAGTTAAGAGATTACTTGTTTGATATAATCAATACTCTAACAGAGAATAGAAATTATCAAATAAATGCAAATATGTTAAGTAATAAAGTAGATGATTATTCATTAGATAAGATACCTACTGACACAGAAGTTGAAAGTTGGATTATAGGTATTGTAAAAAGAAGAGATGTATATTCATTTAGAAGTCGTAAGTCTTATTCACAAGATGTTGTTGTAAATCTAAAAAATATGGGTTTTTTTGAACAATTTGAAAATGCTATAAAAACTAATAATGAAGAAGGCAATTTGCCTGACATAGAAGGAATAGAAAGTATTGAATGTTTAAATCCTTTTACTATGATTAGTAATAATGATGGTAAAACAGCAACATTTGATATACAAATACAAATAACATATAGAGAGGAGTAGAACCAATGAAGAAGATAATTGCACAAGTAGATTTTACAACTAATATAGGAAACTATATTAAGGGTGATGAAATTGAAAACTTAACTTATGACCAAATTGTAAAATTAAATGAAAAAGGTTTTATTGAACCTCTTGAATATAAAGATTTAGTCCTTATAAAAAGAGAACTAGAAAAAAAGAAGGAGGAATTATAAAATGGCAGATTATGTACCAAGTGGAATTGAAAAGATTAAAAGAAGTCAATTTTTAACTTACTTAAACACAGGAACTTCTACTACACCAGTATGGAGTGTTCTAGGAGTAGGTATAACTGATTATGGTATTGAGTATAACCCACAAGTAGATACTGAAAAGTGGATTATAGAAGACAATGCTAGAAATGATCATTCTTCAAATCAAAAACAAGGTTCTGTGACACAAAAATGTTATAAAGGTGATGCAGTATTTGAATTTGTAAATGCTGGTCGTGACCAACTTAACTACAAATCACAAGTTCTTGACATTGATAGATGGAATGGAACAGGAACTTCTTACCCAGCAAAAATGAATGATGTTATTATAACAGTGACTTCATATATGGGTGAGGAAGCAGAAATAGAATATGATATATATTACGATGGAGATGCTGTTGAGGGAACTGTGACATTTACAGGTTCTACACCAACATTCACACCAACAACTAGTTTATAGAATAAACCTTAAAGGGCAAGGGCAATAAAATGCCTTTGTCTTTTTTAAATAATAAGAAAGAGAGGAGATTATTGTATGATGGACAATACAATAAAGTTAAATAAAGATAATATATTAAGATTAAGAATAGAAACAAATGAAGGAACTGATACAGGAGAAGTATTAGAGTTTAATTTAGAAGACATTGAACTACCATTAAAATACCAAGAAATGTTAGAAACTGATAAAAAAAATAAAGAACATTTAAGAAATCAAATGCTTATGATAGATAAAAGAGAAGATGTTAAAGGTAAAAAATTATTAAGCAAAAATGAAGAAGATAAAATAAAAGCATTAAATGAGTTCTTTAATAAAGAAGTAGAAGTTTATAATATGTTTTTAGGTGAGAATGGAGTTCAAAAATTGTTAAATGGTAGAAAATTAGGTTGGACAACATTACAAGAAATAGATGAAATTATTTCAAAACAAATATCACCATATTTGAATACTAATATGGAAGACATTACTAAAAAAGTAAAAGAAAAGTATGGACAAGCAGTAGAACGAAATAAAGAAGTGTTAAAAGATGAATAATTACCCATATTATGTAGAAGTAAATGGACACAAATATAAAATAAACACAGACTTTCGATATGCAATAAAATGTAATGAAATAGCACAAGATGAAACCATAGGGGACTTTGAGAGAGCATTAGCCATTATTTATACCTTATTTGGAGATGAAGGAATAGAAAACCCTAATGATTATGAAAAGTTGCTTAAAATGGCACAAAAATATCTTTCTTGTGGTAAAGAATTAGATGGTTCTGCTGATAAACCAGATATGGACTTTATAGAAGATTATGCTTATATAAAAACTTCATTTAGAAGTGATTATGGAATAAAATTAGATGAAGAAAATATGCACTGGTATGAGTTTATGGAAATGATGAACGGTTTATCTAATAGTGAATTAGGTGATTGTTGTATTTTAAATAGAGTTCGTAATTTAAGAAACTTTGATATGAAAGATATAAAAGATCCAAAAGAAAGAGATAAAATAAAGAAAGCAAAAGAAAGTGTAGCATTAAAGAAAACAAAAAGAGAAAATCATTTAACAAAAAAACAAGAAGAAAGTATGGAAAGATTAAATAAAATACTTGGATTATAGAAAGGAGGTATTTTATGGATGGAACAGTTGTAATTGGAACAGAACTAGATACAAAAGGTTTTGAAAAAGAAATTGTAATGGTTGAAGAAAAATTAAATGATGTTGAACAAACATTAGAAATGGCAAGCAGTGATAAAACATTATTTTCAACAAGAGAAATAAAGGAAATGGAAGTTGAAGCAGAAAAATTAAAAAATAAACTTATTACATTAAAACAAAAACAAGAAGATATAGATTTTTCAAAAGCAAAATATTCATTAGAAGATGTTGGAAATGGAATATCAGCAGTGACAAAAAAAGTTGGCAAATGGGCATTAGCAGTATTTGGAATAAGAAGTGCTTATATGATGATAAGACAAGCAATAAATACAATAGCAAGTGAAGATGACCAAATAGCAACCGATATAGAATATATGAAATGGGTGTTAGCACAAACATTAAAACCAGTTGTTGAATGGTTAATACAAGCATTATATTATGTTATTGCACTTATTAATTCAATATCAAAGCAAATATTAAATGTCAATTTATTAACAGGTAAAAGTGCAGAAGATTTTAAAAATATGAAAAAGAATTCTGCTGGGGTATCAAAAAATCTAGCAGATGCAAAAAAACAACTTGCTGGATTTGATGAAATGAATGTATTAAGTGATAACTCTGCTGGTGGAGGTGCTGGTAGTGGCATAGAAGATTGGGAAGCACCTGATTTGAGCAAATATGAAAAAGAAGTAGAACAATTAGGAAGTGCTTGGCAAAAATTTGGTGAAGAAATGAAAGAAACACTTGACAATACACCTATTGAAATGTGGTTTGGTGCATTTGGAAAATGGGGACTTGCAGTTCGTGGTGTGACAGAGTTTGTATATGGATTATGGGAAGCAGTGTCAGGAGTAGTTCAATTTATAAAAGGTGTAGTTCAATTAATTTATGGATTAATAACAGGAGATACTGAAAAAATAAAAGAAGGCATTATTAATATGCTAGATGGTTTATGGCACGTTATAGATGGTTTATTACACGCAATAGCAGGATTAATTGAAATGGTAGTTGGATTAATCATAGGAATAGTATGGTGGTTAGTTGAAAAAATTGTAGATTTTGTTAAATGGTGTTGGGAAACTGATGTTGCAATATTATCAAAAGTTGGAGATTGGATTTATAAAAACATAATAAAACCAGTAGCAGATTTTTTTACAGGATTATGGAATGGAATAGTAGATGGTGTAAAAAATGCAGTGAATAGTGTTAAAAACTTTTTTAATAGCATACCAAACTTTTTCAAAGGAATTATAGACAAAATAATGGGCTTCTTTACATCAATAGGAACTAATGTAGGTAATGCAATAGGTGGGGCATTTAAAGGAGTAGTAAATGGAGTATTGAGTGCTATTGAATGGGTATTAAATACACCTATTAAAACTATTAATAAATTGATAGATACTGTAAACAAATTGCCTGGGGTAAATTTAGGTAAGTTAGGAACATTTAATTTACCAAGACTTGCAAAAGGTGGTATTGTTAATATGCCAGGAAGAGGTGTGCCAGTAGGAAGTGCAATAGCAGGAGAAAGAGGACAAGAAGCAGTATTACCATTAACTGATAGTCAACAAATGGATTTATTAGGAGCATCAATAGGAAAACATATTACAATAAATGCAAATATAACAACTACAATGAATGGTAGAGTTATAAGCAAAGAATTACAAAAAATACAAGCAGAGAACGACTTTGCTTACAATAGGTAGGTGATAGAATGTTTACAGATAAAAATGCAATAATAATTAACGGAATAAATATGGGAAATTATATTGTAAGTGCGAAGTTTGGTTATTTTAAACTTTGGGGAAAAGACAGTGGAAGAAATCTTGCAGGTTCTAACTCGGGAACGCTTATAGGTATATTCCCTAAAATAACAATGCAATTTAGGAAACTAACTAAAAGTGAAGTAGAATATCTAGCACCTACATTAGACAGTGCTTTTCAAACAACAACTTATTATGACGCTAATAAAAAAGCAAAAATATCAATGTCTACATACTCTGGGGATTGGGTATTAGAAAACAAAAGTATAATAGATGAGAACCATAAAAATGAAGGATTTGAATGGTCAGTAATAAGTAATCATAGGAGGTCATAATATGAAGATACATACAAATGATTTTAAAAATGGAATAAAAGAGTTTGGTAGACAAATAGATAGTAAAATAACTTATACAATAGATAATGAGGAAATAGAGTTAGGTGCAGAACAGCTTAACTCTATATCTCCACATTATGAAGGTTCTATATTAAAATCAGCAATGAGGCAATTAGATATTGATAGTAATGTAGAAATACCCCTAGAAACAATAATAAACTACCAATTTGGGCTAAAAGTAGGCAATGAATATGAATACCTTAACTATGGTAATTATGTCGTTTATAAGGCAGAAAAACAAGAAGATACAAATAGTTATAAAATAACTTGTTATGACAAAATGCTTTATTCAATGATACCTTATGAAGCAATGAATATAACATACCCAATAACAATAAGAAATTATTTAGAAGCAATATGTACAAAGTTAGGATTAACATTAAAAAATGAGAACTTTGCAAATGAAGATAAACTTATTCAAAGTGAGTTGTATTTAGATAGTGAAGGAAATAGTTTAGATTATACATTTAGAGATGTGTTAGATGAAATAGCAGAAGCAACTGGTTCAACAATATGTATAAATGAAGATACAGATGAATTAGAAGTAAGATATGTAAGTAATACAGGAACACAAACAACAGTAGAAGGAACAAGTATACCAATAGAAAATAGTGATGATGAAAAATTAGATTTGCAACTACAAGGAGATACAACCCAAGAAGGAACACCAACACCAAGTACACCAATAGCAGTAAATGTTGTTAGTGGTAGCCAAGAAATAAATATATGTGGAAAAAACTTATTTAACCCTACTATTCAAGAAGGAACTTATAATCAAACAACTTATACAATAGATGCAGATGGAAAAATAAATCAAAGTTCAACAGATAGTTCGGCTTGGAGTGATACTCAAAAAAGGTGTTTTTATTTAGAGGCAGGAATTTACACAATAAAAATATTTGGTAAAGATGCAAACCAAAGATTACAATTAAGAAATTTAACTGATAACACAGATATTATAAATACTATAAATGATACAAGAACATTTACTTTAACTGATAAGAAATTAGTAGCATTAAAAACTTATGGTAGTTCAGGTTATCCAGTAAGTTATTATATTGAACTAGAAAAAGGAAAAATAACTACACCTACTTATGAACAATACAAAGGGCAAACTTATGAAATAGATTTAGATAAAAACTTATTTGATAAATATGGAAATATAACATTAAATTATAGATTAGCACAGGATGGTACTAATTATTACGATAATGGTTATTATATATCTCCATTTATAAAAGTAGAAACAAATACACAATATTCAAAGAATAGCCCCACTGCTAATGCTTATCATAGAGTTTGTTTTTATAGTAGTAATGATACTTCTTCATTTATATCAAAAAGTGAAGATAATACATTTACAACACCAAACAATTGTGAATATTTAAGATTTTGTGGTTTACAAACTGAAATAGATACAGCAAGATTAGAAGAAGGAACAACTTTTTCAACACCAATAGAATTATGTAAAATAGGAGATTATCAAGACTTTATTAAAAAAGGAACTGGTAAGAACTTATATGATATAAGTAAGTTTATTCAAGGAACTTGGCAAAGTAGTTCTCCAACAAATAGAATTGTAGGTTTTTTAACACCAACAAAAGCAGGACAAAAATATAGAGTGACATTAAGAAATAATGAATTAGACTTTGCAATAGGAAATACTACTAAAAATGAGCAAAGTGGTAATACACAAGTTCAAAGTGATAGTGGATGGCAAACAACTGATTATACATATACCATAACAGGAGATGGGTATTTATTCCTACAAGTAAAGAAAAGATATGGTGGAAACTTAACACCTAGTGATTTATCTGCAACTGATTTTCAAGTTGAATTAGGAGAAACTGCTAGTTCATTTGAACCTTATGGTATGAAAGATAAGTGGTATATAGAAAAGAACATTAATAAAGTTGTTTTAGATGGTAGTGAGAGTTGGTATTATTATTTAGTAGATAATAACCAAAATTCTTTGTTTAGAAATGCCACATTAGCAACTGATGCTATTATTGATAATAATTATAAACCATATTGTGATTACTATAAAGGTATAACTTTTACAACAGGTAGGGCTAATAATAATATAAAAATGAATGTAGCAAGTTCTTATAAATATATAGATATAATAGATAACAGATATACAAGTGCTAGTGATTTTAAATCGTGGTTATCTAATAACAATGTAGAAGTTTATTACATATTAAATACACCAACATACACAGAAATAACTGATAGTGAGTTAATAGAGCAATTAAATGCACCTAGATTACTTGAAGGATTAAATAATGTTAGTGTTAGTAGTGGAGATTTAGGTAGTCCTATTAAGATAACATACACAAGTGAGTTAGACACAATAGATGAAGAATACTTAAAAGACATAAATGTAAACTTTGGAGAAAAGTTTGGCAAAGTCAATTCAATAGTATTAAGTAGAAGTGCTGAAAGTGATAACATTTATTTAAGAGATGAAGAAAGTGTATTAGAAAACGGATTATGTGAAATAAAGATAAAAGACAACCAAATAATGAATGGCAACAATAGAAGTGATTTTCTACCAGAATTATTAGAAGCATTAGATGGATTAGAGTATTACATTAACGATTTTGCAAGTCCAGGAGTTTTATATTATAATTTATGTGATAAGTATAAAGTAAAAGTTGGAGATAATTATTACAAATGCATAATGTTTAATGATGAAGTAAATGTGACACAAGGATTAGAAGAAAACATATTTACTGAAATGCCAGAAGAAACTGAAACAGACTATACAAAGAGTGATAAAACAGATAGAAAAATAAATCAAGCATATATTATAGTAGATAAGCAAAATCAAGAAATAAATGCAGTAGTTCAAAATGTAAATACATTATCAACAATAGTAGATAGTCAAGGAAATAGTATAGATGCATTAGGAACAAGATTAACACAAACAGCAAGTAGTATAACTGCTAGTGTAAGTGCTATACAAAATGAATTAGACAATGGAGTTAGTTTGGTAAAAACAACCTCTGTATTAATAAATGATGCAGGATTAAATGTATCAACAGATATTTCAAAAATAATTGCAATAATGAGTAATAATGCATTTACAATTACAACAAGAGGAAGTGATAGTCCATTAACATTTATAGGTTATGATGAAAATAAACAAACATCAGTTGCAAAAATGGACAATTTAACGGTAGATAAATATTTGACAGTTGGTTATCATAGAACTGAAAAATATGAAGAAAATTATGAGAAAAGAACTGGTTGGTTCTATATAGGAGGTTAGTATGCAATTAACAACAAATTGGCAAAATGTAGCATCATATACATTTCAACCCGGAAGTGGATTTAAAGCAACATTTTATTTAGATGCAAAGTATTCAACACAAAGTAAAGAAAACAATACAACAACAGTTCAAACAAGATTAAATTGTGATGTTCAAAGTGGTTCTGGTGGAGGTAATGGTTATAGATTTACATTAAGTTATGCTAACACAAGAGAAGGAAGTTCATATTGGGGATTTGAAGATGAAACAATAATGACTGGAGAAAGCACAATAACACATAATGCCGATGGGACTAAATCAATTACTTTATCTGCTAGTATGAGAGTTAATTATACTGGATTAGATGCTAGTATGAATGTAAATGTAGATCTACCAAGAATAGATAGATACCCATTAATTACTTCTGCACCAGATTTTAGTGATGAAGATGACCCTACAATAACTTATACAACAGTATTAGGATTTGAAGGAGCAACAGTAGAAGCAGGAATATTTGATAGTACAGGAAATACAAATTATGTTCCTTATAGAACAGTAAATGTTGCAAATGGAAGTTATACATTTGAATTAACAAATGAAGAAAGAACAACTTTAAGAAATGCAACACCAAATAGCAACACAATGAATGTAATGTTTAAGTTAAGAACGACTACCACAAATAATGTTGAATACTTTTCTACAAGTGTTAAGCAATTAAGAATAGTAAATGCAAATCCTACAATGACATACACAATAACTGAAACAAACCAAAAAGTAATAGATTTACTAGGAACAAGTGCAAATACAATAGTAGAAAATGTTTCAATGTTAAACTTTAATGTTGTGCCTACAACTTATAAAGGTTCATCGGTTCTAAGAGTATTATGTGGAAATAGATATGATATAAATAATAGAATATCTAAATATGAAAGCCCATATAGTATAAATATACCAGTAAAAAGTGAAAACACATTTATAGTAGTAGTTTATGATAGTAGGTATAATTCGGTTCAAGACGCAGATATTCAAAAAACAATGATAGAATATCAGCCAGTAAACATAACAAGTTTTAGTTTTAAAAGAGTAAATCCTACAAGTTCAAATATATTAGTAAGTTTAGAGGCAACATATTATCAACAAACATTTGGAAGCACAGCAAATGTGCCAACAGTAAAATGGAAGTTAGATGATGGAACATATACAACAATACCAAGTTCTGCTTATACAATAGATACAACAAATCATAAATTGACAATAACTAACTATCAATTAACAAATGTATTAGATTATAGACAACAAGGTCAATTTGCTTTATATATAGAAGATTTATTGACAACTGATACCGAAGGTGGAGAAAATGGTAAGGTATTAAAAGGAATACCAACATTTGATGCAGGAGAACACGATTTTAAAGTAAATGGAGATTTATATGTAGCAGATACTGATGGAGATAATAAAGTAAATGTACTAGATAAAATAGAAGATGCAAGTTTAGATACATATTCTACAACAGAAACTATTGTTGGGAAATGGGTTAATGGCAAAAATATATACAGACAAGTATATACAGGCAATAATTTGACATTAAACTCTAATCAATGGGTAGCAACACCAGTTGATATTCCAGGGGGTTCTTTTATAATAGATGTAAAAATAATAAATAATGAAAATGGACAAGTAATGCCATTATGTGCGTATGTCCCTTCTAGTAATAAATTAAATGTATTAAATGTAAGAAGTGGTAATGTATCATATAGTTTAAATTATAGTATTATAGTAGAATATACTAAATCAACAGATTAAGGAGGTGTAGTATGAAAAAAATAGTTGATAAAATTGCAAAACTAATAGATTTAAAAAGCATTGTGACAATATCTTTAATTATTACATTAGAGTTTTTGATTATTAAAGGTGCTAAATTAGAAGACCAAATGTTTTTACTATTTAGTAATATAACAACTATGGTAATAACATTTTACTTTGCAAAGAAAGATAAAAATAAAGAAGGAGATGAATGAAAAATGCAAAAATTTGGAGTAGATTTATCTAATCACAATGAGGGATTAAACTTTGATGTATTAAAAAATGAAGGAGTAGAATTTGCTATATTAAGAGCAGGTTATACAGGATATGGAAATGGAGTAAGTAAAGCTAAAGATTATGAGTTTGAAAATTTCTATAACCAATGTAAACAAAAAGGAATAGGAGTAGGTGCATATTGGTTTACTTGTGCTAACACTTATCAAAAAGGTGTAGATGAAGCAAACTGGATGTATGAAAATTGTTTAAAAGGAAAACAATTTGATTATCCTATTTACATAGATGTTGAAGATGACACTGGTGGTCGTGGATGGTTAAGAAATGCAGGAAGAGAAGCAATAACAGATGGAATCATAGGTTTTTGTGAAACATTAGAAAACAAAGGTTATTATGTAGGAATATATGCTAATTTAGATTGGTTTAATAATTGGATTAATCAAGATAGAGTAAAAGATTATGACAAGTGGTTAGCATATTGGACAGGTTCTAAACCAAGTTCATATCTTGCTGATAGAATGTGGCAATTTGGTGGAGAAACTAATTACGTAAGAAGTCCATACATCGCAGGGCAATGTGTAGATCAAGATTATTGTTATTATGACTATCCAAGTGTTATTATAGGTGGAGGATTTAATGGTTATCCTAAAAAGCCTCAACCAACACCTGAACCTACACCAACACCAACTCCAGAGCCAACCCCTGAACCAACTCCAGCACCTTTACAAGTAGGTGATTATGTAAAAATAATTGGTGAAGGTAATGGTTCTAGCGAAGGAGATGGAAATGTAGCAGTTCCAGGATATGAAGGAACTATTACAAGAATAATTGATGGTGCAGAATATCCTTATTGTGTATCTGATGATGAAGGTGCATTAGGTTGGTATAAAGCTGATGCTTTAGAACGAGTATAAAAAGACTAGGTTTACACCTAGTTTTTTTATGTGTAAAATATATAAAAAAAAGATAAAAAAAGTATTGCATAGATATAAAATATGTAGTATAATTTTAATTGTAAGGAGGTAGATAAAGTGTTACACATTAAAATTGATGATGATTTAAAGAAACAATTAGAACAAGAAGCTAAAGAAAAAGGATTATCATTAAATGCTTATATTAGAATGTTATTAATTGAAAGGAATAAATAACATGAATAAAGAACAATACTTAAAAGAATTAAATAAGGCATTTGGTAATTTTAAGTTTTATGAAGAAAATCACACATATACATATAAAGATAAACCAATAAGCATTGGTGCAACCGGATTAATTGAACAATATACACAAGACTTTGATGCTGATGCAGTTGCTGAAAGAGTTGCTGAAAATAATTTAAAAAAACATCAAGAAGCAGAAAAAAACATTAAATTATTTCCTAGCATGGATGAAAATGCTTGGGCTTATGAAAGTGAACTTGATAAATACTTTGAATGGTTAAAATTACCAACAACAGTTCAAGAAGTTTTAGATGAATGGAAAACTAAAAATGTAATAGCTTGTGAAAAGGGTCATTTAGGGCATTTATACGCACAAAGTTTATGGAATAAAGAAAATGTATTTGAATATATAAAAAAATGTTCAGAAGCCGTAAAAACACCCTTAGGATTGATAATGAACCAAGCAGAAGATTTTTATGACGATTATCAAGATAGACTAGAACACCTTGCTGATGAATTTGTAATAGGTAGTGAAGAATACAATATAGCTTCTGCCATAGATCATTTATTTATTAATAAATTAACAGGTGGGCTTGTATTAGTAGACTACAAAACAAATAGTGATATACATAAGAACGAACGATATGCTAAAAATATGAAAGTTCCTTTATCACATTTAAAGGATTTCACATTGAATCACTATTACATACAATTATCTATTTACAAATACCTAGTTGAAAAGTATACTAATCTACAAATTGAAGAAATGTTTATTGTTTATATGAGTGAAAATATTGATAATTATGAAATTATTGAAATACCTTATTTAAAAGATGAAGTTATAAAAATATTAGAAAATAGGAGGGAAAAGAATATGAATAGTGTACCAATATTATTAATTGGACAATCAGGAAGTGGAAAAAGCACTTCATTAAGAAATTTTAAAGGGGACGAGGTTGCAGTTGTTAATGTGTTAGGAAAACCATTACCATTTAAATCAGATATTAAAGCACCAAAATGTGATGACTATGCTACAATATTAAAAGCAATAGCTAACACACCAAAGAAAACAATAGTTATAGATGATGCTAATTATCTTATAACTAACGAATTTATGAATAAGTCAAGTGTTAAAGGATTTGACAAATATAATGAAATGGGTAATAACTTTTTTAACCTTATTAATGGAATTAAGAATATAAAAGGTGGTAAAACAGTATATCTAATAATGCACGAAGATACTGATGAGAATGGTTATGTTAAACCAAAAACAATTGGTAAGCTATTAGATGATAAAGTAAATATTCAAGGTATGTTTACAATTTGTATTCGTTCAATGTTTGACAATGGACAATATATATTTAGATTAAAAACTAATGGTCAAGATTGTGTTAAAACACCTTTTGGAATGTTTGAAGAAGAATCAATGGAAAATGATCTAAAAGCATTTGATGAAGTTGTAAGAGAATATTATGAATTAGATAAAGTTGAAGAAAAGGAAGAAAGTTAATATGAAAGTAGAAATCAAGACTAATGAAAATGGCATTTGTGAATATTTTAAAATAAATGACAAAAAATATGGTGAAGGCATTTATGAATTAAATATAAAAGTGAGTGCTGGTGAAAGAACTGAAGTTATTATAAAAGCAAGAACTGATGAATTTATTTTAGATAGTGAAAATACTAAATTATATTTAGAAAAGAAAGAAGGAGAAGAATAATATGGAAAAAATTGAAAATTGGAATGAAGTAGAAGCAAAAGGAATGGAAGATTTTAAATCACTTCCAGTAGGAGCTTACGAATGTATTATAAGAAAGGCAGAAGTTTACAAAAATGATAAAACTAGTAAACAAAGTCTTAAGGTACAAGTTGATATAGCAAGTGGTGAATATAAAGGTTATTTTCAAAAGAGATATGATAATAACACAAATGCTGATAAAACTTGGGACAATAATTCTACACGTTATCTATCTTTTGAAGGAGATAACATTGCATATTTTAAAGGATTTATTACTTGTGTTGAAAATTCTAACCCAGGTTATAAATGGGATTGGGATGAAACAAAACTTACAAACAAAAAGATTTGTGGAGTTTATCAATATGAAGAATATGAAAAACAAGATGGAACAAAAGCAGTTAAAGTTAGACTTAATAAATTTAGAAGTTTAGACAAAATGAAAGACATTGAAGTAAGTTATAGTGTTAAATTATTAAATGGTTCTTATATGGACATTGATGATTATAATGAGAAAAAAGAAAATGCTACTGCTGAAGAAATATTTGGAAAAAGTATTGTAGAAACTGATAGTGGTGAACTTCCATTTGATGACTTTCAAATATAAAATGTAAAGCAACTGAAAAAGTTGCTTTTTTAGTGTCAGTTTATATTGACAACCTTATTTTTATAATGTAGAATTATAATTGTAAGGAGGATTGAAAAAAGATGTATAAATTAAAAGAAGGTGTTGATTTTAAAATAAATCAAACAATTGCAAGTGTTGTTATAGGATTATCTCAACCAACTTTATCTAATATTTTAAATAGAAAAGTTGCTTGTAGAAAAGTTGTAGCTTTTTCTATTACAAAGTTTTTTGATGAAAATGCTGAAATAGAAGATTTTTTTGAAAGAGTTAATTAGGAGGTTAATATGACAGAAAAAGAACTATTTGATAAACAAGTATTTATTGACCTTTTTAAAATGAATGATATTGATAGAATACAACGTGAAGATGAACTTTTTATTGAAGCAAGAAAACTTGGTGTAGAAAAACGATTTAAAGAAAGTTTAAAAAAGTATAATGATCTATTAGGTAAAAAAATAGGAATAAATGACAATGGTACACTTCCAAAATGTAAATATGATATTGAAAATTATCAATGGGGAAATTATGTTTGTGGATTAAATGGTATTACTGATAAATATAATACAAAGTTTAGCTATATTCCTGTTATTCCTGTTGAACGATATATTAATGAAGATACAGGAAAAGAAAAAGTAAAGATTATATTTTATAAAGAAAATGAATGGAAAGAAAGAATTGTTGACAAAAGTCAGTTATCAATAAATCAGAAGTTGCTTTTATTAAGTGATGATGGCTTGGATGTTACAAGTGAAAATGTCAGATATTATATAAATTATTTTAATGAAATAATGAATATAAATGACATTAAGAAACTTGATAGTATTTCACACATTGGTTGGAAAGAAAATGACTTTATACCATATGATTCACATGGAATATTTGATGGAGCTGATGACTTTAGAAATATTTATAAATCAATTGGTAGTAAAGGTAACTATGACAAGTGGAAAAAATGCGTATTTGATTTAAGAAAACATAAAGTAATTAAAATATTAATGGCAACTACATTAGCAAGTCCATTACTTGAAAAACTTAATTTACAACCTTATATGGTTAATTTATGGAGTTCATTAAGTGGTAATGGTAAAACACTTTCATGTATGGTAGCTATGTCAATTTGGGGTAATCCAGACATTGGTGCATTAAGACTTTCTAGTAACAATACACAAAACTATTATTCTGTTGTTGCGAGTTTTATGAGAAACTTTACTTGTTATTTTGATGAATTGCAAATTGTTAAAAGGTCAAAATATTTAGATTTAGAAAGTTTAGTAATGGATCTATGCAATGGAACTGAAAAAGGTCGATTAAATAAGAACAGCCAAGCAAGAGAAGTAAAAGTTTGGTTTAATAATTTTTTATTTACAAGTAATGATAGATTAGTTAAGGAAAATGCAGGGGAACAAGTTTACAATAGAGTTATTGACTTGGAAATTGGTGAAAAAATAATTGAAAATGGTCAAGATATTGCACGAATTATTAAAGAAAATTATGGATTTGCTGGTAAAGAATATATTAAATATATTCAAAACATTGGTTTTGATGTTATATTTGAAAGATTTAAAGGTATTTTAAATGAAATATTAGAAAAAACAAATGCAACTGACAAACAAGCAAGTTCATTAGCAAGTATATTATTAGCAAATCAGTTAGCAAATGAATGTATATTTGAAGATGATTATATATTACAAGTTGAAGATATTGAAGAATATGTTAATGATAAAAATGATATTAAAACTTCAATTAAAGCTAAAGAATACATTATTAATATAATAAATATGAATGCTAAAAGATTTGAAGAAAATAATTATGGTGAATGTTGGGGAATTAAAGATGAATGGTATTGTACATTTAATGTTCAAGCATTATTTAGAGAACTTGAAAAAGGTGGATTTGAATTTAATACTGTTAAAAAAGATTGGGCAGATATGGGATTTTTAGAATTAAATTCACAAGGAAGATATATTCATCAAACCACAGTTAGAAGTGAAAAAGGTAATTATATTCGTTTAAACTTGCAATTAATGTAAGTTAAAATTACACATTATCTTACACTCAAACCCTTATAAAATAAAGGAAACTTACGAATCTTACACTTTTTAGGGTATACACATATATATATAAATATAGTAAAAACATAAATTCCCTATATATAGTGTATATAGAAAATTATGTAAGACTTGTAAGTTTCGTTGATATATAAGGAAAAACGTGTAAGATTTTATGTAAGTATTTTATATTATTTTGTAAGTTTAATAATTTATATTATGTAAGATTTTTATAGAAATAGGAGATATTTATGTATAATTATGGTAAATTAGAACAATTAGTATTATCTTGTATATTATTAAAACCCGAATTAATAGAAGATGAACGATTAGAAGATAAATATTTTATAGGTAGTAAACGTATATGGTCTTTTATGAAAGCATTTTATAAAAAGTTTGGGAACTTTGATTTTGAAACTATGTGTTTAGCTGCAAGTAATAAATATAAGATAATGATGTATATAACTGAATTAATCCAATTAGAACCAACACCTAGTAGATTTGAAGAATATCTTAATTTAATGATAGAACTTTATAATGAAGAAAAAAAAGAACAATGGTTAAGAAATAAAGTTTATGATCTAGCAACTGAATTCTATTTAAAAACTATTGATTTAAAGACATTTAACGATTCACTTAACAGACTTTACAAAAATTGTGAAGAAATTTTTAAAAAATAGTTGATTTTTATATTTTCATATGATAATATTAAATTATAGTAAGGAGGCAATAATATGAATAGAGAAAAATTAGGACAAGTTATTACTTTCATTCTTTTTGCAATATTTATTCTAACTATAATTTATGTTGCAACTCAAAAAGTAGAAAGAATTGATAATGGTGATATGATATTAGTTAATCAAAATGAAATGGACAGATAAGGAGGTTTAATATGGAAACAAGTTTAATGGTGTATGATTACCCAGAAGCACCTGAAAAAGAAACTAAAACAATTAAAGGTAAGATATTTCTCACATATAAGTTTGAAATGGAAGTACCAAAAGAATGGGAAACAGCAGATATAGTAGATGATATGTGGGCAAATGTAAATGAATATCAACAAGATTTAGATGATATTGATTATGACATATAGGAGGTTAATATGAAAATATATTTAGAATTATTAGATTTAACAACAATGAAATCTTTTAAAAAATATTTTGAAACTGAATTTGATCGTGATAAATTTGAAAGAAAGTTAAGATATTCAAAAAAATTAAAAGTAATAGGAAGGGATGAAACTTATGGTATTAAATGAAGATATACATGAATTTGACAAGATGGAGGAAAGAATTATTAAAAAAACAAAAAAACAACTACATACATTTTTTCAATATTTAAAAAGATTAGCTTATTTAATAGATGCAAAGTTATTTGAAACTACATATAAAGAAGAATATGAAAAACAAAATATACTTATTGATAAACAAAATGCAAAAATAATAAAATTAAAAAAGGAACTTAAAAAATATGAAAAAGAAGATTTGGGAGCCTAATATTATTTGTGATAGGTGTGGTTATCAGAATCATAAAAGATTTGTAGATAAATATGGGACGTGCAATTTATGTGGTAAAGTTTTAAATGAAAAAGCAAAATTTGATTATGAAATGGTTAAAAGATTATATTTATGGAGAACCGACAAAAAGAAAGGAAAAAAACATGATTAAATTATATTACACATTATTCTTTACAGGAATAATATTAATTACAATAGGAATTATATGTAGTTTATTAAGAATATATTAAATAGGAAGTGATATTAGTGAATAATTTAATTGTTGTAGATACTCGTGAAAAAGGCAATAAAAAAATATTAGAATATTTTGAAAAAGTAGGTCAAGACTATATTATTTCAAAATTAGATACTGGAGATTATATGATCTACAAAGATTATTCAACTATTATTGATAAAAAAGATGGGTTGTTAGAAATATCACATAACTTATGCAACACATTAGAACATCAACGTGTAGTTAGAGAAATTGAACGAGCTAAAGATTTAGGCTGTAAAAACTTTATATTTTTGATTCAAGGCAACATTAAATCAGAAGAAGATATTAAAAAATGGAAATCACCACACACAAAGGTTAAAGGTGAAGTATTATTAAAAGTATTAAAGACGTTTAAAGAACACCATGATTGTAAGTTTATATTTGTAGCTAAAAAAGACATGGGAAAGAAAATTATAGAAATACTAGGAGGCAATAATGATTGATGGACAAACAAATATATTTGAAATGTTATACCCTACATATAAAATTAAAAAGCCTATAAGACTAATAGAGTTCTTCGCAGGTTATGGTAGTCAAGCATTAGCATTAAAATATTTAGGAGTACCATTTGAACATTGGAAAATATGTGAGTGGGCGGTTAAGAGTATTCAAGCATATAAAGATATACACTTTACTAATAAAACCTATATCAATAATTATTCAAAAGAAGAAAAACAATATTGGCTATTAGAAAAAGGCATAAGTTCTAACTATAATGAGCCAATGACATTAGAACAAATAAAAAGGTTAAATGAAAAACAATTAGATACAATTTATAACAATATTCAAATTACACATAATTTAGTAAATATACAACAAGTTAAAGGTAAAGATTTAGAAATAGTAGATACTGATAAATATGATTATATATTAACTTATTCATTCCCTTGTCAAGATTTAAGTTTAGCTGGAGTTAGAAAAGGTATGAGTGATACATCTACACGATCTGGTATGTTATGGGAAGTAGAACGAATATTAACTGAATGTAAAGAACTAGGAACAATGCCACAAATACTTTTAATGGAGAATGTGCCACAAGTCCATGGAGAAGGTAATACAGAAGATTTTAATAAATGGCAATTAAGACTAGAAGAACTAGGTTATAAGAACTATTGGCAAGATTTAATAGCAACAGATTATGGAATACCACAAACAAGAAATAGAACATTTATGGTATCTATACTAGGAGATTATAATTATTCGTTTCCTAAACCTATACCACTAGAAAAGAAATTAAAAGATATGTTAGAAGATAATGTAGATGAAAAGTATTACTTAAGTGATAAAATGATAGATTTTTTTACTAAAAACGAAGAAAAACAAAAAGAGAATGGGAACGGTTTTAGATTTAATGTTAGTGATGGAAATGTAATTGCCAAAACAATAACTACTTTAGCAGGAAATAGAATGGATGATAATTTTATAACAATACCCAAAGTTTTAGGTGGTATAGGAGAAAAAGATAGTAATAATAACACACAATGGAAACAACAAAATAGAGTATATGATAACAATGTAGGTATAGCTGTAACAACTTGTTTTAATCCAAACTATGTAGATAACGATTTAAAAATAAGAAAACTAACACCAAGAGAATGTTTTAGATTAATGGGAGTAAAAGATGAAGATTATGATAAAGTAGCAAAAAATCAAAGTGATAGTAGTTTATACCATTTGGCAGGAGATAGTATAGTCTGTAATGTCTTAATGGCAATATTTAAGGAGATGATAGAGTGATAGAAAAACTAATAGAACAACAAGAAACCATAAAAGGTATGCAAGAAAATGAAGAAAGTGCAATAAAGATAATGAAAATGTATGAAGATTATAAATTAAGAGTTGATAAAGCAATAGAATATAATAAACAAAAAATAGAAGATATTAGAACATTTTATAGACCTACGGAAGATACAATTTATTCAGGAGATACAATAATAGATATTGCAAAAATAAATATAGAAATATTAAAAGGAGAATAATATGATAACTTTACCTGGAATCATAGCTTTAATTGTTTTATCTTTATTCTTGATACTTATATATTATCTTATAATTACTAAAGATTAACAATCAATTTTACATTTTCATCAAATTATGATAAAATATAATTGTACTGAAAAGTACTTATAACTTTTATTGCACAATTCATTATGTTTAGGCATTAATGGATGCACTACTTTATTTATAGGTAGTGTCCTGATTGATATATATTTTGTAGGTTCGAATCCTACCTTTCCTAGGGGTGGCGAAAATGGTAAACGCTATATATCAGTTAGGACAGTACTTATGAAGGATATGTGTGGTTGTGTACCGAAAAAGAGCCTGATGATTAAGTGCTAATTGCATAACTTATGTAGTGGAGTGGTAAGACACGTATAAAAATCTATTTGCAAATCTCATAAGTTATTTCATACACTTCGTAATCTGATATAGCATAGCAGTAAGTAGAGCTATATAGAGTAATGTGGTGTATGCTAGGAAAACTAATAAATCTAGTTTGTAAGGGGAATATTGAAGTCATTAGTTCCACTAATAGTAGTAGATATTGCCCTAGTTTAAGTATTACTATCTTATAGGTAGCATAGAGTAGATATAACCCAAGAATATAGGAGAACTATCAAATAGCGGTGAAAGTATCCTTATATCTATTCTATGGTGCTTATAAAGGCACTAGTATTAGTTTCACACTAATTAAACCCCTTTTAAGAACGGATTTCATTTTATTCATATTACCTCCGTTCTTTTTTATTTGCTTTTTTAGTCCGACTATGTTATACTTATCTTAAATAAAAGGTAGGTTGATTATGTATGATTAATTATGATATTTATGTAGATCCAACTTGGACTTACAGACAAGCTGTTAGTAATTTAAAGGCGTTAAGGCTTCAATACAGGGAAGCTTTGGCGTCTTTTTCTTTATGGGAAACGAAAGAATGGGCTTCTTTTATTCGCACAACTAGGGACAAATTCTATACCCTTAATTTACTTGAATGGCAAATCGACAACTTATGGAAATATATGAATGGCTACATTCCTTTAATATCTGTCCAAAGGTCATCTTTAAGGTACAAATAGACAAAATTGGCATTTAGTGTTATAATCTTTATGTAAAATTGTAGGAGATTATTATGAAAAAAGAAAGCCTAGAAAAAGCAAAGTCAATATTAACAGCAGAAATTATAAACAGCAATATAAATCAAGCTGACAAGATAGAACTAATAATTAAAATATATAGTTTGTTAAACGACATATATTGCGACGAGGGTGTAAAAAAATTACAAAAGAAAAGGCACATTGATAAATATGGTAGTAATAATAAGAGAATATAATAAAACAACTATTAGAAAGTTCAGAAGAAAAGGTTTAAGATATTATTTATTTATCTTTTCTTTGAAATTGTATAGAACTGAATATAGTGTAATAAATGATTGAAAGTAGGTGATTAATTTGCAAGAAAATGGTTATTTTGGAAATACAAATGCTTTAAAGTACAAAACACAAGAACAATTACAAAAAGGCATTGATGCGTATTTTAAAGAATGTGATGAAAAAGAAAAACCTTATACTATGAGTGGTCTTGCATTGTCACTTGGTATTGATAGAGTTACTTTAATTAGATATGGAGATAAGGATTTGTTTGCAACCCAAATAAAAGAAGCAAAGGACAGAGTTCAAGCACAATTAGAAGAAAATGCACTTATGGGTAAAGGAAATGCAACATTTACCATATTTAATTTAAAAAACAATTATGGCTGGAAAGACAATTTAGAGATAGATGGAAAATCACAAGGAAAAATTACAATAATTAATTCACTTCCAAAGGATGATGAAGATGAATGAAACAATTGACATTAAAGATATAATTGCACCACATTTTTATCAGACATTTAACAGCAAAAAACCACACCAAATATACAAAGGTGGTCGTGGTTCTACTAAAACAAGTATGATTTCAATTAAGATAGATGAATTTAATTTGGAATACACTAATTGCAATGCAATAATAATTAAGAGATACCAAAACACTATTCGTAATAGTGTATTTAAAGAAATAAAACGTGCATTGAAACGATTAGGATTATATGAAGGTTTTGATTACAAAGCAACTGTTAGTCCGTTTCAAATACATCTGAATCAAACAGGAAATAACATATATTTTGCTGGTGGAGATGACTATGAAAAAGTTAAAGGATTTATCGACGAGGATGCACCAATTAAAATGGTATGGTTTGAAGAACTTACCGAGTTTGATGATCCTGACCAAATTGACCAAATAATAGCTACATTCTCACGTGGAAACGATGATTGGTTCGTAACTATGTATTCATACAACCCACCAAAGAATAGATTTCACTGGGTTAACTTATGGGCTGAAAAAATGGCACAACGTGATGATGTAATAGTTCATCATAGTGATTATAGAACTGTACCTGTCAAATGGCTAGGTCAAAAGTTTATAGATGAAGCTGAAAGACTGAAACAATATGATCCAAAACGATATGAGTGGATTTATTTAGGAAAGGTAATAGGTATTGAAGGGTTGATATACAATCCTGATTTATTTATTATAGAAAATGCTAATTATTTAGAAGAAAACAAATTAAGAATAATTTATGTGGACTTTTCAATAGACTGTGGACATCAAACTTCTGCAACGACTTGCATGGCTTTTGGCTATGCTACTGATGGACGATGGTATTTGTTAGACACATACTATTATTCGCCACACGAAAAAGCAAGAAAGAAAGCACCTAGTGAATTAGCACAAGATATATTTAATTTTAGGACTTACATATGTAAGAAATATCAAACAATAGTAGACACAGAAACAATAGATAGTGCAGAAGGTGCTTTAAGAAACCAATATTTTGCAATGTTTGGAATAAATCTTCATCCAGTAAACAAAGGAAAAGACAAAGAAGAACTTATAGAATATTCGCAAGATTTTATAGATTTGGCAAAGTATGTTATAATTAATACGCCAAACAATTGGATTCACATTAAAGAAATGAAAAACTATATGTGGAAAAAAGATAGTGTTGAAAAGGGCAAGCCTGATCCTGACAAAGCCGAAAAGGAGCTTACAGGGGAAAACTATTACAACACACACACAAATGATTATTCATATTATTATGCAGACCATAGCTGTGATGCATTTCAATATTGGGTAAAAGATAATTTAGAAAAGTTAGGATTGGAATTTTAAGGAGGAATATAAATGGCAATATATAGTGATTTAAGAAATGAATTAAATAAAAAGGGAATAAACATAATTAATACTGATTATTATGAATTAATAGAAATATGGAAAAGTTGGTATAAAGGCTCAGTAGATGACTTTCATTTTTATAATATAACAATAGCTGATGGAACTGATGTTGAAGTAGAAAAGAAAACAATGTCAATGGCTAAAAAAGGTTCTGTTGACGTAGAAAAACTTTTGTGGAGCAACAAATGTGATATTAAATTAGGTAATGACGAAAAAACAAAAAGATTATGGCAAGTATTAGATAGCAAAAAAAATAATTTCACAATAATGTTTCCACAAATGATAGAGCTTATGTGTGCTTTGGGTACAACTGCAATGACTGAATACAAAGATGAATTAGGAAATACAAGAATCGAATATCTAAATGATCCATCTTGTATAGTGCCTTATGCTTATGATAATTTTAATATTACAGGATTTGTAACATTTGACCAATGGCAAGAAACAGAAAAAAATAAACCTATATTTTATACACATTTGACATTTCATGAGTTTAAAAATATAAAAGACAAAAAAACAAATGAAATAAAACAAAAATATATTAAATATAACGAATTATATAAGTCAAAGGATGTTAATAAACTTGGAAAACAAATTGAATTTAGTGAGAAGTTTCCAAATGTTGAAGAAGTTGTCAACTATGATACTGATACACCACATTTTCAAATATTAAAACCACCAATTGCAAATAATATGGATATATCAAATCCAATGGGAATAAGTATATTTGCAAATAGTATTGATAAATTAAAAGCTATTGATGATAAGTATGATAGTTTCGATATGGAATTTATCGATGGCAAAAGAAGAATATTAGTTGACAGAACAGCTTTAAAATCAGCACCAAAAGTTGATGAATCAGGAAATATAACACAAACATTATACTTTGACAAAAACGACAGAACTTATGTTGCTATGAATGGAATGCAAAATCAACCAGTAAAAGATATTAGCTTTAGTATTAGATATAAAGAACATATAGATAGTATTAATGCTGAATTGAATTGGTACGCGAGTGATTTAGGACTTGGCGAAGAATGGTATAGTTTTGACGGAAAAGGTGTAGCAACTGCTACTGAAATAATAAGTCAAAATGATGATGCGTTTAGAACTAAACAAAGTTATGAAACAATTATTAAAGATGTTATTATAGATTTGGTTAAGTCAGTTTGTTTCCTTGAAGAAATGGAAATAAGTGAAGATGAAATTCAAGTAGACTTTGATTATAGTAGATTTGAAAATCAAGCTGCAACACAAGCAAGACTTGAAAGAGAAGTTAGCAAAGGTATTACAAGCAAAGTTGAATATCGTATGAAAGTTTACGGTGAAACTGAAGAAATTGCTAAACAAAAAATAAAGGAAATTGAAAGCAACAATCCAAATGTAGATGATTTACTAGGAACTAAAAATGAAGAATAAGGAGGTAATTCCTTATGATAGACGAAAGAACTGCCGAATTATTAGTTGAAAGATTAATAAGACGTATAGAACAAGCAAATACCTATTTTCTTATGAAAATGGGTTCTTCTATTAAACAAATAAGAAATTTAACACCAAGTCAAGCACAAGAATTGGTGCAAATACTTAAATATGGTGGTAATTATGAAGATATTATTAAAGAAATATCTAAATACACTAACTTAAATGTAAAAGATATAGATGAAATATTTTCAGAATATGCTAAAAAAGACCGATTATGGAGCAAACAATTCTATGATTATAGAAATATACCATTTGACGAAAGTTTGGCTCTTAAAAGGCAAAAAAATGCTCTTACAGAACTTGTTAAAAATGAAATGTATAATTTTACTAGGACAAATGTGTTAGGTTATACAATTAGAGACTTAAGAGGACGACCACAATTTCTAGGTTTAAAAGAAACTTATAATAGAGTTTTAGATGAAGCATTATTAAATGTAGGGCAAGGAAAAGAAACCTTTGATAGTGCTATGACTAGAATTATGAAAGATATAGGTGGTAGTGGATTAAAAACTGTTGAGTTTGAATCTGGAAGGTCAGTAAGATTAGATAGTGCAGTTAGAATGCAACTTAAAAGTAGATTAAGAGAATTACATAATGAACAACAAAAAATAATTGGTAAAGAAATAGGTGCTGATGGTGTAGAAATATCAGTGCATAGTAATCCTGCTGTCGACCATGAGCAAGCACAAGGTAGGCAATTTAGTAATGAAGAATATGATAAACTTAATAATGGTTTAGAAGCTACTGATTATACTGGTAAAAAGATTACGTTAGATCACGATAATAAAAATGGTTATCGTCCTATAAGTGAAATGAATTGTTACCATTATATATTTAGTATTATATTAGGTGTAAGCAAACCACAATACAATGAAGAACAATTGCAACAAATAATAAATGATAATGAAAAAGGTTTTGAATTAGATGGTAAGCATTATACCAATTATGAAGGTCAACAACTTCAAAGACGTATAGAAACAGAAATAAGAAAACAAAAAGACATTCAAATGTTTGCAAAATCTAGTGGAAATATGGAACTTGTAGAAGAAGCACAACAAAAAATAACACAGCTTACAAGCAAATATAAAGAATTAAGTGATGTATCGGGTTTACCAACAAAAATGCAACGTATGAAAGTGTCAAATTATAGAAGAACTAAAACATAATAGTTCTTTTTTTATTGACTTCTGTATGACAATATGATAATATGAATACATAAGGAGGTAATATGAATGGAAAAAGAAAATGATCTACAAGAAATTAGAAACATACTTGAAAACATATTGTATGTATTAGAAAAAATTGAAGAAAGCGTTAAAAGGAGAAGATAAATAATGATAGATGTAGATTATAACGAATATAAAAAGACAATAGCAGAAAATATGGAACTTATAGTAGAAAATCATAAATTACAAAAAAGAATAGATAAAGCAATTGAATTATGTGAAGAACAATTTATAGATTATGAAGTTAATTATTTAGGAAAGAAAAATAAAAGATATGCTGTTATTGATGCAGGTAAAATTATAGAAATATTAAAAGGAAGTGATAAAGAGTGAGTGATATTAGAATAAATGTTAAAAATGATGGTATGTTAGGAAGAATAGGAACAGAAGGTTTAGGACAAAAATTAATTGAAATGAGTAGAATTGCTGATAGACAACAAGAAGAAAATATAGAACTTAAAAAGAAAATAGATAAAGCAATAGAATATATAAAAGAAAATGCAACTTCAAATTATTTTGATAAAGAAAAAAATATGTTTCGTAGAGAAATAGATTTATTAGAAATATTAAAAGGAGAAGATAAAGAGTGAAAGGACATTTAGAAGAATTATTAGTAGGAGGTAGACCTATGACTGAATTAGAAATAAAACAAAAGGAAGAAATAGAAAGACTAAATAATATCATTAATGAATTAGAAAAATGGTTAAAAGAAAAGCAAATATTATATGGAATAAATCAACAAGGTTTTAGTTGGGGAGTATGTGGTGAAGCATTAGATAAATTACAAGAACTAAAAGGAGATGGTAGTAATGAATAAATGTGAATGGTGTGAAGAGGGAAGATATACTTTCTTATCTTATAATACGAATGAAACAGGTGTTTTATATTGTTTAGATTTAAATAAAGAAAATGATAAATATTTTATGAATATAGATAGACAATATCCACCTAGTCCTTATTGGAAAGTATTATTAGAAAAAAGAATATATTATTGTCCTTTTTGTGGAAGAAAGTTAGGAGAAGATAAGTAATGTGTGTAGTTACTAAAGAAAAAAATAAAGAACTATATAATTCTTTATTTCCAGAAGATGTAGAAACAATAACAATGACAAAAAAAGATTATGATAGAAATATAGAACAACTATTAGTAGAAAAATTAGAATTAGAACATAAATATAATCTAATGAAGAAAAATGCTTACCAATTAGCTATGAAAATAGATAAAGCAATAAATATATTAGAATTAAGTTCTCAAAATAAAGGAATATGTACTCAAATAGGAACTGATACAATACAAAGTGTTTTATCAATATTAAAAGGAGAAGATAAAGAGTGAATGATTACGAAAAATTGTTATACAAATGTAATAGGCAAAAAAATCAATTAAGAAAACAAAAAATAAAAATATTAGAATATAAAGAAGAAATAAAAAAAACAGAAGAATTAAAAATTGAATATTCAAAATCAATAGACTTTATATCACAAAAAGCAAATAAAGAAATAGAAAGACTTAAAGAAAGAATAGAATATTTAGAAAGAAGCAATAATCGTAGAGAAGATGAAATATTAGAATTAAGACAAGAAAATGCTAATTTAGATAATATCATAAATGAATTAGAAAAATATATAAAAACAGATGCTAAAATTGAACTTTATAAAGATGTATCGGGATTAAGAACTTTTGTAGATGGACAGGACTTATTAAATAAATTACAAGAACTAAAAGGAAGTGATAAGTAATGAGTGCAAAAGAGATGTTTGAAAAGTTAGGGTATGAAATAGATATAGAAAACGATACAGAAATATTATATAAAATGAAATGGGAGATTAGTAGCACATATTATGTAAGTTTTGGCTTAATAAACAAACGTATAGAATGTTTTTATTTTGCCAGTGATAGTCCATTTACACCGACAGAAAGTTTTGAAGTAGATTTAGATTTATTACAAGCAATAAATAAACAAGTAGAAGAATTGGGGTGGAAGTAATGAGTGATGAATATAAAAAAATGTTAGAAAGATTTGAACAAATATGCCAAAATGCAAAAAAAGAATTATGTGGTAAAAAGGAAAAAG
>Ga0247608_10001176_pt1 | contig 37600 bp, 27 predicted proteins | sample 176DNAGHGlowgp2_FD_193490 | JGI IMG/M metagenome (GOLD analysis project Ga0247608, IMG submission 193490) | Sheep rumen microbial communities from Palmerston North, Manawatu-Wanganui, New Zealand - 1766 DNA GHGlow gp2 | ecosystem: Host-associated > Mammals > Digestive system > Stomach > Rumen ...
AGTTTCGGGATTTTTGTTTAAATTTGCAGCCATAAAGTGTATACATAGTATTTAATGACTAAATTATAAATCCAAAGAATATGAAAAAACTATTTATTTGTGTGATGACATCCCTCTGCAGCACATTTGCTTTCGCAGATGGAACTGATTTTGTCGTGAAGCCTGCTACCATCTCTAATGGTAATGGTACCATGCAGGTTGTGATTAACAAAGCCGGTCAAACTGCTTTCCAATTTGACGTTAAATTGCCAGCAGGTGTTAGTGCAACAGCATTTACTTTGACTGGTGCACCTGAATCTCGTAAATTTGAGAAAGCGGAATATGAAAAAAGTTCTAACACATGGCGTTTTTTAACCTACGATGAGGGAAATGCTGAGTTGGCAGAAGGTGCTACTTTTGATGTTACTCTAGCAGCTGCTGATGGTGCAACTACTGGTGAGGCAGAAACTAGCGAAATACTGTTAGTTAATCCACAGGGTAAAAGTACAGAAGTAGATGGAGGAAATGTTTCTGTCACGGTCGAGAGCAATGCTTCTATCACGCTTAACGGGAAAGGTGAAGCTAGTTTTATATGTAATAAAGACCTTGACTTCAGTAGTTTAAGCAATGTGAAGGCGTATATCTGCACAGGTATTGACGTGTCGACAAATCTTATTTATTTCTCTCGTATAAAAGATGTTAAAGCTAATACTCCTATTTATGTAACGGGTCCAGTTAATGAGACGGTAACAGTTCCTACGGGTAATTCTATCACATATTATCCTGAAAATTTCCTTGTTGGTGATGCTACTAACAATATGACAATTCCCGCTTCGACCGATGAAATCCAATATTGGGCATTGAGTAAGAATAATAGTTGGATCGGTGCGAAACCTAATATGTCACTTGATGCTGGAAAGGCTTATATTAAAACCCCGAAGCAAGTTGCTAAATCATCTGTTTCTAGTGAAAACGTTGAAATTAAAATGACCGCGACTGGAAATCTTGCGTATGTTGGCAAATATGATCTTGATTTTACAAGTGTTGAAGGATTAAAAGCATATATTGTGATGGGCTTTGCTAATAATGCCACTATATGGATTTCAAGAGTGAAGACAGCTACAGCTGGTACTCCTCTATTCTTGAGAGGATCTAATGATAAGACATATAGTGTTCCTTCTAGTTCGTCATCAATGATTGTTAAGAATATGCTTCGTGGCGATGCGGAGAATACTTCCGAAGTACTTAAGGAATATACTAAGGATGGTGTAGACTATGTTACATGGATATATCAAAAGAATGGTGGAACTTTTGGTCCTTTGACTAATAATCAGCCGGCTTTCCCCGCAGGTACAGCATATCTTCCCTTGCTCAAATCATATGCAAATAAGAGCGCATCTTCTCGTGCTATGACATCTAACTTTGGTAATGTTGTTGAGGAAACAGAAGTCCTCGTCATGAAACTTGGTAGTTTGAATGGTGAGAATGATGGCTCTACGAGTATCCGTTCAATTGGTGAAGTTCAGACTGATGATGCTTGGTACAACCTGAAGGGGCAGCGAATTGACACCCCGACCAAGAAGGGTCTTTACATCAAGAATGGTAAGAAAGTCGTGGTTAAGTAATAAAAAATCATGCTAAATACTAAAATAAATCCCGAAATGTTTGGTCATTTCGGGATTTATGTTTAAATTTGCAGCGCAAAACTATATTTGCAACATATAAAGAAATAATATTTTTAAACGTTTAAAATAATTGAGAAATGAAAAAGAAGTATTTTACTCCTGAAATGGAAGAGATGGATGTTGAGTATCCCGTCCTGTTACTCGCAGAAGGAGGTGACTGTCCAGGTGACAGTGAAACTGAACCTATTGTTGGTTGTCCGGATAAGGAATGCGATGACTTCTAAAGGATTAATTACCCGACTGGTTTCCCAAGTCGGGTTTTTTTTCGCTTATCTGAGTATTTGACTTATGGGTGGAAGTTTTGAATGGGATAAAACTGAAAGATTACGGGCTATAGCAATTCTTTATCATTAAGTTTTATAGCAAATTTCATAGCATCTTTAAGCACTTGCTCAAAAGGTGCCTCATACATTTCTGCTATCTCTTTTGCTACTGTAGTTGTGTCCTTTCCCTGACAAAACAACTTGAGCATGTCGGTACCGCTCTCGTTGAGAGTAAAAGTATCAACAAGTTCTCCAGTTTCCTTGTTTTTGGCAGCGATGACATAATAATCTGCCAAAGGGGCTATTTCAATCTTGTATTTCATCTTCCTGTTTGTCTTTGTATTTTTGAAAGGCTCTCATTATGCTTCCATGTAATTTGACAAGTTGATGGTCTCGTTCCTCCTGATAACAATTAGGATGGTCTTCACATAGTTTTAGCCAAATGCAGTTGGGATAATCGAAACATGCTGAACAGGCAGAAATCTCTTTCCGAGTTAAGCGGAAGCTTTCCATCATTTGTCTATCCCAGTCATCACTTTCGATATGTCCGACAAAATGGTCTTCCGAATAGTGCTCGCATTTCCCGATATACCCGCTTGGAACAATAACGATGCTGCTATCTTTATCGGCCATGCAATGGTTGATCTTTATGTCTCGATTCAGACGATGTGGTTTTAATAAACCAAATTCCTTCAGCTGTGACTCTATCTCGTTCATCTTGCTGAAGACGTACTTCCGTTTTACGTCATTTTTCAAAGCTTGACTTCCTTTTATCTCTTCAAAGAGAGCATGCAAATAGACAGAAATCCCTTTTGTATCAGTAAATTCCTTGTGGAGTTCGTCTACAAGTTCTATCAGGTTGTCTGCATTATGCATATCAATGTTTAGTCGTATATTGACATGGATACCTACTTTCTGTAAACGGTGGATATTGCCAATCACACGCTCGTAAGCATTTACACCTTTATATATATAAGCCTTGCTGCGGTTATAGATCTTTTCTGTGCCGTCAAGCGTGATTTGTACCTTGTTCAGCAACCAAAGGTCTTTTGCTTCTCTGATGATGTCATCATCAAGTAGATAGCCATTAGATATCATCATCGAGGAATAATCAATACAGGCTTCTTGAAGGCGTTTGCAAATCAGAGTGATGACGGTCTTATTGTATAGAGGCTCTCCTCCGAACCAGTGTAATGAGACCTTCTTTCCTTGGCAATGGTTAATAATGTAGTCAGCCGTTTTTAGAGCAGTTTCTTTATTCATAGGTACTCTTGGGCGTCCCATCTCGTAACAATAGAAGCAACGGGCATTACAGTCTGTAGTCGTGAGGATAGTATACGAGGTGATTGCATTTGTTTCTTTCTTGAGCATTTTGGCCACATCTTTAATCTGTCGACTCAATAGACGGTCATCGTGTGATGATGGTACAAGAAACCATTGCTCAATCAGTTGGGGAAGGGCTGCCGGATTTGTTTTATAAATATCAGCCTCTTCAGGGGTGAGCAGCACTAGGGCCTTGGTCATCGTGTGATAGAGCAGAAGTCCTTCGTCTACGGGCTGTTCTACCACATAGTACATTGGGCGATATTGCTCCCCATCCTTTATCCTTTGTTTCTTTAAAAGTTTGTCGAATGGCTTGGCATTGTCGTATATGATTTGCATAATTCTTTTATTTGCCTGCAAAATTACTCATTAATTATCATATATCCAAATAAGTAGTGGTTTAATTTTACTAACTAATTCTCAAAACACTTGGCTGTATCAGAAATTATATGTATCTTTGTGCCCAACAAATACAATTACAGGTAAACAATTTCACTGCAGATGATGAATGAAGGTAGAAAGATTAATATTTTTTGGACGGGAGGCTTGGATAGTACTTTCCGCGTCGTAGAATTGTCTCAATGTCAATGTACGATTCAGCCATATTATATTATACTTGGTAAAAGGAAATCTTTGCAATATGAAATCAATGCAATCAAAACGATTTCAAGGATTCTAAGAAAAGATAAAAGGACAAAAGCAGAATTGCTTGATCCAATCATTGTTGATGAGGAGGAAATACCTCGTGATAACAACATTTTTGATTCTTGGCTCCGTTTAATGAGGGGGGCGAGTTGGCAATACTACGTTTTGGCAAAATATGTTAATCAGCATCATTTGGAAATGGAAATGAGTTTTAGGTTTTCGCCCAATGGCTCTGTTGCCAGGGTAATAGGTGAAACGCTTTTAAAACCTCATTCTGATCCTAATTATAATGTATTGGTTATAGACAAAGCTTTGGCTAATCAGGATACTATGACTATTTTCGGGAATTCCTGTTTCCCAAAGTCTCTGTATCATAAGAACAAGAGAGAAGAAATCGATATTCTCCGCAATGAAGGATATGGGAAAGTCGTGAAGCATGTTTGGTTTTGTTTTGATCCCATGTGGGGATATCCATGTGGTCACTGTTTCCCATGTTGTTCTTTTGAAAAAGAGGGTGTTAAATTACCTCGTATTGGTAAGATGGTGTATGCCATTAATAGTTATTTTAAGAAGAAAAAGAATGGCCGTATTATAAAACTCAATTATGATTATACCATTCGGGAGATGTCTGACGTGTTCATTGCGAATGCAAAAGACCCGGAAACTGGCGAGGTTAAAAAGGTGTTTCGTTTGAATGAGACGGGTGTCATCATTTTAGAAGCTTTACAGGCTGGTGCTGGTATAGAAGATATTGCCAGACGGTTGACGGATGGCTTTGACGTAGATTACGAAACAGCCAAATCAGAGGCATCTGCCTTTATTTCCAAACTGAATCTCTGACGCGTTATCTTGGTCGAATCTCAAATAATTCCCGAAATGTTTGGCCGTTTCGGGAATTATTTGTATCTTTGTAGCCTTATATGTTGAATGACAATAACTAAATAATAAGGATATGAAGAAATTACTCTTTTTATTGTTGGCTTTCATGGCGACGGTCGCTGTGAATGCAGAGCAGGTGTCGCGTCAGCAGGCGCTGCAGAAGGCACAGCAGTTCATGCCAGGTAAGCAGTTTGGCCAAGCCAAGAGCTTTGCCCGTGGTGACAGTCCTACAGATATGGAACCGTTCTATATCTTCAATGCCAAGGGTCAGAAGGGCTTTGTGATTGTCTCCGGTGACGACCGTACCGAGCCTATCCTGGGTTACTCTGACAAAGGTGAGGTCACGGAGAAGAACATGCCGGAGAACCTGAAGTACTGGCTGGAGTGTTATGAGATTCAGATGAAGTCTCTGGATCATGCCAAAGCCGCCGGCTCACGGGGCACTACGCGGACTGCCAGCAAGACTGCCGTCGCTCCTCTGATTCAAGCACATTGGGACCAGGGGGCACCTTATAACTACATGTGTCCTTCTGTCATTAATGTTACACAAGGTGGTGAAAACAAAGTTGCATACATTGATTATGGTAAACCTGGTTATGATGCAAATAATCGCTGTATTACCGGCTGTGTGGCCACGGCAATGGCACAGGTGATGTATTATTGGAAATGGCCGGAAACATGTGGTCCTTTAAATCAAATAAATAAAGGTATTTGGATCAAACAAGAAATCATAGAGGATCCCGAAACCATAGGTGAAGAACCGGTTGTGCAGTACGTGGTGGACAATGACTGTGGACTTCCTGAGACTAAGTTCGATTGGGAGAATATGCTCCCAACATATTTGGGGGATGAGTCTGAAGAGAGCGCGAGTGCAATGGCCGTATCCAAATTGATGCGCTATTGCGGACAGGCTGTGAATATGAACTACGGTATATCAGAATCCGGGACAAATGTTTCTGCATCGGATATGGTAAACTATTTCGGTTATGGCAAGACAGCCAAGACGGTCTATCGTATGTTTTATACAGTTGCCGACTGGGAGGATCTGATTTACAATGAGTTGTTCTATGGTCGTCCCGTGCTTTATGGCGGCAGTAGTGCATCCGGCGGTCATCAGTTCATCTGCGATGGTTACGATGGTAACGGTTTGTTCCATTTCAACTGGGGATGGAGTGGCAGCAGCGACGGCTATTTTGTGCTTTCACTGGCCAATCCTCAAGATCTCGGCAGTGGCGGAGGTACCAATACGGATGGTTTTTCCTATGGCCAGGATGCCATTATTGGACTGCAAAAGCCAATCGGTGAGGATGTGGAAACTCCAACCATCTATGGTCTGATTGACGATAGTGAAGAATGGGTCACGGAATATAACCGTTCCTCAGCCGCAGAAGATTTTACGAGTGTCAGTCTTCCAAGAGTGGTTTTCATGCAATATAGTTTTGTCGAAGAAGGAATGCCTTGGCCTGATTATACATTAGATTATGCCTGGGGCTTGTATCAGGACGGAGAGTTGCTGGAGGTGTATGGCACAGATAATGCAACATTGACTGATGCTGTGAATTGGCGACAGAATACTCCTGCTGTTGATTTCGGTAGTGGATTGGCCGACGGCACCTATATGTTCCGGCAGGTTTACAGGCCTCAGGGTACTGATAAATGGATTACTTGCCAGATGCTTAGTAGTGACAGTTATCCTGCCGTGAGTTATATCAAGGCAACCATTTCTGGCAATACGTTGACTTTGGAGAAGGCCAATGAAGAAGAGTATTTTAGTACGGATATCCAGATCAATAGTGTCACCTACTCTCCGTCTTCTTTGGAGGCCGGCAAGGCAGTGGAGGTGACCGTCAACCTCACGAACAACGGTGATGCCTTCCAGGAGTTGATCTGCTTCCGCTATGGCTCAGGCTCATACTCTGATATGACCCTTGTGTGTGGCTCTGTTGAACCCGGACAGACGGGCACCGTCAAGTTGCATTTCAAACCGAAGTTTTATGGTCAAGTACCTGTTCAGATTGCAGTTGACGAAGATGAAAACATCGTCGTATGGGAAGATATACTCAATATAGAGGCTCCCAAACCACAATCCTTGTCGGGCACGATAGCCATCGATAAATATGATGTGGAAACTCGTGTGTTGTCAGGCAACAAACTGAGTGTACAGGCTCAGATAACAAATCAGGGTACAAATACTTATGATAATCAGATAATGCTTATTATCTATAAATATATAGAAGGTGAAGAATATCATAATTCTTTTGCATCGACATCTGTGAATGCTAATATTCAGCCTGGCGAAACAAAGGAAGTCGTCCTTGCAGTTCCGAATTTGAATTTTGAGGATCAGTATTTCTTCTATCTCTATTACTACTCAGAGGGAAATAGGAAAAAAATGGAGGTCAATGGGACAGGATTATTTTTCACATTGACGCCCTTGCTTGGCGATGCCGATGGCAGCGGTAGTGTCGATGCCAATGACGTTAAGATCATGGTCGACTACATCATGGGCAAGAATCCTCCCGGCTTCGTCTTTGGAAATGCGGATATGTACAACGACGGTAAGGTGGATGCCGTCGACCTCGTGAAGCTTATAAAAGCGCTTCCCAAGTAGTCCCTTACACCTTATTAATATATATAATATATGAAGCTTATGAAACGTTTATTATTTTTGACGACGGCTGTGTTATTTGTCATGGCCGCTTGGAGCCAACAAGAGATGGCGCGTGATTCGAAAGTGTACGTTCCTGTTAAGAAAACAGGGACAAAAAACGCATCAACAAGAGCCACTATAGAACCTCAAACAGGTAAGGTGTGGTGGTGTAATTATGATCCGAGGAAGTCTGCATCATGGTCTTATTCATATACATATTATGTTGGTCATTATAATGTTGCTACCTTTATTCCCTATGGTATGTTGGGTGGAAGTGGAACGACGATAGATGGGTTTAGCTTCTTCCCTATATCCGCCGGTATGACGAATGTGAAGGTCTGGATTTCAACGAGTCTGTCGGAAGAGGACTATCTTGAAACGGCAGATGTAACCACAACTCTTGGTGAGTTTAATGATGTGATGTTTAGCAATTCCTATGAGATACCTTTAGGTGGATTATATGTCGGCTATTCGTTTGACATTTCGTCAACTAGTGTAGATTCCTATGCATACAGAGCCCTGCTTCACACGGATACGGATCTTAATCGTGACGGCGCATTCTGGGAATATGCTCCCGGTGATGAATCATGGCAACAGCAGACAGGTAACCTTCTGGTAAAGGTGCTCTGTGGTGGTAATTATTATGAGAATGCGGCTTCTGCGAATTATTTGGGTAATTATAGTGTAATGAGTGGAAGCCAGAAAACCATACCCGTAACTATCATAAATAGGGGTTTTAATCCAATTACATCTTTGTCATATACCATCACGTCACCGGGAAACACTACGGAAGAAGGTGAGTTGAATGTAAATATTGCAATTCAGGAATCATCTGTTATTAATATTCTGCTAAATTCGGAGTCTGAGACTATCGAGAAGACCAAGACATTGACGATTACCAAAGTAAATGGTGTTGACAATACTTATAGTGATAACACTGCTTCTGGAAGACTTATTACACTTTTACAAAACTCGCCTGTCATCGTTCCTGTTGTCGAGGAATTTACTGGTACATGGTGTGGCTATTGCCCATACGGATTTGTTGGCATGGAGAAGGCAAGCGAATACTATGGTGACGAGGTTGCATTGATCGCCGTTCATAGCGGTGACGTCATGGCCATTTCCGAATATAACCAGATTCTCAACAAAGTGTCAAGTTTCCCAAGTGCAAAACTGAATAGGGAGAATGGCTTCTATCCTTATTTTTCTAATATCAAATATTATGTCAATAATTCGCTGTCGAGGGCTGTTCCAGGGTCCATTCAGGCAAAGGCGCGATGGACGGATGATGGTCAGACTGCTATCCAGATTGACACAGAGACGACCTTCCAATATAGTACAGATGATGGCCATTTCGCCATTGCTTATGTTCTGGTTGAGGACGGATTGACAGGTACAGGCTCAAGTTGGGCACAATCCAATTTCCTAAGTGGTAGTAGTGGTGACAGTGAGATGCAGTTCTGGTATGATTCACCTTCCAGGGTATCAGGTCTTGAATATAATCATGTTGCCGTCCAGGCATGGGATGTGCTTTATGGCGTTAATGGTTCGGTTAGTAAAAATATCACTGAAGGTTCTACTCAGAAGTATAGCTTTACGGGTAATATATCGTCAAATACGCTTATTCAGAACAAGTCAAAATTGACGATAGTCGCTCTTTTGGTAGATTCTGAGACAGGAACTATTATCAATGCAGCAAAGACGACCATCGCTCCTGTTGGGGTGGACATCAACGATATTATCCAATGCATCATGACTGGAGTGTACGATGAGAAGGCAGACTTGAATAACGACAGCAAGGTTGATGCTGCCGATATCGTGGAGTTCATTAATAATATCGAGTAGGATCAGAAGAAAATCAATATTATTCCCGGAACGCTTGGCCGTTTCGGGAATTATTTGTATCTTTGCCGCGTTATTATATAATAAGGTTCGCGTGTGTGCGTATAAATGAAAACAACAATGATATGGAATCAATGATGAAACGACTAAGATTATGGCTATTATGTCTGATGGCAACAATTGCAGGGTCAGTAACGGCTCAGACCAAGTACACCCCTGACCCTACGGGGTATTCACAATTGCCCACTGGTTACCGAACATTGAATGGAACTAAGTATTATGGAGGTTACCCTGATGAAACCAATTATGATTTTTATATTCAGGCTAAGGCTGTAGATAACGGAAATGGTACTGTAACTTTTTATGTTAGAAAAAGCAAAGGGACCTTTCAAAAAGATGCTTCTTTCTATATCATCAAGGATCCTTCAGTGACAGGTGGGATTGTCTTTGCATCTCCCGATGTCGTTTCTGGCTCGATGGGCTCTATTAGTGCAGGAAATCAGGAGGGTAAGGTTACAATAACTCCTGGTTTTACAACTGGCAGTCATTATTACTGTGTGCTTTTAACGACTTCCTACAATTTCTTTACTAAGTCAATTAAGTTGACGGCTTCTACTCAGAAGCTGTCTACACCAAGCTATGGTAGTTTCTCCGCAACATCAGTTCTTTATAACGGCTTTACTGCAAATTGGGATGCGGTAAAAGGAGCCACGGGTTATAGAATCAATGTTAGACGTGCTTCTGAGGACTACGATAATTCCATTGTTTTTAAACAGACAACCAATACCAATTCCTATAAGGTTACAGGATTGAAAGGTAATGGTTACCAGTTTCAGGTACAGGCAACTGTAGGTTCTGACGAAAGTGTATGGAGCGATTGGAGCAAAAGTAGTGATATCATAAGGACTTTGTCAAATATGAGTATTGCCTCAGGAAATACTTTTGGCTCTTCCACATTGCTGAAGGGTAGGGAGTATACTTATACTGTTACAATCAAGAATAATTCTTCTTATGATTGGTTTGGTAGCTTCTATCTGAAAGGTGCAGAAGAGGAATTCCCTTGGAATAGTTATCTCATCAAGGCAGGCCAATCAGAAACGTTCACCCACAAACATACGTTTACCACGACTGGCACTAAAACCATGCAGCTTTACGTCCAGCAGGGAGCTAGAGGCGAAGGCGAAACATTCGGAAGTTCATTCACTGTAAATGTTGTCAATCAGATTAACCCCACTACCCCCACGGTCATTTCACCAAAGGATGGTGCTACGGGCGTTGCTACTTCGGGTACACTCAAATGGTCCACATCGGCAAACGACAATGAGGGCGTGTTGAGTTATGACCTGTATCTTGGTACAGACAAGAACAACCTGAAACTCTATAAAGGTAGTGGCACTTCTTATACATATTCAAACTTGACGGCTGGAGCCACCTATTATTGGAGAGTTATTGCCTATAACGGAAGCAATGGTCATGCCACGAGCGACTTTTGGTTGTTCACTACGGCTGGCGGCACGCCCTCTGGTGATGACATGACTGCGGCTGAGGCGGCGCAGTATCTTTATGACAAGGGAGTGATTGAGAATAAGAATGTGAATAGCGAGATCCTGCGCCAGGATCTGGCAAAGGTAGCCTTCCGCGGCCTGTATTCTACCAATGGCCGCTCTGTACCAAACAGCGTGATCTCGGACAACTTCCCAACCGTCTATGAAGACCTTGCTAAGCAGAATTCTGATAACTCTTACTACTTCCAGGCTGCGAAGGCTCTGCTCTACTTGGAGTATGGCGACGGCGTGACACCGTTCGACCGCAACCGTCTGAAGTTTGATCCTACCGGCAACATTCAGAGAATCAATGTGCTGAAGGTGTTGTTGGAGACTTTCAATATCCAGCCGAAGCTGTCGGGCACTAACTATTTCAGCGGCGAGAGCAACATACAGAACCTGGCCGCCAGGGACCCGCGGAAATATGGCTATATCCGCAGTGCCGGCGACCTTGGCATCATCAACACCAGCATTAGCAACTGGCGTCCATACGACTATTGTACCCGAGGCGAGGCATTCCTGATGCTGGTCCGTATCATGGAGAAGCTGAAGGACGGAACAATTGCTAATCCCAATCCGAATGATAACGCCTATTTCCAGCCGTTGAATACCACACTGAAGACCATGGCTCTGGGTGCAGGCCTCCAGATGGGTAATTTCCAGCACTACACCAAGACCAGTTTTGCTTTGGACGGTGTGGCACCGTTGGTATTTGCTCACTCTTACAACAGCTATAACACAACGCTGCCTGAAGTGTTCTATGGATATAGCACCCAGAGGGAGGCATACCTGCCTTTGGCAGACGGCTGGAGCCATAGCTACCATACATTCATCACCGAAGTGGACGGACATCTTATTGTGCATTGGGGCGGTGGCAGTATTGATGTCTACGAGGTTAAGAATTCTTCATGGGTTCCGATGTCGTATGGTGTCTACGATAAGTTGTCGACAAGCGACAATTCCTTCGTCATCAAGACGAAGTCACAGGTGTCTTACACCTTTGGTACGAAGAAAAGCGGTGTGGCATATCTTTCGAAGATTGTCGACCGTAACGGCAATAAGGTTGAGATTGCTTACGAGACAGGCAATGACGGCATGCCCCGTATCAAGACCGTGACCAGCTCTGATGTCAATGGCAAGGGTAGCCGTAAGTTGTCGTTCTCATACAACATAAGCGGTACGGACCTCGTCACCGGGGTCAACGACCCATTAGGACGCAGCATTCAGTTTGACTATGACTATAATGACTATACAGGTCGCTATCAGCTGAAGTCCTTCACTGATGCAGAAAACAATAAAACAACCTACGAGTATGTCGATGATACGAAGTTAAGCACGTCGAAACTGCTTGCTAGAATCAAACTGCCTAAAGGCAACTATATTACGAATACATATAACCAGAATAACCGCCGACTGACACAGACGGAGAACGGCGATACAAAGACAACCATTAGTGTGTCGCCATCGTATAATGGCAGTTCCGTGTCAACCTCGTCAACGGTAAATGTCTATAGAAGTGGTTCGCAGCCCTCTGCCTATAACTACACCTTCAACGATAAGAACGTGGTGGAGAGCATGACGAGCGGTAGCCTCTTTGTGCAGAACACCTATGGCAATAGTCAATACCCGCAGTTGCCAACTCGCATCGAGACCAACGGCACAACCATCAGCAACATTGCGTATGACACCGACGGCAATGGCAATGTGACGCAGGTTGACGTCACGGGTGATGGCAAGACGCTGACGACGAAGTATGAATACAATAGTTATAACGATGTGACAAAAATCACTGATCCCAAGGGATACGAGACGACATATTCATACACCAATGGTAACCTGACGAAGATTCAGTCACCCATCAGTGGGGTGGTGACCAACATCACAAGATATGGCAATGGCCTGGCTCAAATCGTCACCAATGGCGAAGGGGTTACCGTTGAGTACGGCTATGATTCCTATGGCAACCCGAACAGCATCAAGATGCCGCTTAACATCACATCCGTACCTGAATACGATGCCGCCGGACGGCTGAAGAGTATCAAGGATGCCTTGGAACGTACCACGTCATTTGCCTATGATAAGAATGATAATCTTGAGAGCAGTACAGACCCGGGAAACCATACTACCCAGTATGACTACGACAAAAACGACAATCTCATCGGCATTACAAATGCCAAAGGAGGCGAAACATCCTTGTCGTATGACTATAATACCGACTGGCTGACAGAGGTCTCTTTTGCCGGAGCGTCTAAAGAATATTCCTATAATCCTGATGGCACGCTTGACCGCTTTAAAAAGCCCGATGGTACAACGTTAAACTATAGCTATGACAATCTGGGCCGTGTCAAGGACGATGGCATCAATACCTATGGCTACGACAGCCAGACGTTAAGATTGAAATCCGTCACTGACAAGGAGAACGGTAAGACACTGTCACTGGGCTATGATGGCTTTGGACGTGTGACAAGTACTTCGTACAATGGGCATAGCAACAGCTATGGCTATGACGATAATGGCAACTGTACCAATGTCAATAATACGACGTATGGTTACGACAAACTCAATCGCCTGACTTCTGTGAAGTTCTGTGGCAAGACCATTACTTATACCTATCGTAAGGATAGCCAGATCTCTGAGGTCAACTATTCTAATGGCCTTATGATAACCACTTACGGTTATGATGCTGCAGGCCGTCTGACGAGTAAGGTGACCAAAGTGAATGGTAATGTTGTCGCAAACTATAGCTTTGTGTTGGACAAGGCGGGGAATATCACCAAACAGACCGCCAAGGAACCCTATGAGGGTATTAGCCTGACCAATGAAGATGTCAGCTATAGCTATAATAGTGGCAACCGCATCACATCGGCTGGCGACATCAGTTTCAACTTCGATGAGAATGGTAATACCATCAAGCGCGGCAGTGAGCAGTACCAATGGGACGATGCTGATCGTCTGGTTCGTGCCGGTGGCACTGCCATCACCTACGACCCGTTAGGACTCATTGCATCTTACGGTGATATTACCTTTACCACCGATCCGTTGGGCTTAGGTAACGTGCTCAGTGATTCGAAGGGTGCAGAGTATATCTATGGCAATGGCCTGGAGGCCCGGGTGAAGAACGGTAAGGTCAGCTATTATGTGACAGACATCCGTGGTTCCGTCGTGGCCATCGTTGATGAGAATGGTACTATCACCCACAAGTACCAGTATGATGAGTATGGTAAGGTGACGCAGAAGGAAGAGGCCGACTACAATCCCTTCCAGTATGTCGGCAAGCACGGTGTAATGTACCTCACCAACCATCAGTACTACATGCGAGCCCGCCATTATGATCCAACCATCGGCCGCTTCCTCTCCGAGGATCCCATCTGGAGCACCAACCTATATCCTTATGCGGATAATAACCCTATTATGGAAATTGACCCAGAAGGACTTCTTTCATATTTTGAAGATGGTTATGAAATTGATATGACCAATGGGTATTATTTTAAGGATCATCAATTGATTGAATGGGATAAGATACCTAAAAAGATTTGGGAAAACTATCTATATGTAAAAGAGAACTACCAGAATTTTAAGTATAATGCTCAATTAAAGCCTGGATCTAGCGGTTTTTTAGGAATTGGGAAGAGGCCTTGTTATCAGTGGCAAAAAAAGAATAAGAAAGGAGAATTTGAATATGTAAATGCAAGTAAGGTAGATAAACGAATTCGGAAATTCCTGATAGACAATTTCTGGTCAAATAATACAGACTGCAGTCTTGTTATTACACCTACAGAAAGTACTCTGCAAAATATGTTTCCTGTTAACACCACAGGTACGATTTCTCCTGATATCAAGCATGCAAAATGCTATAATCCATAATAAGTGTAGAACAATTGTTTTTTGTTATAGGACTGTATGAAACATCGAATATTATACACATTGGCACTCTTGTTTGCAACAACGCAGGCATTTGCCCAGACTTATACCTACGACTCAAACAACCGTTTGACGAAGGTGGTCTATGATAACGGTACGACCATTACCTATACCTTCGATGCCTTAGGCAATAGAACGGGTAAGAAGGTGACAGGCTCTACCGCTGTGAAATATGCCATCAGTGTATCAGTTTCGCCTTCCGGCAGTGGAACAGTAACAGGCGCTGGTACCTATGCCAAAGGGACAACCATAGAACTCAATGCCATTCCCAATGCCGGCTATAAGTTCTCGATGTGGAGTGATGGTGAAACTGCCAATCCCCGTAATGTTGTTGTGACTGGAGATAAAACCTATGTTGCCCAGTTTGTTGAAAGTTCAAGTAGTATAATAGGTGATATCGTTGTTGACGGTAAGGTAAACGTGCAGGATCTGAATGCCCTCGTAGATTCATACCTTGCTAATACACAAGTCACCAGTGCTACGGATATTGACAAGGACAGCCAGCTTTCTGTGGCTGACATTACTAAACTCATCTCTATGATCTATAGCGAACCATGTGTTTTTGATAATAATGGACACGCTTATGTTGATCTTGGATTGCCCAGCGGTGCACTCTGGGCAACATGTAATGTAGGAGCTTCGGCACCTGAAGAAACTGGCAGCTTGTTTGCATGGGGTGAGACAGAACCTAAGGAAACCTACTCATGGGAAACCTATAAGTTCACTGATGGTAGTAAGCCGACTTCCTCTAATGCTTCGATAACAAAGTATGGTGTAACTGGCAACTATGGAGTCGTTGACAATAAAGTCACCTTAGAAGCTGCTGATGACGTAGCTGTAGCATCTTGGGGTGGAGATTGGCACATGCCTACCAATGAGGATTTCCAGGAGCTCTTAGATAACACGACTCAGCTATGGACAAAGTTGAACAATGTCAGGGGTTACCTCTTTACGGGAACAAACGGGAATACCATGTTCATCCCAGAGGGCAATAATAGTTGCTGGTCATCTTCACTCCGAACGTCTGGCGGGCATGGCACCAATGCAGATCAATTACATTACAATAGTACTGATATAGGGGTCTCTGGCGGATTACGCTACAAAGGCTATCCTGTTCGCCCCATATTATCCGAGAAAACCTCAAGCGCTCAGAACACGGTTCCTACAAGCTATAAGAGTCACGACTTGGTGGATCTCGGTCTGCCCAGCAGGACCCTTTGGGCCACCTGTAATGTAGGTGCTTCCTCGCCAGAGGGTTATGGCTGCTATTTCGCATGGGGCGATACGGAAAGTAGTTGCGATGGAAAAACCTTTAGTGAAGAAACATATAAATTCTACAGTAGCTCTGGAATGACGAAATACACAGCTGTTGGAGTCTTGGAGAGTAGTGATGATGCTGCGACAGTCAAATGGGGTGGTGCCTGGAGAATGCCTACTCGGACAGAAATCACTGAGTTGGAGAATGAAGATTATACCACAGCCGAATGGACTACTGTAAATGGTGTCTACGGGTGTCGCTTTACGAGCATTGTCGAAGGCTATCAAGGAAATAGCATCTTTATGCCTGCTGCCGGATACTATAAGGGCAGTCAGGTGAAGGATGCTGGTGAACAAGGTTTGTATTGGGGATCGTCCATAAGAGATGTAGGTGGTGATTCTACATACCCAAGTGGAGACTGTATAAGGCTCAGTGACGGGTATTATAGCAAAGGAGCTGCTAACCGTTGGAGGGGCTACAGTGTCCGTCCTGTAGTAAGCTTGAATGACATTTACAAATAACCTTAATTATATGAAGATGATGAAGAGAAAGAATATAATCATAGCAAGTCTGCTGATGTTAGGAGCCTTGACGACAGAGGCTCAGACGATTAAGGTTAGTGGAATAGAGGCTTCGGCGAATGGTGAGATGCAGATTGTGGTGACCGCCAATGCCAATATCAGCAATTATATTGCGACGGGGTTCTATATCGAGCTGCCTGAAGGCTTCTCCGTCGCTGGTGTCGAGGGTGTAAAAGGCAGTGCCGTGCAGAGTAATCATGTGGTCAGGGTAGGGCAGACGGGCACCACTAAGTTCAGGGTGGCTGTCTACTCTCTGGCTAATTCGGCCTTCAACCTTGAGGGGAATACTCCGACACTATGTACCCTGAAACTGACTGCGCCGAATAAGGAAGGCTCTTTCACCGGACAACTGACCGGTGTTGAGTTCTCAACAGCCAGTCATGGGCTTATTACAGATAGTTCAGGTTCGTTCAATATCACCCTTAAATCAGCGCACAAGTGGGGAGATGCGAACATGAGTGGATGGTTTGATCACGATGATGTTGTGGCCATTGCCAAATGGATAATGGGTAATTATCAGGGTAGCTTCGATGAAGAGGCAGCCGATGTGAGTAACGATGGTGTGGTGAATGTTGCTGATATCGTAATCCTTCTAAAAGATTTGAATATGGAATATTCGATATTGCCAGATCCTGATCCTGAAGATAATAATTTGGATGATGATTTCTAAGTTTCGTTAGATTTAATATAATTCCCATATAACGATAAAATATTGAAAAAGTACGCCCCTTGTGCCCCTTTGCGGTTTATATATCTGATAGACTGGTGGTTACGAGGGGCGTACTTGCTTGAAAAGTACGCCCCTAAGGTGCCCCTAAGTACGCCCCTTAGGCGATAATTGACAGCGTTGTTGGGCTATGCTTTCGTTGTTGCAGGGTAGAGCTGCGAGGGAGTTTACTGCCTTGTTCCAATCGTTTGCCTATACTCAAATAATCATTTGCCTATACTCAAATACTCTTTTGCCTATACTCAAAAGTCAAGGCCTTATTTTCTAAGGGGCATCTAAGGGGCGTACTTGGGGCGTACTTTTTGGAAAGTATGCCCCTGATTATGCTGCTGATATTCAGATGATTAACTCGCAAAGGGGCATAAGGGGCGTACTTTTCCCATTTTTTTTGTTCAGAAGCGCCTAAAAAACGAAAGGGCGTTTTCCATTCTTACAGTAATCTCTGCCAAAACACCATTTACAACGAAAGAATACTACTGATTAATTTGGTTTATAACCAAACTTTTTGTACCTTTGCACCGATTTTAGCAAAAGTGTTCAAAATCCTTTGCGAGCAAAGGCTCTTGTGCGGAGGGTGAGTGCAGTATGCTTGATCCTTATGGCCTCCTTTTTCGGACTCTCTGGCGGCGATCACAACTGCTGGGGAAAGGAAAAGATATGTGTCGTCAGGACAAGCGATTTGCTCTTCGCCCGAAACAGAAAGAATGAATAAATACATGATAAAAATGATACAGAGAATCAACATCTTTAAGCTGTCGTTCCTGGTATTGGCTGCAGTCAGTCTGCTGACATCGTGCGGTTCCTCGAAGGACGTGACTTATTTCAAGAATCGCGAGGCGCTGGACCAGGCCGCCAAGGGCTATCTGGTGGATGCCCGCATCATGCCGAAAGACGTGCTGTCTATCGTTGTCAACACCACAACCCCCAGCGCTGCCTATCAGTTCAATCTGGTGACGCCGACCACCCAGACTCAGATTCAGAGCTATTTGGTGGATAACGACGGAAAGATTCAGTTTCCTGTGGTAGGAGAGTTGAAGGTGGGCGGCCTGACGAAGACCGAGGCAGAACAGTTGATATGTCAGGCCATCAGTCCTTATCTGGCAGAGTCGGAAAACCCTGTTGTGACGGTTCGCATGTCGAGTTTCTCCATCTCGGTGTTGGGGGAGGTCAACGCTCCCGGCACTTTCACGATAGCCCGTGAGAAGATCAATGTGTTGGAGGCTCTGGCCAGGGCCGGCGATATGACGATCTACGGTGTTCGCAACAATGTGACCCTTATCCGTGAAGATGTTAATGGAGCCAAGAGTTATCATACGCTGGACTTGAACGATGCCAACATCGTGAACTCGCCTTACTATTACCTGCAACAGAACGATATCCTCTACGTGGAACCCAATAAAATTAAGGCAAAAAGTTCCACTATCGGAACTACTACGAGTCTGTGGCTGTCGGCAACGGGCATTCTGATGTCGTTGGCAACGTTGTTAGTCTCAATTCTCAAATAAAAACTAGATTAGAATAATGAAGAATAAAATTAAGTTGAGTCCTTCGGAAATCCGAGAGAAAAACAGATATACCATCTTCGACTTGAAATACTTGTGGTCGCTCTTCACCAGCCATAAGAAGTGGTTCGCCCTGTCTGTCGTCTTGTGTTTGTTCCTGGCCGGAGCTTATGTCTATCTGAGCCGTCCGTCATATAGCATTCAGGGAAAGATGATGATCATTGACCGGAGGCAGTCTGGCAGTACTACCGTTAGTGCCAGTTCGTCTCTGATGAGCCAGCTTCCGTCTAGCCTTAGCAGCAGTCTGAACTTGAACCGTACAACCAATGCGGAAAACGAGAAGGAAATCCTGAAGACCAAACAGTTGGCGAAGGATGTGGTGGAAGATCTGGGTCTGTACACGGAAATTCGCCATCAGAAGTTTCTGAAGAGCCGTCTGCTATATAAGAACCAGCCGGTGAATGTGGCGGTCAGTCCGGAAATCCTTCAGACCATGAACGAGAACCTGCCTCTGAAAGTGTATAGCATCAGTCTGACCATCGATAAAAGTGATGCAGGCTATACCGTTGAGGGGAAACTGAGGAAAGGCAAGAAAAAGATTAATATTGAAGAAAAGACTTTTGCCAAGTTGCCGGCGGTATTGCATACGGAGATTGGCGATTTGACCCTCACAGAGAATATCCTGCCGACTGAAGAGGACCGGAAACCCTTTACGAAAGACTATCGGCTGAAGGTCAAGATTGTGCCGCCCATGACGGTTGCTAAGAGTTTCGCCAAGCGCCTGAACGTTGCTCCGGCGTCGAAGAAGGCTACATCAATTCTTTATATTGGTCTTTCTGACGAAAATATACTTCGAGGTATTGACTTCGTGAACTCCCTGGTGGCTCATTATAATGACTGTTTCAATCAGGAACGTCAGGAAGAGGCCGCCAAGAATGAGGAGTTCATCAACGGACGTATTGCCAAGATCGACCAAGAGCTCGGTCTGACGGATGCCGACTGGGAAAAGGTCAAGAAACAGTATCAGGTCACGGATCCGAAGGTAGATGCCGAGGAGGTGATGGGTAAGAAGAGTGCCTATGAGTCTCAGATTGTGAGTTTCGGTGTTCAGCAGCAGTTGCTCGACTATCTGAGTGAGTATGTGAATGACCCAGCGAACCGTTATGAGCTGATTCCTGTGAATGTGGGTGTCTATTCCGGCGACGCCGTGTCGATGATCAGCCGTCACAACCAGTTGGTCAATGACAGGAAGATGTTGCTGAAGAGTTTGACGGAACAGTCCACACAGGTGAAGCTGACGACGCAACTGATTGACGAGTTGCATCCCGTGATTCAGACAGCCTTCAAGCGTGACCGTGAGTCGTTGCTCTTGAGAAAACGAGTGGCAGAACGGGAGTATAACCGCTATATGAGCCGAGTGGTAGATGCGCCAGAGCAAGAGCGAAATATGACCGAAGTGAGCCGTCAGAGGAATATCAAGCAAAGCGTCTTCGTCTCATTGCTACAGAAGCGGGAGCAGGTCATCATGGAACTGGCCAATACCATTGACAAAGGCCGACTGATTGACGAAACACAGGTACTCAAGAAGATGAAGCCCAAGACATTATATGCCCTGCTTTTGTCTCCGATTCTCGGATTACTCCTTCCCTACGTTTTCTTCTTCTCTCGCAGAAGCCTGAAAAAGCAAATTGATTCAGAGATCGACCTGAAGCTGACAACGAAGCTGCCGTTGGCAGGAAAGATCCCTGCGTCAGGACAAGGAGAATGTGACGATGCGTTCAGGGTTATCCGTAACAACCTGCTTCACCAGCTGAAGGATGGACAGAAGACCATATTGGTCGCTTCTGCCAATGAGGGAGACGGGAAGACGTTCTGTGCAACCCACCTGGCAGAAGCCTTCACCAGAATGGGGGAGAAGGCCGTCTGCCGCCATCTGCTGGATATCCTTCCTCCTGGAATCCCAGACTCCATCCATCCTGCCGACCTGTTGGCTCATAAGGGACTGCAGCAGGCATTGGCCAGTCTGCGGGAATCATACGACATCATTATCCTGGATGGTCCTGAGATTGACCCACACAACGAAGCCTTGATCGGTAGTCTGGCCGACGTGACTTGTTTCGTCTGCCGTCCAGGTAAGACTTCCAAGTCTGCCATAGAAGAACTTGAAAAGATGAAAGCCGATAATCGTTTGGCCTCTCTCTGTCTCATCTTGAATCAGATAGGGTCATGATCAGTCCGATAGTTTTGTTCATCGACAGAATCTCAAATTCTTCAGGCCGTTCAAAAGAGGCTGTGAAGGGTGTTGTCCTGTCTGTCGTGGCTAAGATGATTTATATCATATCATCTTTTTTGATTGTTCCATTGACGATTGATTATGTGAACCCGACTCAATATGGAATATGGTTGACCATGTCTTCTATCATTTCATGGATCACTTTGTTTGATTTGGGATTGGGTAATGGTTTCAGAAACAGGTTTGCCGAAGCAAAGGCCGAAGGTAATATCGATTTGGCAAAATGTTATCTGAGTACAACCTATTTTTCTGTAGCAATCATAGTCTTAGTCGTATTCCTTGCTATTATTGTAGGTAATGTGTTTATAGACTGGTCAACGATTTTAAATGTCGATCCAGTGTATAGCGAGGAATTAGGTAAGGTATTTGTCATCCTATCTGCTTTTTTCTGTTTGAATATGGTTGCCAACCTCGTTTCTACGATGCTGATGGCCGATCAGAAGGCTGGCCTTGCATCCATGATACAGGGTGGAGGTCAATTGTTGTCTCTCATTTCTGTCTGGATTCTTACGCTAGTCAGTAAGGGAAGCCTTACCAATCTGGCCCTTTATTTTGCTGGGATGCCTTGTCTGTTGGCAATTGTGGTCTCGTTATTTGTGTATTCATCCCGTAAATATCAAGAAATAGCTCCCAGATTCCGCTATGTAAAGATGTCCTTGATTCGCGATATCTTAGGAATCGGGTTGCAATTCTTTATTATTTATTTATGTATGATTTTCATTTTTCAGATTATCAACATTATCATTTCACGAGAGATCGGGCCTGATGCCGTTACTGAATATAACATTGCCTATAAGTATTTTGCCTTATTATATACCATTTTTATTATCATCCTGACTCCATTCTGGTCGGCTTTTACAGATGCTTATAACAGAAATGACTATTCATGGATGACGAGAACGATGAAGGCATTGGAATATATGTGGATTGGTTTTGCAATCATTGGTGTCCTCATGCTTATTTTTGCCCGTTATGTTTATATCGTTTGGGTAGGAACCAATGTGGATATCAGTCCAAAGCTGTCATTGTTTGTCTATATCTATGTGATGATATTAAATCTGGGTAATCTGTATATGTATCTTATCAATGGTATTGGTACTGTAAGGATACAATTAATAATATATTTGTCTTTTGCTATTGTTTCTTGGCCATTGATGACTCTGGCATGTCGTTTATGGGGTGTTGAAGGTATCGTCATTGTACCTACCATCGTCTTAGTGTTTCAAACTGTCTTTGGGAAAATCCAATTGCGTAAGTTGCTGAATAAGAGCGCTAAAGGCCTTTGGCTTAAATAATTAGCGAATAGATATTGACGATTGTTTATGAATACTATTGCTTTGCTGATGATTATATTTGTGGCATTCGTTGTTCTGTTTAAGAATGTATCGTTTGTCCTCGTTTTCTCTCCGATCATCAAACTTCTCTTTTATGTGAAGCATAACTGTCTGAAGGGCAATCCTGGAGATGATACCGGGATGGATAGGAAGGGCCTTTCTGTAAAGGACAGAGTAAAAGGGTTGTGCTCAGGATTCGCTGCCTATTATTTATATCGTTTATCATACACGCCATCACATCGTCTAAGAAACTTTATTTATCGGTATGTATGTGGGATGAACTTATGTGAAGATGCGGTCATTTATTATGGAACAGAGGTCCGTGAGCCTTCAATGATAACGATAGGACGTGGTTCTATTATCGGTGACCATTCAATTCTTGATGCAAGAAATGGAATCGTGATAGGAGAGAATGTCGTGTTTGCCAGCGATGTGAAAATATGGACTGAGCAACACGATCATCGTGATCCGTTCTTTCGTTGTTCAACCCAAAACCATAGTTCTGTTATTATTGATGACCGTGCGTGGATCGGTTCACACACGGTCATCCTGCATAGTGTCCATATCGGAGAGGGTGCCGTGGTCGCAGCAGGAGCTGTGGTTACTCATGATGTACCTCCCTTTACTATCGTTGCTGGTGTGCCGGCCAAGAAGATTGGTGAAAGGAACCGTGATTTGAAGTATTCTTTTACGGGAGAGCACAGGCATTTCATATAATTGAATGAAAGAGGATCGTATGACGGTTAGTGTCGTTACTGTTTGTTATAATGCTGCTGAGACTATTGAAAGAACGATTTGTTCTGTAATTAGTCAGACATTTAAGTCTATTGATTACATCATCATTGATGGCGGTAGTACAGATGGCACTAATGATGTGATTCACAACTATCATAGCAATTTGAGTTATTACGTATCTGAACCTGATAGAGGTATATATGATGCCATGAACAAAGGCATTGATGCTTCGAAGGGTGAATACGTGATTTTCTTAAATGCTGGTGATGTCTTTAGTCATTCAAAAGTGATCGAGGAACTATATGACAGAATCCAGTCAGAAGGCTCCATGAGCGATTTGATCTATGGTGATGTTATCTACCAATATTCATTTGGCGAAAGATATGTCTCTTCCAAGGATTTGGGAAGAATCAAATATGATATGGTGTTTTCCCATCAAAGTGTCTTTGTAAGGTCAGAGATCCTTAAGAAGAGGCATTTCGATTTAAGATATCGTCTGGCGGCAGATTATGATTTCCTGCTATGGGCCTATTTAAACAAATGGTCTTTCAGATATATTGATGTTCCTGTATCTGTTGTCGATGCCTCTGGAGGAGCCACTTACGGCCATTTCGTGAAGTCACGGAAAGAGTCGTATATTATACAATGCTCCTATGGAGGAAACCGTATCTTGTGCTATTGCTGGTATTTGTGGAAGATATCATATTTTAAATTAACTTCTACCATCAAAGACATATTCCCTCGTGACCTGTTGAGACTGTTAATATCGAAAAAGCATGCTGGAAAATAGAAGTCTGAAGATCTTTCTATACCTCTTGTTAATAGTATTGCCTTTACGTGAGTCGTTTGCCTTGATGATCGGCGAAAGTACTCCTATGCGATTGGGTGAGATGTTGGTCGCTTTGTGTCCTGTCCTGTATTTCGTCTTTAAGGAAGAGTATGCAGAACCAGTCAATACTACAAGTAATCTTCTGATTATTTTCCTTGCTTATTCCTTTGTAGCCGGTATAGGCTTTGGAGAACATATAGAACCCTCATTTGCTGCCAAATACTTCATCCGGGGAATCTTATTCTTTGTACTGATTAGGATTGCTGAAAACAAGATTATGTATATCCCCGAAGAATATATGGAATTACTATTCAAATATACAGTTGTCATTGAATCCGTTTTCTGTGTCATGCAGATGTTTGGCTATACCTTACTATTCGGGGAATTTGGACCTTATACCGCATCTGAGACCTTCGGTTTCCAACGACTCTCGGGTACTGCATCAGAACCTGGGTATCTGATACCTATCATTACACCGTGCATATACTATTTTATTTCTGATTTCGAGAAATATAAATACTGGGCAATCACGTCTTTTGTTATTGCGATTCTATCCCTATCATCATTTGGATATGTAGCATTATTGGTGGTCATTCTCATCAAACTGTATTTGATATTCCGTGATACAGACTATAAGAATGTGTTAGTCATAGGACTCGGTATCTTGTTTGCTCTATTTACTGTTTCTATTGCATTCCCTCAAGTCAGGGATATTTATGAAGGCATATCGACAAAGGTATTAGCTTTCTCTTCATTTGATGAAGAAGACATGGATTACTCTGGAGCAGAGAGGGCAGAGAATCTGCTTGTCGCCACGGAAGCTTTGTTAGAGAGTGGTGGGAAGAGTTTGTTGTTTGGGCAGGGTATTGGGGCTACAGCATACTATACAGACAACAATGTTGTCATGTTCAAACCAGCTGAAGAAGCTAACAACCTTTTTCTATCTGTTCTGCTGAATCAAGGGCTCATAGGTTTGATACTTCTGTTATTGCTGTTTGGCTCTGTATTCAGACAAGCGAGAAAGACTGCTTCCTCCATGGCTCTATTTGCCGGTTTCCTGACACAATTGTTGCAATATATGATTGTCGGGAATCTGTGGCTTTACTTTTTCTGGCTCTACATTTTCTTCATCATTGTAATCAATCGTCAGCAAGAGTTAGATGAAGACTTTGTTGAGGATTATGCACAAGAAACTACCGAATAAAGAATGATACACATAATCTGTAATAATGCTAATTCTAAAAAAGACGGAATAGGGGATTATTCTTATAACCTATATCTGTCTTTTCTACGAGTAGAGGATTTGGAAGTGTGTATTCACTCTGCTGATTCAGGAACAAAAGGAAAGATCGATCAGTTATCATCCATGAAGATGTCTAAGCTTTTCGAACAAGTTTCCAATCAAATCAGGCCCCGAGACATCGTCATCATAGAATATCCTTTTAAGGAGTGTAATGTATTGATAGTCCGTTCCCTGAAAAAACTTAGAGATACCATTTCGCGCCAAAGAGGATATTTGGTTTTATCTCTTCATGAGTATGGAAGGGTTAACTTTCTTCGAAAGTACATTATCAAACAGTTCATCGTCTCTTCTGATGTGGTGCTCGTTACGGATAAACATACCAAGACGATCATTGAACGAGAATTTGCCAAGCCTGTTTTTTTGCGTACAATCCCAAGTAATATTTTTGAGAATCCAATAGAAGGAATCGAAAAGAATAGGAGAATTTATATATATTTTGGATTGATAACAAAGGCAAAAGCAATTGATAGTATGCTCCAGGCCTGGAGAAAGTTTAACGCTCACAATCAGAACACCTTATATTTTTTGACGAGTTCTTCGTTTACCAATGAATATGAACAATATGGGGTAAAGTTTTTGGCAAATCTTGACAAGGTAGAAATCGCTCGATATTTCAGCATGGCAGGATTCTGTGTGTTGCCCATAATACCTCGTGTCTCAGCAATAAATGCCACATACAAAACGGCCTTGCTTTACAATTGTATACCGATTGGCCATTTTGATGTTGAAATAGCCAAGGATCAATTTTGTATAAATATTGATGGAAATAGTGTAGATGACTTGCTGTATGGGTTTCATGCTTCCTATGATTTAAGTGATTCAGAATATAGCGACAAACTATCTATTATAGAGAATCTTCCACATCCGACTTTTGAGAATACGGTGAGAGAATATCTGGATGCAATTAATCAACTTACTATAAAATGAAAGTTGCAATTATACAAGAATGGTTTGTTACAGTTGGTGGATCTGATAAAGTTACTGAGGCTTTATTTGACATCTTTCCAGATGCAGATATTTATACACTTGTAGCATATAGGGAATCTGCGAGGAACAGGAGATACCTTGTGAGAAGGTGTATAGGAAGAATTAAAAACAGTTCTCTTGGAAAGGTATAATTACCGTTATACTGCAGATATGATTCTCGATACGATTGTGAAAAATAGTCCAAAATAGCAAGATGAGAGAGCGGGATATAACTTTGGATGTGTTGAAAGGAATAGGAATGTTGTTAGTCGTGTTTGCACATACTAATATGTCAGGAATTAGTTCCGTAATCTATACTTTTCACATGCCTTTGTTCTTTTTCCTTAGCGGAGGTGCACTTATTTATTCATCGAAGAAGCGTAGTTTAGACTTGAAGGGATACGCAAGTTCACTTGTCATACCTTATTTCGTATTCTCTATAGTTTCTTTTGTCTATTGGTTCTTGATCGAATCACGATTTAGACCTTCTGATTTGATTCCTATTTACAGTGGTTCAATGGGGTTACATGATGTCAGGCTACAGGAGTTTTATAATATATTCACAGCATATTCGGCTGAAGATGCTTTCATATATAATATAGTGTTGTGGTTTCTTCCCTGTCTGTTATGTAGTATGGTGATATATAGAGGGTTAAAACTTTATTCGGGGGCATGGCTGCCATTATGTGTGATAGGATTGTCGGCCCTCTATTTTATAAATGAAAAGACCATGCCTTTATTACCATGGTGTATGGAGATTGCTTTAGTTGCTTTGCCTTTCGTTTATGCTGGAGATAAGTGCTATGTATTGTTCAAGAAGAGTAATCATTGGGGCTTATTAGCTTTCGCATTATTGATTGTAATATCTGTTTTGTTATTCTCAAATCCTCATATTGACATGCGAGCACATGGCTTTTCAGAGTGGTGGATTTTCTATCCTATTGCTTTATCGTTTATCTATCTAATCATACAACTTAGTCGGATTATTTCATATTATGAGTATGGTGTGTTACAATGGATAGGCAGGAATAGTTTAATAATCATGTGCATTCATGAACCCTTAAAGAGAATTGTCCTTAAATTGTCTTCTGTGATTCTTGGCATTGAGATAACTGTAATAAGAGAGTCTTTTGTGGCTTCATTGCTTATGACAATCATCATCCTCTTGGTTTTATTTCCAATTACTCACGTTGTTAGTCGATGTCTGTCCTTCTTTTTAAGTAAGAAAACTCAATAATATACATGAAAGTTGCAATTATACAAGAATGGCTCGTCACAGTTGGTGGATCAGATAAGGTTACTAAGGCGATATTTGACATCTTTCCAGATGCGGATATCTATACACTTGTAGCTAAGAAGGAAATCTGCGAGGAACTGGGGATACCTTGGGAGAAGGTGCATACCTCATTTATCCAGAAGATGCCTTTTGGAACAAAAAAACATAGAGCGTATTTGCCGTTGTTCCCATTTGCCATAGAACAATTCGACTTGAGGGGTTATGATGTAATTATCTCGTCATCGCATTGTGTAGCGAAAGGGGTGTTGACTAAAGCAGACCAGTTACATATTTGTTATTGTCATTCGCCGATACGATATGTGTGGGATATGTATCATGAGTACTTGGAAGAGTCACACTTGGCAAAGGGACTGAAGAGCTGGCTAATCCGCTACTTCTTGCATAGAATCAGGAAGTGGGATATGCTTAGCAGCTTTAGGGTGGATCATTTCATCAGTAATTCTGATTATGTAGGAAGAAGGATACGTGAGACGTATCGCAGGGAATCCACCACGATTCATCCGAATATAGATATTTCCAATTTTGAGTTGTGCGAGGAGAAACAGGACTATTATCTTACGTGTAGCCGGTTGGTCGCTTACAAGAAAATAGACTTAGTGATAGAGGCTTTCAATCATATGCCCGACAAGAAACTGTATGTTGTGGGTGACGGACCCAATATCAATACCTATAGGAAAATGGCAGGTTCCAATGTCGTAATCATGGGCTACCAGCCGTTTTCAGTGTTGAAGGAGAAGATGCAACATGCCAAGGCATTTGTCTTTGCAGCAGATGAAGATTTCGGGATGTTACCCATTGAAGCAGAGTCATGTGGCACACCAGTGATAGCTTATGGGCATGGTGGCTCTTTGGAGACCGTTTCAGAGGGGAAGACCGGCTTGTTTTTTAGCAAGCAAACACCAGAGTCTATTATTGAAGCTGTAAATAGATTCGAATCGTTAGGACGGGTACCGTTTGACTACCGTGAATGTAGGAAATGGGCTGAACGTTTTTCAGAGGAAAGATTTAAAATAGAACTTGAGTCTTTTGTTGAAGAAAAATATCATGAATTTGTAGAGAGTTAATTGAAGGCGATATTGCAATGTATATTTACATAAAAAGATTTTTCGACTTTTTTTCTGGTATTATAGGGATGATTATTCTTATTCCTGTTGCTGTTATTATTAAGTTGATCTATATTTCTGTTGGAGATGGTGATAAGATACTGTTTAAGCAGACACGTATAGGAAAAGACGGGAAACCTTTTCAAATTTTTAAATTCCGTACAATGGTACACAATGCGGAGGAAAGACTGGATGAACTATTAAAAGATGACCGTTATAGAAAAGAATGGGAGGCTAATCAGAAGATAGAAGATGATCCGCGTATCACCATGATCGGGAAATTTCTAAGAGAGTCTTCGCTTGATGAACTGCCCCAGGCGATCAATGTCATCATTGGTGATATGTCACTGGTCGGCCCCCGCCCGTTAGTGGAAGGGGAATTGGAAGGGCATGACGGGAATAAGAAATACTGGAAAGTCAAACCAGGGATAACCGGATGGTGGGCATGTCATGGAAGGTCCAACCTTGATTATCCGGAGCGTCTTGAACTGGAGTATTATTATGTAGACCATTGTTCTTTTTCTCTTGATTTGTTGTGCTTGTATAAAACGTTCGTAGCTGTCTTCAGACAGAAGGGAGCCAAATAGTCTTATATGATGACAGATATAACAGAAAAGTTCTTTCAGTTGCTGCGATGTGCGATTAATGGGGGGCATCAGGTTCCTCAAATCGATGCTGATGATTGGGAGCCCATCTTTGATATGGCCAGGAAGCAGTCCATATTAGGCGTGACTTTCCTCGCAATACAGCGAATGGGACCAGATGTCACTATACCGCGCCAGTTGAAGATGAAGTGGTTCTTTCAGGTGAATAAGATCAAGAATCGCAACATGCTACTTAATCAGCGTTGTGTAGATGTGGTGAGGTTGTTCCGACAAGATGGATTTGACTGCTGTGTGCTAAAAGGGCAAGGGAATGCCATGATGTATCCTGATCCATATCTCCGTACGTCTGGCGATATTGATCTGTTGTGTATGTCATCGTCTGGTGAAAAAGACCAAAAGGATGATGTGAGGGACCGTGTGATCAAGTATGTGAGGAAGATAAAGCCAAAGGCAGAAGTGAGGTATTACCATGTTGAGTTTAAATATAAAGATGTTCCTGTGGAAGCTCATTTCATGCCAGGCATCATGAATAATCCTGTATACAATAGCAGACTACAGAAATGGTATAGGTCTCATTGGGAGTATCAGATGGTTGAGTTGCCTGATGGGGCAGGAGAAATACCTGTTCCTAAGTGGGAGTTCAACATTGTCTTCCAATTGGCCCATATGATGCATCATTTCTTTGATGAAGGAATTGGATTGCGACAGTTCATAGATTACTATTATCTTTTGCAAAAAGCTGAAAACAAATTAGAAATCAGCCATGAGGAATTAGGTAATACTCTCCACTATCTTAACTTATATAGATTTGCCTGTGCAGTAATGTATGTAGAGCGTGAAGTCTTAGGGTTGGATGAGAAGAATCTTATTGTGCCTGTAGATGAACGTCGAGGCATGACACTGCTTGGTGAGATTCTGAAAGGCGGCAACTTTGGCCATAGTTCTGGTTTGAGGCAAAACTCAACAGCCAAGAAGTATTTTCTGAAGGGATGGCGTAATATGCACTTCATCCGTGAATATCCGGCTGAAGCGCTATGTGAACCCGTATTCCGCACTTGGCATTTCTTCTGGCGACTGAAGCATTCTTAATATATAATAAGGAATCGTGCGTGCGATGACAACGGATAAAGATTTAGATATAAGATATATTGCCGATGGGATGAACGCCTTTCAAAGGAATACCAAGCGAGTTGTGGACTGTCTGATAGCCCTGATAGCCCTGATTCTCTTTTCACCATTGTTGGCGTTCTGTTATATTGCGGTAAAACGGGAGGACGGCGGCCCAGCCATCTTCAAACAGGAACGTATAGGACGTTTCGGCAGACCTTTTACCATTTATAAGTTCCGTTCCATGAAAGTCGGTTCTGAGGAGGGCTATCCTTCTTTGTTCCAGAGTGGGGACGATGATTCACGTCTGACCAAGATCGGGCGTTTCCTGAGGGCTCATCATCTTGACGAACTGCCGCAGCTATGGAATGTGTTTATTGGGGATATGGCCTTTGTCGGACCGCGACCGGAACGTGCTTATTATATCAAACTGATAGAGAAGGAGGATCCCCGTTATTACATGCTCTATCAGATCAGGCCTGGCGTAACAAGCTATGCCACGCTCTATAACGGCTATACTGACACGATGGAAAAAATGTTGATCCGTCTACAGTATGACTTGGATTATCTGGAGCACCGCTCGTGGTCGCTGGATATGACTATCTTGCTCAAGACCTTCCTTTATATTGTCTCTGGCAAGAATTTCTAAAATCGCAATACGTCGTTGCAGAGCTCACTGACGGAAGGACGGTGAGTGATGAAAATCATGGTTTTTTGTGGATATCGGTCGAACAGGCGAGTATAAAGCTGACGCTCGGTTTGTTCGTCAAGTGATGCGCTGATCTCATCTAACAGTAGAATTGGACCAGGGCGAAGCAAACCTCTTGCAATGGCGATGCGCTGTGCCTGACCTTCGCTGAGTCCGCTGCCACGTTCACCCAGTTCGGTGTCGATGCCTTCAGGTAAGTCGGCTACAAAATCGGCAACTGCCGTATGCAGTACGTCTTGTAGTTCGGAGTCGGTGGCATCGGGCTTGGCTATCTGTAGGTTATAGCGGATGGTGCCGCTCATCAGCGTGTTGCCCTGCGGAACAAAGGAGAAGTAATCGCGGGTATTCTCATCAATGGGTATTCGGAGGGAGAGCTTGTCGTAGATGGTCAGTTTCCCGTGTTGCGGGGTGGTCAATGCGAGCATCAGCCGGAAGATAGTGGTCTTGCCGATGCCCGTCGGTCCCATGAGGGCGGTCTTCGTGCCAGGACGGAAGTCGTGGGTGAAATGATCGAGGACCAATCGGTCTCCGGTGGCGTACTGGAAGCAGATGTCATCTGCGAGAAGCCCGACAGGTTCTCCTGTGTGAGCATGGTGGGCTTGTCGTTGGTTTTGCTCAAAGGAACCAAACGAACTGTGCCCCTGATTCTGTTCCAGTTCTTCCAGACGATCGATGCTGGCGGTAGCGTGGATAATCTGGGGCACCATGTTGATGAGTGTCAGTATCGGGTTCTGGATCTGACTCACCAGTTGGAGGAATGATGTCAGTACGCCAATAGTGATGACACCATTGCGCAACTGCAGGCCGCCCCAGATAAAAGCCATGATATAACCAAGGCTGAACACACAACCGAAGACGAAGCGCATGGCAACGGTAAAACGAGCACGGCGCAGCATATTACCTTTCAGCCGCTGTTGTGTCTCATCGAGACGTCCAACCATCCAAGCCTCACTACTAAGCGCTCGAAGGACGGCATTTTGCTCCATCCCTTCCTGAATCTGCATCTGTATGCGACTTTCGTCCTCGCGGATGTCGTGCGTCATCTGGCGCAACCGACGTGAGATCAGTTTACCAAAGACCACAGCAAAAGGGGTGAGTATGAGCAATGCCCAGGCCAGGCGCTCGTCCATAGACCTCATGAACAGGAAGGCGCCGAGGAGCTGTATGAACGTGACCACCATCTGCGGGAAGGTGGAGGTGGTCAGGTCGCTGACGGTTTCAATATCCTTCGACATGCGGGAAGTGATGTCGCCAGAGTGCAGGTACTGCTCATCAAACAGCTGGCGGGAAAAGAGTTGACCGTACAGCTTCAGTCGGATGGCATTGAGTTGCCGTGCATTGGCAGAGACCGTCATGTAATAGTAGGCCTGCCTCAGGATGATGATAGAGACAACAGTCCCGATGAGCCATCCGATCATCAACAAGATGCCCTGGGATGAGCCGGAGCGTATGGAGACATCGATGAACCTCTTGCACAGCCATACCATGAGCAGTCCGAGGGCTACCCTGCCGATTCCCACAAAGATGCGCACCAGCGAATTAAGTCTGATGCCCTTTGCGTGTTGCCATGTCCACAAGAGGTACTTTGACATGCCGTCTATTACTCAACAATCTGTGCCTCTTGCCACTTGGCAACGATATCCGTCACATCGTTGAGTGCCTGTTCTGGCGTCACATCGTATTCCTCGTATAGGATATCAGCGAGTTCTTTGATGGAGAATTCTTCCATCTCAGAAGCCTTCTGCCAGAGCCAGGCCGCTGTGTCGTTCAGACAGAGGAGCCTGCCGAAGTTGATAGCCTCAAGTCCTTCTCCAATGATGACCTTTTCTCCGCAAACGTCGCGTAATACCAATCCTTTCTTTTGTTTCATAACCAAATGTGTTTGTAAATGAATAGCAGATACCTTCTCACCGGGCGCAACTTGCCCCAGAGGAAAGCGCCCCATCTGTATTTTCTTGTGTTTATCTGATGCCTGTTTCCTTTTGCGTCCACCACGTGGATGACTTTCGCTTTAATGTCATCTTGATGGCATTTTTCCGTGCCTCTGATATTTCCGTCTCCCATGAGGATAACGGTATCGTCATGGATGTCAATGATACGGTGGACTACATATCGGCAGTTGTCGACCCAAGCCAGGACAATATCGCCCATCTCCGGTTTTGAGGGCTTCTCCAGGATGACGCTGTCTTTACCGCCAATGATGAATGGCAGCATGCTTCTCCCGTCGACGGGGAAGGTGACGCAGATGCCATCCTCGACCAGTTTGATGGCCTCCTGGATAATCTTGTTGTCCTTTAGTCTTTGACTGCTATGGTCGTTTGACATAATTCTGCTGCATTTTGGTCAGGCAGACAAGACAGATGCCAGACGGGAACTGTTGCCGTCAACAGATTCTCTGTATGATGTAGTCCATCGCCCATCTTGGTGTTCCAGCGCATACCCGATATGCTCATGGCAAGAGCGACGTATGCCTCAATGGCTTTCATCCGCCGAATCTCGTTAAAAGGCGCCTGTTTCAGTTTGACGATACCACCGATAGGGTAGTCGACATTCCTGTAGCAAGGGGTCTTACCGCTCCAAGGGGAACCGTAGACACGGGCTTCACCGTCGATAATCCGGACAACGGGATTGTCGTCGTTTACCAGTTCTGTCCCTTCGATATGCTTGAGCCACAGTTGGGAATGGGTGCTCTTGCCTGTTCCGCTTCTGCCGAGGAACATGTATGCCTTGCCCTGATAGCTGACAACCGATGAATGGAACAGCGTTGTCTGTTTGTCGGAAGTAATGAATGTGTACATCATCATCAAGGCATTGTTGGTCACAAACATCCTTTGCCGTTCTTTGTTATAATAGACATGTCCTTCCTTGAAGTCGAGACTGCACACCAGCCAACCGGCAACCTTCCCTCTCAGCTGGTATTCGAGAACCGTCTTGCCGTCGGGGGTTTCGCCGCTGAGCATCACCTGACCTTCATCTTCCTGCTTGTACTTTACATTATATATAATAGGTGTAGCCAATTCCTGGACGTAGAGAGTGAACAGTGAATCTGTGTTCTCTTCGTCCAGAAACGGAGTGTACTGGTTCATGCCGGTGAATACAGCCTCTTCGGCATCCACCGTGAAACCGTGCCCTGCAACGGTATAGTGCTTTCTCATAAATCAACTATTTTTTCAGGGCGGCGATAGACTCTTTCAGAGAAGCAATTTTCTCCTCGGCATCACTCTGCTTCTTGCGCTCCAACGCAACGACGGCCTCTGGGGCGTTCTGAACGAAACGTTCGTTGGAGAGTTTCTTCATGACACCAGCCAGGAATCCCGCAAGGTGCTGCAACTGGGCCTCCATCTTGGCAATCTCGGCCTCGACGTCGATCATATTACCTAGAGGCACGGCAAACTCATCGGTGCCAACCATAAAGGCAGAGGCGGTGGCGTCCTTCTCGGCGACAACGGTGATGGCGCTGAGGTTCGCCATCTTGCTGATGGCTGCGTTGAAGGCCTCATAGTCGTTCTTGCCGATGGCCTGAAGTTCGAGCTGTTCCTTGGGGGCGATGTTCTTTGAACTGCGGACCATGCGGACACCAGAGACAATCTGCTTCACGTTTTCGATGTCGGCGGCCAGTTTGTTGTCTGCCTCTGTGGGAGCGGCAATGTCCAACTTGTCACGCATGATGCTCTCACCATCCTGACGGTCGTAAAGGTGCTGCCAGAGCTCCTCGGTGATGAACGGCATGAACGGATGGAGCATCTTCAGAAGGGTCTCGAAGAATTCGAGGGTCTTGTCGTAGGTCTTGCGGTCGATGGGCTGTTGCTCGCCGTTGACGTAGGCGGGCTTCACCATCTCCAGATACCAGCTTGAGAACTCATCCCAGAAGAGCTTATAGACAGCCATGAGGGCCTCAGAGATGCGATATTTCTTGAAGAGATCGTCAACCTCGGCATTGGTCAGGCGCAGTTTTGCCTCAAACCAAGCGGTGGCAATCTTGCCGGCCTCAGACTGTTCTATGTCGGCTACCTTCCAGCCCTTCACCAGACGGAAGGCATTCCATATCTTATTATTGAAGTTGCGTCCCTGTTCGCAGAGGGCCTCGTCGAAGAGAATGTCGTTGCCGGCAGGGGCAGAGAGCATCATACCCATGCGGACACCGTCGGCACCGAACTTCTCGATGAGTTCGATGGGGTCGGGGCTATTGCCCAATGACTTAGACATCTTTCGACCCAGTTTGTCGCGAACGATACCTGTGAAGTAAACGTTCTTGAAGGGGAAGGTACCCATGTACTCCTCACCGGCCATGATCATGCGGGCCACCCAGAAGAAGATGATGTCGGGAGCCGTCACGAGGTCGGAAGTGGGGTAGTAGTACTTGATCTCCTCGTTGCCGGGATTGTTGATGCCGTCGAAGAGCGAGATGGGCCAGAGCCATGATGAGAACCATGTGTCGAGGGCATCCTCGTCCTGACGCAGATCGGCATCCGTGATCTTCGGATCCTTCTGCTGAGCCAGTTTCAGAGCCTCCTCACGAGTAGCGGCTACCACATAGTCGTCGTTCTCATTGTAATAGTAGGCAGGGATGCGATGCCCCCACCACAACTGACGAGAGATACACCAATCCTGGATGTTCTCGAGCCAGTTCTTATAGGTATTGACGTACTTCTGCGGATAGAAATGCATCTCGCCGTTCAATACTGGCGGCAGGGCGATGTCGGCAAAGTGCTGCATCTTGAGGAACCACTGCAACGAGAGTCTTGGCTCGATGGCGGTGTCGGGGTTGCGCTCAGAATAGCCCACCTTATTAGTATAGTCCTCAACCTTCTCCATCAGTCCTGCATCCTGCAGATCCTTGGCAATCTGCTTACGGCAGTCCATACGGTCCATGCCGACGTAGATGGGACTCTGCTCAGAGATGGTGCCGTCGGGGTTGAAGATATCGATGGTCTCAAGGTTGTGAGTCTTACCCAGCATGTAGTCGTTGGTGTCGTGGGCAGGTGTCACCTTCAAACAACCCGTACCGAACTCGATATCCACGTAACGGTCTTCGATGACGGGGATAACGCGGTTCACCAGAGGTACAATCACCTTGCGGCCCTTCAGCCACTGGTTCTTCGGGTCCTTGGGGTTGATACACATAGCAGTATCACCCATGATGGTCTCAGGACGAGTAGTGGCGACAACGGCATAGTAGCCCTTCTCATCCTTGTGGATGACATTGCCCTCGGTTTCGTTTGTGGCGATACCATCGCGACATACTGAACCGTCGGCATTGGCGACGTAGTATTTCAGATGGAACAGATGGCTCTGCTCCTCTTTATAGATCACCTCCTCGGTAGAGAGAGCGGTGAGAGCCTTAGGATCCCAGTTCACCATGCGGAGACCACGATAGATAAGGCCTTTGTTGTATAGGTCGACGAAGACTTTGATGACGCTCTCAGAGCGGGTATCATCCATCGTGAAGGCAGTACGGTCCCAGTCGCAGGAAGCTCCCAGTCGGCGTAGCTGCTTGAGGATGATACCACCATGCTCGTGGGTCCAGTCCCATGCATGCTCCAGGAACTGGTCGCGAGTCAGGTCATGCTTCTTGATGCCTTGCTCGGCGAGTTTCTTCACCACCTTGGCTTCTGTGGCGATCGAGGCGTGGTCGGTGCCCGGCACCCAACAGGCATTCTTGCCCTCCATACGGGCTCTGCGCACCAGAATGTCCTGAATGGTGTTGTTCAACATGTGTCCCATGTGGAGCACACCAGTCACATTGGGTGGTGGAATGACGATGGTATAGGGTTGACGTCCGTCGGGTTTGCTGGCGAAAAGTTTGTGGTCAAGCCAGTACTGATACCATTTGCCTTCGACCTCTTTCGGGTCGTATTTGCTTGCTAATTCCATATTATTATTTGTTATTTCTATGCTCAAAAAACGCAAATTCTTAAAAAATCGCTGCAAAATTAGTAAAATTCCGGCGAAAAGTCGTATCTTTGCCACATAATTTAAGAAATTATGCACACAAAAGAGGAAAAAATGCAGGCTTTTGGGCGTTTTCTGGATGTATTGGATGCATTGAGGGCCAATTGTCCATGGGACAAGAAGCAGACGAACGAGAGCCTAAGACCCAATACCATCGAGGAGACTTATGAGCTCTGCGATGCACTCATCAAAAATGACATCCATGATATCTGTAAGGAGTTGGGCGATGTGTTATTGCATATCTGTTTTTATGCCAAGATTGCCGAGGAACAGTTACAGTTCGACATGGCTGATGTGTGCAATGCCTTGACCCGGAAGATGATCACTCGCCATCCTCATGTCTATCATCCTTCGCAGATCGACGCTGAGGATCCGAAGCCATTGCCGTATGTGCCAGAGGATGATTCTCAGGCGGGTTCTACTGGTCAGACGAGTGTAACAAGTGTTACTCAGGTCTTGCAAAATTGGGAACAGATCAAGTTGAAGGAGAAGGACGGCAATAAGAGTGTGCTCTCTGGTGTTCCTGAGGCCCTGCCAAGCATCATCAAGGCCTACCGGATCCAGGATA
>Ga0247608_10001177_pt1 | contig 37594 bp, 25 predicted proteins | sample 176DNAGHGlowgp2_FD_193490 | JGI IMG/M metagenome (GOLD analysis project Ga0247608, IMG submission 193490) | Sheep rumen microbial communities from Palmerston North, Manawatu-Wanganui, New Zealand - 1766 DNA GHGlow gp2 | ecosystem: Host-associated > Mammals > Digestive system > Stomach > Rumen ...
ATCTGAAACATATACAGGTGCACCTTTAAGTTCTTTTACACCTTCAAAAAAGGCTGTTTTTCCTTGAGCATTTATTTTAGCTCCCATTTTATTTAGTTCTTCAGTGTATTGAAAGCGCGACTCCCAAATACTTTCATTAATTGTACTATTTCCGTTCGGCAATTGAAAGTAACACACCTATTTGAGATTGCATATCTGTAGGAAATCCTGGGTATGGAAGGGTTTTAATATTTGCTTTTGATGGTCTTTTATTCATGTATACCCTTATAGAATCACCATAATCTTCAACCATTCCACCAACTTCTAATACTTTTGCAGTAATTGCCTCTAAATGTTTTGTAATGCAATTTTTAAGAGTTACATCACCTCTAGATGCCACAGCTGCTACCATAAAAGTTCCAGCTTCTATTTGATCAGGAACTACTGAATAAGAAGTTCCTCCTTTAAGTTCTTTTACACCAGTAACTTTTATAGTGTCTGTTCCGGCTCCTCTAATATCAGCCCCCATAGTATTTAAGAAATTTGCAACATCAACTATATGAGGTTCTTTAGCAGCATTATCTATTATAGTCACTCCATCAGCTAATACGCTGGCAAGCATTACATTTATAGTAGCACCAACTGAAGTTATATCCATATATATAGATGTTCCTTTTAATTTTTTTGCTTTAGCAACAATTTTTCCACCAGTTGTTTCTACAGTTGCACCAAGTGCTTCAAAACCTTTTATATGTTGATCAATTGGTCTTGCACCTAATTTACAGCCACCTGGCATTCCAACTGTTGCAGAACCCTTTCTGCTTAAAAGGCTACCTAAAAGATAATAAGATGCCCTAAATTTGCTTGTAAGTTCTAAAGATGCTTCTGTTGTAGAAATATTTGTTGTATCTATTGTAATTTCGTTCTTTGAATTCCAAATAATTTTTGCTCCAAGAGTTTCCAAAATCTCACAATAAATTTTTACATCACTTATATTTGGTAAATTATTGATAGTACATATACCATTTATTAATAAAGTTGCTGGCAATATAGCAACTGCTGCATTTTTTGCTCCACTTATTTGTACATCTCCTTTTAAAGGAGTTCCACCTGTTATAACTAATTTTTCCAATTGTATACCCCCAATGAATATTTCTTTACCATAGTAATATAACATAAAGTTGATAATTTTACAACTATTTTTTTAAATTAAAAAAATTGATGTAGGAAGTAGGTTGTAAGATGTTGGAGGTAAGAGGTAGGAAGTATGAATATTAAGTATAGAATCTAAAATCTCAAACTTCAGATATACAACTTCTGATTTCTAATTTCCAATCTCAAACTAGTAACTTTACATTTCACGGATCCCTATTCTAAGATTATTGCTAAACAATTCAACCAATTTAAATTTAAAATTATATGTTGGAGTGTTTTCTGAAATAAGAGCATATTCCTCCTCTGATAATGCTTCCCTTAGGTTTTCCTTTGATGGTTCGGGTATTATTCCAGAAGAAAAATCTGTAAAGCATAAGCTAGGATAAAGCACACACCACCAATTTTGACCTAAGTTTGAACCTAATTTTATTTCTAGTGCATCATAATAGCCACTAGGTAAAGCAATATCTCCATATTGCTTAGTGGGAAATCTATAGTTTCCAATCTCAGCTATAGATGTATAATTAAAACCATTTTCAAGAATTGTATTATCTGCAATTTCTTTAAAGTCATAAATATGATTTTGTACTACTTTTATTGCATCTTCTTTTGAATTTACATTTTTACAAATAGTATTCATATAAGATATAACATTATCTCTAACCTTTAACTTTAGATTTTGATCTTCTTTGGAATTACTATTAGCAACTATGTGAAGTCTAAATATCTTGTTTTCAATGTTTGTTGAGCTTTTGATAGCATAAAAATAGCAATTTACAAAAATATATAATGTGAATAAAATAATTAAAAGTAGAATCTTTTTTTTCATATATATAGTTACCTTTCTTGGTTAAATGAGGTAGGAGGCAAGAGGTAGTAGGTGTGAGGTAAAGATTATAAATTTTAAATTCTAATATCCAACTTATGACCTCCGATATTCAACTTATAGTTATAGAAATTATTTACAAAAAAAATAAATTTATACATAATTATTCAAGGTCGAAATAAGTCGATGAAATATAATTGAAACATTATTGACATATTTTTGAAACAATGGTAAAATTTTCCATATGAAAGGGGAGAGAATAATGATCACAAAAAAGCAAGATATAAATAAATATTGTTGTTTATATGTGAGCGATTTTCATCTAGAAATGATTTTACTTCCATTTATAAAAAATAAAATGCAAAATTCAGAAATTTTAATTTTTACACAAAAAGATTTATCAACAAGTATAAAAATATTACTTGAAAAAATTAATTTAAATAATGAGAGTAAAAATAATATATTAAATATAAAAAATTGGAATAATAAATATATTGATGAAATAAATAATTTAAATAATAAAGAGTATACAATAATAATTAATGGAGATGAAAAATATAGAAATAGTATTAATGAAAAGATGAACAATCTAGCAATTAATGTAATAAATATTATTGATTGTTATGATATTAATAATACCTGTATAAAGGAATATGAAATAAATAATAAATATAAATGTATATTAAATACAGGAAATATATAATGATACTAGAAGTCAGAAGTAAGAGATAAGAAATATGGATTTAGAATCTGACTTCCAACCTTTGACCTCCTACTTCAAATATTTATATGTATTATGCGTTTTATAGTAATAACGGAAAACTAGCTTTGATAATTTTTCATTATTGGGTCTTGCCAAAAAAAATAAAATGGTGTATAAAGATATTGATGAAAATTAATGATAGTATTTTTAGGAGGAATTTTAAATGGAACATAACATTGAAGAAATAAAATATACATTGAAAAAATACGGACAAGAGCATCTTTTAAATTTTTATGATAATTTAGATGAAAGAAAACAGAATAAACTATTAGATCAAATTGAAAATATCGATTTTGAACTTATAAGTAGTTTATATAATAAAACAAAAAAACAGATCAATAATGATGAGGCACATATAGAACCCATAGATTTTATTGATAAGTATAAATTAAATGAAGATTACAAATATTATGAGCAAATTGGAGAAAAAGCAATCAGAGCTGGAAAATTAGCTGTTGTAACAATGGCAGGTGGACAAGGAACAAGACTTGGACATAATGGACCAAAAGGAACTTATGACATTGGATTAGATTCTCACAAGTCACTATTTGAATTATTATTAGACTATATTAAAGAACAAAACGCAAAATACAATGTGCAAATACCATGGTTTATAATGACAAGTAAAGAAAATAATGAAGCAACTGTTGAATTTTTTAAGAAAAATAAGTATTTTGGTTATGAAAAAAATATTTATTTCTTTATACAAGGCCAACTTCCAATGATAGATACTGAAGGAAAAATTTTAATTGGAGAAGATTATTTAATAAAAGAAGCGGCTGATGGACATGGTGGTGTATATGAATCACTTGTTAAAAGTGGAATGGTAGAAAAAATGAAACAACTTGGAATTGAATGGGTGTTTATTGGCGGTGTAGATAATTGTTTAGTAAAAATGGTTGATCCAGTACTTATGGGAATAGCAATTGATAAGGGAGTAACAGCTGCTGGTAAATCAGTTGTGAAAGCAAATCCACATGAAAAGGTTGGAGCTTTTTGTAAGAAAAATGGAAAGCCAAGTGTTGTTGAATATTCAGAAATTACAGATGAAATGGCAGAAGCTACAGATGAAAATGGAGAACTTCTATATGGAGAATCGCATATTCTATGCAATTTATTTAATATTTCTGCAATTGAAAGAATGGGAAGTGAACCATTACCATACCATTCAGCATTTAAAAAAGCAACTTATATTGACAAAGATGGAAATAAAGTAGTTCCAACAAGTCCTAATGCATATAAATTTGAAGCATTTTTATTTGATGCATTTGGAGAAGTAGATGACATGGCTATTTTAAGAGTAAAAAGAGAAGAAGAATTTGCTCCTGTAAAAAATGCTGAAGGAGTAGATAGCCCAGAAACAGCAAGAGAATTGTATATTAATTTTCATAAAAAATAGAGCTTTAAGCCCTATTTTTTTATTAATTGACTTGTTTTTTTTATTTATTACTGATATGATATGAATATAAAAATTGAAAAGGAGAGTGAATTTTATGAATTATCAAGACGAGTATAAAAAATGGTGTGAAAGTGATGAATTTGATGAGGCTACAAAACAAGAATTATTGAAAATTAAAGATGATGAAAAAGAAATAGAAGATAGGTTTTACAAAGAATTAGAATTTGGGACAGCAGGACTTAGAGGAATAATAGGTGCAGGAACTAACAGAATGAATATCTACACAGTAGGTAAAGCAACACAAGGCCTTGCAAATTATATTATAAAAAGAGGAACCCAGGACAAAGGAGTTGCAATAAGCTATGATTCTAGACATATGTCACCAGAATTTAGTGAACTAACAGCATTAATTTTAAATGCTAATGGAATTAAGGCTTATGTATTTGAAGAGTTAAGACCTGTTCCTGAACTTTCTTATGCCGTAAGAGAATTAGGATGTACAGCCGGGGTTATGATAACTGCAAGTCATAATAAACCAGCATATAATGGATACAAAGTTTATTGGGATGATGGATCTCAAATAATCGCACCTGTTGATAAAGATATAACAAGTGAAGTAAAAGCTATTACAGATTATAAAATGATAAAGAAAATGGACAAATTAGAAGCAATGCAAAAAGGGTTGTTTAACACAATCGGAAAAGAGATAGACGATAAATACATTACAGAATTAAAATCAAGGGTTCTAAATCCAGAAATTGTTAAAAAACAAGGAGAGATTATTAAAGTTGTATATACACCTCTTCATGGTGCCGGAGGAGAAACTGCAAAAAGAATTTTAAGCGAAATAGGAATAAAGAATTTATATGTTGTTCCAGAACAAGAATTTCCAGATGGGGATTTTCCTACTGTTGATTATCCAAATCCTGAGGCAAAAGAAGCATTTAAATTAGCTTTAGATTTAGCAAAAAAAGTAGATGCAGATATAGTTTTAGCAAATGATCCTGATGCAGATAGATTAGGTATTTATGCAAAAGATTCTAACACTGGAGAATATATGGATTTTACAGGAAATATGTCAGCTTTATTAATTGCAGAATATAGAATATCTCAAATGAAGGAAAAAGGCATTTTGCCACAAAATGGAATGTTTATTTCAACAATTGTTTCATCTAATCTTGCAAAAGCAATAGCTAAAGAATACAATTTAGACTTTAGAGAAGTGTTAACAGGATTTAAAAACATTGGTGAGCAAATCAAAATTGAAGAACAAAAAGAAAATGGAAAAAAATATGTTTTCGGTTTTGAAGAAAGCTATGGATGCCTAATTGGTGATTATGCAAGAGATAAAGATGGAATTTCTGCAGTTATGAGTTTGTGCGAAGCAGCATGTTTCTATGCTGAACAAGGAATTACTTTATGGGATCAAATGATTAATATTTATGAAAAATATGGTTATTATAAAGAAACTCAGGTTGCTATAGTATTAGAAGGCGCAAGCGGGGCAGAAAAGATTAAACAAATGATGGAAAATATGAGAAATAATTTACCTGAAAAAATAGGAAACTTTAAAGTTTTAGAATTCAAAGATATAAAATTAGATATTGTTAAAAATATGGTTACAGGAGAGATATCTAAAACAGGACTTCCTACATCAAATGTGTTATATTATGAACTTGAAAATGATGCATGGTGCTGTGTAAGACCATCAGGTACAGAGCCAAAGATTAAGCTTTATATGGGAGTAAAAGCAGATACAAATGATAAAGCTGAGGTAGATTTGGCAAAACTAAAAGAAGCCATGAAAGAATTGGTTAAATAAAGCTCGTATATAAAAAACATATTATTATATTATCATTATCAATAAATTAACAGGAGAACCAAAATTGGTTCTCCTGCTGTTAGTTGCGTTTTTATAAAACTTCAGAATAATTAATTATTCTGAAATTCCGCTTACCCATTCGGGAATTTCGTTGAGTGGATAGGTTTCAAATTCCCCTGTGGCGGCATTTATTAAAAATACCCCTTCCACAATTCTTCCTCCTCTCAATGAAGCAAAATCACCGTACATTTTGGCAAAATATACTTCATCATCATTATCGGTAGAAGGCTTTATCTGGAAACTCCATTCGTCTCCATAAAATTGCTTTTTAGGCAAATATTGACGACTTAAAAAGTCACAATTTTGCAAGCCTTTCTGATATGGAGTGAAGTGGAGAGCTTTCTCTATAATTACTGGTGTCCCATCTTCGTTTAGTTCAATATATCCAGCAATTGAGAGATTTTTTTCATCTTTCCGTGACATTGGAAAGATAATTTTACCGTTCCTGTTAATAGGACTTTTAATAGTGTAGCCCTGTATCAACACGGTTTCTTGAACGGTATTGAGTGTGTCTACAGATACTACCTCTACTTTAGGCTCCACGAATGTAATGGTATCAATGTGGTGTACATAGTCATATACACCTCCGTGCACTAATAATGAAATAGATACTAGGCATAAAACAATAGCATAAGCCCATGCTTGGAAGAATTCTATTTTTTTAAACGTTCTTGCCTTATCAAATGTAAGAAATGAGGAAATCCAATTTATAATCGCAATTTGCCACCCTACAGCTAATAAATTGATGAATGTTCTGGCATTTGTCCAGTACATTGCACAGAAAATCAGCATAGAGACGATGAATGTGGCTAAATTGCCGATTATTGCCAGTTTTATACCTCCTATTTCTTCGCACTCAAGATACTTAATATAGTGCGGCTTTTCAGAAGCTTCCGGAGCCAACCGGTATTTTTTCATATCTCTCTTGTATTTTTTTACAGAGAGAAATATGCGTACCCAAAAAAATGGGTTAGCAATTTGTGTGCAGAGAAATGAACTTAATATTACGAAGAACCAAAACGAAAACATAAAAACGCTCCTTTCATAATGTAAAATATAATATTGATACAAACTAATTATATCATAATTTACATAAAAAAGCAAATTTTTGAATGAATAATAATATTGAGCTTATTATAAGTATTAATAGGATAATTTAAGTTTATACTATGTTCATTTTTCAAAAATAGATGATATAATTATCAAACATGCTGAGAATAGAACTGCTAATTTACGCTTTAAAGGTATAAAAAAGAGAAAACAGTAATATTCCAATGTTTTCTCTTTTTTCTTTGGAGGCGAGTATCGGAGTCGGACCGATCATCAGAGTTTTGCAGACTCGTGCCTTACCGCTTGGCTAACTCGCCATTTGGAGCAGGTAACGGGAATCGGACCCGTAACTTAACCTTGGCAAGGTCATGTTTTACCACTAAACTATACCTGCAATTTATAAAAGTTACCTATCTATATTAGCAAAAAAAATCTAAAAAGTCAAGAGTGAAAAGTAATCTTTTAGAAACATATTTGTATAATAATATATGCTTTTTCTTCTAATAGTGATACTATTTATTATATCAACTGTAAAACTTGAGGTATTTGGTAATTGAATATTAATGATTCCAATCTTATAACCTGATAAAACAGGAGCTTCAAGATATGAGCTAATATTAATTATTGTACTAATATTATTAACTTTAGAATTATAAACAGCAATATATTTAAATGGGATTTGTGCTTCATTAATATTAATATTTAGGTTTTCTTCAGCACTTTTATTTATTTTAAAATAATTTGTATTATTTTTCTTCCAGTTCTCAAATTCTGTTTTAATAAGATTTTCAACATTGACCAATGTGTAATTATTAAAAATATAATTTATTAAATTGATACTATCTTTAGTTCTATCTTGTTTTGTGTCACATCCTAAGACAACACAAATTATATCTAAATTTCCACGTTTACAAGCAGAAACTAAACACCTATTAGCTCCATTTGTAAAACCTGTTTTTACACCATAGACGCCATCTAAATAACCTAAAAGTTCATTTGTATTGTTTAGTTGTTTAGAATGATTGTTGATACTTATTGTATAATTAGGTGTTTTAACAATTTTTAAGAAAGTTTCATTTTGTAAAGCATAATCAGTAAGCAATGCTAAATCATAAGCAGTTGTAAAATGTTCATCATTATCTAATCCATGTGGAGATATAAAATGAGTTGATGTAAGCTTAAGGATTTGAGCTTTTTCATTCATAAGATTGGCAAAATTTTGAATATCTCCTCCTATAAATTCGGCAAGTGCAACTGCTGCATCATTTCCTGAAACCATCATTAAGCCATAAAGTAAGTTTTCAACAGTAATTATATCATTTATGGATAAACCAAGTCTTGAACCCCCAGTTCCGAGCAGCTTTTTGTGAAATGGTAACTTGTTCATTTAAATTAGAACAATTTTCTAAAACAATGATGGCAGTCATAACCTTAGTTGTAGAAGCCATTTTACACTTATCGTTTTCTTGCTTGCCATATAAAACTGTTTTAGAAGCTCTATCTAAAATTACTGCATGCCTTGCATTTATAACTGGAGTATATGAAATACTTGAAGAAGTTTCAATTAAATAATTTGAATTGGAAATAAAAGGTTCTTCAATATCATCAGCTACAGATAAAGTTGGAATAATAGATAAAAAAAGTATAATAATAAAACATATATATTTTTTCATTATTGCCTCCGAATTATTTGTATAAGTATATAAATTTTTATGAAAAATATTACAATTTTATTTAAAAGATAAGTTACAAATAGAGTATGAATTTTATGAAACGATATATATCATTTAACCATTAATAGCTAAAGCTATAATAAACTTGACAAAAATTTACATAAACACTTGATTTTGTCATAAAAATGTAATATAATTGTAAGGAAAGTGTAATATTTATGCAAATACGCTATCCGTAATATATTTGAAGATTGAAAAAAATCTTCAAAATATTTATTTAACAAGCTATTGCAAAACTTTAAAAAAAAGAGTACAATAAAATATAGCGAAATATGTATAAAGGAAGGTAATGTTATGAAAATGAAAAGGGCAATTATTAGAACATTAATTGTAGTGATGGTGGCTATGTTGGGAATAGGAACTATATTACCAAGCTTAGCTGTTACTGAAGAAAACAAAGAACTTAGATTAGAATATTTTAGATACATTAATAATGATTATACAAATGGATATGCGCTTAATACAGTTGGAAATGAAGGAGAGTCGCATCATCCAATATTTCAAATAATGTCATCTACAAATGATACAAACTATTATTGTTTAAATGCTACTGCAGGAGAAAGTTGGTTAAGTGGTACTGTTGGAGCTACAGCTACATATAATAGAGGGTATGATTTAAATTCATCAAGTGATATTGATGCATTAAAAAATGATACAAATGATGTATATAAAAATATAGGAAATAGTGCACACTTAAATCATATATTATGGATATTAGATAATATGTATATTACAGATAAAAGATTATCAGCAGAACAAAACCTTGCTAAAAAAAGAGAACTTTTAGCTAAAGCAGGAATAATATATGATAATGTCGTTGAGACTGTTAATATGCAAGAAGTTAGAACAGACAATATGACATACAAATATGTACCACAAACTGGATATAATTTTAATGATCAATTATTTAATATAAAAGATGGTAATAATAATTCAATATATGGAACACAAGAAACATATCAAGGTTGGTATTATTACGATACTGAGTCTAAATTTAATAATGTTGAATTAACAGATGATATAGTTGAAGTTGCACAACAAGCAGCTATTTGGTATTTTACAAATTATTTAGAGAATAATAGTGCAAACAGTGAAACTTATAATGTTAGAACACAGGGACTTAACCTTGTATGCTCAAATGGAACAACTGAGACAAACTCACATAATTGGAAGCCATTAGAAGATGATACATTTAGCGTTGATACAGATATGTGGGAAGATCAAGCAAATAATAGAAGAAGAAAAGCGTCAGTTGGTAAATGGAAACAAGAAATGGCAACAATCTTATGTTGGTATTTAATAGATGCAGCTAATAATAATGCATCATCAGCTGGTCAAGAATCAACAGGAAATCCTTTAACTATAGCACCTGATGTGGCAAATATTAATGAAAAAAAGGTAAATAACATAAATTACTATGTTGTAGGACCAATTAAAATTGATGAAACCAGAACTGCTGTATATACTTTAAATAATGAAATTTCTGTTAATGGAGATAAAACAACAGGAGCATATATTTCAAATGCTGAAGGAAATAGAAATTCAAGTCAAACACTTACTGACTATATAGGACAAAACATTTATATAGCAATACCTAAATCAAAAGTAAATGGAAATAATGTTCAAATTACTTTTGATGGAACATATAAAACAAATGAGAAAAAACTACTAGTTTCTACAACAAAAACAGAACAACCAGTTGTTGAGGTTACTCCTAAAGATAAACCTTTTGAATTAAAGGTTACTGCACCAATACAAAAAGAATTTGACTTAGCATTAAGAAAAGTAATTACTAAAATAACTTCAGCAGATGGAAAGACCAAAATGGTTATAAATGAAAAAGGTGTAAATGCAGAAAGAAATGTTACAGTTGATACAAGTACAATACCAAACACAGCTACGTACAAACATAGAAAAGATCCAGTTGTTGTAGAAAAAGGTGATATTGTAACATATTCAATTACCGTATATAACGAAGGTGAAATGGCAGGATATGCAAAAACAATTGTAGATGAATTACCAAATGGATTACTACCTAAAAATGAAATTGGAACATATAGAAATGGAAATGTAAATTACTCTTATGAGTTTTATCCATGGGAAGGTGGAAATAACAGAATAATATTTACAAATGTTAGCAAAAACGAATTAGCACCATATAATGGACAAAATACATTATCTAGTGAAACAATTGAAATTGAATGTGAGGTTACTCGAGATCCTTCAACTACAACAAATAATTATTTAACAAATATTGCATATATTTCTGAAGCATATAATACTGAGACAAATCAAGATGTCGTACAAGATAGAGATTCAAGCACAAATAATAACCCATCAGCTACACAAAACACAACAGGAGACAAATATACAGGATATCATGGTGGGAATAATAACAATGGAGACAACTCAAAAGATGTGTATAAAGATGGTACAAATAATGATGATTATTTCCCAGGAAGAGAAGACGATGATGACTTTGAAATAGTTGTTATTAAACCAGCAGACTTTGACTTAGCTTTGAAAAAATACATTACTAATGTTATTTCACCTGATGGAACAATGAAACCTGGAAGAAATGCTCCAATAATAAATACAGAGAATTTAAAACCAAATGGAAATGAAACAACAGCAAATTATGATTTAGACAAAGCAGCGATAAGAGTAAAATCAGGGGATTATGTGTTATATACATTAACTGCATATAATGAGGGTGAAGTTGACGGATATGTTAAGAAAATAACAGATAATATTCCTACAGGATTGGAATTTGTTTATGTAAAAGAACCACAAGATGGAAAAACAATTGTAAAATGTGATTCTCAAGGAAACATGACAGAAATAGAAGTATCAAGTGATATGTATCAAAAAATAAAAGATTTTAACGCATTTTGGTCAATTGATGCTACAAATAATGTTCCAAAGAAAGATACATATAATGGAGAATCTACTATAAGTATTACTTGCGATGTTGAAAATGCAATTCCAACACAAAATGGAGGCAAAATTGGTGGAGGATTCCTAAAAGCATATGATAGCAACAAAGAGGGCAATAATCACGATGGTTCAGGTTTAGATAGATTAAGTGTTCAAGTTTTATTAAGAGTAAGTGCACCAAATGGAATAATAGATCCAATTAGAAACGAAGCGGCAATTACAGAAGCTACTGATAAAGATGGAAATATACAAGATGTAACAGAATTAAAAGATAGAGATTCTCAAACAGATAAATGGCCTGGAAAAGAAACAGGAGATAACTATCAAGATGATGAAGACTATGACAGAATTATACTTGAAAGAGTTGATTTAGCTCTAACAAAATTCATAACAGCAATAAGTGATGACATAAAAATAGAAGATGAAGAATATTTAACTGAAAATGGTGGTAAAGCAAGCAAAGAAAATCCATATTCAAGAGCAACAAAAGTTGATACAACTCCATTATTAAACGGAAAAACAGATGCAGAATATACTTTAGATAAATCTCTATTAACAGTACCAGCTGAAAGCTATATTCTTTATAATATAAGAGTATATAATGAAGGTGATGTAGATGTATATGCTGGAGAAGTAAAAGATTATTTACCAGATTATTTAACATTTGTAAAAGGTGAATTTAATGATCAATATGGTTGGAATGTTTCATCAAACGGAAAAACAGTAACAACAGATTATTTATCATATTCAAAAAATAGAGACAAAATATTAAAGGCATTTAATTATGATGGAACAGATGATGGTCATGGATCAAAACTAGATTATCAAGATTTACCAATCCTTTGTAGAATTAGTGCAGATGCGCCAAACAAAACAAAATTAGTAAATTCAGCTGAAATTACAAAATATGAAGATGAAAATGGAAATGAATTCGAAAAAGATATAGATTCAGAATCAAAAAATTTACCTGATGACAAAAAGAATAAAGAAGGAAAACCAGAAGGTAGATATGATGAAGATGATGAAGACTATGAAGTAATTGAAGTTAGAAAGAAAATAGTGGATTTGGCATTAACTAAATTTATTGCAGCAGTAAGTAATGATATAGAAATTTCTGACGAAGAATATTTAACTGTAAATGGCGGTAAAGGAAGTAAAGAAAATCCATATACAAGAGCAACAAAAGTTGATACAACAAACTTAAGAGATGATGAGAATTGCCATGATGCAACATATATTATGATAAAAGATCCATTAACAGTACCTGCTAAAAGTTTCGTATTATATAATATTAGAGTATATAATGAAGGTGAAACAGATGTATATGCAGGAGAAGTTAAAGATCATCTACCAGATTACTTAGACTATGTAGATTGTGATTTTAATAAAAACTTTGGTTGGTCAGTAGCATCTGATGGAAAAACAATTTCCACAACTTACCTATCTCATGAAAGCAAAGTAGAAAATCTATTAAAAGCGTTTGATAAGAAAAGCGATGATGGTAATGGATCAGGATTAGATTACAGAGATTTACAAGTTCTATGTAGAGTAAATGATAATGCTCCTACAAATACAAATATCGTAAATGTCGCTGATATAACAAGATATGAAAATAAAGATGGAAATCCAATACCTGAAGATGACATAGATTCTAGACCAGACAATGTAAATGAAAAACATGAAGATGATGATGACTATGAAGTTGTATTAATCAAAAAATTCGATTTAAGTTTATTAAAATATGTTACTGAGGTATATATTACAGAAGATGGAAAAACAAAAACTATACAAACAGGAAATACTGGTGATGACAGTAAAGACATAATTCCTAAAGTAGAAATTAATAAAAAGAAATTAAATTCTACTATTGTTAAATTTGGCTATACAATCAAAATAACAAATGAAGGTGAAATAGAAGGATATGCAAAAGAAATAACAGATTATGTACCTGAAGGATTAAAATTCTATGCAGAAGACAACAATGGATGGACAGATGAAGGCGATAATGTTATTTCTACAAGACTACTTGAAAATACTTTATTACAACCTGGTGAGAGTGCTGAAGTAAAAGTTATATTTAGATGGATTAATGGAAGTAATAATCTAGGACTAAAAACAAATACTGCAGAAATCTCAGAAGATTATAATAAAGAGGGAGTTCCTGATATTGATTCTACTCCAGATAATAGAAAACCTGGAGAAGATGATATAGATGATGCAAAAGTTATACTTTCTATTAAAACTGGTTTAGTACATAATATCGTTATGTATTCAACTATTGGACTAATCATTTTAGTTGTTATGGGAACAGGAATTTATGCAATTAAAAAGTATGTTTTATAAGACATTTAAGAGGAGATTGAAAAAATTTCCTCTTTTTCTTTTTGAAAAAATATTTACAATAAAATGATGATATGTTATAATCAATGAGTAAAATGTAGCGGAAATAGGCATTTCATTGTTTGATGCTTAAGGGATTAAGATTAAAAAGAAAAATAATTGTACAAAATTAAATACAGTTATATATTAAGAATAGGAGAAAAACTAAATGAATCAAATTTTATCTGTTGAAATAGAAAAGAAGAAAAAAAAGAATAAAGTAAGTACAAGATCAATATTAATTATATTTAGTATTTTCTTAATTTTTTTTGGAGTTGGGATGACTACTACTGGAGCTTATGCATATTATAAAAATCTAACTAATAAAGCAAATAATAATTTATTAATAAACAATAGTACTAAACCTTCTATAACAATGGAAATACAAAGTATAAAAACACCAAATATTGTTGTTTCACATGATAAAGAAATAAAACTTATAACGTATACAATAAATGGACAAGATACACATGAAATTGAAGGAAATAATAGATTTGAAGTTAAACAGATGATTACATTAAATGCAGGAAAAAACAATATTAAAATTACAGCTAAAGATATAAATGGAATTACATCTGAATATGAAACAACATTAGAAGTTGCTAACGGTCCAAGTATAACATTAACACCTATAGAAGGAAAAATACAAGCTGTCACAGAAAGTACTTCAAATATAGATAAGATAATCTATTATTGGGACGATGATAGAGCAAACGAAACTGTACTTACAATCAATGATATAAAAAATGAAACATTAATAGATGTATCATTAGAAGGAACTCATACATTACATATAAAAGCTATAGATAAAGATGGAGTTGAGACCGAAAAATCTCAAACTATAATTGGAGTAAACAAACCTAAAATAGAAGTAACAACAGATGGACAAAAATTCTATATAAAAGCACAAGATACGCAAGGTTTATCTAAGGTAGAAATTACATTAAATACACATGAAACTATTACAGAAAACATAGAAGGAAATGAGTATATTAAAGGTATAGATCTTGAAAACGGTGAGAATAGGTTAACAGTTAAAGTATTTAACAAAAATAATGTATCTCAAATATCAAGAGTAAAGTTTACTAAAGAATAAAAGATTTTTAATTATGGATTTTGTTTAAAACCGCTTAAATATAGTTTGTTCTTTTTAGGTACGTTGGGAAGGAATATTTAAAAATGGTAAATGAAGTGTATATAATTGATGATGATGATACTTCAATAGTAATATTTAGAGAATTGTTTAGAGATGATAAAGAGTATAGATTTATTAGTGTAAAAACAAAACAAATAGATATAGCTTTAAAGAATATTCCTTCATTAATTATTATAAACGAAGATGCAATTGACAGAGATGTTATAGAAATATGTAAAAAAATTAGAAAAGATGAAAACAATACTATTACACCAGTAATTGTGGTTTCCTCAAATGGATCTAGAGAACATAGACTTAAGATTCTTCATGAATCAATAGAGTATTTTATAAAAAAACCGGTAGATGAGGGGTACCTATATTACACAGTTAAAAATCTAAGTAGGCTATTATCAACTAATAGGCGAATGAGCCCACTTACAGGATTGCCAGGAAATGTTCAAATTCAAACCGAATTAAAAAAATGTCTATTAAAAAAAGAAGATTTTTCAGTATTGTATTTTGATTTGGATAATTTTAAAGCTTATAATGACGTATATGGTTTTTTAAAGGGTGATGAAATAATTAAATTCACTTCAGAATTGATTTCAAAAGCAGTACATGATTATGGTGGAGGATTTGTTGGACATATTGGTGGAGATGATTTTATTGCTATTGTTCCATATATTGAAGTTGAAAGATTATGCCAAGAAATTATATTTTACTTTGACCATAGTATAAAAAGGTTTTACACAGACGAAGATGCTGAACAAGGATTTATAGAGGTTGCAAATAGAAAAGGAATAGTAGAAAAATTCCCATTGACATCAATTTCTATAGGAGTAGTAGTTGCTGAGACAGGAAGATTTAATAATATACTTGAAATTGGAGATGTTTCGGCACAAATAAAGCATGCCGTAAAATCAGTTATGGGAAGTAGTTATGCAATAGACAGAAGAAAAAAATAAAAAGATATATAATGAAATTAAGAATTATTGGATATAATAATTTTTGATTTCATTTTACTTTATTAATTAACTATTACACTATAGTAAATTTGGAGGTGACAATAATGTATGAAAGAAATGCTATTATTATAGAAAGATTTTTCAATAGTATGTTTGGTTATGATATTAAAAACAATATAAAGACTAATTTTACGAACTATTGTGAATTAATTGAGGCATTAGAAAAATATAAAAAGGTATCAGAAGAGGAAGAAGAAATAATTATAGAATATGACATTATTGCAAATAGAATTAGAGATATACAAAGAAAACAAGAAAATCTAAATAAAAAGAATTTGCAATTTCAACAAGAAAGAAATGAGTTATTTCAAAATATAGATGAAGATGCTAATTTAATTCAAAACAAATTAGATAGTATAAATAATAATATACAAAGTATAGATGAGGAAATAAAAGAAAATGCACAAAATTTTACTAATGTAGTTGCAGAGTTTAATGAAAAAACCATTATTAGAACTAAATGTGGTAAAAACAGAAGAATGGTAGAAAAAGATTATAATAATAAGCTAAATACTACTCTAGATAATTATAAAAATATAGACATTAATCTAGAAAAAAGAGCTAAACAGTTTATAGAAATTGATACAACAGATATTGAGATTGATTTAAAAAACAAAATACAAAAAAACGGAGAAAATGAAAAAATTCCATTTAAAGAAAAGGTAATTGATCAAGCAATTGCTTTAGGGATTGATACACAAAAAAGAGAAACAGATATACTTTCAAATGTTTATGAGAAAACCAATAAATTGTTTTCGGAGATAAAGAATAATAATGTAAAAATGGAGAAACATAAAAAATTAATTCTTGACTCAAAAAGCAAATTAGAGTTTATTGAAACAATAAAAGAATATATGATACAGTTTTTAGATAATGAAAGACTTGCATCAGTAAATATGGAAAGTGAATATAATAAACTTATGGAAGAATCGTGTAAAAATCTAAATGATGATTTAGTACAGATTAATAATTTATATTCACTGTTAATAAAAGAAATTTCAAGGAAAGCAACTAAAAGAGCATATAGTGATTTATATAATATTGAATACTTAAAAGATTTAGAAGATAAAGCAGATGAATTTGAAGCTCAAGTAAAAAAACTAAAATTACCAGTAGCAGTTATTAATCCAAATTATTGGAGAGTAGTGGGAATGAGGAGAATCTATGATGTATTTAATAAATGTGTTACGGAATACTATGACAGAGATTTAAGTGAATTTATACCTGTAGATACAAATGGTTCTGAAGATGAAGATGATGATGACAATAACTACAATAACAAAAATATAAAAGTTGAAAGTCATAATTTAGAAATTGAAGACAATGATAAGGAAGATGATGATAATATTAAATTTGAAGAACAGCAAGATGATATTAAATCAGAAATAGATAAAAAAATAGACATTATTCTTGGATTAGAAGACAATGCTAGTGAAGATAGTAATATTAGTAATAATATTTATGAAGATGATTGGGCAGAAAATCAAATTTCTAATGATAGCAATAACAAAGAGGCTGAAGAAGAATGGGAAGATGACGATGACTCTGTTGAAGAAGACTTTGATGAAGACGAATGGGAAGAAGATAAAACATCCGATTGGGATGATGATTATGATATTTTTGGAAATAATGAAGCGGATGAAAAGAAAATGTATGAGAACATAGATAATGAAGAAGATGATGACGAGAGCGAAATAGATGGCGAAGAAGACTTTGATGAAGTAGATGATGATGACAATGACAATAATGAAAGAAAAAATAAAGAAATAGAGGATTTTGAGGAAGAAGCCGATTATGATATTTGGGGAAATAATATAACAAAGAAAGAAAAAAAGCATACAAATTCGAAAAATAAAATAGAAAAAAGAGCGCCAAAAATAAAAGATATTAATGAAAGAAAATTTGACAATGATTGGGAAAATGAATTCATCAATATAGATAAGAAAGATAAAAATAAGAAAAAAAGTTTTTTTGAAAAATTTATAAAATAAAAAAGAACTTTGGGATTTTTCCAAAGTTCTTTTTTGAAATAATAATTATCTTTTTGAAAATTGTGGTGCTTTTCTTGCTTTTTTTAAACCATATTTTTTTCTTTCTTTCATACGAGGATCTCTAGTTAAGAAACCGTTTGATTTTAGAGCTGGTCTAAATTCAGAATTAGCACTATTCAAAGCTCTTGCAATTCCATGACGAATAGCTCCAGCTTGACCTGTATATCCTCCGCCAGTTACAGTTGAAATAACATCATATTTAGAAATAGAATTTGTAACAGATAATGGTTGTTTTACAATAACTTTTAATGTTTCTAATCCGAAATACTCATCTAAATCTTTTCCATTAATAGTTATTTTCCCATTTCCTTCTATTAATCTAACTCTAGCAATTGATTTTTTTCTTCTACCAGTACCATAATAATACTTTTTATCTGTCTTAGGCATTTATATTTCCTCCTTTAATTAAAAATTCCAAATTTCTGGATTTTGTGCTTGATTTTCATGTTCATTATCGCTATATACTCTTAATTTCTTTAACATTTGTCTTCCTAAAGAATTATGTGGTAACATCCCTTTTACTGCAAGTGTCATAACCTTTTCGGGATTTTTATCCATCATTACTTTTGCAGAAATCTCTTTCATACCACCAATATATCCTGAATGATGTCTATATATTTTAGAGTTTAGCTTATTTCCAGTAAATTTAATATCTTTACAATTGATAATAATTACATAGTCTCCTGTATCGATATTTGTAGTATAAATTGGTTTATGTTTTCCGGCAAGTAATCTGGCAGCTTCAGTTGCAACTCTTCCTAAAGGTTTATTTGCAGCATCAATTATATACCATTTTCTTTGTATTTCACTTTTTTTAACACTATATGTAGTATTGTTCATAGCAAAATTTACCCTCCTATTTTTAATATAATATATATGATAATTAAATTAAAACCACCGGGGAGAAGTTTTATACTTAATTCATATTTTTTATTTATACCGAATAATTTTAATACAAATTAGTGAAAATGTCAAGAGTTTCTAGAAAATTCGTAAAAAAAGGGGGATGTTAGTGATAAGAAATAAAAAAGAAAGTTTTTTAAAGGGAGTTATATATTTATTAATTTCACAAATTATAATTAAGGTTATAGGATTTACTTATAAATTTTATTTAACAAATAAACCAGGATTTGGAGATTCAGGCAATGCAATTTATAGTAGTGGATTTCAAATATATGCTCTATTACTTGCTTTTTCATCTACGGGGATACCGAGTGCGATTTCAAAACTTGTTGCTGAACGATTAGCAGTAGGAGATGCAAAAGGAGCGCATAGAATATTTAAAATCTCAATGATAACTTTTTCTATTTTAGGAATTATTGGATCCATGTTGTTGTTTTTAGGAGCAAAAAAAATTGCTAAAGATTGGATTCAAATTCCAGAAGCAGAATACTCGCTAATTGCCCTATCACCATCAATTTTCTTTGTTTCAATTAGTTCTGTTTTTAGAGGATATTTTAATGGAAAACAGAGCTTCACAGCAACTGCAAAGTCACAAACTATTGAACAAATTTTTAAAACATTTTTTACTATTATTCTTGTTGAATTTGTAGTATATATAAAGCGTAATAATATTTATATTATGGCTGGGGCTGCAAATTTTGCAACAACTATTGCAACTGTGATGAGTTTTGTATATATTTATTTTTGCTATAGGAGCAAAAATAAGGAAATTGTACAAGAAATAATACAAACGATAGATTATAAGCCAATTAGATTAAGAAAAACTATTAAAATAATTTTATCAGATTCAATTCCGATTTCCTTAGGAAGTCTTATTGCATCTTTTAATAAAAATATAGATTCATTAACTGTAGTCAGATTTTTGAAAAAAATAACAAATGAGAAAGAGGCAATAGCACAATATGGAATACTAAGTGGAAAAATAGATATACTTTGCTCAGCTACGTTAGCAATTAATGTAGCTTTTGTAACAGCTTTTGTTCCCAGTATAGTCAAATCATTTACAAAAAATGATTTAACTAATACTAATAGAAAAATAAAAATATTTATTTTAATGACAATATTAATAGGAATACCTATAACGATAATTATGATGTTTTTTTCAAAGGAAGTATTAAATCTTTTATTTCCAAATGCTAATTCAGGTGCAAATTATTTAAGAATTTCAAGTATTTCAATTATATTTATGCTTCTAACTCAAACGGTAAATTCAATATTACAAGCATTAGGAAAAGTAAATGTTCCACCAATAAGTTTAAGTATTGGAATTATATTTAAATTAATATGTAATGTTTGTTTAATACCAAATCCTAATTTTGGTATATTAGGAGCAATAATTGGAAATATTGTATACAATATAATATCTTTTTTTATTAGTATAACTATATTAATATATTTGTTATATTTTCAAGATTGTAAATATAAAAGTAAAAAAATAAATTGTAAAAATAAAGGTCGAGCTTTGGTGCAGAAGGTAAATTGATATATGTGAAAGAAAAAAGTATAATTAAAAATAGTATCAAAAGTGATGGAAAATAGGTTTTTTTAAAAATATTATAAAAAAAAGAGGGATTTTATCGAGGTTTGGCGAATAAATAAAATAAAGTAGATTACAAAGATGCTTAACAATCGCATTTGCAAGTAACTACATAACATATTTTAGGAGGTAATTATAATGAACAAAGCTGAATTAGTAGCAGCAGTAGCTGCAAAAACAGGAGACACAAAAAAAGCAGCTGAAGCATCAGTTAATGCATTCGTTCAAGTTGTAACAGAAACATTAAAAAAAGGTGGTAAAGTTCAATTAGTTGGATTTGGATCTTTCGAAGTTAGAAAAAGAGCTGCTAGAAAAGGAAGAAATCCACAAACTAAACAAGAAATTAAAATACCTGCATCAAAAGCTCCAGTATTTAAAGCTGGTAAAGCATTAAAAAATACAGTTAACAACAAAAAATAATTAGTATAAAAATAAAAAGCCTTTACGGATTATCAAGTAAAGGCTTTTTAAATTTTAGATTTTAGAAGTAAGATGTGATATTTAAAAAATATATGAATACGTTTTACCCATTACCTCCTACTTCGTACATCCTATTCATATTAATGACGTAATTCTTTTTTGATTATTGTAATAATTCTGTAATACTTATGTAATATAAATGTAATATAAATGTAACGGGAATATTGTTGAATTTTACGGAACTTTGTGTTATCATAAAAATTGATATAAAAATTTATACGAGGAGGATAAAATGAAAAGAAAGATTTTAGCTAGTTTTTTATTACTAGTATTAATATTTACAAACTATGTATATGCATATTCGAGAGAAGGAGGTACAGCCTTAAAGGATAAAGCATCAATATTTGATGAATCAAAAATTGATTCAAAATACAATGCAAGAAGTCGAAAATTAGTATTAAATAAAAACATAACTATAAGAAATAGTGCTGGAAATGTTATTTCAAAAGCATTTCCTGGAAATAATACAGGTGCAGACACTTCAAGTGGTAATGTGTATTATGAATTAAAATTGCAACCAAATGCAACATATAATGATAAAATCACTTTTGAATTAAAAGATGCAATTAACTATAATAATAAATTTTACAATGTTAAAATAGTTTTAAATTCTATTAAAACCGAAAACAATGCATCTAATCCTATATTTAGATTTAAAATTGGAAAATTAGCAGAAGGTACAAGTAATGTTCTTGACACAAGTGATGATGCTCGTTTTGATATTCTAATTTATATTGATCCAAAAAACGGAAAGGCAGAAGCAGATATAGATTACTATGTTGTAGATGATGATGGAAAATCTGTTAACATAAACGGAGTATTAGAGCTAATGGATATAGACTTAAACCAAGGTACTGTTATTAAAGGATTTACTGCAAATAAAAATAATACATTTGTATTTCCAGAAATATCTAATGATTTAAAAGTTGTAACAAGTAATGGTGAGTCATATATATATACAACAAATTCTAATAACGCGGATGTTGTCGAATCGGTTGTTGCATATATGCTAATGGAAAATAAGAATAAGTTTAATTTTGTATTTACATGGGATGAAAAATCAGGTGGAACAAATATAATATTTACAAGAGAATATATGATATTAACAGATGTAGTGAATGGAAAGATATCTAATAGTGTCTACGGATTGAAATATGAAGATAGTAAGCAAATATCTTATCAGCCTAACAATGCAACAACTCAATATTTAAAATCAATTAAAATTGATGGTAAAGAAGTTCCAATAACCAATAATATAAAAGATAAATATACATTTAATAAATTTACTAAAGATTATAGTATTTTAGTAGAATATGCAGATAAATGTAAAGTGGAATTTGTAAGTAATTGTGACACAACAGTACCAACTCAATATATTATTCCTGGGGAAAAAGCTACAGAACCTGCTCAACCAACAAAAACAGGATATACATTTGGTGGATGGTATACAGATGCTAATTTCACAACTAAATATAATTTTGATACTGTTGTTAATGAAGATAAAAAATTATATGCAAAGTGGACACCAAGTAATGCTAATTATACAGTAAGACATTATATAGAGGATGAAAACGGAACAATAACAAAAGATGGAAAAAAATATAAATTAGATACAAGTACTAATAAAAATGCAACAGTAAATTCTACCGTTACTGAAAATGCTAAAACAACATATACAGGATATACAGCTAAAAATAATTCTTTAAGCGGAACTGTTAAACAAGATGGAAGTTTAAAATTGGATTTCTACTATGATAAAATTCAATATATTATTAATTTTGACACTAAAGGAGGTTCACCTGTTCCAAATTCACAAACAAAAAAATATGAGGAAAAAGTGGACAGACCTACAGATCCAGCTAAAGATGGAAATAAATTCTTATATTGGTATGAAATTGTAAATGGAGAAGAAGTTCAATATAACTTTAGTACACCTGTAACAGAAAATAAAACTTTAATAGCTAAATGGCAAGAAGTTGTTCCAGAAGATGTATATCATAACATATCATATATCATAGATGGAAAACAAGATAACAGTGTTGGAAATCCTGAAAGATATAAAGAAGGTAGCACAACGCCTATTATATTAAACAATCCAACAAAAGATGGATATAGCTTTGATGGATGGTATGATAATGAAGCATTAGATGGAAATACTATAAATCCATTAGATGTTACAAATAAAACTGCAGACATTACATTATATGGAAGATGGACAAAAAATAAAGAACTAAATGTTAATTATACAATAAGACATTACTTAGAAGATGAAAACGGAACAGTAACAAGTGAAGGAAAGAAATACAAATTAGATGATGATGCAACTCAAATAAAACAAGCCGAAAATGGTTCAACAGTTACTGAAAATGCAAAATCATATGATGGATATGAAGCAAAAAATAAAGCTTTAAAGGGTATAGTAACAGAAGATGAAAGTCTTGAATTAGATTTCTATTATAATAAAAAACAATATAATATAACATTTGATACCAAAGGAGGAAATCCAGTTCCAGACTCTCAAATAAAGAAATACGGAGAAAAAGTAAATGAACCTTCACAACCTACAAAAGATGGATATAGATTTTTATATTGGTATGAAATAGTTGATGGTAAAAAAGTAATCTATGATTTTAACAATCCTGTTGATAGCGACAAAGAATTAGTTGCAGAATGGGAAGAAATAAAAATAGTTCCAAATGATACTGAACCTGAAACTCCAACAAGGCAAGAAACTCCCGCAAAACAAGATACGACAACTGTAGTGCAAAAAGTATTACCAAAGACAGGTAAAATTGGAGCTACATTAATTGGGGTATTAGCAATTGCGGTTGCAGGATTGATATTTGCAATAAGATATCGTAAGTTAAAAGATATAAAATAATCACAAAAACAATGATTGATTTTTCAGTCATTGTTTTTTATATTTTAGGAAAGTTATCATCGGAAGAGGTAAACTTAACGTAGAGGAGAAATAAATATGGCGAAATTTAGCTTTTGTAGCATTTATATTGCGTACAAAATCTTAGTTTCGGTTTTTTATTTATAATTTACATTAATAAGTAATAAAATAAAACTCCTTTAATATATTTTTATTAGATTATATTAAAGGAGTTTGTTGTATGATAGTAATTGATAAAAAGAGAATAACATTAATTATTACATGTATTTTTCTTTCAATTTTTATATTTGTATTTACAAAGGATAATATTTCAGAACAAAAATACTATAGGGCAACAACTAGTTTACCGATATCTGATAAAATAATTGTGGTCGATGCAGGCCATGGAAAACCTGATGAACGGAGCAGAAAGTTCAAAAGGAACAACAGAAGCAGAAACAAATTTGAAAATTGCGTTAAAACTTCAAAATTTACTTGAACAAAGCGGCTCAACTGTTATTCTTACTCGTTCAGATGAAAATGCTATATATGATATTGATAGTAAAACATTAAAAGAGAAGAAAATATCAGATATCCATAATAGAGTAAAAATAGGAAACGAATCGTCTGCTGATGTTTTTATTTCTATTCACCTAAATAAGATTCCACAGTCACAATATGATGGATGGCAAACATTTTATAAGGAAGGAAATGAAGAAAGTGAAAACCTTGCAAAAAATATTCAAAATAGTTTAAACGAGACAATAGAAAAGGAGAACAACAGAGTTGCAAAAACTATTGATAATGTTTATATAATAAAACATGTAGAAATACCAATTACAATTGTTGAATGTGGATTTTTATCTAATCCAGAGGAAGAACAAAAATTATTAGAGGATGAATATCAGAACAAGCTTGCTTGGGGAATATATAATGGAATAATCAATTATTTTTATAATTAATTTTATTGACAACTTACAATATTATTTATATAATTCACCATAAGGTGATAAGAATGGGATTACGAATTGTATACGGAAAATCAGGTTCGGGTAAAAGTAAGTTTATATATGATGAAATACATAAGTATATTAACTCAGAAGTACGTAATAAAATTTATATTATTACTCCTGAACAATTTTCTTTTACAGCTGAAAAAAAATTAATGGAAAATCAAAAAGCACTTATAAATGCAGAGGTAATTACATTTGATAGAATGGCATATAGAGTATTAAATGAAACAGAAGGAATCCACAATAATATAACAAAATGTGGAAAGTCAATGTTAATATATTCAATTTTAAAAAAAGAAAAAAATAATTTAAAATTATTAAATAAATCAGATGAAAATATAGATTTATGTATTAGAACAATTTCTGAATTTAAGAAAAATAAAATATTAATTTCAGATTTAAAAAACGAATTAGAAAATATAAATGATGAATATTTAAGAATAAAATTAAAAGATATGATTTTAATTTATGAAAAATTTGAATTAAATATACAAAACAAATATATAGATGAAACTGATTTATTAACTAAATTAGAAAATAATATTGAAAAAACAAATATGTTTAATAATAGTTTAATATATATTGATGAGTTTATGGGATTTACAAAACAGGAATTATCAATAATTAAAAAATTAGTAAATATGGCAAAAAAAGTTACGATTACGGCCTGTGTAGATAATTTAAAATTTAATACAAATCCAGATACGGATATTTTTTATTCAAATAAAAAAACAATTAATAAAATATTAAAATTATTAAATAATGATGAAAAAATAGATATTATTTATTTAGACAAATTATATAGATTTAAAAATCAAGAATTAATATTTATGGAAAATAATTTATTTAATAAAAAAAATAATAAATATGAAAAAGAAATTAATAATATTAATTTATTTTTAGCAAAAAATAAATATTCCGAAATAGAAAATGTTGCAAAAAATATAATTAATTTAATAAAAAATAACAATTATAAATTTAATGAAATTTCAATAATTACAAAAAATATAAATTCATATTCTTCACTTGTAAAATCAATTTTTTCAAAATATGAAATACCGGTATTTATTGATGAAAAAAAAGATTTAAATCAAAATATACTAATTAGATATATTTTAGGTGTTTTAGAAATTATAATTAAAAACTACTCATATGAATCTGTTTTTAATTATTTAAAAAATCCATTTTTAAATTTGAAAAAAGAAGATATTTTTAAATTAGAAAAATATGTAATTAAATATGGAATAAAAAATAATAAATTTAAAAAAGAATTTATTTATGGAATAAATGAAAATAATAAAAATGAAATTAATTATTTAAATGAATTAAGAAAAATAACAATTAATCCGATAATTAATTTAGAAAATAAAATAAATAAAAAACAAAATATTAATAATATAATTAATGAATTTTATAATTTTTTAATTAATGAAAATATAGAAAAAAAGATAGAAAAAATAATTAATTATTTAAACAATAAAAATTATTTAAGAATAAATAAAAAATATTTTTTGCCAAAAAAAAATAAATATAAAAATAAATTGTTTAAAAATAAAAATGGTAAAAATAAAATAACTAATGTAATAAATAAAAAAATAAATAATTTAGAATTAGCAAAAGAGTATAAATTAAGTTATGAAATAAGTATTAATATTTTTAAAGAAATAAAAAATATATTTAATAATGAAATATTAACTTTAGAAGACTTCTATAAAATCTTTAAAACAGGATTAAAAAACAGTAATCTTGGTAAAATTCCAGCAACTCAAGATCAAGTCGTATTTGGAGATATAGATAGATCAAGGTCTCATAAGGTTAAGGCAATATTTATTATAGGCTTAAATGATGGTATCTTCCCAAGTATAAATAAAGATGAAGGTTTTTTTAATGATTTAGATAGAGAACATTTAAAGGATAAAGGGATTGAACTTGCCAATGGAACAATAGAAAATTTATATGATGATAATTTTAATATTTATAAAGCTTTTACTACTGCAGAAGAAAAAATATATTTATCTTATATTTCTTCTGATATAGATGGAAAATCCATGAGAGCATCTAATATAATTTTAAAAATAAAAAAAATATTAAATAACTTAGTAGAAGAAAGCGATATATTGGAAAATAATAAGTATTTAATTGAAAAAAACATATATGAGGATTTAATTTTAAAAATAAACTATTATAATAAAAATAGTATTAATTTAGAAAAAGACAAAAAAGAAATTAATAATTTATTTTTAATATATAAATATTTTAAAAACAACAATAAATATAAAAAGATTTTAAAAAATAATATACAATATACTAATTATTTAAAATTACCAGAAAAAATAAAAAAAGAAAACATACAAAAATTATATGGAAATAAATTAACGACAAGTGTTTCAAAATTAGAAATGTTTAAGAACTGCCCATATGAGTATTTTTTACAATACTCACTTAAATTAAAAGAAAGAGAAGAGCTAAAAATTAAAAATATTGATACAGGTTCTTTTATGCACGAAGTTATTGATTTATTTTTTCAAGAATTAAAAATAAATAATATTAATATAAAAGAAATAAATGAAGAAACAATAGAAGAAATAATTAATATAATAATTGATAAAAAATTACAGGAAAGTAAAAACTATATTTTTAATGCTACAAAAAAATATAATTTATTAGTAAAAAGATTAAAAAGAATTATTACCAAAGCTATAAAATATATAATTTATAGTTTAAATTCAAGTGATTTTGAAATATTAGATACTGAAGTATCTTTTGATGCAAAAAAGGGGCATTATAAACCAATAACTATTAAATTGGATAATGGTAAAACAGTTGAAATTATAGGCAAAATAGATAGGGTAGATTTAGCAGAGGATGGAAACAATAAGTATATTAGAATAATAGATTATAAATCATCTATAAAAGATATAGATTTTACAAATATATACGGAGGATTGCAATTGCAGCTAATTACATATTTAGATGCAATGTGTAAAATAGAAGACTTTATTCCAGCGGGAATTTTATATTTTAATTTACTAGAACAAATAATTAATTCTGATAGAAAATTAACAGAAGAAGAAATTGAGGAAAAAATTAAAAACAATTTTAAAATGAAAGGGTTAATTCTTGCTGATGTGAAAGTTGCAGTTATGCAAGACAATAATTTAAGACCATCAACATCCTCAAAGTTAATACCTGCATACATGGATAAAGATGGACATTTAAGTCCTAAAAAAAGTAGTAGTTTAACTAAAGAAGAATTTAGTAGATTACAGGATTTTGTAAATAAAACAATAAAAGATATATCAAATGAAATTTTAAATGGAACGATAGAATTAAAACCATATTATAAAAATAAAAAAACACCTTGCGAATATTGTACATATAAAAATATATGTGGTTTTAGTGAAGGTATTTTTAAAACTGGATATAGATATGTTAATAAAAAATCGAAGGATGATTTTTTTTCGGAGTTAAAAAATAATTAGATTTTACATTATCAATTATTTACAAGGAGGTTCAGATAAAATGGATAATTTGAATAATAATATTGTAACTCATATTAAAAAAGAAAACATTGAATATTTACAATTTAACAGATTAAATAAACATAGTGATATAATTTCCCATGCATATGCTGTTGGCATAGACAAAAATTACAGAACTTTTAAAGCAAATAGAGAACCATTATCTAAAATTGTTTATGAAAATAATTTAAACAATTATAAAGTTCTCTGCGAAAATATAGAATTAGATTTTAGGAATTTAGTTAAGGCAAATCAAGCACATACAGATAATGTATTATGTATAGATGAGTTTGAAAAATTTGATACTATAGATACACAAAATCAATCTGACGGATTAATTACAAATAAAAAAGGAATAATTTTAGCAACAACAAATGCTGATTGTATTTTGCTGTTATTTTTTGACCCTATTAAAAGAGTTATAGCAAATACACATTCTGGATGGAAAGGAACATTACAAGAAATATCTGGGAAAACAGTAAATAAAATGACAGAAAACTACGGATGCAACCCAAAGGATATAATTGTATGTATATGTCCTAGTATTCGAAAATGCCATTTTGAAGTTGGAGAAGATGTTAAAGATATGTTTTATAGACAATTTAAGAAACTAGGAAATATAGATGAATTTATTATAAAAGACAACGAAAAATACTATATCGATACTGTGTTAATTAATAAGATTGTTTTAAGACAAACTGGAATTTTAGAGAGAAATATTGAGGATAGCGAAATTTGTTCTGTATGTAATAAAGAAAAAATACATTCTTTTAGAACAGAGGGAGAAAACTATGGGCTTGCCACTGCATTAATTGGATTGCAGTAAGTAAATTGCCTAGTATTAAAATATTAAGTGAACATTTAATAAAAATATGATCACAGAAATAATAATCATAATTCAACAAAATATAGGCAGAGGTTATTATAAAGCAATAATAGTGATAAATAATGATAAAAACATAAAAAAATGTTGAAAAAGTAATAAAAATATAGTAAGATATAGATGGAGGAAGAAACAGATGAATAAGATTTATGAAGAAGAAGAAATACCAAAAGCGTTAAGAAATAACAATCACAATGTAAATAATAATAAAGGAAAAAAGAAAAAGAAAAACATCATTAAAAAAATTGTTATTATCCTATGTATATTAGCAGTATTAGGCGGAGGGTCACTGGGATTTTTATTATATGGACCATTTCATGGTTTTAGAGATTGGCTAATTACAACAGCAATGACAACTATGACACATCAATGGATAGCATATTTATTCTATAGTCAGGATACTATTGATGAGGTTATGGCAAATAATAAAGTGGATGAAATTGTTGAAGACACAGATACAGATGCTATTACAGTAGGTTTAGAAGAAAAGAAAGAATATGCAAACGAATATGAAAAGGCTATCTTAGAAAAAGAACATCCTGATGATAAATATAAGATAATTAATATTACGGGAAAAGGGTATACAGGATATTTAGCAGTTATTTATGATCCATCAAAAGTACATACATTAGTTACTGCCAAAATAGGTAAAAGTGGCCAATATTTAACAACAATGGCAAAGGATAATAAAGCAATAGTTGCAATCAATGGTGGTGGATTTGATGATCCAAATTACAATAGCAATGCAGCTAATCCATTAGGAATTACATATTCAAAAGGAAAGTTACTAACAAGTTATTATTATGCGGGTGCAGGTGGTATAATAGGATTCGACAAAAATGATAAATTAGTTTTGGCATCAAATTGTACTAAGGCTACAGCTGAAAATCTTGGAATGCGTGATGCCGTAACTTGTGGCCCATTTTTAATTGTAAATGGAAAAGCATCAACGGTTGTAGGAAATGGTGGATGGGGTACAGCTCCACGTTCAGCAATTGCTCAACGACAAGATGGAATAGTTTTATTTTTAGCGATAGATGGTAGAATGGTTAAAAGACCTGGTGCAGATATGGATGACTTGATTGAAGTGTTACAAAGATATGGGGCATATAATGCAGCAAATCTTGATGGAGGAACATCAACAGCAATGGTAGTAAATTACGAATTAATTAATGATCCAGTTGATAGTACTGGTGCACATAAAACTAGATTTATTTCTACAGGATTTGGATTACTAGATGAATAAAAATATAGACAATTATTAAATATATGATATAATATGTAGTATAAATACATTTTGTTTATTTTAAATTTGGAGAGGAAAGTATGATTTTCAAGGACTATTATAAAATACTTGAACTAAAGACAAATAAAGTATCTACAGAAGAAATAAAAAATGCATATAGAAATGCTGTTAAAAAAAATCATCCAGATTTAAATTTAGATAGTAAGCTGGCAGAAGAAAAAATAAAAGATATAAATGAAGCATATAGAACACTTTCAAATAATTCAGCTAAAAGGAAGTATGATAGAATTTGGACAAGACACAATGTAGCAAAAAGACAAAAACAGTATAAAGAGCAGAACAAAAAATCAAATTCTGCATTTGGAAGTTTTTTTAGTATATTATTTGGAGATTCAAATATTAAAAATAATATGACAAATAATAAACAGAAAAAGGTTCCAATTAAAGGAGAAGATATAGAAACTAGTATTGATGTTGATATTGAAGAAGTTTTTTATGGATTAGATAAAAAACTATCACTTAGAACAATTGACGGAAAGCTTAAAGTCTTTACTGTAACAATCCCAGCAGGAATTAGAAATGGAGAAAAAATTAGGCTTTTAGGACAAGGCAAAGCTGGAACAAATGGTGGAAAAAACGGAGATTTATTTATTAGAGTAAATATAAAAAACAATAGCAAATTCAAATTAAACGGAAATGATTTATATACCAATTTATATTTAACACCATGGGAAGCTGCACTTGGAACTAAAGCCAAAGTTTATTCAATAGATGAGGATTCAAGTTTATACATACCAAGTGGAACTGAAACTGGAGAGACCTTTAAAATAGCTGGAAGAGGATACAAAGATGGAAAAGGTAGTAGAGGAGATTTATTTATTAATATAAACATTATGGTACCAAAAAAATTAAGTGCAGAAGAAAAAGAATTATTTAAAAAATTAAGCACAATATCAAACTTTAATCCTAGAAATTCATAGAAATTCATAGTAGCTATTGACATAATTCAGCAATAATGGTATAATTATGTTTAGTGGTTATTACGAATGAAAAATCTATGATACAATTATTCATAGAAAATGGAGGAATAAAAGATGGAAGAATGGAAAGGTAAACACTTTAGTATTACGGATCCAAAAGGAGTAAATACTGTTATTTACGAGATTTACAAAACAAACAAGGAGTTTTTACATAAATACCCTAAATACACTGTAGAAAGGTTGCGTACGACGGAAACACTAGTAGGAGATTTAAGTCGTAAAACTTTTTATGTAGATGACCCACAAGAAGGAGGCAATAGATTGGTAATCTTTTCATTTGCAAAAGAAAAGGTTGTTATTAATAATGGTTTATTAATTAATGATGAGGTAAAAATCTCAAAAAAACCAATGCCATTTAAGTTTGATACTTTGTATTCAGAAGAAGAAACAGTGTTAAAGGATTTTCAATATACTCCAAACTTAAAGCGAGCAATTACAATTATAGATCCAGAAACAACAGAAGAAATAAAGCCTGTGCTCTATTATGATGAAACAACAGATGAAGTTAAAGGAAAATGTAAGTTAAAACCATACAAATCTTATTTCGCATTTGAAATAAGAGATGATAAAAAATAGGGAGGAACTTGAAAATGCAAAATAAAAATTTGACGGAAGAGCAAAAAAGAAAGACAGTTGAATTATACAATAAATATTTAGAAGAATCCGCTCGAGAAATGGTAACACATAGGTTGCCAGTTTTAAAGGACGATACAATTCCAGATCTTACTACAATGATTGTTGATTATGAAAAGGAAGAAGGCTACAGATTTAGATTAACAGCAAAAGGGGAAAAAAGATTGCAAATCACATTTTCTGAAGAAGAACTAACAATACCAGCAGAAGATCATACTGTAGAAGAAAAAAATTCAAGATGAGATATAATAAATAGACAAAAGAAATAGGTGATTTTTATGAATTATAAGATTGAAGGAGCTCTAAAAAAAAGTAGAGTTACAATAATAATTTCGGTTATACTATGGTTTTTAATGGCCATAGTATTTATCATGCCTATGACATGCGCACAATATACAACAACTCTTATAGGTCATTTTGATTCGGGTAAATTTGGAGATGTATTTGGAAAGGTTGCAAGTAATCCAATCTTAGGGTTTAAAACATTAATAAAATATCATTTGTTTTCAAACTATCTAAAAAATTTATTTGGATTTTCAATTTTTTATATTACTATTGTGATAATTGGAATAATTAGAATGATGCCAAAGCATAGATATAATGACATTGAACATGGCTCAAGTGACTGGAGTCAGCATGGAGAACAATATAAAGTATTAAGCAAGAAAGCAGGAATAATTCTTGCGGAAAAAAACTATTTACCCCTTAATAAAAGAGGTAATGTAAATGTTCTTGTTGTCGGTGGTTCAGGTTCTGGTAAATCTGCATCATATTCTATACCAAATGCATATCAATTATTAGGTTCTTATGTATTTACTGATCCAAAAGGTGAGTTATATGATAAAACAGCTGGATATTTACGACAAAATGGATATAAAATAAAAGTATTGAATTTAGTTCATCCACAGTTTAGTGATGGATATAATCCGCTTATGCACGTTGCATCTGAAATAGATGTTGATATTATTGCAAACACCATAGTAAAAGGCCAAAAAACAGAAGGAGGTAATGCTGACCCATTTTGGGATGACTCAGCAGAAATGTTATTAAAAGCTTTAATTTATTATTTGATGGCAACAAGACCGGATGAGGAGCAAAATTTGGCAAGTTGTGCAGAACTTGTTAGAGCGGCAAATTCAAATGGTGGAAGTAACTTACTTACAGAACTAATGAGTCAACTTCCATACGACCATCCAGCAAGAATGAATTATAAATCTATTGAAATAGCACCAGAAAAAACATATAGTTCAATTTTAAGTACATTACAATCAAAACTTGGTAAATTTGATTCAAAAGAAATTGCAGAACTTACCTCAACAGATACTATTGATTTTGAACAGATAGGAAATGAAAAAACAGCTGTATATGTTATATCATCAGATACACATGGAGCATATGATTTCTTGCTTACAATTTTCTTCTCTCAAATGATACAACAATTATATGATTTAGCTGATAATTCTCCAGGACTAAAACTTAAAGTTCCAACATATTTTATATTAGATGAGTTTGCTAACATTGGTAGAATACCAGACTTTGATAAAAAGATTTCAACATCAAGAAGTAGGGCTATATCATTTAGTGTTATTTTACAAAACCTAGACCAATTGGAAGCAATATATGAAAAAGCAAATGAGACAATTATTGGTAACTGTGATACGCATGTCTTTTTAGGAAGTAACTCTCAAAAAACAGTTGAATATTTCTCAAAAGCATTAGGTGAAAAAACTATATCTCGTGAAAGTACTTCAATTAATAGAGATAAAGAGCATGTGAAAACAGGTACAAGTGATTCTGACCAAATTATGGCTAGAGCGCTTATGACTCCTGATGAACTTAGAAGAATGGATAATGATTTATGTATTATATTTGAAAAGGGAATTAGACCTGTTAAAGCCCAAAAGTTCTATTACTTTAAAAAACCAATGGCTAAAGAGCTTGAAAAATATGAAATTAGCCATAATGATATAGGCGAAATAGATAGAGGTATTTGGAGAAAATATAATCCATATAATCCGTATGTTCCAGAAGAAGAAAAAAAATCAAAGGATGATTTAAAAATTGATTCTTTAGATGATTTATTTGCTGATGAAAACGATGATGATAAATCAACAATAAATTCACCAAATAGTACAAAAAATAGTGATTTATTGATGGATGAAATGCTAGATAAGAACGAACCGCCTTTTATTCCAGTTGAAGAAGAGAACAAAGACAATTTTCTTCCAATGGACGAAGAAAAAAATGAGAATGACTCAAATGATGATGAATACGATTTACAAAAAGAACTAGAGGCAAAATTTGATGAATTATTTGGACCAATTGATGATGATAATAATGACTAAAACGTAGATTATTCTACGTTTTTTTTGTAAGAAGTAGGAGATAGGAAGAATGAAATCCAATTTCTGACCTTATACTGCATACCTCTAAATTCTTATCAAAGTCCTTCAAAATAACAATTTTACAAGATAAAACCCTTGATAAAATGTGTGATTTGTAGTATAATATAATATGTTTTGAAAGGAAGAGAAATATGTTCGAAAAATTAGAATTAGTTGAAAAAAGATATAATGAGCTTACAAATATGATTAGTGATCCTGATGTAATTGCAAACACAAATGAATGGAGAAAACTTATTAAAGAACATAATTCAATGGAAGATGTTGTTCTAAAATATAGAGAATACAAAGAAACATTAAAAAATATGAATGAAGCCAAAGAACTTATGGAAGATCCGGAAATGAAGGAACTTGCGGAAGAAGAGTTTTATTCAAATAAGGAAAAAATAAGCGAAATTGAAGAAGAATTAAAAATTCTTTTAATACCAAAAGACCCAAATGATGATAAAAGTGTTATTTGTGAAATCCGTGGAGGTGCAGGTGGTGAAGAAGCCGCTTTATTTGCAGGAACACTATTCAGAATGTACGGTATGTATGCAGAAAGAAAACATTGGAAAATAGAAATATTAAATGAAAATGCTACGGAATTAGGTGGTTATAAAGAGATTTCTTTTATGGTTACAGGTAAGGGTGCATATAGTAGACTAAAATTTGAAAGTGGAGTTCATAGAGTACAACGCGTTCCAGATACTGAATCAAGTGGTAGAATTCATACATCAACTGCAACAGTTGCCGTTCTTCCAGTTGTTGAAGATGTTGAAATAGATATTAATCCAGCAGATATAAAAATGGAGGTGTTTAGAGCCTCTGGTGCTGGTGGACAACATATAAATAAAACATCATCTGCCGTAAGACTTATTCATGTTCCAACCGGAATAGTAGCAGAATGTCAAACACAAAGATCACAGCTACAAAACAGAGAATATGCGATGAATATGTTAAAATCTAGGCTTTATGAAATTGAAAAACAAAAACAAGATAATGAAATCTCAAGCACTAGAAAAAGCCAAGTTGGTTCAGGTGATAGAAGTGAAAAAATACGTACTTATAATTATCCTCAAGGAAGAATAACTGACCATAGAATAGGATTTAGCGTATTCCAATTTGAAAATTTCCTAAATGGGGATTTAGATGAGATGATAGACAATTTAATCGCTGCAGACAGAGCAGAGAGATTAAAAGGAGAAGAAGATTAAACAGTAAGGAGGAAATTATGCTATCAGCAAATGGTGTAACAATTAGATTTGGAAAAAGAGTATTATTTGAAGATGTTAATATAAAATTTACTAAAGGAAATTGCTATGGAATTATAGGTGCTAATGGGGCTGGAAAGTCCACTTTCCTTAAGGTTTTATCAGGAGAGCTAGAGCCAAGTAAAGGGGATGTTACTTTAGATAAAGGTGAAAGAATTTCTGTATTAAAACAAGACCATTTTGCATTTGAAGATTACACAGTTATAGATACTGTCATTATGGGTAATAAAGAGTTATATGATATAATGAAAGAAAAAGATGCAATTTATGCAAAACCAGACTTTTCAGAAGAAGATGGAATGAAAGCAGCAAAGCTAGAAGAAAGATTTAGCGAATTAGATGGATGGAATGCAGAATCTGATAGCGCAATGCTTTTAAATGATCTTGGAATTGCACCTGAATTACATTATAAATTAATGAAAGAAATTGAAGCAAAAGATAAAGTTAAAGTATTGTTAGCACAAAGTTTATTTGGAAATCCAGATATCCTACTTTTAGATGAGCCTACAAATGATTTAGATTTAAAAAGTATAAATTGGCTACAAGAGTTTTTAATTAACTACGAAAATACTGTTATTGTCGTATCACATGATAGATACTTTTTAAATAAAGTTTGTACTTATATTGCAGATGTTGACTTTGGAAAGATAACTGTATATCCTGGAAATTATGATTTTTGGTATGAATCAAGTCAGCTTGCTTTAAGACAAGCTAGAGAACAAAATAAAAAGAAAGAAGAAAAAATAAAAGAATTACAAGACTTTATTGCAAGATTTAGCGCAAATGCATCTAAATCTAAACAAGCAACTTCAAGAAAGAAGACATTAGAGAAAATTCAATTAGAAGAAATAAAACCTTCAAACAGAAAATATCCATATGTAGATTTTAAACCAGATAGAGAGCCAGGAAAAGATATATTACAGGTAAAAAATATTTCTAAAACAATTAATGGAGAAAAAATATTAAATAATATTACATTTACAGTAAAACCAAATGATAAAATTGCATTTTTAGCAGATAATGAACTTGCAAAAACAGTTTTGTTTCAAATAATAGAAGGAGAACTTAAGCCAGATTCTGGTGAAATAATATGGGGACAAACTATATCACATACTTATTTCCCTAAGGATAATAACTATTTGTTTGAAACAGATGAAAACCTTACAGAGTGGCTTAGAAAATATTCAAAAGATCCAGATGAAACCTATGTTAGAAGTTTTTTAGGAAGAATGTTATTTTCTGGAGAAGAAGCATTAAAAAAAGCAAGAGTTATTTCTGGTGGAGAAAAAGTAAGATGTGTATTATCAAAGATGATGCTTTCAGGTGCAAACTTTTTAATATTTGATGAACCAACAAACCATTTAGATATGGAAAGTATTACATCAGTGAATGAAGGTATGAAAAAATTTAAAGGTAATATTTTATTTACAT
>Ga0247608_10001179_pt1 | contig 37550 bp, 28 predicted proteins | sample 176DNAGHGlowgp2_FD_193490 | JGI IMG/M metagenome (GOLD analysis project Ga0247608, IMG submission 193490) | Sheep rumen microbial communities from Palmerston North, Manawatu-Wanganui, New Zealand - 1766 DNA GHGlow gp2 | ecosystem: Host-associated > Mammals > Digestive system > Stomach > Rumen ...
AAATCATGGAGAACGTGTTGGTCACGCCCAAGGAAGTGAGAAACTTCTACAACGAAATCCCCAAAGACAGCCTCCCGACCATCGATCCCACTTTTGAAATCGTTCAAATCGTGAAACGTCCACCCGTCAGCATCGACGAGAAGTTGCAGGTGAAAGACCGACTCTACCAGATTCGTAAACGCATCCTTGACGGCGAGAGCAGCTTCGCCACTATGGCCGTACTCTACTCTGAAGACCCAGGCTCTGCCCGTCAGGGTGGCGAACTCGGTTTTGCCGGCAAAGGCGTGTATGCCACAGAATTCGAAAACGTAGCCTTCAACCTCCGCGACGGCGAAATCTCCGACGTGGTGGAGACCCAATTTGGTTTCCATATCATCCAGCTCATCGAGCGAAGAGGCGAGACCATCAACTGCCGCCACATCCTGCTCACTGCCAAGGTTCCTGTTGAAGCCCTTGAACGCGCACAAAACCAACTCGACTCGGTGGCCCAACTTATCCGCAATGGTGATATGACCTTCGAGGAAGCCTGCAAGAAATACAGCGACGACGACTCGAAGAACAACGGCGGTTTTCTCAGCAATGCCATGACTGGAAGCAACTGGCTGAGCATCGCGGACATGCAACAATTAGAGCAAGAATATCCGGAATACAAGAACCTCGCCTTCGTCATCAGCCGCCTGGGTGTTGGCGAACTTAGCGACCCTGTGCCAATGACCACCAGCGAAAACAACGATGCCTTCCGCCTCGTCATGGTGAAACGCAAGACCGAAGCCCATCAAGCCAATCTCAAGGACGACTACAACCTCATCCAAAGCTGGGCCTTGGGTCAGAAACGCCAAGAAGCTATCGGAAAATGGGTGAAAGACAAAGCTGCCAAGGCCTATATCCACCTTGATGAGCGCTATAAGAACAATGATTTTTATTACGATTGGAATTTTCAATGACAAACTACGCAAATGACGTCGACGGTGCCAAAGCACTGGTCGAGAAATATGAAACCCTCCGCAAGGAAATCGGAAAAGTCATCGTCGGACAGCATGACATCATCCACAACACCATCCTGTCCATCTTCTGCCAAGGTCATGTGCTGCTCGTTGGCGTGCCTGGATTGGCAAAAACCTTGTTAGTCAATACAATTGGAAAAGCTTTGGGTTTGAGTTTCAGCCGTATCCAGTTCACCCCCGACCTGATGCCTTCCGACATTGTGGGCACCGAGATCTTGGACGAGTCGCGACAGTTTAAGTTCATCAAAGGCCCCGTCTTCGCCAACATCGTTCTGGCTGACGAGATCAACCGCACGCCGCCCAAGACGCAAGCCGCCCTGCTCGAAGCCATGCAGGAAAAGTGCATCACCGTGTCGGGCAAGACCTACAAGCTCCAGGAGCCTTTCTTTGTGTTGGCCACCCAAAACCCCATCGAGCAGGAAGGCACCTATCCCCTGCCCGAAGCCCAATTAGACCGTTTCATGTTCAACCTCATGCTCGACTATCCATCTTATGAAGAGGAAATCGACATCGTGAAGAATACTACCGTGGGCAGCGCAACCGAGGTGAATGCCGTGCTTTCGCCGGAGGAAATCCTTTATTTCCAGCAGTTGGTGCGTCGTGTGCCCGTGCCTGACAATGTGTACGAATATGCAGTGAACTTGGTCGCGAAAACACGTCCACACACCGAGAAAGCCCACGATTGGGCCAACCGTTACTTGAGCTGGGGTGCTGGTCCGCGTGCCTCACAATACCTCATCATCGGAGCCAAGGCCAATGCCTTATTGACAGGTAAATACTCGCCCGACATCGAGGATGTGCAACGCGTTGCCATCCCAATCTTGCGCCACCGCATCATTCGCAATTATACGGCTGAGGCTGAAGGTATCAGCATCGAAAACATCATTGATACGTTGAAATAAACTTGTAGGGCTGTCACATCGTGGCAGCCGCTGGATTTCTATAACAGCGGCAGCCGTAATACGACAGCCCTACAAACGTAATACGACAGCCCTACAAACATAATTATTCCTCATCTACGAGAAACACAGCCACCTGACGGACACCACTGGCGCCAATGACCAAGGACTGCTCGATGTCGGTACTACGGCTCGGTCCCGTGATGATGGTCAACTGCGAAGGCCTATCCTTAGCATATTTTTTCTTTACGGTCTGGAACGCGGTGCGCATTCCGGGGACGATTTGCTCAGTGGTAGCATACACCAATAGGATGTCAGGAATGGCATAGGCCTCGCGGGTTTGAGTCATGGCATCGCTGAGGACGATGCTGCCTGTTTGGGCAACAAGACATTCGCAACCCGTCAGGCTGACCAGCTTTTGCTTGGGCTCGCGTTCTTTGCTTTCTGTAAAAGGAACGCCATGTTTTCTCAGGAGTTGCTGCACGTCAGGGCTTGTGCACCACAACGGCTCCCATCCGTTTTCGGGTGCCAATTGTTTGAGACACTCTGCAAATTCCGCCTCGCTTTCCAAATAGATGAAGATGCCACCGTGTTCCTTGAAGTTCTGCACAAAAGTGATAGCAGTGCCATCCTCCTCCTTGATAGGCACCCATGTCTCGGTGCGCTGGTCGATGTCCTTAAACAGAGCCTCCTGCCGCTCAATGAGGGCATTGCGCACCTTGGCGAGCATCTGTTCCTTGAAGGTAGCATCTTTGTTTTCTCCTTTGTTATCCCAAGCCATGATGATTATGCATTTTCAGATTGGTTTTCGTCGTTGTGGTCGGCAGCTTTCAAGGCGGCGTCTCTCAGTTTCTCGTCTTCCGAATTGTTCCATGGACGTTTGCCAAAGATACGCTCCAAGTCTTCACCAAAGATTACTTCTTCCTCGATGAGCTTGTTGGCCAACTGCGATAAGCCGTCACGATGGTCGGTAAGTATCGCTATGGCTTCTTGGTATGCTTTTTCGATGAGCTTGCTCACCTCCTTATCAATGGTTTCGGCGGTCTTTTCGCTATATGGTTTGGTGAAACTATAGTCTTGCTGACCTGTGGAATCATAATAGCTGATATTGCCGATTTCATCGTCCAAGCCATAGTAGGTCACCATGGCAAAGGCCTGTTTGGTCACCTTTTCAAGGTCGGAAAGGGCTCCTGTCGAGATTTGGCCAAAGACTACCTGTTCGGCGGCACGGCCACCCAAGGTAGCGATCATCTCATGGTACATCTGCTCCTTGGTAGTGATTTGGCGTTCCTCCGGAAGATACCAAGCCGCGCCAAGCGAGTTGCCACGCGGCACGATAGTCACCTTAACAAGAGGATGCGCATATTGCAGCAGCCAACTCGTCGTGGCATGCCCGGCTTCGTGGAAGGCGATGACTTTTTTCTCCTCCGAAGTGATGATCTTGTTCTTTTTTTCGAGACCACCAATAATACGGTCGACAGCATCGAGGAAGTCCTGTTTGTCGATTTCCTCCTTGCCCTTGCGTGCGGCCATCAGGGCGGCCTCGTTGCATACATTGGCTATGTCGGCTCCGGAAAAACCAGGCGTCTGCTTGGCGAGGAAGTCCTTGTCGACATCCTTGCCGAGCTTCAGGCCACGCATATGGACCTCGAAGATTTCCTTGCGGCCCACAATATCAGGCAATTCGACGTAGATCTGGCGGTCGAAACGACCAGCTCGGAGCAAGGCCTTGTCCAAAATGTCGGCACGGTTGGTGGCAGCCAACACGATGACACCCGAGTTGGTGCCGAAGCCGTCCATCTCGGTAAGCAACTGGTTCAGTGTGCTTTCACGTTCGTCGTTGCCACCCGTAATGGCGCTCTTGCCACGCGCGCGGCCAATGGCATCGATTTCATCGATAAAGATGATGCAAGGGGCCTTCGACTTGGCATTATTGAACAAGTCGCGAACGCGCGATGCACCCACACCGACAAACATCTCCACAAAGTCGGAGCCCGACAGGCTGAAGAATGGTACGTTAGCCTCACCTGCCACCGACTTAGCCAGCAGGGTCTTACCTGTTCCAGGAGGGCCAACGAGCAGCACACCCTTCGGAATCTTGCCGCCCAACTTCGTATATTTCTCTGGATTCTTGAGGAAGTCGACGACTTCCATAATCTCCACTTTGGCTTCTTCGAGGCCTGCCACATCCTTGAATGTCACATTGACAGAACTGCTGTTTTTGTCATACAACTGGGCCCGCGACTTGCCGATATTGAAAATCGAGCCGCCTCCGCCCATATTGCGTCCCATGTTCCTCATCAGGATGATATAGAACACGATGAGTAGGCCAAAAGGCACCACCCAAGCCAAAATGTCGGACATCCAGTTATTGCGCCTTACATTGTTGATATACACAGGTTTGTCAATGCCCTCTTGAGCCGACTCCACCATCTCCTCAAACCGATCAAGCGAGCCAATTTTATAGACATAGTTGGGACGCAACGAAGAGTTTCCCACCGCCTGCGCCTCGGGAAAATGTTTGGCCATACCTTTGCCGTTGAGATAAATCTCCGCATCTTCCTTGTTGACCAAGTCGATTTTCGAAATCTCTTGGTTTTGAAGTAGTTCCTTCAACTTCCCCTGATCAATTTCTTCCTTCTCTGCGCTATCTTTTCCTCCAATAAACTGCAAGCCTATCAACGCAGCAAACAAAATGGCATAAATCCACATGAAGTTGAACCTCTTTTTGCCATTCGGATTAGGCTGTGGCTGATTGGGTTGGCCAGGCTGGTTCGGGATGTTACCCTTCCCATTAGTCTGTTTTTCTTCCATTTGTAAATTATTGATTTTGATTTGATTATTCCTCTGTCGACTTTACGATTCTTTCGGCATCGGCCCAAAGTTCCTCCAATTTGTAGTATCCTCGAGCCGATTCAAGGAACACGTGGACAACAACATCCACGAAGTCTATCAAAATCCATTCCGTATTGTCGCGGCCTTCCACGTGGTAAGGCTTGGCATGTGTCTTTTCGAAGACCATCTCCTCCACCTTGTCAGCAATGGCATCAACCTGTGTCTTTGACGGTGCATGACAGATGACGAAATAGTCCGTCACAGCGGTGGTGATTTCCCTCAAGTCGAGGGTAACGATGTCTTTGCCTTTCACGGCTTCCATGGCCTCGATGGTGGCGGCCACAATCTCTTCAACGTTATCGTTCTGATGTCTTACTCTCATAGTTTGCATAAAAATAGGGTGCAAATTTAAGCATTTTTGTGTTATCAAGCGGCATTTGGCAAAAAAACCGTACTTTTGGGGCTTGAAAAGCGACCTTATTATGAGCGAAACCGACAAAATATTCTCACCAATCACGACCTTTATCTTCGATTTCGACGGCGTGATGACCGATGGAACGGTCTTTTGCGACTTTGAAGGCCATCCCCTGCGCGCCACCAACGTGAAAGACGGCTACGCAATTCAACTGGCCTCGAAATTGGGCTACAACGTGGCCGTCATTTCAGGTGCAATTTGTCCCTCCACCATCGTTAGGATGAACAGCCTTGGCGTGACCGACGTATTCACGGGCATCCCCGACAAAGTGTTGAAGCTCAACGAATACATGCAAGAGAAAGGCTTAAGGCCTGAGGAAATCGTCTTCATGGGTGACGACATCCCTGACCTCAATGTGATGAGAATGGTGGGCTTGCCTGCCTGCCCTGCCGATGCCGTTCCAGAAGTGAAGGTTATCAGCAAGTTCGTCAGCGAGAGAAACGGTGGCAAAGGCGCCGTTCGCGACCTCATTGAGCGCACGCTGAAAGTGCATGGCAAGTGGATGACCGCTGAGGCATATGCATGGTAAACGCGGTGCTTCAACAAACTCAGCAACCGCTATTGCACCACAATCCTTCGATTCAACTCCACGCCGTCCTCATCCACGCAACGAAGGCGATAGATGCCTTTCTCCACGTCGATGGGCATTTGGTGGTTGAGACGCGTTTGACCTAAAAATTCATCATCCATGGTCCAATAAATCGTCTTTTGCGGATTGCGGTGAGCAATCTCGAAGACCACCTGTTGGCGGTCGCCACGGATGCCGATAGGAATGCTCACCTTGGCATCGCTTTTGGGATAGACGAAGGCCATCACCTCGTCGGGATGGGCTGTGCCACAGCCAGGATAGAAGGCCGGCATGGGACGGAACAGCGGCGAGTGCTTTTTGTAGAACCACTCCATCACGGGCGGCAACACATAATACACCTCGTAGCATTTCTGGTCGACGGGATAGCAGTCGGGACGCACCTGATACTGCCGCGATTCATCCAAGAACACCTTTTTATGATAAGGGCACACGCCCGTCTTGTTCTCCACATTGACGACACGGATTTTCTTGGTTTGCGGGCAATACTCGCCTTTCGGATAGCCCGACTCGGCGCAGACCTCAACCTCGATGCTCTCCGAAGTGTTGGCAGGATAACGGTAACTATCGTTGAGCTTGCCGACCACATCAAACAAGATGGGCGCCGCCGCACCAACGCCTGTCAAGCCTGGACGGCCCTCGCCATCGGAGTTGCCCACCCACACGCCAATGACATAACGATCGGTGAGGCCCACCGCCCAAGCGTCCTTGAAACCGAAGCTGGTGCCCGTCTTCCAAGCCACCTGCGCCGACGATGAGAAGCCCCCCCATCCTATCTGGCTCGTAGGACGTGTCAGGCCTTTCATCACATTGAAAGTCTCGGCGATGGCCTCGGCGGAGAAGGGCGACTCTTTCTCATCCACCTCCTCATTATAGTTTTCGTTCACGCGAACCGCCAACTTGCGTCCCATCTTGGCGTAGGCGTTGGTGATGTCGAAAAGCGAAGCCTCTCCCCCACCCACGATGAGCGACAAGCCGTAGTGCTCAGCATCGAAGACGATGCCTTTCAGCGGCAGTTGTTTCAAAAGGCTGTGGAAACGTTGCTGGCCGTATTCGCGCAACAGATGGACGAAAGGCGCGTTGAGCGAGTTCTGCAAGGCCTTGTCGGCAGGCACTGCGCCCCAATACTCGCCACTGTAGTTCTTCGGCGTGAAACCCGAAAGGCTCATAGGGATGTCGGGCACGACCATCTGAGGCAAAAGTGTACCTTCGTCGAGCATGGCAGCGAAAAGGAAAGGCTTGAGTATGCTGCCCGTTGAGCGTTGCGCCTTCACCATGTCGACCATGGCAGCATCGGAGGCATTTTTGTTATTGCCCACATAGGCAACGATTTCATCATTCAGGTAATCAACCACATACACGGCCGCATTGTCGATGTTGTTCATCACGTTCACCTCGTGCTGGCGATCCATGACGTCGGTCACCGCAATTTGCAAGTTGTAGTCGATGGTGGAAGCGATTTGCTGGCCGTGGTGCTGTTTGTCTTGGTCGCTGAGGTAATGGTAGGCCAACATAGGCATGTCGTAAGGCCGATTAGGGATGTCCTCCATCATGGCCAATTCCGCGTCTTCTTCCGACAATTCAAGTACGTTGAAGCGTTTGGGAATGAAGGTCTTGGAGTTTGGCAAACGCTGTAGCAACGCATTTCTTTTTTGTTCCAATCTGTCGCGCGAGCGGCCCGGATGGATCAGCGCAGGCGAGTTGGGCAGCACCGCGAGGGTGGCTGACTCGCCCCACGAGAGGTTGTCGGGCGTGGTGTGGAAATAGCGCCACGCCGCCGCGTCGATGCCCACCACATTGCCCCCGAAAGGCGCGTTGGCGGCATACATGTTGAGGATGGACCTTTTGGAATAGCGCAGTTCGAGCCGCATGGCCAAAACCACCTCCCACAGCTTTTCGGCGTAGGTGCGTGGCGGGTTGTCGCGCGACATGCGCACCACCTGCATCGAGAGGGTGCTGCCTCCGCGCACCACCTCCCCAGCCTTCACGTTGTCGAAAAACGCCTTGACGAACGACACGGGGTTGAAGCCTGGATGGAAGAAAAACCAGCGGTCCTCGTACTCAAGGAGGCAGGCGACGTACTTCGGGGAATAGTTGTCCGAGGCAGGGAAACGCCACTGTCCGTCGTCGGCAATCTTCGCACCGAGCAGCTCGCCGTTTTTCGCCGTCAAAACCGTCGAGAAAGGCTTCTCGAAGCGCGGCACGGGGACGCAGAGGAAGGCTGCGAAAAGGCTGGCGAAGGCTAACAATACTATTTTGAGTTTCTTATGTTTTGCGAAAAAGTGCATTGGACCAGTCATTTTACTCCCTCATTTACTCCCTCATTATTATATTCTAAAATCTATCATACTGATTTACAATATTATTGCACACCATCAATCTTTGCGACAGCGTCGCAAGGATCTTCTGCCCGTAGGCTGAATAGGTTTGGTAGTCCATACCGTCGATGATGTACTTGCCGACATTCCAGTAGGTCATGCACAATTGGGCATTGACATAAACCGCAACCCTTTGCATGGAATTGTCGATAATCTCAGAAACACTTTGATAAAGGCAGTCGCTGATTTGTGCTATTCTTTTATTGTCCAATATTTCGCTTGTCATATTCATTTCAGACTCATCCTTTTATCTTTCGTTTGTCGTTTCCGAATTGCAAATTCTCATACTCGATGCTGGCGAATTGCAAAATCGCCAGAACGGGGTTCCATACATTATAGCCCAACTCTTTCAACAATGCACAGATTTGAACAATGTCCCTTTCAAATCCGTACACTGAAGTGCTGAGCATTATGGTTGTTTTTTATCATACATTTTTCATTATTTCACTTCTTTGCTTTTAAGCATTTCTTCACACGTCTTTTTTTTCATCATCAAAAGTTCATGTAAATCCTCATTTGGTTTTAATAAAAGTCCTGTTTTGACATCTTCTAATGCTTTTTCGTACTCTTGCAATAAAATAAACAGCTCTGCACGACTATCAAAATACTCAGGATTATCAGGACATAACTTTATAGCTTTATCAAAATCAGCCTGAGCTAAATCTAAAACACTAGTATTTAAATATACATAACCTCTATTGTTATATGCATATGCATCTTGGGGCCTTTTTTCGATAAAATTAGTATAATAAACCAATGCATTATCATAATCACCTTTTGCGAAAAACGCATCCCCTAAATTACAACAAGCTTCAATATAGTCTGGGTCTAATTCCAACGTCATTTTAAAGTCATCAATGGCTTTTTCATACAAACCCTTTCTTAAATAAACTACGCCTCTACTCATGTATGCTTCAGCATCATCATCATTTAATGCTATTGACCTATTAAAATCCAAAATCGCTTTATTGTATTCATGCATACGACAGTATGTATTACCCCTATTATAATAAGCATCAGCATAATCTGAATCCATTTCTAATGCACTATTATAATCAATAATTGCCAAGTCAAAACGACGTTTTTTACTATAGGCATTACCTCTATTAATATACGCATCTTTTGTGGGAAATATTTCAATAGCTTGGGTATATAAATCAATTGCTCGGTTGCCATACTCTCCGTTTGCTTGTGTAAACAACGAATAAGCAAGAGCCTTATTTGCCGACTCTTCTGCATTATTAGCTATGTTTTGTATTACATTTTTGATTTCTTTCTGATGACTTTCATGAGTTGACAGTCTATTCTCATGCTCTTTAATAATATCATCAGTCTTTTTGTTAATTAAATAGGGTACAAAAATAGAAATAATAGCGATTAATACTCCAAAGACTGCTAACATTGTATTAATATGAGTCAAATAATTATCATACAACTTTTGATTTTCTACCCGAGATTGTGTTAAGGTTGATTCATTTAGAGCCTTTAATTGATTAGAAACAGCATTATAATGAATTATTTTTTCCAATGAATCCATCTTCTGCTGCAATATATTATCAGGAGTTATCGTATCAGTTCTCCATAACACAGTACCTAATTGTTCCATTTCAAATGTTAGTTGGCTGTTTGCATCAGATAACGCAATTATTTGGTTTTGCATTCGAGCAACCGCCTCATCTTGTTCTTTGAATGCGTTACTTTGCATATTCAATGAGAACAACAGAAAACACAATGCACAGCCAAATATGACTGAAATAATAAACACCGTCCAACGAAGCTTGATTATGTTATTAATAATAGAATCGTTATTTTTCATTTTAAACACACCTTTCCATCAACTTCTTTTACAATATTTTCCTTCAGCATTCTTTCATACACACTTTTGAGAGTAGTAGAAATCTTATCTCCAGTACGCTTGAATCCAAAAGTGCGAGCCGTTTCAGTAATCAAACCTTCCGGTGTAATACCAAAACTCTTTTCCGCAATAGTTTTCATAGCCAAAGCCAATTCATCTTTGCTAATGTATTCAATCGGCCTTACATCTTCCGTTGTTCCAGGCACTCTTACCCTTAAGTTATCAAAACCTTTTAGTGTAACAAAGCCATCTTTTTGTTCAACATTTTCACCTAAATAAAGCTTTAGATAATAATTGACATTTTTACGTATCACATTAGTCGCTTTACGATTACCCCATAGAGGAGCAAGTATTTTGCACAATGCTTCAAAATGAATTGGTTGTTGAGATTCTATGATTTTTCTAATTTTGTCTTTTGGGGATTCTTGCCAAAAATCATCTATATTTGCCCATTGATATGTATCAAAGCCATACCCCTCATCCCCCATTTTTCGAGGTTCAACCGATTCTTCCAATTCCATAGTCTCCAAACCATTGTCATCAATCTGAGTCAATAACGATTCTAATGGCTCTTCGATTACGATTCCTGAAAGTGCTTTTTCAATTGCTTCAATCAACTTTTCTTCTTCCGATTTTTGGTTCTTAATCCAATCTGTTGACCATATCCGATAAATGTTCCATCCCATATCTTCCAAAACCGTTTGGCGCAAACGATCTCTTTCCCGCGCTGTCCTTGAACTATGATACATGGCTCCATCACATTCTATCCCGATAGCAAATTTGCCACTTTGTGTAGGATGCTTTATCGCCATATCAATCCTGAAACCAGAACATCCTACTTGTGTTACAACTTCATATCCTTTAGAAGACAAAAAGTCATAGACCGCTTCTTCAAAAGGAGAATCGAAATCCAAACCATAATTATAATGAATTTCTTTTTCCAATGCAGCGATGCCTTGTTGTGCATATTCAATGTATGAACGCAATAGTTTCACGCCTTCGGCGGATGTTTTATCAAGGTCTATGTCGGTTGCGACAATTGAACCGACAAGTTTGACGTTATATTTCGCACGAGTTATAGCGACATTTAATCTTCTAAACCCTCCGTCACGACTTAAAGGCCCAAAATTCATATACATAATGCCACGACTATCTTTGGCATAGCCAATACTAAAGATGATGGTGTCGCGTTCATCACCCTGTACATTTTCAAGGTTCTTGATAAAGAACGGTTCTTCCTTGTCTTCTGTGAAGAACCTTTCCATAGAACCATTGGAAAGCCGCAACTGTCTGATTGCAGCATCAACAGCATTTTGTTGTGCCTCGCTAAAAGTCACAACACCAAGCGACCTTTCAGGATGCTTCTTGAAATGTTCAAAAACCAACTCTGCAACACGCTTTGCCTCTATCATATTGTTTCGCTTCCCACTTCTGTCATAAACGCCATTGGTAACATGGATATACTCAACTCCTATATCTGGAGCCTTTTCAATTGCCGATGGGAAAGTAACAAGTGACCCATTGTAAATTTTCATGTTGGAAAAAGCGATAAGATGTTCGTCACGACTACGATAATGCCAACGCAAACTTCTTTCTGGCAACACCGTAACCGCTTCTTCAAGGATAGATTCGTACGCTCCCGCTTCTTCATCTTTTTCTTCTTCTATTATGTCAACATCAAAATCCTCATCATTCAATGATGTAGCAAAGAAATTTGTAGGAGGCAACTGTTTCGTATCACCTACAATAATCACTTGCTTTCCTCTCATAATGGCTCCGATGGCATCTTCCGTATGAACCTGAGAAGCCTCATCAAAAACAACCAAATCAAATTCATAACTTCGGGCTTCAAGAAATACACTAACAGATAAAGGCGACATCATAAAACATGGTCTCAAAGTTGAAATCAAGTTTGGTATCGACATAAACAGTTTACGTAGAGGCATAATACGACGTTGTTTTGCCAACTCTCTTTTCAAAATACCAATTTCATCCCTTGATGAAGTAATCGAATTAAAGTCCGGGATACGATTAACAAGCCGTTCACGCACCCTTGCTTGCGCAATTCTAAACTGTTCAGTATCCAATTTGCAAAACTCATGGATATTTTGCTCTTGTATTCTTCCCCTAAAATCTCTAACCGCAGGGAATTGAAGCATCATTTTATCAAGCCATAAACGATAAAACCGCTTGAGATAGGCTTCAGCTATATAATTTATTTCTATCTCTTTAGTTTCAATCTGCTCCACAAACGGCTGCAATCCTACTGCCTCACATTTTTTTATGTTTGAACGATAATCCACCCATTCTTCAAGCAGATGTTTGTTGTTTTTACATGATGACAAATAATCGGCAAAGTCAATAAGATTCGTTTTATCAAACTTGCCTGCATCCTCAAACAAATCACAAAACCATGATAATGGTTTTTCCATTTTTGATTTGATTTCAGAGATTTCTCCCAACATAATGCCACAGAACTCTACGCTCTCCGCTTCTGTACATATCTTATTGACGCAATTTCTTGACAATGAATAATCTTCAACACATTTTTTGAGATTCTCTGCAAATGCCAATGCTTGACAAAGCTTATCCCAATCGGTATCTAATCCCACATAATATTTTCCGAACTTTGAGGACAATTCATTTTGCCTCTTTTCCATTGATTTTACTGCCTCTTGGTATGATTCAAGTTTGTCAAGTTCAACCGACAACGTTTCGTATGTTGTTTCTTCTTTCCTTAAAGACAACAATCCAGAAAAAGCATCTACAAAGTCTTTCGATTGGTCATACCCTTTGCTGATTTCCTCAAGAACAGATTTATAATGATTATTACTTTCAACATTCGCTTTCAGCAGGTTATTAGCCAAATCATACTTATCTCTTATTCTTATTCGTTCAAAGAATTCGATAAAATGGAATATTTCCTCAATTGGCAATTCACCATTTATAATCAAGTTCCGAAGTCTATCGGAAGGTTTGTCTAAGACTGTAAACAGTTTATAAAAAGTCTCCACATCGTCTTGCAAAACAGCCCATTGGGTATCAACACCACAATAATAGTTTCCGTAGTCGGCCTTGCATTGTTCAGACAATCCTTCAATCGTTTTTTTGTCATCCGCAAGTTTTTTGAGTTGAAGCAATGTATCAATTGCATCATGATAACCAAGCCTTTTTCCCGTTCTTGAAAAACCTTGAATGGCTCTTATATCAGTTTTATACTGTTTGTTTAGAAACCTAAAGAATGTTGCATACTCACCCCTAAACCGCTGCAAAATCGGATAACAATCAATAGACAGAATATCTTTATCAAATTCATTTTGAACCTCTTGCAATTGTGATGAATAATCATCATGTACTTTCTTTCGAGTTTCCAATGATTGCTTCAACTGGTTGAACTTTTCTTTATCAAACCAATTAAGAGTAGGTTTTATCTCTTTTATCTGAATCAACACTTTTAGTATCTCAACAAACAAATCAAGTCCATTCAAATTGTAGGGAATATCCAAACCGACCCTTTCTGCCAATGAAGATGCTTGAGCGAAAATTTTCTCAATATCTGTAGATATATCAAGGAGTTGTTGCCTTGACCTGATAAGATCTGCAATATGGATACTATTATCAGTGAAACGCAACACAAAACACGCTTTGTTCTTACATTCTATAAGTTTTGTTTTCTGCGTTCTACAATCAACATCAAATATTTGTTGATTAAATCTATCGGAAATTTCCTTGTAGTTATTCTTAATGAGTGTTATTTCCTTCCTACATCCATTAATTGTTGCTAAATGTTTCTCAACATCATCAGTCAGCCATCTTTCAGGGATAAGTGGTGAATCCTTTGCCACATTCAGAAAAGTCAACAACTGATCAACTCCTTCAATAGAATGAGAGAAGTCCAATTCCAATGAAGTAATACACGAAGAAACCTTGTCATTTAGCGTGGTTAATAAGGGAACAAGTTCAGAAATGTTTGAATCAATATCGTGCCTTAATTCATTTGACAAAAAAACTATAGTTGCACCTCTCCAAACATTATCTTTGTAATCTTCACTTCGTTTTCCTATGGTTTTTTCCAATTCCCGCAGCAAGTAAACTTTATCGTTTAACTCCTGTGTATCAATCTTATCCACTTCAGGAATCGGGAAAACCACATCTGGTACGGCATTAAGTTTCGCCAATTTGCCATTAATCTCAAAAACGGTAGTCTTCAACGCAGAACAAGGCGTATGCAGCTCATTTTGGTATTCATTCAAATCTTCGCGCTTCCGCTGCAAAATCTCCAATTGGGCCAACGCTTCTTCCTTGACCTTCTTTCTCTCAATAGAAATTGAATTAGCCAATTCTTGCAAGACTGCTTTTTTATTGGCTTTATGGCTATGGAGGGTCATACAAAAATCTGACAATCCAACATTTGCCAGACGATTATACACAACTTGAAGTGCGGCCATTTTTTCTGAAACAAACAAGACTTTCTTACCGTCTGCCAATGCTTCAGATATAATGTTGGTAATTGTCTGGCTCTTTCCCGTTCCAGGTGGACCTTGCAACACAAAACTAACACCCTTTTTTGACAAAAGTATAGCATCTTGTTGACTGGAATCTGCATCAACAACTTGAAAAACATCTATTGGGCGTTCATTTTTATCGTGATCATAGTTGCTAATGTCTTCATCCAATGTAATAGGTTCCCCTTCACCTGCAATAGCTGACACTATCGGATTAATACAAAGTCTTTCCTCGTTTCTTTCAAGGTCTTTGTACATATTAATCTTCAAGAAAGAAAGATTGGTAAGATTGACATCTCTTTCAATCGTCCACCCTTTGTTTTCAACTATCTTTTGGCACTTGTCAAAATAATCAGAAATAGAATCCTGCGTACCATCAAATTCTGGAAGAATGATTCCAAAATCATTTTCCAATTTGTATAACAGCGTAGGATTAATAACTATTTCATCTTCGTGTGGTACAAGTTTGTAGGGTGAAGTGATGGATTCAATTATCAATTTTACGGGGACAAGAATAATTGGCGATAAAAAAGTTTCAGTAGGCCCATCATTTTCGTGCCATTTTAACATTCCAAAAGCAAGAAACAAGATATTGATGCCTTGTTCTTCAATAGAGGTACTAGCCCTATACCTAAGCACCTTCAAAGTCTTTTGCAATTCAGAAACAGTTTTGTTCGTTTTCACATCACCCTCAATCACTGTTTCATGGATTTCGTTCCCGTCATCATCAATGAACACTTTCTTTGAATAAGGAAAAACAATTGGACTCTCCTTTACAGCAATTTTTTCAAATATCGATTCGTATGAAGGAGAAACAATATGCACATTCGACCTTTTACCATCCTTGAAGTTAATCAAGCGATTCCTTTTGCCAAAATCGAGCAATAGTTTTTTCCAAGTCTCAATTCTATTGTGCAACTTTTGTCCCATATCTTTTTCTTTGAACCTGCAATATTAAGCATTTTTCCCTTTCACTCCAACACTTTCCCCAACTTCTCCTCAATCTCCCTGATTGTCGGTATCGTGCCTTCCACTTTCTCGGGATAGAACTTTTCGAGCTCGTATTCCGAGATGCCGAGCGGCTGGCTGCTCGACTCCAAGGCGTATTGGGCCTGAACACGGTCTTTCTCCTTGCAGATGAGCAAGCCGATGGTCGGGTTGTCGCGTCCTTCCTTGCGCAAGATGTGGTTGCACGAAACGACATAGCCACCCAACTGTCCCACATCGGCAAACTCGAACTTTCCGATTTTAACTTCGACGACCACATAGCACGATAGGTTGAGGTTATAAAACAGCAAATCTATGAATTGCTCCCTTTCACCCACCTGTATCCGATACTCCTTACCGACATACGCGAAGCCCGTTCCAAGCTCCACCAAGAACTGGGTGATGTTGTTCAGCAAGGCATCCTTCAACAGACGCTCGTTGTAACGCCCCGTGATTCCCGTGAAAGCGAAATCGTAAGGGTCTTTGGTCAGTTCCTGCGCCAAGTCGCTGGTCTCTTCGGGCAAAGTCCGTTGGAAATTGGTCAGGGCCTTGCCTTGCCGCTCATAGAGGTCAGTGTCGAGAAAATTCAGCAACATATTGCGGCTCCAACCGTTCAAAACGGTTTGATGGACATAGAAAATGGCTTTCTCGGGATTGTCAGAAAATTTGTCAATGATGTATTTATGATGTCCCCAAGGCACAGAGAAAATATCTGACATAATTTTTTCAGCCACTTGCTGAGCAACTCCCACATTGTCTGCAACGTTTAGTCCTGCCGCAACTTGAGACAAAAATTCATTTTCGGGAAAACTTTCTGTTTGTCCCTCAAGTTGGGGGACATTTCTATTTTGTCCCTCAAGTTGGGGGACAATTTGTCCATCATCTTGCTGCTCTATTTTAAGCTCTTGTGAATAAAGCAAATAGAACTTCTTGACATAATAGAGGTTTGTTCGAGAAAAGCAATGAGCTTCGGGAATCTCGCGTTGCAAATCTAAAGACAGTGTCTTTATGACTTTTTCACCCCAGCGATCTTCAATGTGCATCTCAACAATATCCCGCCCCAGTTCCCAATAGAACCGAAGCATCTCCTCGTTCACCTTCACCGCCGCCTTGATCTGGCTTCTGCGGTAGCGGCTGCCCAATTCCTTTATCCACTGTAGATAATCCTTATCCAAAATGTTTATCGACTTGCTCATGACATTCCCTTTTGAACTGCAATATTAAGCAATTTTTCCCAACCTTTTCCCGCCGACACAAAAAATAGTGGCAAGCACAAGGCCTGCCACTATTTTCCAATTCAGAGTCACGATGCTTACTTCACCACACAACCTCTAGCCGGAATCTGGTAATAAATCTCGGCGTTGTACATGTCCTCGCAGCGCACGGCGGGAATCATGTAGTTGCCCTCGTAGGTGGCGTTGGCCTTCAAGGTGAAGGTCTTCTTCGCGCCCGGCATCAGGTCGAAGTAGAAATAGGCACGGTCGTCACGCATGTCGATGTGCTTGGCACCTTCGTTGCCGGTCATGTCGCCACTCAGACGGTCGTTGACCAACTCCCAGCCCGAAGGCAGGTAGTATGACAGCGCCAACTCTGTGACTTGATACTCGCTCGGGTTGGTTACCGTCATTTGCACCTTGATGTCGGTGCCAGCAGCCAGGTTGCTCAGATTGACAGGATTGCCGTTCTTGTCGGTATAACCCACCGTCATCTTGATCAGGTTGCCGCTTTCGTTCATGTCGTACTCGGCCACCGAGGTCTTGGTGAAGAGGTTGGCCACCATCGTTTGGTCGGTGTTGTTCTTGATCTCAACGGTGTTGCTGCCCAACTTCGGCGTGAAGCCATAGCCTACCGAGGCCATGTTGGTGTTCAAGGTGCGTTCCTCACCGTTCACCTTCACCGTGGCGGAGAGGTTACTGCTGTTGAGGCCCATCTTCTCGGCATACTTGCCCAAAACGAAGAGCGAGAAGGCCGTGGTCTGCGTGTCCATCCAGCGGTTGGTGCTCATCATGCGGCACACGTTATTGATGTTGTTCTGCACCGTCTGTTGGTCAACGTCGCAAAGCATCTGCGTGTAGGCATAAATGGCCAAGTCGCGGGTGCGCGAGCCGAACGACGTGTAGTAATCGGACATCTGCTGGCCTTCACCAACAACGGGCAACAAGTTCTGCGCGATGCTGGTCTTACCCGTCTGGGCAAAAGCGGCAGCGGCCAAAGCCTTGGTAAGGTCGTAGTTCATCTCGATTTCCTTGAAGCGGTTCATGGCACCCATCTCGGCTTTGTCGGCCAAGGCCAAAACGAACAGACGGTAGGCCTGGATGGTCTCGCCTTGCTTGAAGTCAGGGTTGTTCTTCCACTGTTTGGCGCGGTTGGCTTGGTAGTTCAGCAGGCCGTCGAGGAAATATTGCGGCACGTTATAACCTTGCTTGTTGGCCTCAACGAGGAAATGTAGGGCATATAGCTCCGTCCATGGGTCAACATAACGTCCGCCAGGCCAGTTGGTCATCGAGTTGTCGGACTTCTGATACGACTTCAGATTGGTGATGGCCGACACAATGTTGTTATGCATCTCCTCTTTCTCCTTGTCGTCGAGCTGGACGAAATAATTGAGATAAAGCTGCGGGAACGCCCTTGAGGTGAGTTGTTCGAGGCAACCGTGAGGATAATCCATCAGGTAATCCATTCTGCCGAAAAGGTCGACGGGCAGCAAGCTCGACACGGTGATGTTGCCTTGCTGCGTGCCAGTCATGCCTTCGAGGTTGAACGGCACGCTGACCGTCTGACCAGCCTCAATCTCCTTGGTGATGGTGTTGCGATGCTCGGCGTAAGGCATTCGGATGGGCATCACTGTCGACGACTCGGCAGTGTAGCCATCGCCCGTCACCGACACTTTCAATTCGGAATTGCCCATGGTCTTGGGGATGCTGGTCCTGACAGCAATCAGACCTTCACCATTGTTGTCAATCGTCACGGAAGTGGGCAGGTTGCCAACGGGTTCAAGGTTCTTGTTCTCAAACTTCACTTGCAGTGTCTTACCCTTTAATTTGGGAGCCTGAACCTGCACTTTAAGGTCCAATTCATCGCCAGGGGCCACCACACGCGGAGCGGAGGCGTACAAGTTAATCGGGTCGACAACAGTCATACGCTTTTCAGCCGAACCAAAAGCCTTGCCATTGCCTTTGGCCACCACCATAAAGCGCAAAGCGCCAGAGCATTGCGGCACTTCAAAACTATGCGTATTGCTTTGTCCTGGTTTCAACTCAAAAGGTCCAAGGGTGATAGCATAAGCCTTGAAGCGGTTGTCGAGAGTGATTTCCTGGTTGAGGATGCCGTCGCCGCCGATGGCATAAACCGAGCCAAGCTCGCCACTGAATGCGTCGACGATGTTGGCATAGTTGTCCCACGTGCGCACACTCAATGCCTGCTTGCTATTGAAATAACCATAAGGATTTGGCGTCGAGAAGTTGGTGAGGCCGAGGATGCCTTCGTCAACAACAGCCAACGTATAGGTCATGGCTTGGCCCGCATTCTCCGACACTTTAACATCTATCGTCTTCTTCGTGTTGGCCGTTTCGGGAACGCTGATGTTGGGTTGCAGCTGCAATTTCTTGTTCTCTACCTTCACAGGGATAACGCCATAGAGGCGGATAGGCAGGTCGTTGGCAGCATCATGCGGCTGGATCAGAGCCACATAGACATACACATTCGGAATCATCTCTTCCGTAGCAGGAATCTCAACCTTGCCTTCTTGACCAAGGTTTTCGACCAACATGGTTTGCAGCACGCGATCGTTGGCTTCCACCGTCACCAAAGCTTTGGCCTTTTCGTTGGCGGGGAACGTCACCACGATTTTCTCACCCACCTGATAACTATCGGCCATCGACTTCATCGACAGCTGGGCCGGTGCGCCCGAAGCCGATGATGCATGACCATAGCCCCAGTCGAAGCTAATCACCTTAGCGAAGCAGTGGCCTCCTTGCTTGTCATTGACAACGAAAAGATAACTGCCCCATTTGTCGTTCGGGATATTGAAGGTGACAGAAGCCGTGCCATTGCAAGTCAAGTTGCCGTTTTGCACAGGCGCTTTGTAAGTGCCAGAGGCATACCGTTGCAGGCTAAATTCGTCCTCGCTCGACCACCACCAATAGGAATCGAGTTTATAGAGTGCATATTCCAACGCGACCGCCGACTTGCAGGCTGTCCCGTCCTCGTTGACCATGGCGATGTCGAACTTCCAATCCTTATCAGTGTCGTAATAGCTGCCGTATTTCGCCGTGGATTCGGGCAGGTCGACACCAACGTAACGAGTGTATGGTGAAAGCTTGGTCTTGAACGAAGCGATGCTGAAATCGCCACCCTGCTCGAAGACCTTCACCGTGAAGGTACCGTTCATCATTTGCGAAGCATACACATCCTTAAGCGGGCCAAAGCCCACATTGGCGACGCCCTCCGAATTAAGCTGGCCACTGAAAAGCGACAACTCTTGCGGTTCAAAACGCTGCGTTTCGTTGACGAAGGAGTAGTTGGCGAAATTCTTGAAGGTCGTCTCGCCGCCACGCAACTTCACATCCACATCGGCTTTCAAGCCACTGGCTTTCATCCCATTGAGCCATCTCGAAACGAGTGCGACACGTTCGTTTTTGCTCAAACTGACTACCTCAGGCAATTCGAAGTTGATTTCCAAGCGGTTAGGTTTCACTGTCTCCACACGAAGAACCTTGGTGATAGTGCTCGTGCCTATTTTGAAACGAGCCGTCCACACGCCTGTCTCATCGTTGACGTTGGTCGGAACCTTGAAGCAATAAATATCGTTCATCGGCTTGTTATTCACCTGCTTAGCGTAGAGACGACCCGAGGCGTCCATCAGTTCTAAAACGACAGGGTAATCGGCCGGAACACTTTCTTCCATATCGTTGAGCATCAGGCAAAGCTGCATCTCGTCGCCAGGACGCCATACACCACGGTTCGAGTAGGCAAAGCCTGCAACGCCCTTCTCGACTGGCTCACCAGCCACATCAAAGCGGCTATACGACAACGCGTTGCCATCACTCAACTTGATGACTGACTTGTTGCCCTTTCTATCCGTAGCCACCAAAAAGGCGGGGCGATTGGCACATTGCAGTTGCACATGTCCCTTAGCATCGGTATTGCCTTGGGCCAACTCCTGCTTTTGGAAGTTGTAGGCTGTCACTTGTGCTCCCGTAGCAGGGCTGGCATCCGCAATCTGGTAGACAAACACATCGACGAGGTCGCTGCGTCCCATCTTGGCGGTCACAGCGAGGTCGCTGACGACAATGTTCTTTTTCTCTTCAACGTAGTTATAATAGTAGTAACCATTGGGATCGCCCCACTCGCCGTCGTAGTTGTATTCCCTGTAGTCATAGGCCTGGCCGTCCCAATATTCGGCTTCCCTGGCTTCGTTTTCCGTCACGGCGTTTTTCATCTCGTCGGAAGCGAAGGTATAATCGGCAGGACCGAAATTGAGGCTCAACTGATACATCGCGCCCGGTTCCACCTTAATATAATCGGAGAGCACGATGGGGAATGTCTTCCATTGGTTGGCATAGGGGTTGTCAATAGCAAGACGCACCTTCTTCTCCAAACGGCCCGCTTTGCGCACGCCGTAAGTCTCGTTCAATTCATTGTCCTGCAAGAAGGAAAGGATATTGTCGTCAAACACGCGTACAATCCTTAGCGTCACTGAATTAAGACAAATAGCATCGAAATAAACCGTGGTCTCACCCAAGTCAGGGATAATGACGCCATCGTCGGTCCAGCGCACCTTGGGCAAGTTGTCAGCCAAATCGAAGTCGAAAGGATAGTCACTTTGGAGCAACATACCGTTTTCAGCGCGGATTCCACTGCCGACGACCATTTGCAGATCCGTCAGCTGGTATTTTTCCAATGAAGCCTTATCAAAATAGAAATCAATCTGATTTCCTTTTATATCTGCCTTATAGCCCAACTTTTGGTTGAACGTGACAAAGCCTTCGAGGTTCTGATTCTCCTTAAGTGGCTGGGAGAAAAGCAGCGTGCCCTTGCTAGCGACTTTGTCGACATCGAACATCACTGGCTCAAACTTGTCTTTGGCATACACCGTCAAGCTGCGTTCCATTCGGGCTTTGCAATCCAGGGCCTTGCCATCGATGACGACGGGCACTTGATAGTCAACATTCTGGCGTTCAAAATGTTGAACAGTGAAATCGAATACATTGTTGCCCACGTTGGTCACTTCCACAGGATGGCTCTTTCGGAAAGCATCGTCAAATATACCGACGGCATCTTCTTGGTCAACCGGGGTGGCAAAGGCAATACGCAACAGATAGTTCATCTCGTCATTAGAAACGCATAGCGGTTGCATTGTGACGAGACTGAAGTTTTGGCGGCGCACACCAAAACCAAACTCAAGGGTTTGGTCTGGAGCCACATCCACAAAGTCCGCCATCTTGAACTTGCAAACGTAGCTCTGATCCTTATCAATGCCATCGTACTGGAATCCGACAGTATTCTCATCAATCCAAACAGCCTTACCTTTCAGCGCAGGCGTGAACTCAAATGCTTTGGCAGGAAGGGTTTCGCCGAACTTCACCTTCATCGTTGCCGGATTGTTAAAACGCACCACGACAGGTTCACCATCGACGATGACACCCGAGGTATAGCTATCCAAAAACGGCAGCAGTGCTTCGTTTAATGGACTGATACGTTCAACGAAGGCTCCAGAACCGACTGGCACTTTTTTGCCACAGGCATACATAAGGCCGAGTAGCAACACGGCAGCAACCACACAGATGCCGCCAATTCTTTTCATGAATTGTTTTGTTCTCATTTCGATTATTTTTGAATTGTTTCGAGAGTACAAAGATAGTAAACCTATTTGAGAAAAAGTCGTTATTCTTCACGAAAAACGACTTTTTACATAAAACATGGCAAATCCCTATGGCTAAAGGAATTACATCAATACTTCGCCTTGAATGTCAAGCCCATATAAAACAAATCAACGGGATCTTTGACACCAAGGTCGTTGTCCATACGGGCAAATGCCGATATTGAATACCTGCGCGAGAGCCGATAGTCGACAGAAAGTACCGTCCGCAGATTATCGACGCCACCTTTCTTTGGGTCGTTGATAAGCCAAAACAATTCCGTCGAAATGGCATACTTGAAACGGCTGTTCATGGGCTGATAGGTCGCCTTCAAGCGATTGCGCCAATAGATTCGGGGATTGACGCGATGCTCGCCCGTCCGCTCATCAAAGAAAGTACCCATGGCCTTGCTGCGTACTTGGAATTTGAAACGGCGCCATTCTTCACTATAAGTCATCTGCAAGCCCAGTCGGCCACGATTCTCATAATAGCCTCGGTCGTTGTGGCGACGGATGTAGTCGGCAGTGAGCCCAATGTTCATACGATTGTGCCAACAAGTGTAGTCCACGCCCACCGAATTGAGCCAGCGGTCGAACTGGGTCATGCCTTGGTCGAAGCGCAATTCCTCCTCCACCGACATGCCCCACGGTCCACCCAGGCTCATCTCAGCCTCAGCAGAAACGATGCCGCCAAAATCGGTCGTACGCTCGCTTTGCGCCAGTCCCGCCACCGACATCGGCAACAGCAACACTATGAGCAGCCACTTTTTCATTATTCCGAAAAGTCCTTGATTTTCGTAATCGTGTCGATGGTATTCACCTCGTCGTCGATGGGCGTGTAGTAGACCTTCACAAAAGCCACGTCACGCAGATAGTCGATGTGCCCCACCTCCACTTTCTTGATGTCGAGGCCTGTGCGTTCGATGAGGTCGGCCTTCAAGTCGTCTTCCTTGCCATGCTTGGTGTTCTCGATGCGGTCGTAAAGAACGATCTTCATCGCCGTGTGTTTCAGCAACTTGGTACCATCGAGAACCCAAATCACCAACACTACCATCAAGTTGACCGCCAGCAATTCCGCATAACTCGTCGAAAGCGCCATACCATTGACAATACTCAAGCCCATCACCACGAAGAGGTAGGTCATTTCACGGATTTTGATGGTCTCCGTTCGGTAACGGATCATACCGAAGATGGCAAAAAGGCCAAGAGCATAAGCGATGTTCATCTTCATGTTCTCCATCAATGAGATGATGAGGAAGATAACCACGGCAAACATGATAAAGGTGAAATAATAGTCCTTACGGTTGGCTTTTTTGTAATAGAAACAATGAATGACAATCCAGCAAACGAGTAGGTTGAACGCGAAGCGAATCAACATCGTCCATAGACTTTGGGCATCGAGAAGCGGAACGCCGAGGAAATCCATCGTCGAGGTGCCACCTCCAAACTCGCGGGCAATGTCAGGATCGAAGTCCTGAAAGTTTAACTGTAAGAGTTTCATATTGTTGAAATATTGTTTGTTTGTTGTTTTAATCTCTCAATGCGTCTCAATTTTTTCTTAAACCGATTCTGCTTCACGTCAGGACAGGTCATGCAGGTGCCGATGCAATACTTGCTGATTTTATACGGTCGAATTCGCAACTCAAAAAGCACGTCTTTCAAGAGTGACTTGGCGCGGCCGTCCTGCTTGAGTTCCATCACGGCAAGGGGAGCCACCGAGGCAGTCTTGCCGTTGCGGAGATTCTCGAAATGCAAGTTGCAGTCGATGGTGAGGCGTTCAGTCTTGTCGTAGTTCACCAGTGTGAAACGGTCGAAAATAGTGACCAAATGCGGGCTGAGCAAGCTGACCGGATAGGGCTGTTTCTCCGTCAAAAAAGCCACCGCCTCAGGATTATCGGTGATGTTAGGAATGGGCTCCACTGCGATGCGTTTCTTCTTCGTACGGCCTTTGTTGTTCTTGTGTTTCACCTCGCAGAAGGTCAAGTGCGAGTCCACATAGGTACGCACACGCACCTTGTCGCGCACCAAGTGGCGATTGTGGTGGATGAGGTACATCGTCAGCTCGGGCGTGTCATAATACACGGTGCTGTAGGGCGAAAGGCGATTGCCCTCAACCTCTTGGGCATAATAACCATCACGTATGCAAAGCAGAATGTCGCGCAACTGACGCTCGGTCACGAGGTATTTCGTGTCGATGCGGTTCATCAGCTTCACGCCGCTCATCTCTTCGAGCGTGATGGGCTTCATGCCCTGCACTATGTCGAGAATCTCTTCCACAATGCCTTATTTCGGGACATATTCGAAGGTCTTCACCGATTCGAGTTTGCCATTGGGATAATAGTTGAGTTGCCGCACCTTAGAGCCGTCCTCGTCATACTCGAACTTACGGATACGCACCACTTTGTCGCGATCGTTATATTCGATTTCACGCACCACTTTGGCCGTGATGTCGCTGTTGGCGGGATACTCGCTAACGATGCGCCATTTTTGGCCATAACTGGCATACTCGATTTCCTCAATCTTTCGGCCCATGGCATCGTAAGTCGTCACACGGTCGAGAAAAGCGCGCTTCTCACCTGCTGGCGTATTCCATTCCTTCAGCACCATGCCTTTCCGATTCTCACGCTTGGCTATGGTACTCTCCGAAACCGACTGTGCCATAACGCCCAATCCTATAGCCATAAAAGCCAAAAATATCACTATCTTTTTCATACTCAATGATTTAAATACGATATTCAACATTAAACATTGATAATTACTTCAAATTGTTCACCAAGTTCATAGACGTGTCCGGCTTCATCGATTGTGATGTCTTGGAATACAAATTCGGGCACCTCGTTGAAATCCTGTGTCACGGTGAAAACTTCATACGATCCAGGTTGTAGCTTCTGGAAGGCAAAATAACCATCGGGCCCCACACGGGTATCGTCGAAAGGGATATCCTCACCCTCACGGCGGATATAGACACGATGTTCGCATGCCCAGCCTTCACCACGGTAGCTCCCATTATGATAATAAGAGGCGTGTACACGACCTTTCACGATAGAAGTGCCATAGGCCTTACCGTCGTGGATATAAATGGTAGGCACTTGGGCCACAAGGCCACGCTCCAACGTGACGTTCTCGCTCACCGCGACTTTTTCGCCCGAAGGCAGCGTGGAATAGGCAAACACTGTATAATCGCCGGGACGCAGGTATTCAAACTGATACATTCCCTCGGCATTGGTCTCCACATCATTACCGAAATAGGCTTCTTCGCCATAGACAATAAAGACATCTGTCTTGGCAGCAGCCATGGTATCAGGAGTCAAGGTATAGTCATCATCGGGATGATGGACCAGTTTCACATAACCTTGTATGGTACTCGTTCCTCCTTCGCCTGGGCCTTTGTTGCAGGCGACAAAAAGCATCGGGAATGCGAAGACAAGCATAAAAAAGATGACAAATCTATTCATATTCATCGAATTTTTGGGTTGCAAAGATAAAAATACAACGCTTCAGTATTTTAAAAAGTGTCCAATAATAGTGCCAAACGGCGAAAAACCACTTTTAAAGCTCAAGATTACCTTCTGTTTTGTCGGAGTCGCTGATATTGGTGCACACCTTTTTCAGTACGGTTACAAAGGTTTGCAAATCTTGCTCGTCGATGCCTGCAACGGCTTTATTCATCGTGTCGATGGCGAGCTGTTTGGTTGAGTCTTTGAGTGCCATGCCTTCCTTAGTCACAACGATGTTGTTCACACGGCGGTCTTCCTTGGCCACTGAGCGCGTCACCAAGCCTTTTTTCTCCAGGTTGTCGATGAATTGCGTCACCGAGTTCTTGTCTTTCTGGATGATGAAAGAGATGGCCTGCTGGGTAAGTGTACCTTCGTTCCAAAGCGTATCCATCACAAGATATTGCTCCGCCGTCAGGTTGACATTGTTCTTCTTGAAGACTTCCGCCAAATGCTTTTTGAGTCTGCAATTCAGGATGTTGACATAGACGCCAACTTGTTTTACGAGTATCATATTATCACATTTTTGGGATTATCAGTATTATTGACAGTGCAATAATACGAATAATTTTTGAAACGCCAAAAAAAGCGGCACCTTTGTGCCGCTTTTCTTGTTGATGTGGTTGACTCAATCGATCCTCATATTGGGGATTTCAGTTCCGTCGTAGTAGCCACGGTCGAGCTTCTCGCGCACTTCCTTGAAGGCATTCAAGGTGTAGTTGACGTCGTCCATGGTGTGGGCTGCCGTCGGGATGATGCGGAAGATGATCATGCCCTTGGGAATGACAGGATAGGTGATGACCGAGCAGAAGATGCGATAGTTCTCGCGCAGGTCCATGGCGATGTTGGTGGCCTGCACCACGTCGCCCTGCACGTGCACCGGCGTCACGCAAGCCTCGGCGGGACCGATGTCGAAACCAAGGTCGCGGAAGCCCTTCTGCAACGAGCGCGTCACCTTCCACAGTTGGGCACGCAACGCATCGCCCTCGGCGCTACGGATGATTTCCAAACGCTTCTCGCAGCCTTCCACAATGGCCAAAGGAAGCGACTTGGCATACATTTGCGAACGCATATTATAGCGCAAGAACTCGATGACATACTTTGGACCGGCCACAAAACCGCCAATGATAGCCATGGCCTTGGCATAGGCTCCAATGTAGATGTCGATGTCGTCCATCACGCCGAAATGTTCCGAAGTACCGCGACCGTTGGGTCCCATCACACCGAAGCCATGGGCATCGTCGATGAGGATGCGGAAGTTATATTTCTTCTTAAGGGCCACGATGCCGGCGAGGTCGCCCAAAGCGCCCGTCATGCCATACACGCCCTCGGTGATGACGAGGATACCGCCACCCGTCTTTGCCACCACTTCGGTGGCGACCTTCAGTTTCTTCTCAAGGTCTTCCATATTGTTGTGACGGTACTTATATTTGTTGCCAATGTGCAAACGGATACCATCAAGCAAACAAGCATGGGCCTCATTGTCGTAAACAATCACATCGTGCATCGTCGTCAACGTGTCAATAGTTGACACAATACCTTGATAACCAAAGTTAAAGAGGTAAGCCGCTTCTTTCTTCTCAAAGTCAGCCAGCTCGTGCTCAAAATGCTCGTGCATACGGGTATGACCCGTCATCATGCGGGCACCCATCGGGGCAGCGAGACCATATTTGGCGGCAGCTTCGGCATCCACGCGACGAATCTCGGGGTGATTGGCCAAACCCAAATAATTGTTCAAGCTCCAGCAGAGCACTTCCCTGCCATTGAAGGTCATGCGTGGGCCCATCTCGCCTTCCAGACGTGGGAATGCGAAATAGCCGTCGGCGCGTTCGCGGTATTGCCCAATCGGGCCACCGGAATCCTTTGATATTCTTTCAAATATATCCATCAATTTAAAAATTTAAAGATTTAAAGATTCAAAATTAGGTGGCACAAAAATAGTAAATATATTGATTGTCACAACATGTAGGAATTATTTTTATCTTTGCAGCCATATTAAAACGGCCCTTCGACAAGTTCAAGGGCCTTTATCGACAATAAAATGTTAGACCTCAAGAACAAAACCGCACTCATCACTGGTGGCGGCACCGGCATCGGGCAAAGCATTGCACTCCACCTGGCCAAGGAAGGCTGTCACCTCGTCCTCACCGGCTTGGGCATCGACGACCTCAACAAGACCAAGGCAATGTGTGAGCAATACGGCGTAAAGGCATGGGCCACCGAGACCCAACTTGATGATTACGCCTCCATCGACCGCCTCCACGACTTCGTAATTGACAACGGCCTTAGCATCGATCTCTTCGTGCTCAACGCGGGCATCTCACAACGCGAGAAAGCCTTCGATACCGACATCGCCGTCGACGAGAAAATCCTCAAGATTGACTTCCTCAGCGGCGTCTATCTCGTGAAGAAATTCAAGGAAATGATTCTTGCCAAGGAGCATGTGCAGTTCAGCGTGACCACTTCCCTATCGGGGCTGTTCGGCTTCCCGCTGCGCTCGGCCTATTGCGCGGCCAAGCACGCACTGTTTGGCTTCTACGAATCGCTGGAATTGGAATACGACAACATCGGTGTCACTTTCCTCATCCCTGGACGCATCAACACGCAAATCAGCAAAAGCGCCCTCCATGGCGACGGCTCGGCCCACGCCAAGATGGACGCTGGACAGGCCAATGGCCTCGACGTCGAGAAATGCGGTGCCATCGCTGTGCGCGCCATCAAACGACAAAAGCACCGCAAGCTCATCGGCAAGACCGAGTTGCTGATGGCTTACATTCACAAATATTGCTTACCTTTGTATTACAAACTTTCGAGAAAAATATCAGCAACATGAACGAGAAAATCATCTGCGGCATACAACAAGTGGGCATCGGCGTGAACGATTTCGTCGAGGCCTGGAAATGGTACTACGACAACTTCGGCTTCGAGATCAAGATTGTCGACGACGAAGGCGTGGCAGAACGCATGCTCCCCTACACGGGTGGCAAGCCCCAACCCCGTCGTTCGGGCATCGCCGTCAATATCCGTGGCGGCGGCGGTTTCGAGATCTGGCAGCCCAAAGGTCGTGAACTCAACTATCTGAAAGAACCTGTCAAACTCGGCGACCTGGGCATCCTCATCGCCAAGGTGAAAACCTCCGACATCGAAATGGCGTACAACACCTTTATTAATAAAGGCCTCGATGTCATCAGCGAAATCAGCACCTCGCCCATCGGCCAAAAGCAGTTCTTTATGAAAGACCCTTACGGCAACCTGTTCCAACTCGAGCAAGACGATTACGTCTTCATCGATGAGAAGAAAACCACTGGTGGTGCCAACGGTGCCACGCTCGGCGTAAGCGACATCGACAAGTCATTGCCTTTCTACATGCAACTCCTCGAATACGACAAGATCGTCCTTGACCAAACTGCCGTTTTCGACGACCTGAAATGCCTTCCAAACGGCGACAAGCCCATACGTCGTGTCATCCTGGAACGTTCGAAACCCATTGAAGGACCGTTAAGCCGCATCATGGGGACCTCGCATCTTGAGCTCATCCAAAGCGTTGACGCTCCTGGCAAGAAACTTTACGAAAACCGCTATTGGGGCGACCCTGGTTTCATCCACCTCTGCTTCGATGTTCGTCACATGGATGCCGTCAAAACGCAAGCCGAAGCCATGGGGCATCCTTTCGTGTGCGACAGTGGCGCCGACTTCGGTATGGGCGATGCCAACGGCCATTTCACCTATGTTGAAGACCCCGACGGCACTCTCATCGAGTTCGTCGAAACCTTCAAGATCCCGATTGCGAAGAAGTTCGGGCTCTACCTCAATCTCGCCAACAAAGACGACCGCAAGCCTCTCGGAATTCTGAAGTTGCTTCGGTTCGCCAAGGTGAAACGCGAGAGCATCAAATGAAAAAAGCCGGCCCGAGGGTCGGCTTTTTTGTTGCATTGTCAATCTTCTTATTTGGTGATGCCCAATTTGGCTTTCACGTCCTTCGTGCAGTCGACAGCATCAGTGCCCACATAAACCGTGGCGCCCGTGGCCAGGTCAAGGATATAGGTGTAACCTTTTTCCTTTCCGACGGTGTTGATGGCATTCTGGATCTTGTCGAGCATCGGTTTGAGGAGCTCGGCACGCTTACCTTCAAAATCCTGTTCAGCATTAGCTTGGAACTGCTGGATACGGGTCTGGATGTCGACGATTTCCTTCTCCTTCGATTGCTTCACCAGATTCGACATTGTGGCTTGGTTGGCCTCATAGTCCTGCATCTTGGTTTGATACTCTTGAGCCATAGTCTGGAGTTGGTTTTGAAGATCGTTGTAATACTTCTCAAGATCCTTCTCAGCCTTGGCCTTCTCAGGCATGACATCGAGAATCTCTGCCGTATTGACATGGGCAATCTTCACCTGGGCATTGGCCACACCGCTCATCACGAACAAGGCAACGCCTAAAAACAATACTTTGAATAATTTGTTCATTTTATTGACTTTTAATAATTTAACTCTTTCTTCGTTAACAATCAAGCTGCAAAGATACGAAATATTTGCGATCTCAAGCCGATATTTTCATTATTTCTTGGGTTTCACCGTCGAACCCGACCTACCCCCTGAAGTGGTTGAGCCCGTACCTGCACCAACAGCGCCTGCTCTGCGGCGATCTTCGCGACGCACAGTCTGCATGACGTTGCCCAGTTGGTCGAGCACGTCGTCGCTGATGTCGTTCTTGTCATTGGCATAGAGCACGGAGGTACCAGAAGCCAAATCGAGGACGAAGGCATAGTTTTTGGTTTGGGCCACTTCCTTCATGGCAGTATAGACCTTCTCTTGGATAGGTTGGATCAGTTCAGTGCGTTTTTGGTAAAGTTGGCCTTCGGCGCCAAAATACTGCATCTGCAGGTTCTTGGCTTCCTGCTCCTTGTCGACGATGGCTTGCTCACGGGCGCGTTTTTGGTCTTCCGAAAGCAGCAACATTTCGGTTTGGTACTTGCTGTACATCTCCGACACCTTGTCGTAGACGGCTTTCACTTCTTTCTGCCATTGGGTGGAAAGAGCGTTCAATTCTTCCTGGGCATCTCCATACTCAGGGATGTTTTCCATGATGTACTCTGAATCAACATAGACGATTTTTTGTCCGCCACCAATCTGCGCGTTCGTGGCAAGGATGCCGCCACAAACCAAAGCAGCGGTCAAGATTAAAGATTTAAATGCTTTCATTGTATTATGCCTTTCTAATTTGTTTGTTATTTCTGTCTTTTTCTATCAATAATCGTTCCAAAACTAGTCAATTGAACCTCCAATGGAGAAGTGGAACTGGCTGTGGTTGTTGCCCGTGGTGCCATACACGTCGTCGAAGCCATAGCCCCAGTCGAGGCCGAGCAAGCCGAACATAGGAAGGTAGATGCGCACGCCAACGCCTGCCGAGCGCTTCACGTCGAACGGATTGAAGTTCTTGAAGCCGAGCCAGCAATTGCCTGCTTCGAGGAAGGTCAACGCATAGATGGTGGCTTGCGGATTGAGTGAGAGCGGATAACGCAGTTCCATGGTGTATTTCGTCATCAGGTTACCGCCGTTACCACCCGAGTTGCTGCTATTGTAGAAGCCCGGCGTCAGCGAGTTATTGGCATAACCACGCATACCGACAAGCTCACGGCTGTCGAAGGAATAGTTGTTCAAGCCGTCGCCTCCAAGGAAGTAACGATGGAAGGGCGTGGGACCGATTTGATTGTTAAAATGACCAAGATAGCCGAAGCGCACACGTGTCATCAGCACCAGCTTCTCATAAAGCTCGGTGTACCAAGCGGCCTTGAAGGTCCAGCGGTGCATCTCAATCCATTTATATCTCTCGTTCTCCGAGAGGGCCGTATAATCCTTGTTCGTAAACAGCGAATAGGGCGGAGTGATTTCAAGACCCAATTGGAACTCAGAGCCATTGCGCGGATAAATGGGTTGGCTCACCGAGTTGCGCGACAACACAAAATTGTAGCTAATGAGGTTAAACTTGCCGTTGCCATCGCCCACATTCAGGTGAGCAGTCTGATAGTTGTTCAAATTATAGCGCTTGACATTAATTCCTTGATACAACGAGAAATAATCATCTGGCCATGTCAAACGGCGCCCCAGTCCGATCGTACCACCTGTCATGTTGAAATAACCATAGTCAGCTGCGGACTTGTCCCTATATTTGCCATAGAACGACTGGTAGAAGGAGGCTGAGAACGCGTTGGGCTTACGGCCGCCGAGCCAAGGCTCGGTGAACGCGATGCTATAGGTGATGTATTGGGTGCCATAGGTGGTCACGCTGAGCGAGAGTTTCTGTCCGTCGCCCATAGGCAATGGACGCCAAGCCTTCTTGTTGAAGATGTTGCGCATCGAGAAGTTGGAGAACTGCAAGCCGGCCTCGAGCATCAGGTAGCCGACGGCATAACCGGCCGAGAAACGGATCTGGTCGGCGGCAGCCTCTTCGACAGAATAACCAATGTCGACGGTATTGTCGGAAAAGTTGGGCTGCACATCAGGTGTGATGTTCTCTTGGTTGAAGAAGCCCAAAGTGGCCAGCTCACGGATGGAGCGCACCACATCGCTACGGCTATAGAGTTGTCCCGGACGCGTATAGAGTTCACGCAGCACCACATGGTCGTATGTTTTCGTGTTGCCTGAAAGCGTCACGTTGCTGATACGGGCCTGTTTGCCTTCAGTGAGGCGGATTTCCAGGTCGATGGAATCATTTTCCACCGCCACCTCAACAGGATCGACACGGAAGAAGAGGTAGCCATCGTCCATATACAGCGAGCTGATGTCGAGATTGGTCTCGCTATAGTTCAGGTTCTTGTCGAGCAATTCCTTATTATATACGTCGCCAGGTTTGATGCCCAAGATGGAATTAAGCGTTTCGTCAGTATACTTCGTATTGCCCGTCCAGGTGATGTTGCGATAATGGTATTTGTTGCCTTCATCGATGACGATGTCGATACCCATGTTGCGTTCGTCGATGTCGTAAACCGAATCGCGTACGATACGGGCATCGCGGTAGCCTTTGGCGTTATATTTATCGATGATGAGTTTCTTGTCGTCTTCGTAATTCTTATCCAGGTATTTTGAAGCCTTGAAGATACGGGGACGATAGTTGTCGTAAAAGTACTCTTCCACCCTATTGACAGCTCTCAAGGGATGAAGGGTGAACACATCAGCCACTGTATTCACGATCATCGGGCCCAAGGGGTTGAGCGGGTCGAAATGTCCGCGTTGCTTGGTCTCCTTCATGGCACTCAAAATCTGTCCGTCGGTGAGATTGTCGTTACCAATGATATTAATCTCGCCAATGCGCACTTTGGGGCCTTTGTCGATATTGATAAGCATGTCGATATAGTTCTCACGGGCGGTGTCGGCCTGTTGCTGGATGTCGATGGCAACATTGTGATAACCTTTGTCGAAATAATAATTCTCAATGATGCGGGTGGTCTTGGTCAGCAGGTGATCGGTGGCGATGTCGCCACGAGATAGGTTGATCTTGTTGCGGATGTCGTCGGCTTCGCTTTTCTTGATGCCCTTGAACGAGAACTTGGATACCCTGGGGCGCTCTTTGATGACGATTTGCAGGAACACCTTGTTGCCTACAAAATCCGTAGCATTAATGGCCACATCTTCAAACAAGCCTTGCTCCCAAATCTTGCGAATGCCTGACGAGATTTCATCACCAGGGATAGAAATGGTTTGCCCGACCCTCAAGTCGGCAATGAGGCCTAACATGGATGCATCGACATACTTGGCACCATCAACGACGATGCCTCCAATTTCGTATTTCTGCGGATGTCCATAGTCAATCTCCGAAAGGTCGTCGCCAATTTCGACTTGCCCGAATCCTGCATTCCCAAAGCCAAGGAATGCCGTTAGAAGCAGTACTATAGGTAAATATTTCAATCGCATAATTCTATCTTTCAATCATTTATTCATAATTTGCTCGCTCGTCTTTCCGAAACGGCGCTCGCGATGCTGATAATTCAGAATCGCCTCGTAGAGATCAGCTTTGCGGAAATCGGGCCAATATTTTGGGGTGAAATACAGTTCGGAATAGGCCAATTGCCATAGCAGGAAGTTGCTGATGCGCTCCTCTCCGCTGGTGCGGATAAGCAGCTCGGGATCAGGCATATTATACGTGGAAAGGTAGGACGAAATCAACGCGTCATCGATGGCATCAGGAGCCAGTTTGCCAGCAGCCACGTCTTGTGCCATACGTTGCGAGGCTTGTTTCAGGTCCCAACGGCCGGAATAACTCAAAGCCAAGGTCAAGGTCATACGGGTATTGTGACTCGTATCATCAATGGCTTGCATCAGTTGCTCGTAATTGGCCTTAGGCAGGCTTTTCAGGTCGCCAATGGCATTGAGCTTGATGCTGTTCTTGTTCATCGTACTCACCTCTTTTGTGATGGTGGTGGCCAGCAACGACATCAGCCCGCTGACTTCGGCCAGCGGACGGTTCCAGTTCTCGGTCGAGAAAGCATAGAGGGTGAGGTAACCCACGCCCAATTCCGCGCATCCTTCCGACACCTCGCGCACCGATTGAATGGCGCTTTGATGGCCAAACAGACGCGGTTTACCGCGTTCTTTGGCCCAACGGCCATTGCCGTCCATGATGATGGCAATGTGCTGTGGCAGCCGTTCCATATCGATTTGTTGCTTCAACTGTTCCTTGAGTTCCATGGTCAGAATTTGCTTAAGTTACAGCCCCTTCCATCGGGCAGGTTGAATTTCCAGGTGAGCGAAACGCGTGCCATTCCAAACCAATCGTTGAAGGCGGAGTTGCCGCGTTGTTGTCCTTCTATATAATTGCCCGTTGGGTCGGTCAGATCGTAAGTCGTACCATCTGGGGCAGTGTAGACAGCATGGTCTTTGGGATAAACCGTTGCCACATCGTCGAGATAGTCGGTGAAGGTCTTCTGCATACGCCATTCCACCGTGGCAGCCATGTGACGCGACAATGAGAACTTCACACCCATGCCAAAGGGAATGGAAATGCCGATGGGACTGGTCTTGCCAACCATGCGTTCATACCATTTGGCATCCTCGGGTTCGGGAGCTTCGGTGGCAAAGTCTCCCAAATTGATTAAGGTATCGCCTACGGTAGCATAGGTCGTATATTGGAACACTGAAATGCCACCGAAAATGTAAGGCGACACATTCTTTTTCGGGTTGCCAGTGTAATATTCGAGGAAGTTGAACTCTGCCACAATACTGAAGTCGTTGATGTTCGACGTGAAGTTCAAGCCGCGTTCAGGACGCCATTTGGCGACTTCATCGGAAGCAGTCACCTTGGCCCTGCTATAGTCGAATCGGAAAGTCCAACGGTTGTCATAGTTGAAGCGAACCACGCCTCCATATTGCAGCTGGGCTTGTAAAAAAGGCAGGGTCGGATTGAGGTCGCCCATATAATAACTCACGCCCACATGTGGACCAATCTCCAAGGTCTTGGGGTCGTCAAATTGGGCATTAGCCGTGGCAAAAATCGCCAAACAGCTCAATATCAGTAAATAACGAAGTTTTCTATACATAATTCAAGGCTGCAAATTTATGAATTTTTCCAATGAAAACGACAGAAATCAATTTCTATTGTCTTTTCCCCACATCAATTTATTGCGGATGGTGCTGAAAAAGTCCTCGCCCCGCATCCTTACCAGATTGAGACAGAAGTGGGCTTTGCGCACCTCAAGCTGGACGGAAGTATCTAAGGTACAACTCCTTGAGTCCATACTAAAGACGAATCTCTTCTCCCTTCCCTCCACTTGGATACGTATCACACAGTCGTCTGGGATGACCACAGGACGAACCGTAAGATTATGTGTGGCGATGGGTGTGATGACGAAATTCTTGGCATTGGGCGCGATGATGGGGCCGCCTGCACTCAGCGAATAAGCCGTAGAGCCCGTTGGCGTGGCCAATAGGATGCCGTCGCCCCAATAGGTATTGAGATATACATCATCAACGAACACCTTGATCGCCAACAAACTATGCTCAGGATTCCGGATGACGTTGAGCTCGTTGAGCGCATAGCGCACATCGCCAAAGACATCGTGAGGCTCTATCAATTCCAGCAATGTGCGCTGCTCCACCAGATAATTGCCCGATAGCACGCACTGCACCGCCTCTTCAATGTCGTTTTTCGAGATGCTGGAGAGGAAACCGAGTCGCCCCATGTTGATACCCACCACGGGCATACCGGAATCGCGGACAAAAGGCACCGTGTCGAGGATGGTACCGTCGCCGCCGATAGAGAACATCAAATCGGCACGACCGTGCAGGTCGTCGTAGGATTGGAAAACATCATACTTCACGCCTTCAGGGACGAAGGCAGCGACGATGTCGGAAAAAGATTGATATACAACGATACCAATTTGTTTTTCAGACAACTCAGCAAACAATTTTCGCATATACTCCCCATTTTCGGGGGCAATGTTTTTTCCAAACAGGGCGATGTTCATAGTTGTTATTTTGATGCGAAACACGGAACCGTGAGACGCGGGACGAGCCAAAGACTCGAGTCCCATATCCCCTAGCCTCGTGTCCGCTATATTCCTTCTTCTTTTACAGATTCATGGCTTTCGTCAGTCATCATTCGAATATAATTCACATAACGCCAGTCAGCAATGTCGCCATTTTCCACAGCTTCCTTTACTGCGCACCCAGGTTCGTGGGTGTGAGTACAGTTGGAAAAACGGCATTCGCTCATCAAGTTGCGCATTTCGGGGAAACGCTGGGCCAGGGTTTTCTTCTCCATGTCGTACAACACAAACTCCTTGATGCCAGGGGTGTCGACAATCCATGCGCCGAAGTCGAGATGATGCATCTCGGCAAAAGTCGTCGTATGCATACCCTTTTCATGTACATCGGAAATAGCCCCGATACGCACGTTCAATGATGGGTCGAGGACATTGACCAAAGCCGACTTGCCCACGCCAGAATGGCCTGTGAGCAAACATATCTTCCCTTGCATCAAAGCCTTAAGCTCCTCCATTTGGAAACCGGTCTTGGCCGAAACGCCAAACGACGTATAGCCCACATTTTGGTAATACTCCATCAAGACACACATTTCTCCTATCTGTTCTTCAGTGTACAGGTCACACTTATTGAAAATCACGGCAGCAGGGATGTGATAAGCCTCGGCGGTGACCAAAAAACGGTCGATGAACCCTGTTGAAGTGCGCGGGTGTGCAATGGTGGCCACCACAATGGCCAAGTCCACGTTGGCTGCGATGATATGTGAGGCCTTGCTCAGGTTAACCGACTGTCGGACAATCACGTTATCGCGCGGCTCAATCTTCTTGATGACTCCTGTCTCTTTGCCAGGTTCCTGCTCAAACTCCACGTTATCGCCCACTGCCACAGGGTTGGTGCTACGAATGCCGTCCAAACGGATTTTCCCACGCAGCCGGCATTCCCACTGCCGCCCCTGCTCATCGAGAACGATGTACCAACTACCCGTAGATTTGATGACCTTCCCTAGCATTTCTGGTATCTTTTTCCTGGCAATGCCATAAGCACACCGTCGAATTCGAGGTTCAACAAAAGGGCGGCAATCTTGGTGGTCGGCAACTCCGACTTCACGATGATATCATCCAAACTGACAACGGCATTGTTGCCGAAACAGTCCATGACCATCTTTTCTTCATCGGTAAACTCGCGAAACAACGCCGTCTGC
>Ga0247608_10001181_pt1 | contig 37492 bp, 60 predicted proteins | sample 176DNAGHGlowgp2_FD_193490 | JGI IMG/M metagenome (GOLD analysis project Ga0247608, IMG submission 193490) | Sheep rumen microbial communities from Palmerston North, Manawatu-Wanganui, New Zealand - 1766 DNA GHGlow gp2 | ecosystem: Host-associated > Mammals > Digestive system > Stomach > Rumen ...
TGGGGTGCGTTCCTGGCTGAGTAATTAGTGTTATTAATTATGTGGTTAGTAGAGCGTCCGCCTGTGAAGGCCGACGTTTCTTTTTTATATCCTCATTTTCAAGAAGTTGCCGACCTCTGCCGAGTTTCTGCCGAGTGAGTTGTCCGATATTTTCGGACAACATGCGGACAAAAACTGCAAAAGAAAGGGAGCCCGGCACCCCTGCCGAGCTCCCGAACCCTTTCACCGGGTAGCTGGAGAAGTTCCCCGGCGTACCACAATGATGAGGCAAAGGTAGTGATATTTTCGGAGACTCACAAGTCCCGCCAGATCTCGCGGTCCCAGGCGTCCTGGATGGCGGCCTCTACGAGCTTGTTCACCTTGACGCCTCGCGCCCTGAGGTCGCGGGCCTCCTCGATGCAGAGCTTGGAGACGGAGACCGTCATACTCTGGTGGGGCGCCTTGGTCCTGGGGCGACCGGCTCCCGGTCTTGCTCCGCCCTTACTCATGGCCGTCCTCCTCCTCCTTGAAGTAGTCCTTGACGAGGTCGCGGATCTGGTCTGCCAGCAGGCAGGGGGTGTTGCCACTGCACTCCACCTGCTGGTAGTTCACGTCCACGCGGATCTGGATGTTGTACGTCTGCATGGCTCAGCCCTCCGTCTGGTAATAGCCGCGGACCGGCTGGAAGACGATGGTGCAGCCCTCGCCGATGGCGACGGCCGGGCGGACGCCGTACTCCCAGCAGAACTTCCAGTCGGGGATGTTGATGTGCTGGGCGTTCTTGAAGACCTTGACGCTCTCGTTCATGCGGTTCACGAGGTCGGAGATGGTGCCGTAGGTGAAGAGCTGGCCGTCGTGCTGCTTGGCGAGTGCGAAGGCCTGCTCCTGCCAGCGTTTCCAGCTGCTCTTGGCGTCACCGCAGTCGAGGCGGAAGATGTTGTCCTCGTGGAAGGGGTCGGTCCAGCCGGTGTGGATGTCGAAGTTCCTGAGCTCCTCGGCGTGCTTGGTGAGGTTCTCGGCGAGGAGGGGGCGGTTGTGCTTTGCAGCGACCTCGGCAGCGTCGCGGAGGTCGTCGATGAAGGTGTCGTGGGTGAGGATGTACTTTTTCATTATTCGGATTTTTTGAAGGTTTTGGTGAAGATTTGCGAGGCCTTGATGGTGGCGGCTGGTCTTGAGTCACCCACCGGGCAGAAGTTCTCGAAGTCGGTGGTCCAGAGTGTCTCCTGAGGGAGTGGCTCGTCGTGCTCGATGACGGTCTGGACGGAGTCGCGCCAGCGGAGGAAGTTGTGGCACCAGCCGATGGCCTCAACGGCGTGGCGGAAGGTCTTCATGTGATACCACCAGGAGCCGTTCTTGTGTTGCTCCAGGCAGGAGTAGTACTTGAGGGGTTTCTTGCTCATATCTTGTCAGGTTTTGCGCTCCACTTCTTGCAGGGCGGGAGGTCTGGGTGTCGGTAAGGCTCCGTCCAGATGGCGTGGCAGTAGCCAAGCGCGAGGACGGTGCCGTCGCGGTCCGTGACCTTCTTCTTGCGGAAGTGCTTGCAGTTGCCGCAGGTGTCGTAGGAAGGGCGGCACGATCTTGATTTCTTGCTCATGGTTAGGAGAGTTCAAAGATGTATCGGGGACGGGTGAGGAGTGAGCTGGCGATGGTGGGCCAGACGGAGACGCGGACGAGCTCGTCGTTGTACTCGAAGCGGGCAGCAGGCCAGAGGACCTCGATGGCCTCGATGAAGTCGGTGCGGCTGATTGTCAGCTGGCGCTCTTCCACGACCGCATTGGTGCGGCCGTCGTACTTGCGGAGGTAGTTCATAGGTGAAAGGGTTTATCTTTTGTAGGTGATTGTGTCAATAAGGGCAAGGGTCTCTTCGTCGTCTTCGTAGATTTCGGAGAGGATAATCTGGAGGGTTTCGGTCGTGTAGTCTTCGTCGTCGTTGTTTCGGATGAGGCGGATGGCCTCGGCGACATTGATGCCGCCGGAGAGGGTGATGCCGGGGGTGATGGTGACGGTGAGGAGGACGTCGTCGCGTCCGGGCGTCAGTTCGAGTTTGTAGTCTGCAATTGTTCTCATAGGGTGAAAGGGTTGAGGGGGCCGGAGCCCCCGGTTTTACTTGTTCGTTACTTGTTCACTACTTGAACAGGTACTTGTTCACTTCGCCGCAGATGTCCGAGACACTCTTGCAGAACTTCGGGTGGGTGTAGTCGAAGAGGTCGATGCCGACCTTGCGGCAGGCGTCGCGCTGGTCCATGTCCAGAAGGTCGCAGGCGTCGGCCTCATACTCGGCCTGAGTGTAGCCGTAGTTCACGATGCTCCAAAGGAGGTCGCGGGTCCGCTGGGCGTTGCGCTCGGCCTCGATGCGGGCCTTGGCGATTTCCACGCGGGTGGGGTTCATTTTCACCCAGAGCTTGCAGAAGGTGTCCTTGTCGACGTCTGAGCACATATAGACGCCTTCGATGCAGGTGAACTCAAGGTCGGAGACCTTAACGAGGGTGCGGGTTTCAAATTCTTGCTTTGTCATTGCTTTCGGGTTTAAGGGTTCTTTGTTGTTTCTGGATGCGAAGATATAACATTTATTTGAATTTTCAAAATAAAATTTCAATAAATGTTGAAAAATTGCACAAAACGCCAAGAAAATTGCACAAGGTGTCGAAAAATTGCGTACCTTGCGGCCGATAGATTTTCATGAGTAACTAAAAACTTGGAAGCCCCGCGCCGAGATGGTCCGGGGTTTCTTTTATGCAACAAGGGGAGCCCCGAAGGACTCCCCCGCTCCAGGAGCTCGCAGCCTTTCCGACGGGCCCGGCTCCCTGAGGTCAGAACCACCAAAGATGGAGAAGCACGAAGACCTGAGGAACCAGGGCCCCCAGGAGGGTGGCCGCGAAGTCCTTCCAGTCGAACTTCTGCCCGCTGGAGAAGATGTCGAAGACCTCCTTGCCGGCGGCAAAGAAGATCACCGGCCAGAAGCAGAACTTCATGCCCAGCGCGATGGCGAAGAAGGCGGCGATGATGAAGCCGCAGACGAAGTGCAGCCGCTTGTCGGCGGGGATGCTCAGCACCCAGGCGACGATTTTGTCCCAGATTTTTCTCATAGATGCAATAGTTTGAGGATTGGTTTGCGGAAAGTCCAGAGGAGGAGAAGGAGCACGGCGGCAACCAGCCACCAAAAAGCCCCTATTTTGGCCGATTTCCACGCGGATAGGGGTTTCTCTACCTTAACCTCCTTGACGCGCTCTACGGCCACGCTGTCAACCTTCACGAGGCGCAGGGTGTCGTGCCTGAAGACGTAGCGGTCGCGGATGCGCTCCTTGTAGATGAAGACGGTGTCGCCCTTCTCCCTGACGAAGACCGAGTCCCGGCGGTAGACCGAGTCCACCTTCACCTGCTGGACGTAGGTGGTGTCCCGCTGGTAGCGGATGGTCTCGATGATGCGCGGGGAGCAGGAGGTCACCATCACCAGGAGGATGGCGAAGCCGACGATGAGGTAGAAGACGAAGGGCGCCACCCACCAGCCCGGCTCCGGGTTCTTCCGGGGATCACGTGCTGCGCTACTCATAGCAGATCTGCAGGGTGATGTCCTCGCCACGGTCGTGGGCGTCCTTCATGAGCTTGTAGAGGCGGGCGAAGGTAGCGCGGCTGTTCACCAGCTGGCCCTTCACCTTGTTCTGGCCAACAAGGACGCAGCCCATGGTGTCGAGGGGGTTGTTGCCGGGATGGATGAGGACGCGGGTGTAGCCGGGCACCTCGCAGATCGTCGGCATGTAGCCGCCGTTGAGCTTGCGGTACCACTCCACCCCCGCATACTTCGGGGACCGGGTCTCCATGTCGATGTCGTACACCCCAGCGGGGATGGCCGTCTCGCCGTAGACCTTGGCCGCCTTGATGACCGGCAGCGGCATGTCCTGAGTGAGGCCGCGGTCCTTGTCCTCCAGGGTGTTGCAGAAGAAGGCACCGTCCACCAGCAGTTGCCCGATGGTGTAGGTGTCCTTCTTGTACCTGCGGATGAGCTTCAGACGCATTACTCGGCGAGGATTGCGTCCGCGGTGGCCTTGGCAGCCTCCACGAAGTCGTTGTACTCGTTGAACTCCGCCTTCTTGGTGGAGCGCTGGCGCTGGATGCCGAGCTCGTCGCTGATGCTGAAGCGCTCGCGGACGATGGCCTCGACGATGGCGCCCTTCTCAACCTTGGCGACGATGAGGGTGTCGAACTCGAAGCCGGCCTCGCGGTCTTCGGTGGCCTCCACTGCTACGATGTTGTAGGAGAGGATGACGTGGGAGTGGTCGTACTGGGCGACCTTCTCCGGGCGGGTAGTGCTAAAAGACTTTGCCATAAGAAAATGAATTTAAAGTGTTGATAAGGTTTCGGGAGTTGGTATACTTGAGCCAGCCGATGTACGAGGCAACGGCCAGCCGGATTTCCTTGGTAGTTTTGCAGACCTTGCGCAGGTGCGCGAGGGTGCGGAAGAGGTTGCGCTTGATGCGCTTGCGGAGGCGCACGTAGCCGTGCCTGAAGACGAAGCCCAGGAAGTCGATGCCGCGGGCCTCAACCGGGAAGATCTGCCAGTTGTCCTTCACCCTCAGCTTCTGGGCGGCCAGCCTCTCGCGGATGGCGTAGAAGATGCGCCGGAGCTCGGCCTTGTCTGCGCCCAGGACGACGATGTCGTCCACGTAGCGGTAGTAGTACTTCACGCGGAGCATCTCCTTGACGTAGTGGTCGAAGTGTGCCAGGAAGACGTTGGCGAGCGTCTGGCTGAGGTAGTTGCCGATGGGCAGGCCGTCGGCGCTGTCGATGATCTCGTCCAGGAGGCCCAGCAGCCGCACGTCCTTGAACTTGCGGCGGAGGATGCCCTTCAGGATGTCGTGGTCGATGGAGGGGTAGTACTTGCGGATGTCGAGCTTGAGGCAGTAGGTCGTCCCCTCCGGGTCCTTGCGCATGGCCTCCATGATACGGTGGCGGGCGAGGTGTGCGCCCCGGCCATTGATGCAGGCGTAGGTGTCTGCCGTGTACATTTTCGTGATGATGGGCTCGATGACGTTCATGATGGCATGGTGCACGATGCGGTCCGGGTAGTAGGGCAGCCGGGCGATGGTGCGCTCCTTCGGGTCGTGGACGGTGAAGAAGGAGTAGCGGCTGGTGTGGTACTGGCCTGAAAGAAGGAGAGCCCGGAGCCGCTGGAGGTTGCCTTCAGGGTCCCGGTCGAAGAGCTGGACGCCCCGGTTGTGCTTCTTGCCCTTGCGGGCCTTGAAGTCAGCCAGCCGGAGGTTCTCCATGCTGCAGATCTTGTCGAATAGATAGTCGTTTCTTTTCATTTTGTTGCTGGTCTTGTGCCGGGCTTTCCTCCTGGGTACTAACGCGGCGTTTTGTCAGCGATGTCTTTTGCCGAGAGGCAGGGTCCAAAGGGGGTGCACTTGTGCGTGCGGAGGTGTTACTTGCTGAGTGGATCAGTAAAGGCGTGAGCCGATGTTCGCGTTAGCGTTCTCGGGGGCGTTGTTGACGTTCAAGTACGCGAGACCGTCATTGGCACCGTTGTTCGCATTACCGCCAACCTGGAGCCCGCGCCCCTTTGCAACCTTTCGGACTATTCGAAGAAGTAGTTGTTCTTCCCTTCCTTCTTGAGTGTCACACGGCGCGGAAATTTCCCCAGCTCGGCCAGCTTCTCCAGAACGTACTTGCAGGCGGCCGCGCCGGTGAAGACCTTGAAGGCCTTGCCGTCGGGGTCGTCCTTCTCGTAGGTCGCCTTGTAGAGGTGACGCGTGCCGAAACGGGTCTGGACGTCCGGGAAGAAGTCCTGCAGCCAGAACGTCTTGTTGATGAGGTTCTCCTGCCGCTCCTCCTTGCACACGAAGCGCTTGTTCGCGCGGTCTGCGGGCAGATGCAGGCAGGCAAGGCTGCCGTCGTCTTCAAAAATTTCCTTTTCCATGTCGTTTTCGTTTTTTCGTTAAAACCTGGGGGCCGCGATGTGACCCCCAGGTTCGTGGGGCGTGATTTCGTTAAGCCAGGGCTGGGTTTATTCAGACCAGCAAAGGCGCGAGCCGATGTACGCGTAAGCGCTCCCGGGGGCGTTGTCGACGTCCAAGAACGCGAGACCGTCATAGGCACCGCTGTCCGCAAGACCGCCAACCCGGAGCCCGTAGATGGTATTATTGGCATTGGCGTGGTAGTGGTAGTCGCAGAAGAAGGTGCTGGCACTGCCGGAGTCGTCGCGGTCGAAGATGTCGCCGTAGACCCTCTGCTCCTGAGGATGGGAAGGATCGGAGGCGAGGATGGCCTTGCAGTAGCCGTCGGCGGTTGCCTCGTGGCCCATGTCGACGTAGGAGTCGTTGAGGGTGCTGGCATACTGGGCCGGGTCGCGGCTCACGTAGATCTCCTGGTACTCGTCGTTGACGCCCTTGCCGAGGACGCCGTCCGTCCACTTCCAGATGTGGCCGAAGGGGTTCTCGATGCCGCGGTAGCTGGGCACGGAGGTGGTGAACTCTCCGCCGTAGGCTTCCTGCTGTGCAGCGTTGAAGCTGAAGGAGACCACGCCGGTGTTGTTGCCCAGGCTGTTGGTGAAGCCGCAAGGGACGAAGGGGTTGTAGGAGTTGAAGGTGCCCCACTTCGTGTAGTCGATGTTGGAGACACCGGGACCCAGTCCGCCCTTGTGGAAGCCCTCCTCGGTGAGGGTGGAGTCGAAGGCCTTCTGGCTGTTGAGCGTGGCGTACTCGATGCAGAAGAGCCAGTAGATAGCCAGGTGCGCGTTCCAGTCATAGCAGCCCCAGCCGGTGCCACGGTTGCGGCCGTAGGTGCGGAAGGCGGTGAGGCTGATGTTGGTGGCGGGCAGGCCGAGCAGGGAGCGGTAGGTGCCGTCCCAGTCGGCGTTGTTGTTACCGCCACGGAAGGCTGCGGTGTTGTTCACCACGGAGCTCAGGAGGTTGTTGTCGCGGTCCAGGGAGGCCTCGTAGGCGCCCACCAGGTAACGCGGCACGGGGATGGCACCCTCGAAGGGGTAGAGGGAGATTTCCACGTCCATGTAGCCCTGGGTGCTGTTGAGGGAGCACTTGCGGTAGTGGGCGGGGATCTCTACCATCACCTGACCGTCTGCGCCGGTGAGGTTGGCGGCGGTGCCGTCGGCCTTCTTGGTGGAGTCGGTGGCGCTGAGGTAGTACTTCACGGCGCCGGTGGAGTCTACTACGCAGCGGCGCATCTGGCTCTGGACGGGCAGTTCCTGATGCAGGGCGGCCGCACCGATGCGGGTGAGGTCCGGGCTGGAGTTGTTGTAGAAGTGGCGGATGCCGTAGACCTGGTCGTTCCCGTAGTAGGAGATGATCTGCTTCTTCCAGCTGCCGTCGTAGATGAAGAGGGCCACCTGGCCGGGAAGGAGGGAGAAGCCGCCGAAGCTGGCGTGGTAGCGGCCCGGAGTGCAGGCCACGTAGATGATGTTCACGTCGCCGAGGGTGGCGGAGTCGAAGACGTCGGTGGGGACGACTACACCGCCCACCTGGTAGGCGGCGCCGAGCTTACCGACCACCTGCAGCAGGATGCCCTGATGGATGGCGGCCGTGATAGCCTGGGAACCGTTGGTACGGATGGCAGCCTTGATGGCTGCGATGAGGTTGTTGTACTTTGCCATAATGTTGAAAAATTGGTTTATTCGTTGTTATCTTCCGGCAGCGCTGCGCGGTAGTCCTGGGAGTAGTCCGCGTTGTAGTCCGGGAGTCTTTCGCCGGAGCCTGAGCCGCGGCCGGCGAAGTTGATCTTGGCGAGGTCTATGAGTGCGGCCATGGGCTTACCACGTTACGACCACGTCCGTGCCGGTGTTGCCAAGGAGGCGGAAGTACATGCCCTCCGCGGCGTTGGCGACCACCTGGTCGGTCTCCGCCAGCGTTCCTTCCTCCCAGGAAGTGAAGTGCACGCCGTCGGCGCTGTACTGAAGAGTGTAGCCTGCCGGCGTCTGGCCGATGCAGAAGCGGGGCGCCCCTACCTGAAAGGGCTGTTCCCCGGAGATTTTGATTTTTGCCATATTATTCGTTTTTGAGTTTCGTTTCGTACTCCCTGAAGCGGTAGTGGTAGTCCACTCCGATGAGGCTCCCGGCAAAGGTTGCCACCTCACCGAAGGCCACAAGCACGGAAGAGTCGATTTGTCCGCCCGGAGGCGTCAGCAGTCCCCAGAAGAGGAGAGCAATGCCGGCGATGGCTATCACCACCCCCAGCCACATTTGCGCGTTGAGTTTCTTTTCCATATCGTTGAGTGTTAAATGATGTAAACGGTGCGGTCCTTGGTCTTCCACTCGAAGACCTGGTAGTCCTCGTTGTAGTCCAGGTTGTAGGCTCCCTCGTTCTCAATGAAGGCGAAGGCCTCAGCGCAGAGGGTGTCCTTCGCGGCCTCGATGGAGACGTTGCAGAACACACCGGCGCACTCGTCGGCGAAGCGCTGGTTGAAGGTGCGGAAGGAGTAGTCACCGGGGAAGAGGCCCAGGACCGGGAGCGCCTGCAGGATGTTCTCCAGCGTCTCGATGCCCTGCGACTGGATGGCGACCTCGTTGTCCTTGCGGGCGGTGAGCCGGTCCACGTAGAAGAAGGTGAAGTTGTAGGTGATGATGCCGGTCTCCGCGTTGGTGCTGTGTTCGTTCTGGAGCCAGGCGAAGACGCCGTAGCGGACCACCGGCGAGGCGTTGAGGCGGAAGACGTCGTTGCGGACCACCGTCCCCACGTTGGGCTGGAGGGCGGCGGTCTTTTCTATGGCGCGGAGTGTCTGGAGGAGGTTCATTACTTGCAGTGTTTGGTACTGCGCAGGCGCTTGCCGCGGGCTCCGCCGAGGAAGACACCGCAGGAGGCTGCGCTGTAAAGGTTCGAGTGGATGCGGTGGTAGTCGCCCTCCGTGAGCTCCGGGTAGTCCCTCCAGTTGTTCAGGAGGTAGTTCTGGAGGTCGATGGTGGCGGCGTCTGCCTTCGCCTGGTAGTAGGACTGGACGCGGCCCATGTCGGGCTGGTCCGCGACCTGGACGTTCTCGTCGGGGGTCTGGACCACTCCGGCGTTGGCTATCTTGAAGGTCACCTTCTGGGCCGTCTCGACGATGGCGACGTAGGCCAGCAGGTACTGGGCACGGTCGAGGAGCCGCTTGTAGTGGGCGTTCTCCTCGGCGGTGATGGTCTGGTCGGCCACCAGCTGTTTGAGCTTCGCCAGGAGGGTGTCCCCTACGATGCCTCGGAACTGGATGTCCTGCGCCTCACGGATGGAGGGGCGCAAGTACTTGCCGGCGAGGTTGTCGCTGATGCTGGAGACCTCCTTCACGAAGGTCTCGCTGGTGAGCAGTATTTCGGTGGTTGCCATGGCTTATTGTACGGTTTTTTCGGTCTCCGCCTGGAGGGAGAACGGGGTGATGGTGATGACGCCCGGCGTGCCGTAGATCTTCTCGTAGGTCTCGATGATGAGGCGCTGGGCGGGACGGACGGCCGTGCGGTTGTAGAGCTTGAAGGCGCTCTCGTACTCCTCCTGGGAGAAGCCCAGGTTCTCCGTCGGGATGCCGAAGAGGTTCGGGTTCGCCCTGAAGGCGGTGAAGATCTGCTGGCGGACGTGGGAGGCGAGGGCCTTGTAGCGGTCCCCGAAGTCCTCCACCTTCGGCTCGGTGATGGTGGTGGCGGCGTCCTTGTTGTCGTTCCAGGAGAACATGATGCGCCCGGCGTTCTGGTGGCCGGAGAACTTCTCGTTGAAGTTCTTCTCGATTTCCTCGCGGACCTCGTCGGAGGGGACGCCGTTGTTGAAGTTGACGATGAGCGAGGATGTGAAGCCGTTGTTGATGGCGTTGAGGTGGTAGTCGGCGATGCAGCGCTCTATCTCGCACTCCTTCACGGCGGCGCAATAGACCGGCAGCGGGTAGGTCTGGGTGTGCTCCTTCTTGACGTAGAGGATGGAGTTGTAGTGGCGCTCCTTCTCCTCAGCGGTGAGGGTGGACCACTTCTCCGGGGGGATGTGCATGAAGGCCGGGTACTCCACTATCTTGCGCTTGCCGGCGTTCCAGTTCTCGGAGTAGTAGAAGACGGTGTTGTCCTTGTTGGAGCGGAGGAAGTGCATGTCACAGTAGTAGACCTCCACGATCTTGCCCAGGCCGTTGCGGATGATCTGGAGTGCGAAGCCGCCGTAGGTCTCCAGGTCGCGGGCGATGCTCTCCACCTGGGAGAGGATGGTGTCGCCCCTGGTGTTCATGACTCCGGGGGTGTAGGCGGTGTCCGGCAGCTGGGAGATGGTGATGTCGTCGCCGACGATGAAGTCAACGGTGCCGTTGATGACGGCGCGGAGGGTCGGGGCCTGCTTGCTGAGCTCAAGCAGGTAGTCGGCGTAGCCGTTGCGGTCGCCCCACTCCACCCAGCTGCGCCCGTTCTGGGACTTCTCGGTCGGGGAGACGATGTTGGTCTCGATGTAGGGGTCGATGGCTGCGAAGCTGACCCGCAGGGTGGTGTTGTTATTCTCCATATTGCTTGTATTGTATTTCCTTGTTGTACTGGACCGCGTCGTCCTGAGAGGCGACCACCTGCATGAGGCCGGTGACGGCGCTGCCGTCGTCGAGGGTCAGGGTCCACTCCCACTCGCCCTCGTGCAGCCCTTCCAGTAGGCCCAGGGTGATGAGGAAGAAGGCGCCGGTGGTCTGGACTTCGTGGAGGACGAAGCTGGCGCCGATGCCGCGGTCCGAGGTGCTGACGGCCTCCAGGCTCACCGGCTGGGCGGTGGCGCCGTTGCGCGGGACGTAGGCCTGCTGTATGTTCTTGTCGAGGGTGATGTAGAGCATCTTGGTTTCTCCTTTTCTTGAAATATCAAAACCGCCAAAATCGTAAACAAAGAGCCGCGCCCCAGAGTTGAGGGACGCGGCTGCAGGCAGGAGGGAGGCGGGGGTTTAGGCCGAGACGATGTCGTCGATGATGGAGTCTTGGACCTCCAGGGGCAGTTCCAGGGAGTTGTCCTGGAGGGTGACGGAGTAGCCGTTGCGGTCGGCGCGGGCGGTGCCGGTGAGGCCGTCGCCTGCGGAGGCCTTGACGGGGGCGTCCTTGCCGAGGTACCAGAACTTGCCGTTGGCGTCCTTGACGATGACAGCGAGCTCACCCTGAGCGAGGGCGGTGATCTCGATGCGCTTGGCCGTCTCCATGCGGTTGAACTGTAGGACCAGGTCGGAGACCACGAACTTGGAGCCGGCGGCGTCGTCGATGGTGTAGTTGCTCGTCAGGGAGCCGGTGTTGCGGGGGAAGGCGTACTTCTTGAACTTAGCCGAGGAGGCCAGGGTGACGGCGCTCACCTTGTTGTCGGTGACGGTCACGCCGGTGACGTCTGCGAAGTTGGCGATGTATGCTTCCACGATGCCGCCCATGCTGGGGGCGCAGTCGTTGATGATGCCGTTGAGAGTTTGTGCACAAGCCATAATTAGTGGGTTTTAAGCGATTGAAAAAGCGCGGGCGGGTAATTTACCAACCCGCGCGGGAAAGTGTCCGTAAAGCCACCGCAGGGGGCACTAAGAGCTTGCGATGGTTCCGAGGGTGACCTGGTTCGGGAAGCGGTAGGCGATGCCGCTGTTCCACTTCACCTTCAGCTTGAAGAGGTCGTCGTCGTCGCTGAACCAGATCTTCACCTCTTCCAGGTCGCCTTCGGCGTCGCAGCCGTAGACGAAGTTCTCCGGGAAGGAGGCCACGATGAGGTTGTTGACACCGGCGAGGCCGGGGGTCTTCACGACCTTCACGTCCGTACCAGGGAAGACGAACTCCTCCGGGGCAGCGTCCTGGGGACCGCTGTAGTGGAAGTAGTTCTTCTCCACCATGGCCTGGAGGAAGTCGCGGTAGTTGGCGGGGCTGATGTAGATCTCAGCGCCGCGCTCCAGGGTCTCCTCAGGGATTGCCAGGTACACGGCCTTGATGGCGTTGTAGATGGCGGTGCCGTTGGCGATGGAGACGGCCACCTTGTCGGCGTCGCTCGCCAGCTGCTTGAGGATACCGTTGATCCACTTGAGGTCGGTGTCGGTGGTCTTTGTGGTGTCACCCTGCCAGATGAGCTTCTCGATCTTCTTGTTCAGCTCGGCGGTGATGCCGTCGATGATGTACTGCTCGAAGGGGAGCTCGTCGGACTTGGCGCCGATGCGCACGAGGTACTCGGCGTATTTACCCAGGAGGGAGTCGGGGCAGATGTCCATGTTGACCTTGATGATGGCCGTGGTGATGGTCCGCTGGGTCAGCGTGGCGGTGCCGGAGGCGGAGAAGCCGCAGCCCTTTCCGTCCTGGAGGGTCGGGTTGAGCTCCAGGTAGTTCAGGTATGCGGAGGTCTTGATGCCGGTCTGGAGACCGAAGCGCTGACGGGATGCGGTGCCCACCAGTGCGAAGTTCTTGATGATGAGGTCCTTGTTGTTCTGCACGTAGTCGGGCAGAGAGGAGACCACGAAATTGGAAGAAGGCATAGTTGTAAAATTTTAGAGTTGTTCTCGTTTCTTGGAAATATCAAAACCGCGGATTGTGTAAAATTCCGCTATTTTGCGCCCATGAGGGCGGTGAGGCGGTCGAGACCCTTGTTGCCGGTCTGGGTGGGTGCGCCGTTGTGCTCGACGTGGGCGGGCTGGCCCTTAGGCTTGGCGGAGAGCTCGGCCACCTGGGCCTCCAGCTCAGTCACGCGGGCCTGGGCGCTGTCGCGCTCCTGCTGCACGCGGGAGAAGTTCTCCTCGGCGGCTTCCTTCTCCTCCGGGGTGACGAAGGCGGGGACGACCTTGACGCCGTTCTCCAGCACCGGCTCGCCTTCATCGGTCCACTCCTTGATGTTGAAGCGGTAGTAGATGTCGCCGTCGGTCTCGCTCCAGATGCGTGCGATGACGAACTCCTCACCGGCTTCCACGAGCCAGGGGTAGTTGAAGCCCAGCGCCACGATGGCGTTGTAGATCTTCTTGAGCTTGTCGTCGAAGGTCTCCTGGAAGGCCTCGGCCACGCGCTGCATGCGGGTGTTCACCTGAGGCTGGGGAGCGGGTGCGGCGTCCTTGATATCGGTGACCTTACCCTCGGCCACGACGATGGTGCGGCCGTCCTCTGCGACGTACTCGCCGTCGGGGGCTGCCACCTCCTCGCCGTTCTCTCCGGCAACGGTCACTTCGGTGCCGACGGCCAGCTCGCCCTCATAGGAGAGCACGCCCTTGTCGGTGGTGATGGTGTTCTTCTCCTCAGCAGCCGCGGCGGGTTCCTGAGGAGCGGGTGCGGGGGTGCCGGCGTCGCGGATCTCCGTGACCTTGCCGCCTGCCACCACGATGACGCGGCCGTCTTCGGTGGTGTAGTCGCCGTCCTCCGGGGTGCTGCGGTTACCTTCGCTGTCCTCGATGAAGACAGCGTCGCCGACCTTCAGTTCTTCCTCTCCGTCCCAGGCAAGGATGCCCTTGTCGGTGGTGAGGTTGCCCATCTCCACCAGAGCCTTGGCGAGGCGGGCCAGTAGTCCTTTCATTTTCATATTCTTGTAGGTTTTTGAGTGTTTGAAGATGCGGGAGAAGATGCCGTCCAGGGTGTCGACCACTTCCTGCACGAAGTCCTTGTCGGTCTCCGGCTCCAGGTCGAAGAGGCCCTCCAGGGAGAAGCCTCGGTAGGTGCCGTCCTTGATGGCGTCCCAGACCTCGTCGTTGGTGACGTGGAACTCTGCGAAGAGGGATCCGTCGGCGATGTTGTCGAAGCCCTCAGGGTTGAGGCCTGCGCCCTTGATGAAGTACTGCACCATCTGGACGCCCTCCACCTCGGAGCCCTTCTCGTGCATGAGGTTCACGAGGTTCTGGCGGTTCTCGGCCAGGTACTTCTCCGCCATGGTGCGGATGGTGTCGGCCTTGTAGATGATGTAGAACTCCATCTCCTTGTCGTTGCCCTTGTCGTCGGCGATGGTTTCGCGGCGGTAGATGGGAAAGTCGGCACGCATGACTACGCCAAGGACGAGGCGCTTGTCCTCGTCCTGCACGGCGTACATGAGCTGCCGGGGTTGCTGGTTCTTGGAGAAGGCGACGAAGTTGGACTGGACCGCAGGGTCGTCCACGAGGCTGATGCGGAGCATGCCGCACTGCTCGTCGCTGATGACTGCCTGGTACACCGGGAGGCCGTCTATTGTCACTATGCTTGCCATAAATGTGTCGGTTCTTTTCTTGAAATATCAAAACGGCGAAAATTGTAAATTAGAATGTGGTCTCCTCCACCTGGACACGGTGCTGGTCGCGGTCCGCTTCAAGGTCTGAGCTGAGGATGTAGACGCGGTGGTCGTCTGCCATGCGGTTGAGCCGGTCTTCCTCGGAGGCGCTGGTGAGGGTGCGCACCTGCTGCACCTGTGGGGAGACGGTCGGGGCGTTCACCTGCGCGGGGACGGAGGGCGTCTGGGTTGTGCTGCTGTCCTTGCTCACCTGCGTCGCCTTGATCTTGGCGATGTTGGCGATGCCGGCGGCCACCACGGCGGCGGCGTTGATGGCGCCGATGATCGGGCCCATGGGGACGCCCAGGGACTGCGCACAGGCGTAGGCCGTCACGGCGCCCTGCAGCATGTCGATGGTGGCGGCAGCGATTCGCAGGTTCTTGGCCTTCTGCGCTTCCTCCTCAGTCATCTCGGTGTTCTCCTCCATGGCGTCGGCGATGGAGCCGAGGATGGAAGAGACGCCGGAGGCCATGCCGGTGAGTGTCTGCATCCAGCTCTTGACCTGGGCCTTCTTCGCCTTGTAGTACTCCTTCTCTGCCTGGAGCTGGCGGGTGCGGAAGGCCTCCTCGCTCTCGCCTTCCAGCTGGTGGAGGGTGTCGAGCTCGTACTTCTTCAGGGCGACCTCCGCGTCGAGGTAGGCAAGGCTGTCCTCTTCAAGCGTTGCAAGGCGCTGCTCGTACTGCTGGCGCCCTTCCTCCACCTCCGCCTCGTTCTGCGCTTGTAGGGCTTCCCGGTAGGCTTGCTGGGCCTCCAGGCGACGGGCGAGGAAGGCGTCGTCGCTTTCGTCGATGCCCTGGTGGATGTTGTCGACGTTGTACTTCGCCAGCTCGACCGCCTTGGAGAGCTGATCCAGGGAGCCGGTGGCGAGGGCGTTCATCTCGTTCTCCAGAGCCAGCCGCCCTTCCTCGATGAGGGCGTCGGTGACGGACTGCTGGGCCTCGGCGAGCTTACGGGCGGAAGCCAGGCGGCGGGCCTCCCACTCGGCGTCGGTCTCGTCCATCTGGCGCTTCATCTCGTCGTACTCCAGTGCGGCCACGTCGCGCATGGCTTCCAGGTACTCGGCAGAACCGTGACGGAAGGCCTCGGCCCGGTTGGTGGCCGCCTGCACCTCCTCCGCGAGGACCTTGTTGTCGTGGTCCTGCTGGTTCTTCTGGAGGCGGACCTGGAAGGCCTTCTGGAGCATCTCCAGCGTGCGGTTGAGCTCCGCCTGGTCGGTGATCTTCTGCTTGGCGTTGGCAACGGCCAGCTCGTACTCCTTCTTGGCGATGGTGTTCTGGATCTTGAACTGGCTCTCGCTGCCGTCCTTGACGATGTCGAGGAGCTGGGTGAGGTACTCCTTCTCGGCGTTGATCTTGGCGGTGGCGGCGTCCCTGACAGCCTTGGCGGCGTCCTTCGCGGCCTTCGCCTCAGCGTTGCGGGACTCGGTGATGCCGGCGTTGATTTCGCGGACCTTCTTGTAGTAGTTCGTCTCGGCATTGACAAGGGCGGCATATGCCTCCGCCTCCTTCTTCAGGTCCTCGGCGTTGGACTTAGTGAGGGCGTTCTTCGCCTTGACTATCTCATACTGCATCCGGGCGGCCTCCATGGCTCGCTCGGCTATCTGGCGCTCCTGGTTGCCCGCCTCCTCCAGAAGGGCGATGCGCTCCTTGGCATCGTGGTTTGTCTTGTCGGAGGCCTCAGCCCTGAGGCGGGCCACTTCCCTCTCGGCCTCGGCGTTGGCGATGATGTTGTCGCGCTCCTTCTGCTGGAGGGCGGCTTCCTCCTGAGCGAGGCGCAGGCGCTCCTTGGTAGCCTCGTTGCTCCCGAAGATGGCGGAGGTGAGCTTGCCGAACCCTTCCACCACCTTGACAAGGACTCCGCCGAGGCCCTGGAGTATCTTGGTGACGACGTCGCCGATGGCTGCGAAGGGCGCCATGGCCGCCGTCATGGCGTTGGTGTTCTCCTCGGAGGATTTCAGGGAGCCGATGATCTGGTTGAGAACGGTGGCCAGCAGGCCGAGGATACCGACCACTGGCGTGGCGCTCATGGTCTTCAGGCCCATGGTGACGCCTTTGATGGGGTTGATGACGGCCTGCGCACCCTTGCCCATAGAGCCGAAGGAGGCGGAAAGGTGGTCCACCGCGCCGATGTAGTTGCCGACGTTGCGTCCGAACACGCCAACGGACTCGTCCATCTTCTTGAGCTGGTCGTTGATGTTGTTGATGCGCTTTCCCAGGGTGGCACGTTCCATCTCGTCAGTGGTGGACCGCCATGCCTGCTTGAGGTCGGCCAGCTCGTGCACCAGGGCGTTGTAGCTGACGCCCTCCATGTTGACGAGCTTGTTGTTCTGGTCGAAGGCGATGTTGGCGCCGGTGGCCGCGTTGGTGATGTCCTCCCAGCTGGCCGTGGTCGCGTACATGGCGTCCTTCAGGGCGTTCTGGTTGATTTTCAGCTCGCCCAGGAGTTCGTTGTACTTCTGCATCCCTTCCGGGTTGCTGAGGTCCTGGTCGTTGAGGGCCTTCTTGAGCTGCTTGATGTTCTCCCGGAGCTCGCCGACGTTCTTGATGGCCTCCCCGGTCCCGACCTTGAGTATGATTTCCTTTACCATGTCCAGATTTGTCCGTTAGTGTAGTTTTCGATGTTGCGCACCTGGACGAACTCGCATTCGGCGGGGTCGTAGGTGGTGAGGCTGTAGTTGGTGATCTTGTTGAGCACCCAGAGGGAGTTGTCGTACCAGAAGAAGCGGCGGAGGAGCTGGGGGCCCACCTGCAGCCCTTCGAGGTTGACGCGGCACTTCATGACCTTGGTGTCCTTGTCGAGCAGGTCGCGCAGGTAGGAGCGCCAGAAGCGGGCGTAGACGGAGACGGTCTCCTCGTTCTCCCCGGAGTAAGGGTCGATGCCATTGATGTGGTAGATGGGTATCTTCCACTCTCTCGGCAGGCCGAAGTCGATGCCGTACTCCGCCCGCCAGGACTCGCCGTAGTCGTTGAAGCGGTGGAAGTTGGGGATGCTGATGCCCTCCTCCGTGCCGGGGTTGAGGTTCCAGCAGGGCTTGTTTCCGTTGGCTGCCGTCATGGCGGCGGAGTCGTCGCTGAGCTTGTAGTAGGGGTGGTGGTCGGCGGACTCGCAGAGGCAGAGGATGTCGACGCCGTCTACCCCGGAGCCGTCGGTTGCCCTGAGGTCGAGCTTGGCGGCGTACTCCACGTCACTCCCCTCGTGGCCGTACTCGTTGAGGTAGTGGACCTCAACGGAGGAAGGCAGGCCGGGGACCTGGAACTCCTTGCTGGAGCCGTCAGCGGCGTTCCACATGGTGTAGGTGTGGCCGGGGTCGATGAAGGGCGACGGGCGGAACTGGCCGTTCACCAGGAGCCAGTTGTAGTAGGGGCCGGAGTCCAGGATCGTGGCGGCCATGCGGAAGACGGTGGAGTCCATGAGCTCCACGTCGGCGGCGTCGAAGTCGTAGCCGGTGTCAATGCGTGCGACCCCGGTGTTCACGCCGTAAACCTTCGCGTACTCCTCAGCCCACGCGCCCATGGCCATGTCCTGCTCCATGGTGTACCACTTGGAGGCGAAGACCTGCGGGGTGATGGTGATGTCCTGCGAGGTGTCGATGCGCTTCGTGAGGTCGATGGTGTCCTCCCCGGTGTTGAAGAAGGCGTTGCGGTTCAGGACGGTCACCTTCTTCTCCGCGGGGTCGCAGATGAAATACATGCCGTACATTTTGGCGAGGCTCAGGATGTACTCGGCCGGGGTGTACTTGCTCTGCAGGAGCAGGGCCTTTGTGATGTGCGCACCGCTGCGGAGGGCGCTGGTGGTGCTGTAGCTGATGCCGATGCGTGAGGAGGTGTTTCTGGTGCCCCGCGTGACGCTCGTCTGGTAGAAGGCGTTGTAGGAGGCAAAGAGGACCGGGCAGGCGCTCGTTCCACCGACTACCTCGTCCAGCTGGTAGTAGTGGCGCTCACGGGAGCCGTCGCGCACCACCCAGGAGTGGGAGCGGAACTCGTAGGCCTTCATGAAGAGCTTGTAGTGGTGCACGTTGTCCGCCTCCACCTGGAAGGTCTGATCCGGCAGGCGGAAGGTGCGCTCGGAGATGCGGGAGACGTTCTCCAGCTTGATGACGGCGGACTCATAGCCCCCGGCAGGATAGACCGGCACGAAGCCGGCGGCCTCGCGTGCGGAGCTGGGGCTGTAGTAGCTGGTGGGGTAGGTTATGCACTTGACGGCGGAGCCCCCGACGATGGTGTCGTCGGAGCCGTAGGCCACCAGCTGCATGAAGATGAAGGCGTCCTTCATCTGGAAGTTGCGGTTGCTGCCGCCGTAGTTCTGGGCGGCGTGGAGGCTGAGCTGGTTGGCGGTGGAGTCGGCGGTGAACGTGGCGCCGATGTTGGCGGTCACCTGCGTGTGGGCGTTGTCCGGGATGGAGCCGCGGTTGACGCCTATCTCGCCCACGAGAGTCTCCCCTGAGCTGTGCAAGGCGGACTTCGTGGTGAAGGTGGCGATGATGACGCCCTCCTGCTTCTTGAAGTCGCCCAGGGACGGGAGTGTCGGCAGCGTCTTCCAGAGGCGGTCGAGGAAGAGGACCGGCATGTCGGGAAACTCCACGGTGTAGCCGCCGTTGTTCTCCGGGCGCATCACCGCCTCCACGAAGGCCCGCATGTTGAGGACCGGGCGCTGGAGGTAGCAGCGCAGATCCTTGACGGCCCACTCGTCGTAGGACTTGGCGAGGTTCACCAGGACGGTGCCGTTGTTGGCCTGCCAGGTCTTGCCGTCCTCCGTGACGGAGGCGGGCAGACCCACGTTGGCGGCCGTGACGATGCCCTTGTCCGGGGAGAAGTCCCCGGAGGGGTAGCCGTTGTAGGCCGGGGCAAAGTTGAGGACGTGCCACTTGCTGGTGATGGGGTCCTGCCAGGTGTGCTGATCCCTTGCGTTCCAGGCGGCCTGCACGGTGGAAGCGAGGATGGTGAAGTCCAGCTCCGTGGGGTTGCCGTTGCCCAGGTAGTCGATGTCGGCGAGGGTGCGCTTGTTGCCGGCGTCGTCATAGCTGAGGGCGTAGAAGAAGGCACCGAGGCCCCCGAAGAGGCTCACCTTGTAGCCGGTGACGACGGAGCCGCGGCGCACCAGGGAGTCGAGCCGGAGGTAGCCGCTCTCCAGGATCTGCCCCTTCTCGTCATAGATGGCGTACTCCGAGCGCTTGCCGGGGTTGAAGGTGCTGACGGTGGTGACGCGGTCCGTCCTTGCGATGTGGCCGAAGATGAAGTCGTTCTGGGTGGTGCCCGGCAGGGTGATCTGCTTCGAGAAGCCGTTCTTCACGGCGGTGGGCTTCTGCAGGTCCGTCAGGGAGTAGTTGAAAAGCACGAGGCCCTGGTCGGAGAGGTCCGCCAGGGTGCCGTTGATGTAGAGTTCTATCTTCCTTCGCATGGTGTTAGCGTCTGAGTCGGTTCTGGGCAAGGTCGGCCTCGATGGTGTACTGGTTGAGGCCGTTCTGCTTGTGCTCTGTGCCGGAGTTGGTGAGCACGAGCGGCAGGACCTCGTTGGTCTTGGTGTCATGCACGTAGACGGTCGTGGCGTTCAGGAGTTGCGGCATGAGCTCGCTCTGGGCGTCCGTCAGCCAGCCGGTGTAGAAGGTGTAGTGGTGGGTGAGCTCGTTGACGTGGTTGAAGCGGCCACGGGCGTAGGAGTGGTCGCGGTTGTTGTAGACGGCCTCGAAGGTGTGGCGCTTGACGGCGTCGCTCTCTCTGGTCTTTCCTTCCACGGGGAGCCAGTCCCAGCCGCCGTAGGCGTTGACGTAGTAGAGGATGAAGCGCTCGCAGCCCTGGACGGGGTAGGTGTTGCCGTTGGCCTCCACGGAGACGGCGCCCAGGTAGGAGCGCATGTCGAAGAACTCGGACGTGCCCATGCCTGGCAGGGTTTCCGTCTCCGTGCGCTCCCCGGTGACGAAGTAGTCGCTGGAGTAGTCGTTGTTGTAGTCTCCCACGGCGTCGGCGTAGTGCAGGGTGATTTCGAAGACGTTGTCGTCCGTCCAGACGGGCAGGTACTGGAGCGGGTGCACCCTCCTGAGGATGGGGCGGCCGGGGTAGTCGCCTCCGGGGGTGACGACGGAGCGGTCGTAGGACCAGTCGCGGCAGAAGCGGATGGGCTGGGATGAGTGCCAGGCGGAGCCGTCCCATATATCGACGCGGCAGCTGATGTAGTCGTAGTCGGTGTCCTCGATGGGCAGGTGCGTCTCAAGGTACGGCTCCAGGATGTCGTTGAGGCGGACGGTGAGCTCGGAGTCGGTCGGGCGAGGATAGGCGCGGCCCTCAAAGGCGACGACGCTGTTGACGACGACGCGGTAGCGGCAGCCGTCCGGGTAGCCCTCCGGGGTGTCCGTCAGCATGTAGTAGTAGTCTTTCCAGATGGGGTTCATGGTGTCACTCGTTTCTTGGAAATATCAAAAAACCGCCAGCCGTAATTGAACGACTGGCGGCCCCTCTCGGCAGAAGGCACGGCGGCTGACTCACGCCGTGATTTTCTCTATGTACCTGAAGCAGTCCCGGCCCAGGGCCTCGGCGATCTGCTGCTCGTAGAAGCCCAGCAGGGCCTCGGTGGTCTCCTTCAGGTCGTGGGTGCCCTTCGTGCCGACCTCGCTGATCTTGCGGCTGATGAGGAAGGCCAGCTGCTTCGGCGTCGGGATGCGCCCGTTCTTGTCAGGTCGCGGGACCACCGGCTTGATGGTGATCCAGCGGAGGATGGCGGAGGGCGGCGGCCAGTGGGGCTTGGTGCCCTCTTCCACGTACTTCCAGTAGTCCTGCAGTTCGAGGCCCACTTCGTAGGTGGTGCCCTTCACTTCCACGTAGGCCTTGACGGTGGAGGCCAGGGTGTTCTCCGTGGTGGGGCGGCCGTTCTTGACGAGCTTGTCGACGTAGCCCTGCCTGACGTCCTCGCCCAGCTGCTTGAGCAAGGCCGTGAGCTCCGTGGGTGTGAAGAGTGCGTCTGCCATCACAAGGAAATAACAAAAGCCGGGGAAGTGTATTTTAGTGTGTGCGCTTCCACTTCTCCAGTGCCTCCTTCTCGGCGGCGTCCTTGTCCTTGCGGTATGCCAGCACGTTGAGGAACTCCACGGCGGGCTTGTCCCAGACGGCGTCCCAGGAGCAGCGCATGGTCTCGGAGGCGCGGTCTACACATGCAATCCAACCCCACGGAGAAGACCCTGCAGGTCCTCCGCCTTCCTCTCCAGCTCCGCCCTCCTCCGCTTCGGCAGGCTCTTCGCTGCTGACTCCAAAGAGGTGAGGGAAGCCTGAATTGATTGTACTAACTGCCCGAAAAAAAAAGCGGAGAGGCCGAGGGCCACTGGCAGGGGCAGGTCGCGAACGACGCGGACGACCTGGGCGACGTCGTAGCCGTCGTTGTAGTTGTGGCCCTCCGGGACGAGGAGCACGGCGATGAGCTCCGGGAGCTTGGCGGTGCCGCCCTTGGAGAAGGTCTGGAAGTCCACGTACTGGGCCGTGGTGATGGTGGTGAAGTCCTTGGTCGGTATGAGGACAAAGTCCCCGGAAATGACGCGGGAGGGGGCACTGACGGGCGGGCACTCGTGGCGGAGGAAGTCGGTTGCGGCAGCCTTGGCGGAGTACTCCTTCAGGGGCAGTGCGAGGACGGCTTCGGGTGTGGTGCCGTCCAGGAGTGCGATGATGCGGACCTGCTTGTCGATGTCCTCGGCGTCGCTCTGGAGGACGGCGTCGATGTCGAGGTAGAGGCCCAGGGTGAGGGTGTTGTAGTTGTCTATCATGGCTTAGCTGTTAAATGATACGGTGTATGAGCCACGGGCACCGGCGAGGATGACGCCAGTATAGCAGGCATAGCGCAGGGCGTCGATGCCGTGGTTGAAGAAGTCGATGGGCTCGTTGGTCCAGGTGCCGTCGGGCCGCTGCTTGAAGAGGTACTTGCGCCCCTCGTTGATGAGGTCCACGGAGCGTCGGGTCACGTAGATGGTCCACGGCTGGAGGGACTGAAGTTGCTCGCGCACTGCGGTGCGCTTGTCGCAGGCCTTTATGTTCACCCCGAAGCGCTTCACCTCTTCGATGGATTTCGGCTCGGCGCAGTCAGCCCAGACGGTGGGGCCGCTGCCGACACCCTTGATGCCGTAGTCCTTCAGGGCGGCAGCGATATCGGGGTTTGTCATGCCTGCCTGCCAGCAGAGCTGGTCCGCGTATATCTCGCGGCGGCCGGTGTGGACCAGGCAGCGGATGACGGTGGTGGGGTCGTTGGTGAAGCCGAAGTCCAGCCCCCACGTCTCGATGAAGCCAGCGGGGTCGGGCATGTCGTCCACCACCTTGAAGTCGAAGACCTGCCCCTCCACCTGACCGATGAGGCCGAGGCCGTAAACGCGCCACCAGTTGCCGGTGCCCTTGTTGGCCTCAATCTCGCGGCGGACCTCAGCCGGCAGGAGTTCGTTGTCCTTGTAGGTGGAGTGGATGAGCTTGTAGCGGTCGCGCTTCGGTATCTCGTCAGTCCCCCAGAACGGGGCGCTGGGGTTGTAGTCGTAGATGACGAGGCCAGAGGTGCGGACCATGAGCTGGCGGGCTGCCTCCCAGTCCACGCGGTTGGCCTCGTTGATGATGAGGCGGTCACGGGCCGGGCCCTGGAGCTTGCCGGGGACGTCAGCCCCGAAGAACTCGATGATGGAGCCGGTGGCGAAGGTGTATATGTTCTCCTGCCTGCTCCAGCGGTTCTCGTTCCAGAGGCCCATGTCGGCCATGGCGTTGCGGAAGTCACGGATGGCGCCACGCTTCAGGTGCGGCAGGTTCTCGGAGACCACGGACGTGATGGTGGGCGTCTTGTCCTTCGCTGCGAGGATGGCGGCCAGCTGGAGCTCGGCGTAGGTCTTACCAGAACGAGCCCCTCCGCGGTTGTCGATGTAGCGGGGGGACTCGCGGAGGGCTGCGGCTATCTTTGCGAAGGTGCGGGTGGTCTGCATGGTCTACTCTTCGTCCTTTGGTGTCCTTGGCTTGGCGCCGGTCTCGATGGCGTGAGAGAGTCCGTCGATGGCCTCCTGCGGCAGGCTCATTTCGATGTTCACGCCCTGAGCCTGGAGGGTGGTTTCCTGCTTCAGCTTCCAGCGCTCCGGGGCGAGGTTGGTGAGGAGGAACTGGGCGGCCTTGGTGTCTCCGGGTGCGCTGTACGTCTCGCGGTAGGCCTCCACCGTCTTGAGCTCACCGATGCGCAGTTCCTTGGAACCGTCGGGCCGGGTGATCTCGATTTTCTCGGCCTTGGCCTTCTCGCGCACCTTCTTGATGTCGCAGCCCTGAGCGTTGCGCACCAGTGAGTTCACGATGGAGACCTCCACCGTGGCGGCGAACTTCGCGCGGGCGCGGGTAAGGCGCTCCGCAAAGTCCGGCTTTTTCTCCCACCTTTTGAAGGCGTCCCAGCCTATGCCGCACGCCTCGCAGAGGCTCTGGAGGGTTGCCCCGCACGGCTGCGGGTAGAGCCCGTTGAGCTCCACCCACTTGATGATGCGGTCCTGCATTTCCTTCGTGAACTTCATGATGCCTTGTTTTTGCCCGTTACGTGGTAAGTTTCGCGGCCTTATTCCCGGTCAGCTTCTCCCAGCGTGCGATGATAATGTCGCAGTAGTGTGGGTCGAGCTCGATGCCGTAACAGATACGCCCGAGCTGCTCTGCCGCGATGAGAGTTGTGCCTGCGCCGCAGAAGGGGTCAAGTATAGCATCCCCTGGGCGGGAGTGCATCTTGATGCACCTGGCCGGGAGCTCCACTGGGAATTCTGCCGGGTGGTCTCCCGTGCGGTGGCTGACCGTCGATATATTCCATACAGCCCACTGCCCCCAGTCGGACTCGTCCTCTTTCGAGAGGATTTTCCCGTAGATATTGAGATTGTCATATTCGCGGCGAATATCCTCATATTCGCGCTCAAAAGCGGCAATTCCGTTTTCGCGGCAGTATTTTTGGATGGCGATGTAGTTTTTCTCGTCCATCATTGAAAACTGGTGTGAAGTAAACCAGTGGCCGTACATAAAGCCCGCCCCGGTTATCTCTCTCAATTTGGCATTGTTCAAGTCTGCAGCCAGTGCTTGCTTATTAAACCATCGTATGATTTGCGCGTAGTCTCTCTCGTAGTCTCTTTTTGCATATCCCAGAATCCACTCGTACTCCTGGACCGGCTTCATCGATACAGTGTAGTACGGATTGGTTCCGGCAAAGTTGCCGCCTTGCTTCTTCCATATTCGTGCGTACATCATATTGAAACCACATTCCTTCATTTTTTGCGTGGAATACATAGATGTCGGCTCGATGAACTGGTTGCCGGTCGCAAATAGGTCCCCGATGTTCCAAACCACAATTCGTGCGTGTTTCGTTATGTTCTCGATAACGGGGAATATGGTCTCCTTCCAGGGTCCGAGGCCGTATTCTTCGTAGGACTTGCCGACTCCGTATGGCGGCGAGGTGACACAAAGCCGCGCCTCTTTTCCTTCGAGGAGTTTTTGATAGTTGTCAATTTTTGTACTATCGCCGCAGAGAAGACGGTGTTCTCCGAGCTGCCATATATCTCCGGGCTGGCATTGAGCCTGCACGGAGTCCTTTGCTTCGTCGAAGTTGTCCTCCTCGACTTTTTTTGTCTCTTGCGAGCCTTCGGTGCCAGACGCAGCACCCTCCGCTTGAATAGGGTTTTCGGGTGCGGGCCAGGAAGGAACGCCCCAGGAGTCCAGCGGCAGGTCGTCCCAGTTGTTGGCGAGCTCGTCGAAGTCCCAGGAGCCGAAGGAGCCGTTGTCTTTCATGGCGCGGCGCTTGATGGTCTCGCGGATGACGTCGCGGACCGCGGGGTCTCCGAACTCCTCCAGCTGGTACACCATCACCGGCACGTCCGCCATCTTGAGATGGCGGCAGGCCGTGAGGCGGAGGTTACCACCGAAGGCGATGTAGCGGCCCTTCTCCGGCGAGGCGATGACGAGCAGCGGGCGGTCCTCCAGGAAGTCCGGGTCCTCCTCGATGGAGGCGGCGGTCTTATCGATGTCGGTCTGGGTCCACTGGCGCGGGTTCTTCGGGAGCCACGGCCACTGCCCCTCGTTGAGGTCGATGGCCGCGACCTTCATGGTCGTGCGTTCCTTCTTAAGTTCCATGGCCTACTCCTCCTCCTTGCCCGGTTCCGCGCCCTCTGCGGGGCTTTCGTTCTCCGTCTGGGCCTTTCCTTGTGCCGCGGCCTTTGCGGCCTCCTTGGCGGCTTTCTCGGCCTCCTTCTTCTCCTTCCAGCCGATGGGGCGCTGGGCACGGTAGAGGGTGCCCATGTCGCGCACCAGGTTGAAAATGCAAGTCGAGCAGCCGGGGCGGAAGGCGTAGTCCTTCCCCGTCAGCTCCTTCCACACCTCCAGCAGCCGGTCGATGGCCTCCTGACCTGGGTAGGAGGAGTAGCCGGAGCGGATGGCCGTGTCGAAGAAGCGCTCGTAGGACTCCAGCTTGCGCAGCTGGATGGCGTTCAGTTTGGGTTCTTTTCTCATAGTATTGCTGTTGTGAATTGGTTGTACAAGGCGATGTAGTCCTGGAAGGCCACCGGCATGCTCAGCGCGTCCCGCATCCTCTTCTCCATGTAGCACACATCCGAGTGGTTGAGTCCCAGGAAGCGGCCGATGGCGCACTGGCTGAATCCCTCGGCGCGGGACACGAAGACGAACACCACGCGGGCACGGACGATGGCGGACTTGCGTCGGCGCTCACGCACGTCCAGACCTGCCACCGACTGCATCACCTCCGCCAGATGATTAAGCCGCTCGTCAGTCTGCACAAGCTCCGGCGACACCAGGCTCTGGAGGATCTCCCGATGCAGCACCACGCGCTCCGAAACTGGGAGACGCATGACGCGGCGGCGGAGGTATGGGGTGAGGCGTTCTACTTCCATAGGGCGTTCAGTTTGCAGAGGACCCAAAGGAGGCCCTCACGTAGAAATATCAAAACATTTTCAACTGTAATTGAAAAAAACGCAATGGCGGCGCAGTATGCCACGACGGGCAGGGAGAGGGAGCCCTGGAGCGCTGCCCAGCCGAGGCAGCACCACCACGTCATGCACTGAGGGCAGGAGAAGGGGCGGAGCTGGTGGACGGGGCCGTAGCCGTAGCGGGCGGTGAACTTGGAGAGCCACCCCAGCCACGTCTGGGTGAAGCCGGAGAGCGCCACGATGTAGACCACGATGACGGTCACCAGCAGGAGGTCAAAATAGATGCTCATTGTCTTTGATTTTGTTGTACTCTTCCAGGATGGTCTCCCGGATGCGGCGGATCTCCTTTGCCACGAGTGAGTGGGAGATGCCGAGGCGCTTGCCGAGCTTGCGGGTGCTGAGGCAGTCGCAGTAGAGGATGATGAGGGTGCGGTCGACGTCGCTGAGCCGGTGGTCGAGGACCCACTTGACGCGGGCGACCTTGTCAGGCTCCGTGGTGAAGAGGCTGCCGTCGAAGCGGTAGTCCTCGCGGATGGTCTTGTAGTCGCGGACGGCCTCGCGCACCTCCTCGTCGGAGGCGGGGGCCTGGTGCTTAGTCTTCGGTGGTGTCCTCATTGGGTTGCAGTTCGTTGGTGATGGATCCGAAGTGTGTGACGAGGTCGCGGAAGGGCGAGTGGTCGGTGTTCCACTGGTTGATGATCATGCGGGCGATGAAGAAGCGGATGGCGGAGTCCTTGGCGAGGTCGATGAGCAGGGCGTCCGGGTACTCCAGCAGCGCGACGTAGATGATCTGGGCGAGGTCCTTGAGGTCGTCCGTGAGTGTGGAGACGTGCGCGACGTTGCAGCACATCTCCTCCACTACACGGTTGCGGGCGAGCTCCGCCACTATTTCGTACTTCGTACTCACACTTGGAAATAACAATTTACCGCCAGCCGTACACCAGCAGGGCGGCGTCCCTGGAGTGCTCCGAGGTGCGGCCCTTGAAGCCGGTGACGCGGGCGAAGTAGTCGGCGGCCCACTTTGTGCCGTGGGCCTGGGGCTTGTGCATGGTGAAGGTGAGGCCGAGGTCGTCGGAGTAGGGCATGGCGACGTCCTTGTCGGAAAGGAACTCCTCCCAGATCTTGGCGTCGCGCTTGGCGGCTCCGGCTCCCATGAGCTTGCCGCGGTACTCGGAGACGTTGCGCTCAGGAGCGAACCACGTGCGCTGGCGTGCATCCTCGCAGACGACGTGGACCTTCTTGCCCTTGCGCTGCGGTGCGAGCTCCGGGGCGGTGGTCCACTTGACGACCTCCTGCATGGCCTTGTGCAGGGGGAGCGTAGCCAGCAGGACGAACGCCTGCTGGCCCGTGTCCCATACTGCGAGGCCGGTGTGGTCTCCGGGGTCTATGCCGATGACTATCACCTACTCGCCCTCCTTGCGCTCGTCTTCGGGGATGCCCTTGTGGACCACGATGAGGTCGAAGGCTGCGTCGCAGGCCGGGCCGACCTCCTCCATGAAGGACTCGGTGATGCTGATGGCCTGCTCGACGATGCGGCCCTCCTTCTGGACGTTGCCGGCGGAGGCGTAGCCGTGGACGAGGTTGAAGAGGACGCCCTGGGCGATGGAGTTGAACTGCTGGGTGAAGCCGCGGGAGATTGCGGCGATCTGCTCCTGCTGTGTGAGGGGCTTGGGTGCGCTGCCCTGAGGCAGGCGGACGGTCTTGGGTTTGTTCATGATGTATAAAATTTTGGGTTTGGTGTTACTTGCCTTCTTCCCAGGAGGGGAAGCTGATGCCGAGCTCTCCGCTGGAGGTCTCCAACGCGTCAGGGTTGAAGACGTACCAGTGGCCGCTCTCCACCTTCGTGGTGCCTGCTACGGAGCCCGTAGAGACGCGGTAGGTGGTGAGGCCGTAGTTGACGTCGTCCACCGGGGTGACGGTTATTGCGGTGCTGTTGGTGTCGTTCCAGCCAGAGGGGCGGAAGTACACCACGCCGTAGTCTCCGGCCATAGTCCAGGTGGAGACGGTGAGCGGCGAGTCGTAGGTGTTGACGGCGTAGCTGGTGGCCTTGGTCTTGTCGATGATGAGGGCCCAGCAGTCGTAGCTGGCAGGAAGGGAGACCACGCCCTCTTCCGTCACGGTGATGGTGGTGTTGACGGTGAAGCAGGGCTCGGTGTAGAGCTTGCCACGGTAGACTTCGATGGCGCCGGCCGGGTAGTAGTCGCAGAGGACGCGGTAGGAGTCCAGCGCGATGGTGGCGGGCTCTCCGGCGTTCACGCGGTAGGTGCGGTTCGGGTTGGTGGTGGAGGTCAGCCGGAGGATGAAGGGACCGGCGGGGGCCGAGGCCTCCAGAACGTCGGCAGATCCTTTCGTCATGGAGCCGGTGAGGATGTTGCCGAAGGTAAAGGTGACGGAGCGCATCTGGGGCTCCTGGGGTGCTTTGGTGCAGGCGGCCATGATGAGGGCCAGGGCTGCGAAGTGGATGTAATTTTTCATTTGTCTTGTGGTTTGTGGGTTTGTTCTCTTCTTCTCTTGAGCTCAGCTTCGGCCCACTTGATGGACCGGGTGGTGCTGAGGATCATGACACCACCGCCGTCGACGTCCACGATGAGGCCCTGGTCCGTCTCCGACCTCACGGTTCCGTGGTAGGTGCGGTTCAGGCCGGTCCAGCTCACGCGGTCCCCTACTTTGGTGGTGTCGTACTTCATGCCTCGATGTCGAATTGTTTCTTCATTTCGATGGTGCCCTTGTAGCCGCGGCGCTTGAGCTCTGCCACCAGCTGCTCGTCACTGACGTAGTGCAGGTAGTTGCGCTTGGGCTTGGCGGTGGAGGCCGCTGGCGCAGCCGCTGCGGGCTTTTCTTCCTGCGGTTGAGGTTTCGGTCCTTCCTGGGCGGCGGGGGCTTTTCCGGCCTTCTTTGCGGTCATGCAGTCCTTGCAGAGGTTGATGTAGCCCCAGCGGTTCTTGCTGAACTGGTCCAGCGGGAGCTCACGGCCGCACTCGCGGCACGTCTTGGTCTTGGGTGCCTCGGTCTCTGCCGGGGCGGTTTTGGTCTCTTTTTCCATGGGTTCTTGTTGTTTTGTGGTTTCTTGTTTATCCTCCTTGGGAGGGGGGGGGCAGGAATTTGTCGCAGGCCTTCTGGAAGAAGCCCACGTCCGACCGGCGAGCCGCGCCGTTGCGGCAGCGGCCCAGGTCGGAAAAGAAGCGGCACTCGGAGCAGTACATGGCTGTCGGGGTTTAGAAGGGCAGATCACCGTCGCCTTCCTGAGGGTCGACGAGGCCGGCGCTCACGAGTGCGGGGTCAGCTGCCGGACCGGCAGGAGCGGCAGGGGCGGCGGGTCGCCCGGTGGTGGAGTTGGACGCGGTGCCCTCCTTCTGGCCTTTCGGAAGGAGCTGGAGGGTGAGCACGCGGACCTCAGGGATGGAGCGGTTGTTGCCGTCCCGGTCCTGGTACTTGCGGTAGGTCATTTCCCCGGTCACGAAGAGCGGGTCGCCCTTCTGGACGAACTTCTCCGCGGTGTCGGCGAGGTTGCCGCCGATGATGAGGTTGTGCCACTGGGTCTCCTCGCGGAGTTCTCCGTTGCGGTCTTTCCACCGCTTGGAGGTTGCAAGGGCGGCTTCTACGACTTTGCCGCCGTTCTGGAAGGTTTTCACCTGGACGTTGCCGATGTTGCCCAGGAGGATGATGTTGTTGTAACTTGCCATTGTTGTTTGTGTTTAGAAGTTGTTATCGTTGTCATAAGGGTCGAAGTGGTCGTCGTCGTCGGGCATGTGGGAGACGGCCCAGACCAGGATGCAGAGGCAGGCGAAGGCCAGCGCGAAGCCGACCAGGAGGCCTGCGATGAAGGAGAGGGGCTCAAGCATCTGCGCCCTCCTTCTGGACCAGCCAGTACTGCTTGTAGGGACGGCGGCCGTCGTCAGGGCGGAGCCACTCGTCGCAGAGGATGAGGTCGGGGTGCTTGCGGTAGATGTCGCGGCGGATCTGGGCGATGGCGGTGTGCATCTGGGAGACCTGGAACTCCGCGGCCATGGTGAGGTCCACGCGGCGGCCAGCCATGAGGGCGGCGAAGACGGCCTTCTTGGCACGCATCTGGGCGGCGATGTCGTCGTTGGTGCGGGCGTCATAGGCGGCGTGGCGGTAGTGCGGGGTGAGCTGCTGCTTGGCGACCTTCTTGCTCCACTGGTCGAGGGCGGCCAGCCGGTTGAGGATGGCGTTCTTCTCGCCGGGGGTCATGGTCTTGGACTTCTGGACCCGGTTGCGGATGGAGTCGGTCTCCTCCTTGCAGCGTCGTTCGATGTTGATGGGCGTCATGGTATGAGGGTTTAGAAGGGTAGGTCTTGTTGTTCTTCTGCGGGCTCGTGGTGGAGGTCCAGGGAGGTCTGGACCGCTGAGTCCGTGGGGGTGTTGAGCTCGCCCACCGGCAGGCCTTCCTCGAAGGCGGAGTAGGTGTCGTTGGGGACGAGGATGTAGCCGAGGCCGGCGCCGTCCTTCGTCACCTTGCGGCCTCCGCGGTTCTTGCGGAGCCAGGCGATGAGGCGGCCTTCCTCCGGCTTGGGTTCGAGCATGATGACGATGTCGGCGTCCTGCTCGATGGATCCGGAGTCCCGGAGGTCGTAGAGTTCCGGGGCCCTCTTCTCGCGTGCCTGCTCGCGGTTGAGCTGGCAGAGCAGCACGATGGGGATGCCGAGGCGCTTGGCGACGGCCTTCAGGGTGCCGGTGATCCTGCTGATGACCTGGTAGAGCTTGACGTTGCCAGCAAAGGCGAAGCAGTCCTGGAAGAGGCCGAGGTAGTCGATGAAGGCGATCTTGCAGCGGCCCTGCTTGACGGCCTGAGTGAGGCGGGCCACCACCTCGTCCAGAGTGCGGGAGTAGTCGTTGATGAGGACCGGCAGCGGGGAGAGCTCACCGGCGGCCTCGTCGAAGAGGGTGAAGTCCTGAGGGCCGTGGGTGATCTCCCAGGGGCGCACCTTCCCGGTGGAGAGGACGAACTTCTCCGCCAGCTCCGGGACGGTCATTTCCATGGAGACGATGTAGGCAGGGTTGCCCGTTCTGGCCGCCTGCTTTGCGATGTGGAGCATCACGGAGGTCTTACCGACCGAAGGACGGGCGGCAAGGATGACGAGCTGGCCGGGCTTCCAGCCGCCTCCCAGGGCCTCGTCCAGATAGTGGAAGCCGGAGGAGATGCGGAGGGTCTCGCCCTTCTGCTCCCGGCGCTTGGTCTCTTCGAGGTCCTTGCGGGTTTCCTTCAGGGCGTCGCCCAGGCGGGTCTCGGTCTGGAGGGGTGCGGGGCCCTCAACCGTGGCTGAGAAGGCCTCGATGCTGGCGAGGATGTCGGCCTCGGTGGAGTGCGGTGCCACGGCGCCGGTGAGGAAGGTGGTGGCGGCGAAGTAAGCACGGCGGCGGGCTGCGCCGGTGCGAAGCTGGGCAGCGTGGGAGAGGACGCCGATGGTGCCGCCTGCTCCGTTGATGCAGGGGATGATCTCCTCCACGAAGGCGTGGCCGGTCTCGTTGGCGATTGTCACCATGTCGAAGGACTGGCCCTTGTTGAACTGCGAGACGATGGTGTTCCAGATGTCGCGGCGGGTCGTCTTGGTGAAGAAGTCCTCGTGGATGAGGGGCAGGACGTCTCCCATCATTTCCGGGGAGACGATGACGTCGGCGATGATCTGGCGCTCCAGGTCAGCGGTCTCCGGGAAGGGGATGTCGAGTATTTCAGCTTGTTTTGCCATTATTCGAAGATTTTTTGGTACGTGTCAGGGTTCAGTGCTGAGGGGGCGGGCTTTTGGGTGGGGGTGCCGGAGGGTTTGAGGAAGGAGAAGTCCTCGTTCTTGTGGTACTTGAGCCACTGCTGGACGTTATTCTTCCAGTTCTTGACGGGGGTGCCCTTCTTCCCGTAGGTCCAGCCGTTGTTCGTCATTTGCTCGACGTAGTAGATGGCGAAGCCGTCGGGGTCTGCCATGCCGAACTTGCGGACGTAGTCTGCCACCTCAGGGGGCGTAGGGGGTATAAATACGGATGTATTATCTATACGTGTATTATCTGGGTGCAATTTTGTCACCCCTCCTTTGTCGTTTTTGTCACCCCTGGGGGTGTCATTTTGTCCCCCCTTGGGGTGAAAATTTGTCACCCCTTCTGCGACGCGGTAGTGGCAGTAGTCTTTGCCGTTTGTCCTTCCCCGGTCAGCTGCGATCAGTCCCTTCTTCTCCAGTGATGCGAGGTATCTCCGGGCAGTCCTTTCCGAGCATCCCAACCAGGAAGCCAGGTAGTAGGTGTTGCCAAAATAGACGCCGGCACGGCTTTGGGAAAGTTGGTGCACAAGGGCGAAGGCGAAGAGCTCGCCATCGGTGAGGTGGAGTTCGGTCACCATCCAGCCGTGGAGCTGGATGCCGTCGGTGCTGCTGACTGATAAGTTCTCTGCTTTCATAACTTGTAAAAAGTGCCCCGCCATGTTCTGCGAGCGTGGCAGCGCTTCGCATACTTATAGCGGGGACTTTATGTGTCTATCACGGCTGCTGCCACAGCCTTCCGCTATGAAATATCAAAACCGGGAAAAGCGTAAACGAACTACTCCTCCGCCTTCTTGGGTTTGGTGAACTTGCAGGTCTCGGCGGTGTCGACGCTTACCAGCTCGGCGAGGTTCTCGTCTGCAGCCAGGCGACCGGCTGTTGTCTTGAGCGCCACGTCCACCGATGCAGGGAGCCCGGCGTTGCGGGCGGCCTCCGTCACCATGTCGAGGAACTTGTCGTCCAGGGCCTCGGCGTCGAAGCTGGTCTTCTGGCTGGTGAACTGGCTGAAGGAGTAGAAGGAGCCCTTCACCTTCTCCTGCCCGGTGAGGCGCAGCACGCGGCCGATCTCCTGCTTGATGAAGTCGATGGTCTTGTCGACGGACTTGATGCGGCGGTCGGCTACGGCCTTCTCCGCCTTGTACATGGCCTTCTCGTCCTCCTTGGACTTGAGCCAGCGGCCGAGGCTGTCGATGCCTTCCCCGGTGAGGAGGTCCGCGAGGGCGTTCTTGACGCTTTCAAGATCCTCAGCTTCAGGGGTGAGTTCTCCGCCGTTCTCTTCCATGATGGCGTTGAAGTTTTCGTTTGCGTGGTAGAGCGCAGCCATGGCGCTCTGGATGTCATTGTAATGCATAATTGAAAGGGTTTATTTGTTTGTGTTTTGTTTGTAGGCTTTCTCGAAGGCCGCGCCCTGGTGCTGTTCCTTCAGGAAGTCGAAGCGCGGCTTCTTGTATACCCCGGCATAGATGCAGATTAGCTCCTCTTTGGTGAAGACGGAGGTGTCGACCTCTGCGATGCGCATGTCTTCGAGCGCTGCACGATGTGCCGGGGAGTAGAAGGATGCCATCTTACGCCTGGACCGAGTTGGCGGGGATGTTGTGCTCCAGGCGGTACTGCATGACCTCGGCGTCGAGTTCTGCAAGGTCCTCCTCGGTGGGGTGGAAGTTCTTGATGAAGGCGTCGAGGGGGTTCATGCCGCTCTTGGTCTTGATGCCCTCAGCGATGGCGCGGACCCACTTGGCGCGGATCTCTGCTGCCTTCTTGACGGGGTCTTCCTGAGGAGCCGGGGCGGCTGCTGCAGGTGCTGGAGTGTTGACGGTGCGGTTGGTGCGGCGCTGGGTGCCGGCGGGCTGGGTGCCCTGGGCGGCTTGCTCCTTCTCCAGTTCCTTTGCCTCAGCTTCGGAGAGGGGGATGTCCTCACCGGCGTAGATGTAGAGGCCGAGGCCGTGACGGGCGGCTGCCTTCGTGAGGCTGCGCTGGATGGCCTTGTTCATGTCCATGGAGGTGATCTTGTCCAGAGGGATGGAGAGGTTGCGGTAGTCCATGATGGGGAGGTACTCGATGTGCTCCTGCCCTTCGATGGTGACGCCGGTCTTCACCCAGGCGGTGCGGCCGTCGGTCCAGTAGGGCACGCCGTCCGGGCGCTCGTAGATGGTGTAGAAGGCGTTGGGGAAGCGGCTCTTGATGTAATGCCAGGCCCATGCCCAGGAGAGGTAGGAGAGCTCGACCTTGCCGTTGTTCTTATTCTCGATGTGCTCGTTGCAGTTGACCGCGGCGAGCTTGCCAAAGACGGAGTCCTTGACGATGATGTCCTGCGCGGGTGCAGGTGTTTTCTTGGTGTCTGCCATAGTGGTTGGGGTTTATTTGATTGTTTTGTGGTCTGATACCTTACCGAAGGCCCAGCCGCTGAGGCCGGCGATGGCAAGGCAGGAAAGGGTCCAGAGGAAGTTGCAGGAGCCGTCCGGGTTCTCTGCACCGGCCAGGATGACTGCCAGGAAGCAGACGAGGCCGAGGATGGTTTCGATGGTCTTTTTCATTGTGGTGGGGGTTAAAGGGTTCGTCCCGTCAGTTGTAACTCCGCCCTGACGAGGTCGGCGGTCTTGAGCTCCTGGATTTCCACGACGCGGTAGTGGCGGGGGCCGTTGTTGCCGTTGTCAATTCTTGACGGACGGATGCGGCCGGAGGCCTCCGCGTCTTTGAACCACTTTCCGTAGGTTGCGCGGGCCTTCCTCTGGGAGATCTCCCCGGCACTGATGCCCAGGGTCTCCAGAACGGAGGCGGCGCCCATAGCGGCGGCGGACTTCACGAGGTTCTCAAGTCGGTCCATACTACTGCAACCTGGTTACGGTGATGGAACGGGTCTGCCGGTTGCGGCTGACTGAGTAGCGGCGCATGAGCATGAAGCCGAGGTCGGAGGCGTAGGACCGGGCCGTCTGCTCCTTCTGGGAAGGAGTGAGGACCAGGCTGTCTCCGGGCTGGAGGTCTTTCATGGCCTGCTTGAGTGAGGGTTGGGGTGTCATAAAATTCAATTTTTATTTATATATTTGTTCATTGACACCACAAAGGTAAGACTTTTTCCGAACTTTTCAAACATTTTGTCAAAAATATTTTGATAATGTCCGCAAGTGTCGGAAAATGTTGGAAAGCCTCAACCCTTAAAACCACAATACTATGAACGAAAAGCAGGAGTACATCCGCAACGTCATGCTGAAAGCCATGGCGGCGAAGTTATGCACGAACCAGAAAGAGTTCGCGGAGATTGTCGGCGTGAGCCGGTCCGGCCTGAGCTCTGCGATGAACGGCGACCAGAAGAACCTGACGGACTCCCTCGTCAGGAAGATCCGGGCGTTTGCCCTGGAGCACGGCTTGGAGGAGAGCAGCACCACAGCAGCGCCGACCGACGGCTTCTGGGTGCCGGAGGCCTTCAGGCAGACGATGGAGAACATGAGCGAGACGATACGCATCCAGGCTCAGCTGCTGGCCCAGTACCAGGGCACCGGCGTGGTAGGCCTTGGACTGCACGCCCCCAAAAACTTCCGAGCTGATGGCAAATAAAAACCGGGCGGCGCTTCGCAGCGGGCCCGGCACTTCTAACCACAAAACTAATAACCGATTATGTCAGATCTCGAAAAACATCCATATAGAAATAACAAAAACGAGGAAAGTGTAAACGAAGCGCTCACCCCGGATGATTTCCTGGAGGCAAAGAGGCTGGAGGGGGACGTCGAGTTCATGCTGCGCTTGGTGGATCTCATTTTCGGGTTTGAGCCGGACCGCTTGCCTCCGTCATAATTTCCGTATCTTTGCAACCATGAAGAAGACCTTGATACTTGCCGCCCTTGTGGCGGTGTGCTGCTCCTGCCAGAAGGGTGGGAGCACTGACCCTCTCCTTGGCCGCTGGACCCTGGAGCAGGAGGTGCCGTACTACACAGCCGGGGAGTCCACGTATGCGGAGGTGTCCGCGTATGCCAGCAGCCACCGGGCACGCTTCCTCCAGTTCAATGAGGGCGGAGATGGGGTGTTCAATGACCGCTTCGTCACGTGGACGCGGAAGACGTCCAGGCAGGTGGACTCCCTGATAATAGTGCAGGCCTCAACCCGCCGTGGTTACCTGGTGCGTTCAGTCTCCGCTGACCGGCTCGTCCTGCGCAGCGGGGACCCGTTCTGGGTCGTCTACACCTTCACCCGGCCACTTGAATAGGGCGAGGACCTTGCGGTTGGCCTCCCAGCTGAGCTCCCAGTTGCGCTCGGCGTAGATGTCGGTGACGCGGTAGTCTCCCACGTGCGCGAGCGCCTCGTCCACCGTGGCCTTCTCCACGCCCAGCCTCCGGGCGAGGGTGGCGAAGGTATGCCGGGCGGCGTAGAAGTTGAACCGCTCCAGCCCTTCCCGGTCCTGCCACTCGTGGAGGTACTTGTTGACCTGGGTGTTGGCGATGCGTGAGGAGCCCCAGATGTGGAGGGCCGGGAGCCATGCGTTTCCGGCCTTTTCGTTGGCCCTTTGCAGGACCTTCACAAAGGGCTCCAGGACGGGCTCTATGCGGCAGTAGACCTCAGCCCGGTCCCTTCTTCGCTTGGTGGTTTTCCTTCGAAAATAGCGCCATATCTGGCCCTTTGGGGGATCGGCTTCGTAGAGGTCCGCGAGGTTGGCGCCCATGGTGGCGAAGCTGAGGACAAAGGCGGCCAGGGCGATGCGCTCCTGCTCCTTCTCCGGGCGGGCGTCGATGACGCGCTGCATCACCTCAACCGGCAGCGGGTTCTCGCCGTTGTTCACCACCTTCGGCTTGGGGATGGAGGCGAAGGGGCTGCGGGGGATGAGGATGCGCCCGGCGTCCTCGTCGTTGTAGCGCTCCTTTGCTGCCTGGAAGATGTGAGCGAGGCGCTGCGTCCAGCGTCCGGCGTTGCCGCCCTTGGCGGTCGGCTTGCCGGTGCTCTGGTACTCGCCCTTGCGGTAGTTGTAGAAGACGCGGCCCTGCTGGTCCGCCCACTCCTGGAAGGAGACGAGCTGGGCGCGGGTGATCTCGTTGATGTCGATGGAGTCGGAGCCCAGGAAACGGGAGAAGGCGTTGAGGGCTGTGGTGTAGCTGGAGCGGGTGCCCTCGTCCTTGCTCAGGATGAAGTCACGGCCGAAGGCGATGAAGTCCAGCTTAAACGTCTGGGCGGTGAGGGTGGTGCGGATGTGGGCGACCACGTCGTCCACGGTCCAGCCCTCCAGGGTGAAGGGTGACAAATTGTCACACGTTGCCCGCATGCGGGTGATGAGCTCCCCGGCCTTCTGGAGGATCGTGGCGTTCTTGATCTTGCCTGATCTGGTGATGTCCTGGTCGGTGCAGACCAGTGTGGTGGGGAGGCGGCGGGAGACGCCCCTGAAGGTGACGCGAACCTTCACCGGGTACGTGCCGTCCTTCCTCCTGCCGCCCTGGATGATGATGGGCTTGTAGGTTATCATTGGGTTTTGTGGGTTTTCGGACAAATATAGGACAAAATTTTCACTCACCAATACGCGCTGGGTGTGTTTTGGTGTTGCCTATCATTTGCGTGAGGTCACGAAAAAGGCCGCAGGCGGCTATGGGGTGCGTTCCTGGCTGAGTAATTAGTGTTATTAATTATGTGGTTAGTAGAGCGTCCGCCTGTGAAGGCCGACGTTTCTTTTTTATATCCTCATTTTCAAGAAGTTGCCGACCTCTGCCGAGTTCCTGCCGAGTACTTG
>Ga0247608_10001184_pt1 | contig 37479 bp, 33 predicted proteins | sample 176DNAGHGlowgp2_FD_193490 | JGI IMG/M metagenome (GOLD analysis project Ga0247608, IMG submission 193490) | Sheep rumen microbial communities from Palmerston North, Manawatu-Wanganui, New Zealand - 1766 DNA GHGlow gp2 | ecosystem: Host-associated > Mammals > Digestive system > Stomach > Rumen ...
ATTTAATCTTTCGAAAAATTCATATCATTGTTGGATTGCATCTTGTCTTGCACTAACCTCTCTATTTGATTTTATAATAAAACTATAAATTCCAAATATACATGGAATAATAATTGAAATAATTATTATGACGTATAATAATTCAACTAATGTAAATGCATATTTATTTATTTTTAATTTATATTTATTCATTTAGAAACTAAAAAATAAACCATTTTCAGAATAACGTTTTTATATTTAGTTGCAAGAATTATTTATGAATTTTCAGTTATAACTTTTAGATTATCAAATTTTATTGAATTCTGAAATATTAATCTTATATTCCTAGTTAGTTTTATTTAACTTTATGTAAATATGGCTTTAATTCCAAGCGTTATTGAAAAATCAAAAAATTGAGAAAGAGTTTATGATATTTATTCTAGGCTATTAGAAGATAGAATTATTTTTATTTGAGAGCCCATAACAGATCATCTTGTAAATTCTGTTATAGCTCAAATTTTATTCTTAGAAAAACAAAATCCTGATAAAGATATCACCATGTATATTAATACTCCAGGTGGAGAAGTTTATAGTGGTCTAGCTTTGTATGACACAATGCAATATGTAAAATGTGACATTTCTACTGTTTGCGTTGGTCTTGCTGCTTCTATGGGTTCAATTCTTTTAGCAGGAGGGACTAAATGAAAAAGGTTTTCATTACCTCATAGTAAAGTTATGATTCATCAACCTTTAATTTCATGAGGTGGAATTAGTGGTCAGGCTACTGATATCAAGATTGAAGCAGAAGAAATGATGAAAGTAAAAGAAATTCTGACTGGAATTATGGCTGAAAGAACTGGTAAAAAATATGAAGACTGTTTAGCTGATATGGAAAGAAATAATTGGATGACTGCTGAAGAAGCAAAAAGTTATTGAATTATTGATAAGATTATTAAGTAAAAAGTTGTATAAATTACAAGAATTTACACAACTATGATATAGAATATATTGTAAATTACATTTCAATCGCATCATATATGATTTTTGTTTCTTTTATTGGATAATCAACCATCTTGGGTTTTTTTCATTTAGTAAAGTCTAAAACTCTAATAGTAGTTTTATCATCACTAACAAGTCGAAATAACTTTATTTTTTTCTCTCTCTGCCCTCTTAAAAGCTTCAGCTGAATTTTCTACTTTACAGTTGTAATTTAACTTAATTTTATATTTTTCCAAAATATTTGATACTGTTTTTTGTGTTCCTTTCAGAATATGTCCAGCTTCTAAAGGTAAAATTATTTTAGTTTTGGAAACTTCATATGGAATGAATTTTTTTATCTTTTAATGTTATAATCCATTCTTTATTCTCATCAAACCAAAAAAAAGGTCATTTTTCTCATCTTAGGATTCTATCCTGTGCCTCTTTAGAATTACAAACCATTTCCTATCAATCCATCAAATCTAACGCTGCTCCCATTGTTTCTCTCTGATTGATTGTTCTCATTTTTAGTTTATTAAATAATAAAAACTGAATACCTGATATTATGTAAAAAATAAATTTGTCAATTTTTTTGAAAACTTTTTTATTATCATTTTCTGTTTAAAAAATCTCTTGCATTTATAAAATGATTTAATAAAAATAGCACGTAAATAAATTGAGTGATATTTTATATTTTAAGGTAAATTAAAATGAAATTACAACCTATTGAAGATCATATATTGATCAAACCTATTAACGAGGAGAACACAACTAAATCAGGGATTATTCTACCAGACAGCAAAGAAAAGCCTAGAAAATGAGAAGTAATAGCTGTAGGAGATGGAAGGATTTTAGATGATGGAAGCAGATCCTCTATGGATGTAAATGTATGAGATATTGTGTACTTTACTCAATATGCTCCAGATGAAATTGAATATGAAGAAAACGGAGAAAAAACTAAGTATTTAGTTATTAAACAAAGCTCTTTACTAGCTAAAGAAAGCAAATAAATCAGATTTTTATTTCAGTAATAAGTAAAACAGATGAAAAAAGATATTCATTATGCAGATGATGCAAGAAAACAGCTCTTGAAATGAGTAGAAACTGTCGCAAATGTAGTTAAAGTAACTATGTGACCTAAATGAAGAAATGTAATTTTAGATAAATGATTTTGAGCTCCAACTGTAACAAATGATGGAGTAAGTGTTGCAAAAGAAATTGAATTAGAAGATAAAGTTGAAAATGTTTGAGCAGAAATGGTTAAAGAAGCTGCTGAAAAGACTAATAAAGAGGCTTGAGATGGAACTACAAGTACAGTAGTTTTAGCACATGCAATTGCTAAGGAAGGTTTAAGATATATTGACTCATGAATCAATCCTTTCGCTCTTGGAAGAGGTCTACACAAAGCTGTAGATAAATTAGTAGCTGATATTCAGGATACTGCTCAGCAAATTGGAGACAGTAAAGAACAGATTAAACAAGTTGCTACAATTTCAGCACAGGATGAAGAGGTTGGAGATTTGATTGCTGATGTATTCGAAGAAATCGGTAAAGATGGAACTATTACAGTTGAAGAATGAAATACTTTAGGATTAAGTAAAGAAATTAAAACTTGAATGCAATTTGATCAGTGATATCTTTCTCCATATTTCGTTAGCGATAGCCAAAGAATGGAATGTGTGATTGATAAACCATATGTATTGGTAACTGATAAAAAAATCTGATCTATGAAAGAAATCATTCAGCTCCTTGAATCAATGGCTGCCACTGGGAAAAAAGATATGCTTTTGATTGCTGAAGATGTTGAATGAGAGGCTTTAGCTTCTTTGATATTAAATAAAATTAGATGAATGCTTAACGTAGTTGCTGTAAAGGCTCCTGGATTTTGAGATAGAAAAAAAGAAATGTTAAAAGATATCGCAACAGTTACTGGAGCTACATTGATTACTGATGATTTAGGAATTAAATTGGAGGATGCAACTATTGAAATGTTGGGTAAAGCTGATAAAGTAATTGTTAATAAAGATGAAACAATAATTGTAGATGGTAAATGAAATACTGATGAAATAAACGATAGAGCCAATCAAATAAGAGCTCAAATATGAATTACTAAATCTGATTATGATAAAGAAAAATTATCTGAAAGATTAGCTAAGTTAGTTGGATGAGTGGCTGTAATTAAAGTTTGAGCTGCTACTGAAATGGAAATGAAGAACAAGAAATTTAAAATTGAGGATGCTTTGAATGCAACTAGAGCTGCTATCGAAGAAGGAATTGTTGCCGGATGAGGAAGTGTTTTGGTTCAACTTTCTAAAACTCTTGGAAAGATTAAATTGGAGGATCAGGAAGAACAAGTAGCTGTAGAAATCATTCAACAAGCTATCCAATATCCATTAAAACAAATTGCGGATAATGCTGGATTTAAATGAGACTGGGTTGTAGAAAAGATTAAAGAATCAAAAGATATGGATTATTGATTTGATGCTAGAACTGGAGAATTTACTAACTTAAAAAAAGCTGGAATCATCGATCCTGCCAAAGTTATCAGAGTTTCTTTAGAAAATGCTGTAAGTACTGCTGCAATGATATTAACTACAGAAGCCGTTGTTGTTGATTGAAAGGAAGATAAATGCTGTTGTAATCATGGATGAGATGCTGGGGCATGAATGTGATGAGGAATGTGAATGTATTAAAAAACATTATAATTTGAAAAAACTGGCCTTAGTGGTCAGTTTTTTATTTTATTTTTATTTTTACTGAATTTGATTTACCATATCTGCCATAGGTAAATAAATTGATCATAATAATATTCATACTATTCACGCAATAAATGCCATAATACCTGGTTCTAGTACTGCCATTAGTGCATCTATATTATTTTTTAGAGAACTTTCATAAAATGGAGCTATTCTTTTAAGAACTGTTGGCAATGCTCACGTATTTTCTCATACATTTATAATTTGAATTAAAATTGGATCAAATAAATCTGTTCACTCCATCGAATCATAAATTGAAAATCAAGCATTGATTGAATTTCTGATTTCTACCATTTTTCTTTTGTAATGAAAATTATCAAAGATTCCGGCTAAAAGTTTAAATGAAATAATTGGGCTTACTCAAGCTTCGTAAAATTGCGAAAGTAATGATGTAAATCTACTCATATAAAAAAGTTTAACAACATCTTTAACTACAGGAATCATTAACAATAATTTATCTATTCATATTTTGAATAATAACCATTTACTGTACAAAACATTATATCATACTATAATAGTTATAACAATTATAAGTAATTTATACCAGTTACTCTGTAAAAAATCCGAAGTATTTAGCATAAATTTAGTGATTCATGGTAGCTGCTCTGGATCTCAGTACATATCGATAATTGATGGAAATACCAAAATCAATAATACAACCACTGCAACTGCTGTTAAACCAATCATCATAATTGGGTACATTGATGCCTTTTTTACTTTTGCGTTAATTTCTTGTGAAGATTCTAGATTATCAGCAATCTCTTCTAGTGTTTGAACCATATTTCATGTAATCTCGGTTGATCTGATTAATTCAATCTCATCAGAATTAAAAAAATAAGACTGTCATTCCATTGCTTCCGCTAAACTTGCTCACTCCGTTAATTTATCAATCATTTCATCGATAATAAGGAGTAATCATTTATTTTTTTCTCATTGTTGAAGAGATCTTAAAGAATCACGAACTCAAAGTCCAGCTTTTTGAGATACAGATAATAATCTGAAAAAATTAGCTTTAGCATTTAGTCCTGGTTTATTCATCTGGACTATTATTCAGTTGATTGTATCTGTTACTTTCTGGACAAATCCCATTTAGCAAATATAAATTAAATAAATATTTTTTGATTATACGTCTTGAAGTTTTACGAACCTATATACTTCATGTAAATCAAATTCTCATTTTAAAGCCTTGAATACTCCATCTCTTTCTAAGTCAATCATTCATCTAGAAAGAGCAAACTTTCAAATATCAAATGCTGATTTTCAATCTAATAACATTACTTTAATATCATCATTATAATCCATCATCTCATATATTCATAATCTTCATTTATATCATGTTCACTTACATACTGGACAAACTTCTCCTGTTTTTGGATCTTTTCAAGATCATTCCATTACATATCATTTTACAAAGAAATCATTTCGTTCTTCTTGAGTGATATTACGTAGTGATAATTCTCTTTTTAATAATTCTTTATCGAAAGTCTGAAATGATTTTTTTGCATTTCTAAATTTTGCTTCATCTTCTGATCTAATCTTTACTTTTTGACCACAATGACTACATACTTTCCTTCAAAGTCTCTGTGCAATTACCAAGTTAAAAGTACCTGCAATCATGTATGGTTCTGCTCACATTTTTTCTACTCTGGTAATAGTTTCTACTGCTGAATTAGTATGGACCGTTGAAAACACAAGGTGTCACGTCATTGAAGATTCCATTGCCATTTCTAGAGTTTCTCTATCACGAATTTCTCATACCATGATAATATCTGGATCTTGTCTCAACGCTGATCTTAGTCATGAAAGAAATGTAAATCATATATCGGATCTAACTTGTGCCTGATTTAATCAAAGCATTTTATTTTCAACCGGATCTTCAAATGTTGTAATATTTACTTCTGGTTTATTAATATCTGAAAGACATGAATATAGTGTTGTTGTTTTTCATGATCATGTTGGTCAAGTATTTAAAATAATACCATTTGGATATCATAGATTTTTCTCAATGATACGACCATTTGATCATTCCAGTCATAATGCTGATAATGGTGGAATTTCCTTTGATTTATCCACAATACGCATTACTAACTTTTCTCATCGAACAGTTGGAAGGGTATTAGCACGGAGATCAATTTCTTTATTTGTTTGTGTTACAGCAGAAACCCTGGCATCTTGAGGCAATCTTTTTTCATCAGGCCTCATCTGTCAAGATTCAATCTTAAATTTTGAGATAATACTATCATGAAATGATTTTGGATATTGAACCAGTTCTTCAAGAACTCAATCTACTCTAATTCTGATTCTACAATAATTTTCAAAAGGTTCTATATGAATATCTGATGCATCCTCTTCTACTCAAATAGTTAATAGATAATCAAAAATTTTTACAATATCAGATTCGAGTATTGCTTTATTTAGTAATTCTCTATAATTAACTGCTTGTGCCTTATTTTCTTCCATTTCGTTATCTGCGTATAATAATACAAAGATAATGATATTATAGTCTAAAATCTTTAAAAAGCAAAAAATCAATGACTTTTTTCAGTATTGTATTCAAATACTAAAATTCTATAATGCTTGTGTAAATTTATTTAAATATTCTTTATTATGTTAAATAGAAAATCATATACTACACGTATAGTTAATGCGGTAACTCTTATTGTTTTTGGAATTGTAATATGATGATGAATTATGATATGGAGACAGGATGTTGTCTTAGATAAATTAATACAAGAACATGAATCTAAATATACAAAATTTTCAGCCATAGATCAGATTTTGGAAAATGAATTTTATGATAATAACTTATTAAAAAGTTCTGCTAATAATATGATTGAATGAGCTCTAGCTGGATATGTTTGAGCGATTGATGATCCATATACAGTTTATTTAAAGGAAAGTGAAAACACTGAATTGATGAATGAATTAAAAAATGATGCATGATTTGCTGGGATATGAGCTGTTATAGAAAAACAGCAAAACTATGCTCTAATTTCTGAAGTTTTAAAGAACTCCCCAGCAGCAAAAGCGTGAATTCTTCCATTAGATAGAATATACATGGTTGAAGACAAAACTTTAGAAAATTTATCTGCTCAAGAAATTGTTCAATTAATTAGGTGAGAAAAATGAACTGAAGTTAATTTATTTATTGAAAGAACTGAAAGAAACTGAACTTGAGATATGAGATTTTGGATTCCGATTACAAGAGATGAAGTGAACATTCCTTCAGTAACTTCACAAATAATTGAAAAAAATTGAAAAACTTTATTATATTTAGAAATATCTATTATATCAAACCATACTGCATCATTAATGTTAAATGAAATTATGGGTGCTAAAAATCAGTCGTGAGAAATAGATTGAATTATATTAGATTTAAGATGAAATAGTTGATGATATATGGAAGAAGCCGTTAAGATTCTCTGACATTTCTTCCCAAAAGGTACATTATTACTAAGAAGTAAATATAAAGCATATGAGGATATAGATCATTTATCTGAATGAAGATGAGAACTATGAAATTACCCTATAGTTATTCTTGTAGATCAACTAACAGCTAGTGCTGGAGAAATTATAGCTTTAACTTTCAAAGAAAAGGGAAAAAGTTAATATGAATGAAGACATTTTGAAAATGAAGTATTCAAGCAGTTCAAGATTTTGCTGATTGATCTAGTTTAAAATATACGATTGGTAAACGATATTCTCCGAATGATATTAACGTTGATAAAGAATGAATTACTCCAAATATTGAAGTAGAATGGGATTATGAAAAGTATAAAGAAAATTGAACTGATACACAACTAGAAGCAGCAGAAAAAGAATTATTAAAAATTATTAAGTAAGCATTTTTCTATAACTTGAAATATAAAGATTATTTAATATAAGGTTTCTATAATTAAATATTTTTATTTAGTATAAAAAATATGGAAAAAAAATTACTGGAAGGACTTATTGTTCTTTGTAATAAAGGTAATCTTTTTTTATTTATTTAGTTTCCTGATTTTTAGCTTTTGACTTCGACGATTTGATAATTATTATACTACAAGTAAATTTTTTGAACCGATGAATAAATATATACAGTATAGCTTGAGAAAACAAAATCAGGCAATACAGATAGATGAAATACTTTGAACAGATGAACTACTATGAAATTTTAAATTAAAACCTTAAATAAATTTATAAAATTTTCATTTCTTGTAATAATTTTTCGTACTCCTCATAATCATCTGGATATTGCTTTTTGAGAAAATTTTTTAATAACTCTAACCAATTTCAAAAATTTAACTGCCCTACCAAATCAGGTTTATCTAATTGTTCAAGTAAATTTTCTGTTGAGTTTATATTTTTCTTTAATTGGACATTTTGTAATGATTGTTGTAGTTTAGAATCGATATATTCAGACATGTTATCATACTGAAGTTTTTCTACTCAAATAGAAAGTGAAACATTTTTTAAATCTATATTATCACAAAATTTTGTTTCAACCTTAATTCAATTCTGTTCAAAATTTTTATTAGAATTTGTCTTTAATGATTCTCGGTGTGATAAAATATCATTTTCTGTTATAGCTTGATGTGATTGCGTAAATAAATTTGTATTTCCTGTTTTTTTATCCATAGTAAAATGATAATTGATTCATGTCTCTTGAGCAAAGAATTGTCAATCTTTTCGTATAAAAAAGTATTTAATTTGATCTGTCTCAAGTGGAGATGTTGCCCAAATACTTCAAGTACATAAATAATTTTTAAATAAAAATGCTTGATGTAGATGTCATGAAATAATCTGTAAGTTTTTATTATCTAGCCAGCTTGAAGATAGAGCTCTATCCTTAAATCAAAACTTTGATTTTTGTCATGGGAAAACAACTCATTCTATGTAATAATGATGTATTAAAGTTAAATTTGAATATTTTTTTGTAAATCGTTCAAGAACTAAATTTAATTTAGCTGAAAATTTTAAATTTTTATTTTTAGCTTTTAATTCTTCTTCATATTTTTCATCTTTTAGATCACTTATTCATGGAAAATCTTTTTCATCTATTTCAAGCATTGCGGGTAAAAAGCAAATATTTTTTCATTCAATTTCTTTAACCATAGGTTTTGTAATGAAACAAATTTCATTATCGCTATTTTTTAATTTAGATAATACTTCAAAAGCCTTTTTCCCCTCCTCAAATACAAAAGTATTACCTAACCAATCATGATTACCTGCTAATACATATAAGTTCTTTCATTGTGTATAAAGTTCTAAAAATAGTTCATACAATTCTAAAAGAGTATTTCTATCATAACTAAAATGGTAAACAAAATCTCACAAAAAAATCAGATTCTTTTCTTCATCATGCTCTTGAATAAACGATTTAAGAGAATTCAAAAGTTTATCTTTTATTCTAGAATTTAAGTGTATATCTCATATAAGTAACATTTTCTCGTGCTTTAATAGTTAAATCTTAATTATATAAGTCTCTTTGCTCTCTCTTCTACAACTTTCGGGCTTGAAAACTTTGATGTTTTTTCATCCATATTTTTTTTTGAGATTTGCAACATATTCATCAAATCACGGTCACATAAATATTTTTGTACAAAATTTTCAACCTGGTTTAAGATATTTATCATAAATTCGTAAAGTTTCTTCTAATAATCAAATAGATCTAATAGCATCTGTTTCCTTATCTCAGATAGTGTTTGGAGCCATATCTGATTGAATAAAATCTACCTGTTTAATTCCATTTTGATCTAAAATAGCACTTACACCGTCTTGGTCGGTAATATCTTGTACATAAGTACACATTCAGGGTAATTGTATTTCCACCTTTTTTAAATCAAATCAAAATATTTGATAATTTTTAACTTTCATTTTTTGCAATAAAGATATTGTATACTGCATCCAACTTCATGGTGCACAACCTATATCTATTACAGTTTTGGTATTTTTATCAATAATATGAAATTTATTTTGAATTTCTTCTAATTTAAATGCGCTTCTAGCTTTATATCATTCTTTCTTTGCTTTTTTAAAGTAATAATCATATGGATTATATGTCATACCTTCCAATATCGCATATAAAATTTTATCACAATGTGATTATAGAAAAGCCAAATTTTATTGCAAGGTTTTCCTTGATTTTATAGTTAAGAATAGTATTTTAAATTCAGTGTTTTATTATTATTTGAGTATAGAAATTATGGATTATATTATTACAATTTGATTAGAAATTCATCTAAAATTAAATTCTAATGCTAAAATATTTTGTAGATGTAAAAATGAACAAGATTTTTCAGCTAAACCAAATACTCATGTTTGTCCTGTTTGTATGTGACAACCTGGTGCCTTGCCTCTTCTAAATCAAGAAGTTGTAACAAAAGCTATACACTTTGCTAAAGCCCTTAACTCACACTTGAATAAAAAAAGTTCATTTGATAGGAAAAATTATTTCTATCCTGATCTTCCAATGGGATTCCAAATTACTCAATTTTTTCATCCTATTATTACTGATGGGAAAGTCTCATTTTTCTTAAATAATTTTGAAAATCAAAAAACTGTAACAATTCATGAAGCTCATTTGGAATGTGACGCTGCCAAAATGATTCATGAAAATGGAAAAAGTCTAGTTGATTTTAATCGCTCAGGAACTCCCCTATTAGAAATTGTTACAGATCCTGATTTTTCATCAGCTGACGAAGCTGTAGAGTTCGCTAAAGAAATTCAGCGTTTAGCTAAATGGAATAATCTATGAGATGCCGACTTGGAAAAATGACAAATGCGTGTAGACGTTAATATTTCTATTCGTAAAAGTGAATCTGATCCTCTTTGAACTAAAGTTGAATTAAAAAATATTAATACATTCTCTGCAATAAAAAGAGCAATAGAATCGGAAGCTAACCGTCAATGGGATATAATATCAAATTGAGGTTCGGTATCTCAAGAAACTCGTCGTCGATCAGATGACGAAAACACTTCATATATGATGAGAAGCAAAGAAGATGCAATTGATTATCGCTACTTTCCAGAACCTGATATGCCTTCTTTAGAATTATCTGGGAATGATTTGGATGAGTTTGATAAAGTTCAAATTGATCGTCCTTTTGATTACATAACTAGATGTAAAGAATTTTGATTTAATAAAGAATATATTAATGCACTTTTACAGGATAAATCGTTGTTTGACTTTTTCTTTTGAATGGTCAATGAATGATTTGAACCAAAAACTGTAGCAAAACGGATGGTTTGACCAATGAAACGAGCTTTGGATTTTGTTCAATGAGATGAGGTTGCTTTATTGAAATCTGTTTCTGAAGATGCAAAAAAACAATGAATTGATGCTGAAAAATTATTCGCTGAAAAAACTATATTCTTAAAATCTTGTTTAGATTTAAAATGATTCTTGAGTAAGTTTCAACCCCTATTTAAAGAATTTTTAAATATAGAAAAAGAAAAAAAACTAGTCGATAATCAGTTAAAAATTGTGTTTGATTTAGTTTTACAATCAGGTAAATCTGTGCAAGAAATAATTAAAGAAAAATGATTTGATGCTCCTGCTATGGATAACAGTCAACTAGCTGGAATTATAAATGAAGTTTTAGCAGCTAATCCAGCAATAGTTGATCAATTTAAATGATGAAAAGAAAGCGTGATATGATTCTTTGTATGACAAGTTATGAAAAAAACCCAATGAAAAGCGAATCCTCAAGCCGTTAGTGCTGAATTAATAAAACAATTAAAAAATATATAATTTTATTATATAGACTGATGCAATTATTCCATATTGATGCAGATAAAGTTCGTATAAAATGAAATAATATTGAAATTTTTTCTATCCCTGAACTACTTTCTCAACTTCGTAAAGTTTTACGTATAAAAAAATGAGATAAAATATGTGTACAATTCTCATCTAATAATCAAACATGTAGATATGAACTTTCTATTCAAGATTGGACTGATAAAGATTTATCTGGTGAAATAATTACTATTCAAACACTTCCCTTCCCTAAAAGAAATATTTCAATGTTGATTGCTATGCCAAATAAACGAGAAAAAGCAGAAATAATAGTTCAAAAATTAACTGAAATATGAATTCAAAATATTTATTTTTGGATAAGCGAACATTCCGTTATTCGCCAACGAAATGAAAAAAAATCTGAACGTATGAAAAAAATATCATGTGAAGCTGTAGAACAATCTCGATGAATACAAATTCCTGAGATTAAATTTTTAAAATCAGAAAGCGATATAATCAAATTTATTACTTGAAAGGGTCTAATTCTTGCTAATATGTGATGAATAACTTATTGAGAAATATCAAAAGATTTAAATAATGATTTATGTTGAATTATTGGACCTGAATGATGATTTTCTGAAAAAGATCTAAAAATATTTAAAGATGCAAAAATAATAGATTTGTGAAAAAATATATTGAGAATGGAAACTGCAAGTATAGTTTTATGATGGTTATTAAGAAATAAATAAAAAAATTACCACAATATTTGAAAATAATTCGTTTATAAATATATAGTATATAGGATTTTATCTATTTATAATAGTAAAATATGAAGACAAAGAATTTCTTATTCTCCATGGTTGTTACAACTATTGTGTGATGTTTTGCGCCAACTTACGCAGTTACCATTGATTCTCAGATTGAAGATGAATTAAATGAAAAAATTCAACAAGAAATGGTACAAAACGCACAAAATTTAAATGAGAAAATTACTTTCACTAAAGTAAATTCATGTGAATCTATGGAATCTGTTATGAGTGGTTTTTTGGATACTTATAGAAAGCTACACCCCAAAAGAAATAATAATCGATGAATTAATTACGATTCTGTAAAAGGCATGGATGATATGATGATGACTAATTGAACAATAATGAGAACTTCAGAAGTTTCTATGGCAGAATCAGTGGAAAGCGAATCAGTATCTGCTGATATGTGATCAATTTCAGATTATTCTACTACGAACATCCAAAAGATTTGAGTTGATGAACCTGAAATATTAAAATCTAATGGGAAATATCTTTTCTATTATTCTGAAGCTGACAATAATGACAGATATATATCTATAATTAGAACTCCTGTTCAAAAAGACTTATCTGATGCTGAAATTGTAGCGAAAATTAACATACCAAGTAGCTTACACGATATTCAATTATTCTTAAATTGAAATAAATTAATAATTCTAGGATCTCGCTATAGTTCTAAATCTGATTCTGTATTATGATCTAATCGTAGTTTAGTAATCATTTATGATATTAGTGATTTAAATAATTTAGTATTAGAAAAATTAACAGAAGTTTATGGATCTTTTGAAGATGCCAGAATGATTTGAGATCAACTTTATTTAATTTCATCTATTAATTTAAATTGGTATGATATAGCTCGAAATGAAGAACCTATTTTATTTAAAGAAATGCAACCTAAGTTAACTGACATTACTTTGAAGAGCTCTTCTACTTCTAAAAAATCTTATGATAAAAAAATAACTATAATGCCTTGTGAAAGTATCTTCTACTTGTTACCTTCTGAAAGCACGATGAAAGAGACGAATATTTATCCTAATTTCACTTTAATTTCACAAATCTCTTTAAATGATTTAAATTCATCACCAAAACAAAATTTAGTGTTCGGAAACGTTAATGAGATACATATGTCACAGAATTCTTTGTATTTACCATCTCCTATATATTTCTCTACTCCAACTAGATGTTCTTTATGATGATGTTATAGTTCTTGGTATTATAGGAATGAAAATACATTAGTTCATAAATTCAATTTATGAAAGGCTGTAACATATCAAGATTCAACAATTATACCATGAACTCCTTTAAACCAGTATTCAATGGATGAGGATGATGATTGAAATTTCAGAATTTTAACTACTACTTGGTATGACCAAAGTGCTACCCACCTATCAATTCTTGATAAAAATATGAAAATAAAATGAAGTTTATTAAATATAGAACCATGAGAAAATTTTAAATCTTCTCGTTATATTTGAGATAAATTATATTTAGTAACATATCAAACAATTGATCCATTGTTTGTTGTAGATTTAGAAAATATAAGTAAACCGAAGATTATTTGAGAATTAAAAATACCATGATATTCCACTTATTTACACCCATATTCTGATGCTAAAAATTGAGTACAATATTTAATTTGATTATGATATTCAACAACTGATAATGGGTATGGATGACTAAAAGCTGATAGTACAAAGGTTGATTTATATAAAATAGATTACAAAAATCATGAGACGGCTGAAACAAAATGTAGTTCTTTAATTACTAAGAATGTAAATTCCGAACTGACTGATTCTTGTACAAAAGCAAGTGATGGTAAAAGATGTAATGAGGAACAAAGAATATATGAAGATTGTCTTAAACAAGTAAATCCGGAAAATATTGCTGTTTCTGCTGTTGCATCTTATGAGTTTCCTGGAGATATAAGTTATACTCCTGCTTTAGAAAATCCTAGAGTATTTGTACGGAGGTCAAATAAACAAGAATTAGTTTTACCAATGGTTATAGCTAAAATTTTAGAAGAATGAACTCGCGAGAATAATTGGGAAGATAAATATGATGCGTTCTTATGATTAAAATGATTATCAATAAAAACTTCTACAGCATTAATCAAAGAAATATTATCTCAAAATTTTGTAAAAAACAATAATGAAATTGATAATTATAAATTATGGGATTTTGAAGATGCTAGAGTGGGATATATAGATGATATATATTATTTCTTAGTTTGATGATTTGCAGCATTCTTAAATAAAGATGGTAATGTTGTAACTTTAGGATCAATGTAATAATCAATTTATAAAAGTAGAAAAGGCTAATTAAAAATTAGTCTTTTTTATTTTTACCTTTAATTAAAAAATCTTTTTTAAAAAATATCCCCCCTCCAAGGAGACGAGATATTTTTCCCTGTTTAGCCTTTTGTGAAAAAGGTGTAATCAATTTGTAGGAAAATAATTTAGAATTGCAAGAGATTTTTTATGTTTAACTATTTTAATTATTTGTTGTTTAGTGAGATATTTCTATAGATTATTCATTAAATAAATCGTCACTAAATTTTTCGTCATCTATGCCTATATCCTTACTATGGTCTATCGTTTTATCTAGTAAATCATGTACTTTTTGTAAATATTTATCATCAACATGCGTATATATTTGTGTAGTTTGTATTGATGAATGTCATAATAGAGCTTGTACTGAGCGTATATCCGCCCCCCTACGTAAAAGAGACGTAGCAAAAGAATGACGTAAGGTATGTGGAGTTACTTTTTTTTCTATTCAGACTAATCTTGAATATTTTTTTACAATAGATTCTATACTATTTCTAGAAAGCGGTGATCCATAACTATTTGAAGATAATGAAATAAATAAATGTTCTGAATCATCTGCACGAGAAAGTATATACTCTTTAAGCTTTTGTTTTGCATCTTGAGTTAAAAATACTGAACGTAATTTTGATCATTTTCATATAACAGAAAACTGACTTTCTTTAAGTTTTATTTCTGATTTTTTTAATGAAATTAATTCTGTAACACGCAATCATGTACCGTATAATGTTGCCAATATAGCTTTATCACGTAATATTTTTAAACGATTTTTACCAAATTGTCATGGAGCTTCTAATATTGAGTTCACTTCATTTTCAGACAAATAAGATACCATTCTTGGTGGAACTTTTGCTAAATCTATTTTTTCTGGAGATATCGTTTCTACATCATTACGTTGCATAAACTTAAAAAATGATCTTAATCATACAGCATGATAATTTACTGTTTTAGGGCTTAATCACTGTTTTATTAAAAATGCTCTAAAATCCTGTATATGCATCATTTTTACCTCTGATGCTTCAATATCTCATATATACTCAATAAAACGATTTATTCGAAGTGAATAATTTTCTATTGTTTTTGGTGATGCATTCTTTGTATATTTAAGGTAATTTATGAACCTTTCTAGGTGAGAATTTAATGTATTAGAAAAAGTGTATGAACTTGTTTGTTTATCTGTTGTAAATATAATCTTTGAGTTCATCTTTTCCCTCGAAATAAGAACTATCATCTAAATTAGCCTGTATAACTTCAATTTCTTCTCATCAATTATTATATGCATTAATTTTAGAAACAATTTGATTTGCTGATGTTTTAAAAGATGAGAAACTTTGTTGATCAACACCCTCTCAATTTTCAACTTGTTGCTGATATTTTTCACATAAATTAATCAACTGTAATGAATACTTTACCATCTGTTTATCTAGCATTTCTTGTCATGCTGAATAATATGTTTCTCCTTGTAATTTAAAAGATGAAATTGAAATTTCTATATCTTCTAATAAATCATCATTTCCATATTCTTCTTCAATTTGTTCTTCCTGTTGGTAAGGAACTGGGCTATCTCATTGATTTTCTTCATTTCGATAATCTTCATCTTCTTCAATTTCTGCGTCTGGAAATATAAATGGTAATGGATTATTAGAGGTTGGTTTATCAATATCTTCTGATTCTTGTTCTTCTCCCTGACTATCTTCTTCAACTGCAGATGGATGATTTTCTAGCAAATCTTCTCAAGCACTTGGGTCCTCTTCTTCATATACCACTCATTCGACACTTCATGTATCTAATGGCTCTTTTTCTCATATCAATCATGGAAGTTCCATGTATGCCAATACTCATAAAATTGAGAATACTCAAATACAAATAACTGCAGTTACTAGTTTCTTATTACTAAATCATCAAGAATTTTGAATATGTTGTGGTGTTGCATTTGCATTATTTATAGTACCCGCATTTCATGATATTTCAGAATCTAAAATCTGATCTAGTGATAAAGTTGACTTAACCTCAATATTATCTACTTGAGGCTGCATTGTTTCATCTTGTATATTGAATTGAGGTAAAACCTTTTCTGTGTTTTCTGAATTTCAATTTACCGCTTCAGTTACTTGGGGTTCTGAATTCGAAATATTGTTTGAAATTTGCGGTTGTACATCTTGTTCTTGAGGATTATTCGGATGATTGATTAATGATTCTGAATTATTTATAGTTAAATTATCATTTGCTGTATATTCTTTACTTAAATTTGGTGGTTCGACAACTTGTTGTCATTCTTTCTCGTTTAATAAACTTTCGTCAACCATTGAATCTAATGATTCATTTCTTCAATTCATTGTTTCAGTATTTTCATATTCTTGATCAAATGCATTTGAAGTGTCTTGTAAATTATTTTCTGATACATCTGGATTTAATTCAGTGCTTCATAAAGGAGTTTCTTCTGTTTCAAAATTATTTGTATTTTCATAATTCTCTGTTTTATTTTCATTATCATATCAAGTATCTTCTGAGAAATAGTTATTATTTTGACTATCTTCATTGTCTATTTGATAATTATCTTCTCATCATACGCTATTTCCCAAAGATGAAGTTTCTGATTCTATGGGCTGTGGAGTATTAAATAAATTATTATCCTCATTTTCTTCTAAATTTTCAGAATCTGTAACATCTGAATCATCAAATACATTATTCGTATCACCACTTAAATTTATCTCATTTTCTGTTGGTTCTATAAACTCCTGACCATCTCATTCAAACTTTACTCATTCTGATTCTTCATTAAATTCACTTTTAAAGAAATTATCTTCTGTTGACTCTAATCATTCTTCTGTCTGAGATATTTCTTCGCTACTAGATTCAGACTTATAATTATTTACTATATCATTCGTCTGAAATGAATTATCATTATCATAGCTACTATTTCCATCGTTATTGTCTAAGTTATCACTCTCTCATACTACATCATAGGTGCTATTATTTATTGTTTCTTCATTTGAATCTCTAAATATATTTTCTTCTTCTGGATTTTCATTAAATTCCGAACCATTATTTTCTTCTTGTGCATTATTATCCACAATATTTTCCCAATCTGATTGTAAATCATTGTTATCCAGTGTATAATCATCCTGCATACTATCTACTTTATTTAAAGAATCTATACTACTTGGATTAGATTCATCTACTGGAGATTCAAATAAATCACTATCTTGAAGGAAATCTTCACTATTGTTTGGTTGTTCTTCTTGGAATAGTTCTTGAGAATTTTCTGCTAATTCAACATCATTACTATTTCCTTCTACTTCACTATCTCATAAATTATTTTCTGCTTCTATTTCTTCTTCTGCTAATGAACTATTATTATTTCAATCTAGATTTAATGAAAAATCGAAATCACTTTGAGAATCTTCTATATTTTCATTATCTGTTACATTTGATTCATCTGGAAATTCTTCGTTATTAATACTTTTTTTCTCTAAATTTCATTCTTCTAATCATAAATCGTTAGAATTATCATTTGTTATATCATTATCATCTGATCATCATACTTTTACATTTCCATTTCATGCTCAATTATTATCTCAAAGATCTCAAAAATCTAATACATAATCATCTCATGTTTGAGTTGATGATTGTGTGCTTTGAACAGTTCATGTTGAATTTTCATCAGGCATTTTAATCAAAGATTATTTTATAAATCTCTCATATTATATTTAAAATGTCAAATAAAGCAAAAAACAGACGACTTTTTGTAAATATTCTAAAATTCAATTTTAAAGCATAAAAAAAGGATTATATATTAGTATAAAATCCTTTTTTGGCTATATTTATGTTTAATATTAACTGAATCGAACTTTTCAGATAAAGTATTGACAACACACAAGAAGAGCGAGAATCGAACTCACATTTCTGGCTTCGGAGACCAGCGTGCTACCGTTGCACCATCTTCTTATATTATAAATTTTTAATTTATACAATTATAAAAAATTTATGTCTATTACGGCTTAATAAATAGGAATTCAATATTTATTTGCAACAGAATTTAGTAAGATAAACTCTTAAATTTTCAATTTTAAAAAAATGAATCTTTTAACAAGATTCATTTCTTTACTTACTTAATTGAAATTATTTTTACATTTTTCCTTTCATTATTTAATCTCATCTTTGCCGTATCTCAAACCTTCTTTCATCTTATCGCTTGTCAAAGTGGAGATTCAAATGAAATTAAAGTTTCTCAATGCTGATATTTTACTTCTCATGTTCATACTATTGTAACTTCATGTGGATCATCATCCTCAATTTGAACGATAACTTTTGATCAAAATCAAATAGTTTTTTCTCAAGATTTTTTATCAGAATCTATAATTTCTACTCCATCTATTAAATCTTCAATCTGTTTGATTCTAGAATTGATTAAATCTTTTTCCTCTAATGCATTTTTATAATCAAAGTTTTCAGATAGATCTCATAATTCCTTTGCATCTGCTATCTGCTCTAATACAGCGGGAAGTTTATCCTGCTTGAGCTCTTGAAGCTCTGCTATAAGCTTTTCATATCATTCTCTACTAATAGTTTTAGTTGCTTCTGCCATAATAAATTTAAACAAAAATAAAATAATGTAACTTATTTAAATAATCTTCCCCAGAATCAAAGAATATGTCTCTTCCATTTATCAAAAGCATGAGAAATCAAATCTGTTGCAACTTTAAATCATTGATGAGAACTTACTACAAATTTATCACCATCTGAAATAAAGACAAAATCAGATTCGTATTTTCATTGTTTATTTTTTGTAATTGTGTATTCTATAGTAACTTTTGCATCAGGATTCTTAGCATAAATTTTTTTTAAGACTGCTTGTGACTTATTAGTGATTTGATATTGAACTAGTTTTTTAATGTCTGATTGCATCACTTCTGATACATCAACAAATCTTTCTTTTAATTCACTCACATTTAATACATTTTCTGCCATTTGTATTTAAAATAATATGTAAAATACTTAACAAGTCAGTAATAGATAAAATCATTTAAAATGCAATGGAAATTTGCATTTTATGGCATTTTACTCTTATGAGAGAGTTTATATCATTCTTTAACTCAATCAAATAATCATTTTATAATTTTAAAACGATCTTTTCATCATCGAATAATTGCTTTTGTACTGAGCCAAACTAAACATCATGGCAATCAACAAATATAAAATTGAAAAATCTGCTTTGAAGTTCAGTGCTTCTTTGTAAATAAAAACCGGTTTCTTGCTTTTTGTTTAGCTTGTGAATAAGATCAAATTCGTGCTTGTTCAAGTTTAGTTTTATCTCTTTCGTGATGTTTTACCTTTAAATCTGAAAAAACTCGTAATTGGATTCATTTTTCATGTAAAGATAATGTATAATCTATATCTTCGCTAATTCGGGCTATTTGGTTATCATATTTTGCTTTTCTCAGTGTGGAAGCTTTGCTAAAAATTCAATTTCACGTAAACATTTGGATTCTTGCCTGTTTCTTTCATCCTAGCAAGTAAAGCATCGGGCGAGATTCTCGATAATTAAAATGAGAAAATCACTGATTTTGAATAATGTTTCTATCTCTATAATATAAACTTGGTAATATTACACACTCTGATTTCGTTCCTACTGTCATTTTTTCTCGTTTTTTAAGACAATCTTCTAGAAAATAATCATCTACTTCATTATCATCATCAAAAAGTTGAATAAATTCACCTTTTGCTTTTTGTATTCAAAAATTACGCACATAACTAGCTCCTCATCAATGATCTGGATTGAATTCACTGTTATTATTCGTTATAAAATTGGTACGATTTAATACCTCTAAATTTTGATTTTTGAAAAATGAAATAAAATCCAATTCTTCATTTTTTTGAAATTTTCTGTCACAAACAATATTAACATCAAAATCTTTAAATGTTTGCTTATCTAACGATTTAAAGAAACTTAACAAAAGTTCTTTATTATTTGCCCTTGAACCACAAACTACAGATATTTTCATAGATTTCTTATCAAACTAAATATTTCTATAATCTAAATATCTATATTCTAAAATTTTTCAAGAGAAAGCAAAAAGGTAAAAATTCTAAACATGAATTTATATTGTTTATTATATATTAACCATGACTACATAAGTTAGCATCATTCATCATTCTCCACAATTCAAACATTTTTATCATTTTATTATATCTTGAAAGTCATCCATATTTATTTTGGATATCCTCAAATAATCATTGTAATTCTCATAAGGATAGCACACTCATATCATTTCTATTTCCCTGATCTTCTGTTCATCATAAAGATGCAATTTTAGTATTAACATTATCTAGTGCCACATCTGGAGTAATCTTATTTTCTGGGTTGTTTCAAAAACATAATTTTCATAACATAGATGAAGTTTCATCTAATTCTGCTTGTGTAACATTTTTTCAATAAGCATTGAATGTAACACTTCAATGATATTGTTCTGTATTATTATTTAAGAAGCTAGAGCTTGAATATTTATTAAAAGTAAAGCTAGTAATAGCTATAGCTGGTGGTAAATCTTGTAAAAAACTAAGTAATCATGCTGTTCTATTACTTTGTTCTCATAATCATATTTTATATGCTAAATATGGAAGACTTCTATATTTCTCTCTAAAATTATAAAAACACTCTTTATCATTATCTTTTCACATATTCAAATTACATGATGCATTTTCCCTAATTGTATTTTCTATAATCTCATCATCAATCAATGGCGAATTTCAACCAATTCAATCATTATTTATTCGATGATAAAGGTTGTATCATATAACTTTATATATGTAATCTTCTCTTTCTGCTCATTCTAATTTGGAATAATCTGTTGTTCAATGCCAATCTGAACTTGATGAAAAATCTTTCCAATATTCTTGCATTAATTTATTTATTTCGTCAGTTTTATTATTTTTTATATTTTTTAATAAGTAGAAGAAAAATTCGTTAAGTAATGCTACATTACTCGAATTTGACGTCATAGAAAGTTTGTTTACTAACAATAAGAATGAACGCTTATTTGGAGATTCAAATGATACCGTAATTGGTATATAAAAATAATCAGAATCCTCTACTTCTACTTTATCTCATATTGAAATACTTTCTACTGTATTATAATCCGCATCGTTTCAAACATTTTTTATAAAATCACTCCAATATTGTATTAAATAAAGATCCTGGAATTTATCTGTTTCTAAATATTTTTGTCATAAAATAGTTGTATCAAAATTTTTAGTATACGGATCTTTCCATACATTTAATGATGGTAGATATATTTTTTGTAATAATGTTTCATAACTGACCATTTCTTCTTTTTTTGAATTTTCTAGATTTAGTATAGCTTCTTCAACATTGTTATTAACTTTTATCATATCATCAAGTGTACTTATCTTATCTTTATTAGTTTCTGAATATTGTGACAATATCTCTCCTGGCGTCACATTATACGTTGAAAGTTCTCTAAGTGGTTCAAGATTATCGTTTATTTCTGTGTATTTTCCATAGACAATCCATCAATAAACTCATCATCATATAATAACTAAAATGGCCGCAAATGTTGTAATTAATGACTCTTTACGTGTAATTCAAAACGCTCTGGTACTTTTTTTACTTCACGATCAATCGTTTGTTTTTTGAAAAAATCATTTTATACGAGATACAAAATCCGTTCTCTCGGATGTTGCTTGGGATTTTGATGTTACTGTGCTAATTTCATTTGTTACCATTTTATAATTATTATAGTTATTAAAATATTTAATTTTTTTAGTTTACATTGTATCTGCACCTAATTCCTGAGAATCTGTTTCATATCAGTCTGATTTAGTATTTTCTAATTCTTCATCTAAATATTCTGGTTCTAGACCACCATCTTCTTCATCTAAAAATTCTTCGCCATCAAACAAGGTCTCTTCCACCTGTTGAATCTCTTCGTTTTCTATATTATCATCTGTATTATTCTGATATCAATAAAGATTTGATAATAATTTTTCTACACTGTTTAAATCAATATAATCAAAAATTTCTCTTTCCGTATTTTTCTGAATTGGTACTGTAAAATTCATTGTTGAATAATTTACCATTCTTTGAAGTCATCCTAAGTTTATTGTCTTAGGTGAGACATTAATTTCTTTTGTGTTTATATCTGCTCAGATAATGAAACTAGATTGTTTTAATAAGTTAATTATATTTGTGAGAATGAAAATATTTGGATTCTTTTTCCCTTGAGATATCAATGCTCTTTCGTCATCTTGATTTGTATATACCTCTACATTAAATGTGATATTTTTATCTTGTGCATTAAATCAATTAAATGTAATAGAGAATAGTGATGTATCATTCTTTTCTAATAATTGACTAATTGCATTCATTGAATTTTTGAACAATTTTATATCAATTGATTTATCATTATTATTGCTATAATATAAATCAAGATCTCAAACCGTATCACAATTTGCAGTAGTTTCAAAAGGATTTAAATAACACATGTATACATATGATGATATATCTTTTTCTCATCTTGATGATAATTGTGTAAATAGCTGTTTAAGACTATCTATATTTGCCGATCAAACTTTCATCATTTCAATAATTGTAGTAAGTGCTGTATTCATATATGAAAATACCCTTGTTGCTGTAGAGAATTTTATAACTTCTAAAGCATTTAATGATCTCTGAATTGTATCAATAGCTTTATCGTTAGCTAAAATACGATCTATTTCTTCTGGAATAAATCATTGTCTTGCAGAATTTTGTTTTAATGTATCTACATATGAAGCCCTTTCTTGTGATTTATTAACGATATCTGATGCATAACTTGTAAGAAGATCTTTTTTATCAATATAATCGATATCTGTTGCATTTATAATAGCATTAATGTTCTGAGAGGCCTGTTCTGATCATACAGTAGGAAGATCATGATTTCATCAATTCACTCATAATAAATTTTTTACCTTAGTTACTATTGGTTTGTATTGATCTATATATTTCTGTTCTTCCTCATCTGGATTTGATTTACTTGCTTTTGATATATAACCATCAAATAAAAAGATAATAGCAACTGCTATAATTCATATCAATAATAGTACAGTTGAAAAGAAAAACTGTCTTATATATTTTCAAAAATTTTCTCATTCATCTAATGTAGTACCTCTATTTTGTACATTATCTCATGAATCCAAAAACATAGTTTCATCTATCGATGATGCGATTGTTCCTTCTGGTGAATCTATTATATTTTCTATCTCGTTATCTGTTATATTTACTATAGGTAGATCTTTTACTTCTTCTACATTTGATTGTGTCTGTGGTTGTTGTTCATTACTACTACTTATATTTCCATTTTCTAAATCTTGTAATGATACAGAAGATAAATCGATATTATCCACTATTCATTCTAAATTTTTATTATTTTCTGGCATTATGTTTTTGTATAAATAAAACCTCTTCTCGATGATTATATTCAGTTATGCTAAAAAAGTCAAAAAAATGATGACTTTTTTTAATCTAAATATTTTAATTTTAGATTAATCAAAAAACGGTAGCACACTTGCATATAATAAAAAAATTTTTATAATTTGATGCATGAAACATAGTGTTTATGATGTAATCATTCTCTGAGCTGGATCTGCATGACTTTTTTGTGCTTCAAAAATTTCATCTAAATTATCTGTTTTGATATTAGAAAAATCTGAATCTCCTGCTAAGAAATTACTTCTTTCTGCAAAATGAAGATGAAATATTACAAATAGAAATATAAATCCTGAAGATGATTATGTATCTGATAATCTTGATTTTGTTAAATCTAGTTTTTCTATATTTTGATCAAATGATTTTTTAGAATTTTTAAAGAACGAATGAATAGAATTACATGAAGAAGACAATTGAAGAATGCTTTTAAAATCTGGTAAAGTTAAAGAATTTCATGAAAGATTACTTAGTTATGCTATAAATAATTGAGTTGATATAAAATATAATTCAGAATTTATATCTTTCAATAAACATGATGATATATTTGAAGTAAGAACAACTGAATGAACATTTATTTCTAGAAATTTTATAATTGCAACATGATGACCTAGTTTCCCAAAATTGTGAGCAACAAATATAGCAATAGATATTGCTAATAATTTGGGGGTGAATACTACGCCATTTTACCCTGCCTTAGTATGATTTGAGACTGTTCAAAACTTTTCTTCTCTATCATGATCATCTGTAGCCTGAAATTTAAAATTATTAAAATGAGATAATATACTACATGAAGAAAAATGACCAATTCTATTTACTCATCGGTGAATCTCTGGTCCGTGCGTCTTTAATTCATCTCTTTATATAAAAGATTTTTTTACTAGATGAAATACCAAGTATAAAGTTAAAATTAGTATTTCTGCAAAAGAAATTACGAAAAGATTACTTACATTTTTATGATTTCGTTCTAATAAATTGAAAGAATATAAACTTTCAACGGAGATAACTAATGTGCGTTGATTAGATGAAGCTAAGGTATGTTGATGATGAGTTAAAACTGAAAATTTAAACCAAAATTTTGAATGTAAAAATATTCCTTGATTATATTTTATATGAGAATGTGTAGATGTTACGTGAAAAACTTGATGATATAACCTCCAATGGTGTTGGACAAGTGCTGCAATTTGTGCTGATGGAATAAATAAAAAAAATGCATAATATAAAAATTTAACTTGTTTTTTATGTAGTAAATTTATATATTACATTCACTAAGCTCCTGTAGTTCAATGGATAGAATAGGCCCGTCCTAAGGGTTAGATGCTGGTTCGATTCCGGCCAGGAGTAAATCTAACTATAGTAATAAAAAGTTCGCTTAAAATATACTTTAATAAGAAAATATGTTTGCTTGGAAATCCACCGGGTTAAAAACCCCCCGGTGCAAGCAATCGTTTTCATTTATGGGAAGTTTCACTTTAATTAAGCTATTCGTTTTCCTTCTCTTTGGAATAATGATCTTACTCATTCTCCTTAGAGTCTTAGGAATAATAAGACCGGAAACGAATGAGCTGGAGAGCTCCGCTGTTTTTTGGTGCGGAGACATCTGTAAGGGATTTGAAAAGAAACCCAAAAAACCACCCTGATACTCGTATACCGATACTCGTGTACCATGAGTTACGGGTGTGTTTTTCCTAATAGATAAAAAATTAAAATAATAGATTTAAATACATATTTTCTATTGACATTTTATATACAATTAACTATATGTATTTTGTAGACTTTATTATATTGTATATATACATGGAGGCTCCAGGAATAGTAAATGAAGAGAAGAGAAAAAAGCGTATTTCTAGATTTAATTGAGAATTAGCTAATATTTTAGAACATTCTCATAATCCCGAAGATATAGCAAAAAATTTTGATAGAATTTTTTCTGATATTAAAAGATTAATTTCTTATTTAACTAAGAATGGCGAAAAAAAATTAAACAAAGAGTTACAAGCAACTTTTTTTAAGGATATCTGTGAATTTATTAATAAACTTGATGGAAATGATTATTTTACTTGGATTCTTAACTCTTTTCCTAAAACATCAATTTGAGAATATAATAAAAAAACTATTTGAAATCAATTTTCTCAATTATTATGATGAAGACAACGAAATAAGGATTTAATGCCTGAATGATGATCCTGCCATTATCGAACGTTATTACTTTATAATTTTTTTAATAAATTAAAGGATCTATGATTAGATTTAGAAATTAAGTTCTTTAGGTATAAGAGACCTATTGAAGAAATCAACGATGAATTTATTGAAGAAAGTGATGATGAATCTCTTAAAGAGAAATATGCAACGAGTCATTCTTGATTAATAGTAACATTTCAATGAGAAGATTATTTAGTGGATCAAGGCGATCCTAATCTAATTAATAAAGAAGAAACCATTATAAGAAAAATCCAACCTTATATATATAAATACAAAAAGGCTTACTTTGATCTTCTTTCTAAAAGAAAAGATAATCCCAATATAGAAGGTTTTGTAAATACAGCTAGAAGGTTTCTTAATTTTTACGAAAATCTTAAACATGGGAATATGAAAGAAACATATATGGTTAATTTCTTTGATAAAGTAGAAGACTTTATTTCCCATTTAAAAGACAATCCTGCTTATAAAACAATGATGTTTTATTTACAACCTTGAGAGTTAGAAAAATGACGTTGAAAACATAAAAACTGGCATTGAAAGTGAAGTAAAATAAGTCCATATCATATTAGATTTGAATTTACTGAACATTGCATTTATATTAAAATTAATGATCAATGACATTGGTTCTATTTGGGAGACAATAATATTTCAGAAAAGGGATTCCCATCTAATCTTATCGATAAATTGACTATAGAAAAAGATAAAAACTGAGCACGTAAACTAAGAGAAGAAAATAAAGAGTTAATTGAGTCCATACTTCCTTTTATATTTCATAGAACTGATATCAAATATTGTGATTTTGTGCATGAATGAACAAGACGACAACAAACATTAGTAAGATGTGATTGAAAAAATATTATAAACTTGAAAAAGTGATAATATTAATAATATAACAACTGAAAACTTTGTATTTTACTCTATCTAAGCTAAAAATTTTACATTTTTTCAAAATATTTATCCATTGTCTTCTTTCTCCTTGCATTGTCTTAATTGTTCTCCTAGCACACCTTTGTATATACCATCATTAACATAAAAAATCATTTTGCTTCACATCGGTCAATAACGTTGTTCATATCAATCGTCTTTTTCTCGTCCTAATAAAATATCTAGTACATCATCTGCAATTTTAATGGTAACTTGCCTTTTATCTATATCTCTTTTATCAACTACTCTCTCGCCTAATTTATTTTTATCTTCTTTAGATAACAATCATAGTATTAATTCATACCTTGTTCATTGTTTTATTTCTCATATTGGATCTAAAACCTCTAAAACTAAGTTTCTTACTTCTTCTCACTCTTTAATATTTTGTAACGTTGTTTTTTCTATTGCAAGATGATAATCTCCAGAACGTGAATTATATGTTCATCATTCTATGATCTCCTCTGTTTCTTCTTCTATACTTGTATTTTTTCCCATAATTATAATAACATTTAAAAAAATTAAATCGTATTATGATATAATAAAATATAATCATATGTCAAGCAAAAAGACATAATGTTTTGTGTTTATCAATTAAATTCATAAGATAGAAGATTGTATTCCTCTGTATCATATTGAGTTATTCAATTTTCATGCCATAAATAAAAATATTTAACTCATGTTTCTAATGCAAGCTTACTACATATTGTACAGTAAGGCTCTCATGACTTAGATATTTCTCATTCTTTATTTAAACGTATAAAATATAGATGAGAACCATTTATTTTATTTCTATTATTTTTTAATGCATCGATAATAGCTCTTTGCTCTGCGTGAATACAACATGTCTTATCTGTTACTTTTTTATTATATAATTCTTTATCATTATTACATCTTCTTTGAGATTCTAATCATTTAACTGGAGAGTTAAATCATATTCAAATAATTTCTCAATCTTTAACTATAACACATCAACATTTAGATCTTTCACATGTTGCATTTTTAGCTATTTCAGCTGCTTTTAGAAAATATTCCTTGGCTTTTATTTCTTCATTTCCTGATAATATTTTCATACTTAATGTTTATTATAATAAATACGCATACTATTATACAATGCTATCTGCATCTCGATTAATCTTAAATCATTTTGCATTCAAATTTAATTTTGTATACACAATATCCATAAAGTTTCTGACTTCTTTTCATTTTAAAATAATATTATAACGATATTTACCGAACATTTTATAAATAAGAGGTGGAGTAGAATATATTTCTAGATCCTCCATTTTGTATTTTTGTGCTAAATAAAGAAGTTCTTTATAAAGTTGATCAACTTTGTTAAAAACTTTTTCCTCTATTTCATTCTTGTATAAAATCACACACAAATCTGTGTATGGGGGATATTTATTTAGCTTACGAAAGCTGTTCTCTTCTTTTCGAAATAATTTTTCATCCATTTTGCATGCATTACGAATGGAATATTGTTGAGTATTAAATGTTTGAACTATAAAATTCTTACAATTGTATTTTGAAAAGCATTCGTATAATAAATAAAAATTCTTTTCTCACACATTAAAATCTGGTATATTTAATCATAAATCTGCATTCAAAAATATTAACATATCTAATGGATAATTTTTACACGGTTGACATAATAAGCTTGTTCAAATAACAATTTGTGGCTGTGATTCTTTTAATTGATTAACTAATTTCTCAACTTTCGTTGGTGAATTTGCATGATCTGAATCTATAATTATACATTTAACTTTATATTCATTTTCTATTCGTTGGGCTACTTGCTGAGTTCATAGTCAGTATGTTTTAACTGATTCTTCTCAACATTTTTCACATGTAGGAGAAAAATTATATTGAGTTTTACAAATGTGACATAATCATATCAATTCTCAATTTTGTTGTTGATGATAGGAAATTGGTACTGAACATCTTTGACAATATGGAATGTAACCGCATTTTGTACAAATAATTCATGGAGCATAACCCTTTTTATTTACTATTATTCAAATTTTTTTTCAATGAGTAATTTGTTTTTTTATGGCAGATTTTACAAGTTCAGAAAAATGATAATCTAGTTCTCTTGTCATATCAACCAGAAATATTGATTTATCTTCATGTTTAAATTGTTCATAGTTCATTGATCTGATTTTTATTGCTTAGATGACAAACAATAGTGTAGTAAATTTCTATTTTTCTTCAAGTTAGAAAAGATTATATTAATATTTTAGCGTTTCATCATTTAAATATATAAGTTCAACTCACACTGAACGAAAAATTTCTTCAGATTCTTGTCCATGTTTGTACCTTTTATCACAAACTACCCTTTTTATTCAACATGCTACTATCATATGAGCACAATGCCTGATAGTACATGGAGTCATGGTAACATAAAGAGTTGCTCATTCTAATGAAATTCATTTTTTAGCAGCACTCGCTATAGCATTTTGTTCTGCACAGTTATTTCTCATACAATGTTCTTCTTTTTCTCATTTATCGTTAATCATTGAAAACATTTGGTGTCATACCTTATCACAAGTTTCTAATCATTCTGGAGCTGTAGCAAATCATGATGAAATAACTGCATTATCTTTTACGATAACACATCCACATTTTCAGCGATCACAAGTACACTTTTCTCCAACCACTCTGGCTATATCCATAAAATATTCATCCCGTGATATTTCTTTGGATTTTAAATATCAATGATCTTTAATTATTCAGTTTTCTTTTTGTTTATTTTGTTTTACTATCATTAAATATTTAGATATTTAAAATTAGTGTATTATAACTCATTATTAAAAATTTTGCAAATTTTTGGTGAATTTTATTTTTATATATGATGAAGCCAGCAGAAGGATGCATTCTGCTGGCTAGAATAATAATTTGCTGTGATACAGCTTGTACGATTAGCGCTTGTATTGTTGCCGATCAGACTCCTCGATAACATAACTATTGTAACGTGTATCGAATCTGATTGATACAATGTTGCTCATTCCTCCAACCACACGCTCATCTACAGGAACAGTACGAAGGTTTTCGAGCTTTACGTTCGAATCTCCGGGCCAGAAACACTCCCCCTTCGGATTCTCTTGAAGATCCGACGTCATTGTTGAGCTTATAACCTTTGCCGGTCCCGTATACATGACTAACATGCTGTCCTCATGTTCAGCACGTCGCAACACGTTACAGAACTCCAGGATTAAGGAACTTGGTGCGCCGCTCCCCATTTTAGGGATTTTCGTAATTACGATTTTGTGCGTTCCAGGTGGAACTTCATCCCATTCAACCATGTCGACAACATTTTGCCACGGCAAATTGGCCAAGGGTTCGTCCCATGGTGACGGTTGTTGATTCGCATTTGCATTCATCTCTTGTCTCCTTTCTTCTTTATCGCTTATTAAGATTTTATTTTTTATTTTAAACAGGTTTTAAACAGTATATACGCTTTGTAGCTTTATATATACTTTTGTAGTTATATAAATTTATTTATAAAAGTCAAGTCAATTATTATAAAAATATTTTGTCATTAATTTTAATTTAGTAACTCTTTGCAAATAACACTCTTCATATACTTTCTTTTCATGTAATCATATCTGCTCATTTATCATTTTGTTTTATGAATCATTCATTTGGGATACATCTAATAGTTGCCTTCGTTTCATTTTGGATTTTCTCTGCAGTTTCAGCTGTTCCATCCCAATGAGCAAACACGAATCCTTGCTCAATTTTTTCTTTAAATTCTTCATAAGAATCTACATAATATGTGTGTTCTTCTCTAAATGATTTATTCTTTTTTAGTAATAAAGATTGAATATTTTGTAGCATTTTTTCTATATTTTCAGAAAATTCCTCTATATTCATTTGTACTTTTTCTCATGTAGCTCTTGTAAATACTTCAATCTTACCTGCCTCTATATCACGCTTTCAAATTGTAATTCTTAAAGGCACTCATTTCATTTCTCGTTCATGGAATTTCCATCATGGTGTTTTTTGTGTATCATCATCAAATTTCCAATTCAACTTTTTTCTAATTTGAGCATATTTACTGGAAAATGTTATATATGTTTGATCTAATTTATCAGTTAATGGTTTTAAAAATGATTTTATATCTTCTAAATCTTCTTCTGTCTTAAATATTGGAACAATTACTAAATGGATTGGAGATAATGCTGGCGGTAAAACTAGACCTTGGTCATCACTATGAGCCATTATTAAATTTCACATCAATCTTGTACTAACTCATCGTGAACTTCATCGTACATATTCTAATTCATTCTGCTCATTAGTAAACTGAACATCAAATGCTTTTCAAAAATTCTGTCAAAGAAAATGTGATGTACCAGCTTGTAATGATTTAAAATCCTGCATCATTGGCTCGATTGTATAAGTCTCCAATGCTCAAGCAAAACGGTCATGTGCTGGTTTTCTTCAGACTACAGGAGATGTCGCCAAAAAACTTTCTGAAAAATCTCTGTAAACATCTATCATTTTTTTTGCTTCTTCATTTGCTTCTTCAGCTGTAGCATGTGCTGTATGTCATTCTTGCCATAAAAACTCAGCAGAACGGAGAAATATCCTTGTTCTCATTTCCCAACGAACTACATTAGCCCATTGATTTAAAAGAAGTGGTAAATCACGATAACTACTAATCCATTTTTTATAACTATCCCAAATAATTGTTTCAGATGTAGGACGAACAATAAGCTCTTCTTCAAGCTTAGCTTCTGGATCAACTACCACTCCATTTCAATCTTCAGAGTTTTTTAATCTATAATGAGTAACAATTGCACATTCTTTAGCAAAATGCTCTACATGATCTGCTTCTTTACATAAAAAAGATTTTGGAATAAAAAGTGGAAAATAAGCATTCTGATGTCATGTATTTTTAAACATTTGATCTAATACGTCATGAATATTCTCCCAAATTGCATATCAATATGGTCTAATTACCATACATCCACGCACTGAAGAATTTTCTGCTAATTCTGCTTGCTGAACTAAATCATTATATCGTGCAGAATAGTCCTCTGCCCTTGTTGTTATTGCCATAATTATTTAAATTAATAAAAAATAAAAATTAAGTAAGCTTTTAATATATCTTCGAGGGGACATGGACTATATATTTCCACTTCATTTTGAACTCATAAGTTATAAACAAATTTTAATGTATCGGTTGATTATATAAATGCTAATTTTGTTTTCAATGTTTAGATTTAAATATCAAAAAACTGACCAATTGGCCAGTTATTAATCGATTTAATTCTAATTAGAAAGGAAGTTCATCTCAAGTATCTGAAGTGTTCGCATCTCATTCAATTTTCCAAGCTCATATACTGTTAAATCGTCTTCCATCATATTCTCTTGCTCTATAATTTAATGACACTTTTACATGATCTCAGACTTTATATTGTTTAATTAGCTCTGTTCTTTCTCATAATAAATCTATCATTAAAGAGTTTTTGAATTCTCTGTCTGTATTTTCTTCTACAACAAAGCTGATTTTTGGAAGTTGTTTTTGTCCAACCAACACTTCATCTGAAATAAAAATAATTGTTCCTTCAAATGTCATACTAATAATAAATTAATAAATAAACTAGGAGTTATGATAGATTTTTCTCTTTTTTTTGCAAGTGAAAAATCTCTTTAATGCAAATTCGAGCTACTCCGCAAGTAAGAAATGTATCAGCTATATTAAACACAGGGAAACTTCATAAAGATAGGAAATCTCTTACTCCTCATAATAGGATTCTATCAATCAAATTTCATATTGTTCATGCAAATAATAACGAAAATTCAATTTCTGTTAAGTATTTCTTATAAAATAATATTACAAATATTAATATGCAAATTATACTAACAAAAAAGATTATTATCATTGGCATAGACATTCACCGAGAAATTCAACTATTTAGTAATGGTTCTAAAAAAGTAGCCTTACTTCAAATTTCTAAATTGTAAAAAAAATATTTGGTTAATTGATCAACTCAAATAAGCAATAAAGAAAATAAAATTGCAATTACTCGCTTTTTCTTCATTCAAACTTATAAAATTTTAAACAATTTTTTATAAATAAAAAATTTTTAAAAACAAACCTTTCTTTTTATTATGTAAATTATACTAGATATTTATAATAATATTTTTATAGTTTAAGTATGATTTTATATCATAAATGTTCAATATGAAACTTACAACAAAAAGAAATCGGTGGTATTTTTGGAGACAATTGTTTTCATATATGATACCGATTGTATTAATCATATGAACTGTTGATACATTCATTTCTTTCATGCAATGTTCATCACATCCTGGAAATTCTGCACCTTGTAATGTTAATTGGATAATTGCTATAATTTATTGATTTTTGTTAATTATTGCTATAATATTCACCATAATTTCTTCTTCAAAATTAAGAAAAGTAAAAAAGAGTATTGAAGAAGAATTTATTGAGACAACTATTAAAAATAAGAAAATTATAGATGATGAAGATAATATTGAAGAAAGTAATGAAGAAAATTTGAAAGATGTATGAAAAAAAATAAAAGTAAAAAAAATAATTGTAAAGGATAATAAAGTTCTGAAAAAGAAACCAACAAAAAAATCTACAGATATAGATTCAAAGAAGAAAAAGATTTAATTAATCATTGACTAGGTTCTTTGTAAATAAATCCACTTGAAATTTATACTCATTCAAATATCATTATATTTGGTTTTTACTTGTTTTTTGTATTTTTGACATGACTTTACGTCCTTCAGGATTTGTTGAATATTCCCCAAGTGAACAACGTATTTTTGATCAACTAATTAATGAGATTCAAAATCAATTTCAGTTATTTTGATATACACATATTTACACTCCTGCAGTTGAAAATAATGCAGTATTATTAGCGAAGAACTGAGAGGAAACAGGAAAACAAATTTTTTGATTATATTGATTAGCTCAATGAAGTAGTGATTTAAAAGATTATGCATTACATTTTGATTTAACTGTACCTTTTGCAAGATATGTATTGGATTGGGAAGATAAATTAACATTCCCTTTTAAAAGATTTCAAATTCAACCTGTATGGCGTGGTGAAAGAGCACAAAAATGACGTTATCGTGAATTTTGGCAATGTGATATAGACGTAATATGGAGAAAAGATAATGAAAAAAATGTTCTATATTATGATTGAGAAACTATTTTAACTTTGATGCATGCTTTAAGTGCCGTTTTGAAAAAGTTAAATGTTGACGATAAAGCTATATTCCATATTAGTAATAGAAAATTGATCATATGACTTTTAAATGATATAGTTTGAGAAGATAAAACTCCTATTGTTTGTTGATATATTGATAAAAGAAAAAAAATATGAGCTGATAATTTTATAGCATCTTTAATTGATGCTTGAATTAAAGAAGATACAGCAAAAAATATTAACGATATAATCACTCGCGTATATGATGTAAATCAAATAAATGAAATAAGTAATCTATGTTGAAACAATTTATTTACTGAATGACTTAATGAATTGCAATCTGTATTGAATTTTTTCAATACATGGGAAGAAAATACTTGAGAAATTCTAAATTATGTTATTGATTTACAAATTATTCGTGGATTAGACTATTATAGCTGAACTGTATTTGAAGCTGTATTAGAAAATGATGAATGACTATGATCTATTTGTTGATGATGAAAATATGATCATTTGACAGGATATTTGAATCCTAAAAAAGATATTTATGCTGGATTTTGAGGATCTATTTGAATTTCTCGTTTATTATCAAAGATTTTTACGGAAGAGAATAATTGAAAATCCGAACAAAAAACTGCGATTGAATATTTATTTTTAAATTTCCAAGAAACTAACGGTCAAATTTTATGATTAATGAATAATTTTCAAAAAGAATGAAAAAATTGTGAAATATATTATCAACCGGAAAAGCTTTGAAAACAATTTTGATATGCGGATAAAAAATGAATTCCTTATGTTGTAATATTATGAGGCGGAGAACTAGATGAATGAATTTATAAAATTAAAAACATGCATACTTGAGAAGAGAAAAGTTTGAAATTATTAAATTAATTATTTTCTATTATAATTTAATTATTTGCTACATTTAAGTGTTCTCATGATTTTTTCATGACGTTGTTAATTTTTTTTACTAAGCGTTTAGGATCTGGTATATAGGATAGTTCTATATTTTTACTTCCTTCTTTATTTAAATCTGAATCTGTGTAAATATATACGCTTCAATAATGAAATAACGCTCATTTAAGTCATTCTTTCGAATGTTGAATTACTTTAATTGCATCCGTAGATATATTCATAGTATTTGTTTTAAAGAATCATTCCTGTTTATATGTTATAAAAGCATCCTCTGTACAAATATCAAAATTCATTTCATATTCTATAATTCTAAACATAACTCTATTAAGAATAATGAGAAAAACTAAATCTATTGCTAAGGCTCATAAAGTTATAGCAATACTTCATATTCATGAGCTTTTTATAACAATAAATGGAACAATTGCGTTGAATAAAAATACTAATACGTGAAATGAAAATGTAATAAAAGAGCGTTTTAAAAATTTTTCAAAACTTTTCTGTTTTATTGTTGCTTTAGATACTGTATCAATATATTTCTTTGGTGATTTTATTTGACCAATGATATTTGTCATTATTCATATTATTGCGTATAAACACCATGAAATAGTAGTATATACATAAAATACTGCTAATACTCGAAATATCGCTTTATGGCCATCAAATAAATGAATATATATTATATATAACATTAAATCAAGCAACATCATGGAAAAAAACACCAATATTAATGGTAATAATAATTTTATTCGATGTCTCTTAACAAGAATTACATTTCATTCTCAATATTTTTTTGTAGCTTCTATCAGCTCTTCTGCGTCAATTTTTGTATCAAAAGATCTTAAGATTTTCATAATTAAAAAACCAAATATATAAAATAGTATAAACTATTAAACGTATATCTATATCTTAATTATAATAATACAAGTATTGTATAAATTTTAGTGAATATTTCAATTATTTAGTGATAAGAGTTTATATATACCATTTTGTATTGAATCAATAAATAAAATAATTATATTCGTTTTTGTTAATTATTAAAATTTTTATTTACTTAATTTATTTAAAGAATGAAGAAAAGTGTAGCATTGATGCTAGGATTTATGTTTGTTGCCACATTAGCAGGTTGTGGACAAAAAGAAGTTTCTGAAGAACCAACTGAAACATTAGAACCAGCTGTAGTTGAGGAAGAAACTGTTAACCAAGATCATCCTGAATGGGTAAAGACTTCTTTAACTCTTGAAGATTTAGAAAAGATTGAAGAATCTATGCCTCCTTTATCATATGAATATCAAACTTATGATATGCAGACAGAATCTGTTGTAGATACTGGAAGTTATGAAGTAGCTGAGTGAGAGGAAGCTAAGTTCTTTATTCCAGAATATGAAACTATGGTTAGTAGAGAAGTAGTTAGTTCTGGAATTGAAGATGATATGATTTATACTACTGTTAAAATGACTTTAGAAGATGGTACTGTATTAAACGTGTTATATATCAACGAACCAGATACTTTATTCTGTAGAGCTATTTCTGTTGAGAATTGAGATAAAACAACTTTGTATAGTAATTTTACTTATGATGCAGATGTTCAATAAAATAATCTGTTAAATAAATAAAAAGGTTCACTAATGTGAACTTTTTTATTATAATTTTTTTTGTTTTAATATTATAATATTAAAAATAATGAAAATTTATTTTCATATACTATAAAATCTTGATTTTTTGAGCTAAATTATTATACATAAAGTCTGTATTGTTTTAAGGTTTAATTAAATGGTTTTGCCCCACTTCTAATACCAACTAATTGCTATCGAAATTTTTTAGGAATTTGGGGCTCACGGTAGTGTATTGTGAAATATGCTGCCGGTTTTTTTAAAGTTTTTATTAGCTAATATAAAACAGTATTTAATAGAATAAGTATAATTACTTATATATTTTACTTATACTACACTATATCCTGATTTAAAAATTGGAATAATTTTTAGAAATCAACTATAACTTATGTCTGATAAATTCTATTTTTCAGATATTTTATGGTTAACAATAATAATTTTATATAAAAAATTTTTATAAAAAAATGACGGCTTTCAAACCCTCACTTCTTCTAATGGAAACGTACTGTTCCGCTCTATTTTTGAATCATTTTCCTCTAATGGAGCGGGTGACGGGACTCGAACCCGCAACAGTCTGCTTGGAAGGCAGGAACTCTAGCC
>Ga0247608_10001186_pt1 | contig 37424 bp, 49 predicted proteins | sample 176DNAGHGlowgp2_FD_193490 | JGI IMG/M metagenome (GOLD analysis project Ga0247608, IMG submission 193490) | Sheep rumen microbial communities from Palmerston North, Manawatu-Wanganui, New Zealand - 1766 DNA GHGlow gp2 | ecosystem: Host-associated > Mammals > Digestive system > Stomach > Rumen ...
GCCTGCTACTTTATTGAAAAATTTTGGCATTGATTCTAAAGCTTTTAACATATCTTCATAATCAAGACGAATTGCAAATCCACTTAATGCTGACCACCATGTACTAATACCTGCATCTTTACATGCCATTTTTAATAATTCATGTCCCTTAAAGAACATATCAGAACAAATAACATATTTCTTATCAGATATCTTTATAATAGAACATGCAGAATCTACCATTCTATCTTTACCTGAAGCATCAGTAATTTTTTGTCTTACTCCCCAAAGACAATATAATTTATCGTCTTTATTTAATTTAAGAAGTTGCTTTTTAAGATCTTCTAAATCAGATGAATTATATTCTGATTCATTTATATAATTATTTAATGATTTCATATTCTATATTATTTTTATTATTTTATTTTTTGTAAATCTCTTGATGTAAATCTAAAGAATTCAATAGGATATCTGTCTAATGTTACTGATTTATCATCTTTATGTTTCTTAAAGAATTCTTCTTTTTCTTTAATTTTATTTTTCATTTCTTCATCAGTAAATCCTTTCCAAATAGGAATATGCTTCTTAAGTATTTCATTTACCTTTTGTAAAGTCTCCAATTTATCATCATAGATATATACATCATATAATTGTCTATAATTTGCCTTTCCTGAACCAATAGTAACTGTCTTTCCAAATTCTTTTTCAAATTCTTTTTTAATTCTATTTACTATTGTTGATGAAGAAGATTCCATTATATATTCATTAATGTTTTTCATCCTTTTAAATCATTTATATTTATAAATTTATGTACTTGTTCTAAACTGAAATTATGACGACCAATAACCATTTCAATATATGCAGCAAATTCAGCTGTACATCTATCATCATCTAAACATTGGTCAATATAATTATTAATATCTCCAGCTGATAATGAATCAACTTTGTCTTTTACAAACTTATAAAATTGACCATTCTTATCCCACATATCTTTTAATATTTTACCTTTTTCTTGTTCAGTAAAATACTTATCTTGTGATTCATTAATGTATTGTTTAAGATTTTTCATATTATAATTCATCTTTAATAAATTTCTGAACTTGTTCTAAATTGAAATTATTACGGTCAATAATCATTTCAATATATGAAGCCATTTCAGCAGCACATCTATCATCATCTAAACATTGGTCAAAATAATCATAATAAGCTGCTTTCCAACCAAGTTTCTTATCAACTTTATCATCTACAAATTTAATGAATTGACCATCTTTAGCATCTATATCTTTCTTGATTTTTTCAATTTCTTGTTTTGTAAAATACTTATCTTGTGATTCATTAAAAGATTGTTGAAAATCTTTATTTTCAATAATATATTGATTTAATGATTTCATAATATTTATTTAAATTTATTTATTGTTTAATAATACTTTCAGTAATATATTCTTTAAGTGATATCATTTTATGTTCTTTAATTATATTTTGCAATTGAATTTTAAAATCATCAAAAGCTTTAATGAAATCATTGAACATTGAACCAGTTCCTTTTGGCATAATCTTTTCAAATGCTGTCTTGTCTTTAGTTAATATTGCTTTACGAACAGCTGTACCAGAAACACCTTCAGTACGACCTTTGCCTGTTGATGTCTTTAGTTTTCCTTTAACAACATTATCATATTCTTCACCACCACGTTCAATAGCAAGTTTATCATATTTGTCAATAAGTTCAGAATAATTATCTACACGGTCATCCCCACACATCCAATATTGTGGTTCATATTCATCTTGATGATCTAATATAAATTTATTGAAACGTGCTAATGCTTCAAACATATTTACAACTGGAATAACATCTATTATATTCTTATTAGATTTCTTAACTATTTCAAGTTCTTTATCAATTAATTCATTGGTAAAAGGGCGTTTAAGAAGTTCTTTTTCTTGTTCAGTCAAGTCACCAGTTGGGTTATCTATATATGATATAACATTATTTACAGATTCATCCGTATAAGACTTACTAGCTATCTTAATTCCTTTTCTCTTTCGTTCAATTTTCTTATTTGATGAATTAATTCTATATACTATACATGGTCCATCGCCTTCATTAACCATATTCAAATGTCCTTGGGTGAATGGCATGAATCTACCTATAGTCATATTTATCTTTTTCATAATTATTGTTTAATTATTATTTATTATTTTTTAGGAAATACTCTTGATACACATCTACGACCGGTTGCTTGTGAATTTCCTTCCAAATCTTTAAATATAATTTTATTAATTGTTTTTTCAAAATCAATTATTTCATCTGCTTTAATAATTTGATAATCCCCATTTAATTGGTTAACAATAAATATACCATCCCATTTATCTTTATTACTATAAAAATACAATTGAACAACACCATTTATATTTGTTAGACGTTCAATAACAATTTTATTATCTTCTAACTTAAATATATTTTGATATTTATTATATTTTTGTAAAGCATCAATCATTTCATCAATACATTTATCATTTTCTTTTATTTGATATTGATACGCAAATGATTTAACATAATTTTCAATAATTTTATCTATATCTTTTATATCGTTATCATTTAATACTTTAGCAAATCTTGTATTTGCTGAACTACTTCCTAGAAATGATACATCTTCTGATTTTATATCAAATAATTCTAATAAATATTTACACATTTCTTTTGTACTCAAAACAGTTTGACCACATATTCTTGCTGATGTTTCTGGTTTATCACCACCTTTGATTTCTAATCCAAATCCACCTTTATAATCAATTGCGACATCTCCGTGACTATGGGAAACTCCGTTTTCTTTTAACATAAATTTAAGTAAAATTTCAAATTTACCTACATTAGCATTATGAGAAGTAACATTTATAATTTTACTTATAGTTTTTGCACTTTCTAAGAAATCTTTACAAAAATCAAATATATTGGATCCTTTTATTAATTCATCAAATGTTATAACACCATTATTTTTTACAATATCTTTTAATATTGTATTTTGTTCATTTTTTGCAAAAATAGAGCCTATTCTAAATCCTAATTCAGGATCATTATCAAAAGACTTATTATCTAATCCTTTATTCTTAAAATATTGTTTGAAATGATCACCAATTAATTCAGCTTCTTTGCATGCCTGTTTAATTTTTGGCAATATTATTTCAATATTTTCATTATTAACATAATCTTCAATTTTTTTAATGTTTTCTTTTGATAATGATTCAAAAAAATATTCTCGTAAACTTTTCATTACTTATGCATACATTTTGTTATAATTCAATGTTATATATAAAAATAAAATTCATAAATGTATTTTTTAAAAATAAAGAAAAAAAAAGGTTAACCAAAAAATGATTAACCTTTATTATAACCTTTCTAACCTTTCTAACCTTTCATTATTCGATATCAAATACTACTTGTAAATTGTTCAATAGCGGTAAGAATTGTATCAATAACTTCTGACTTATTTCTTTCTTGGTGTTTTTCTTCTTTAAGGAATTTTTCAAGCATAGATTTAAGTTGTAACGACATCTCTGATTTAAATTCCTCCATTACGCCTTTAACTATTTCATCATAATTAGGTTCTGATTTACCTTTTGCATATTCCTTAATATGATCATCATCATAGTTAACTAAACCTTCTTGATACATTTCATCAATCCAAACATCAACATATTCAAAAAATTCACGTTTAGGTGTTTTAGATTCATTAAAAGATTGTTGAAAATCTTTATTTTCAATAATATATTCATTAATAAAAGTTACTATATCTTTTATGTTTTTATATCATATATTTTAAATATCAAATGGATAAGAAAATAATTAGATAAATTAAAGTTGATACCGAAGCCCCTAATCCTGTGGCTAATATATCTTTCCAATCAAATTCGCCATCAAAAAATTCCTTTATAAAGCTAACACTAAATAATATCACCGCACCAATTAATAAGCCAATCCAACTAAATGGTGTAAATGCTGATAAAAACCATCCACCACCAAAGAAATGCAATAATTTATCATCTCCTATTTTTGCTCTTAAATTATCTACCCATTGCATAGTTTTCTTTATTTTAGTAATGATTTTATTTCATCAGATGGATTAATTGTTCTACCAAGTTTTTGTACTTCTTTCTTTGGGAGTAATACATATTTAGAATTATCTCCGAACTTACTGTCACGTTCTTGATATTTGCCAGCCAATTCTTTGACATCTTTATCTGAAGCAATAACAATTGTCTTATCAATATAGTCAATAAATGCAATAAAGTGTTTATCAGCATAAGGATATTCTTTTCCTGATGCACTCTTACAAGTAAATAAGAAATTTTTTGACTGTTTATTCTTTGGTGAACTTCCCTTAACATCTACATTAAATTTTCCACCAAATTCATCATCAGAATTGTTCTTTTCAATCTTTAAGTCTATACCTCTAAAATCTTCATCTTGTGATCCTAATGTTACTTTCCAACCTTCATCTTCAAAGGCAGCTTTAACAAATGGTTCTTCATTATTTTTTGCATTACTTAGCCAATCACTATTATGTAATGATTCATTAATGTATTCTTTAATGTCTTTCATATATTTTAATTTATTTATATTTTTATATTTATAGTCATTCATTCTAGTCAGTCATCCCAAGCTTTTATTACTTTAAGGTTTTTTATGTTTAAGTCGCGTGCGGCACTAACATTCTTTTTGTCATCATCAACAAATACTACTTTATCATATTCCTTACAAAGCTTTATAAGAACATTTGCTTTCTTTTCAGCATCTGTCTTACCTGGATAATTTCGTATGTCATCATTAACCGCATGTGAGAAAATTTTCTTAAAGGAATCACCAAGTTCCTTTAATGCTCCATCCTCATCCCTAAACTTTAAAAAATCTGTAAGTGCCTTCTTAACAACATCTTCACAAGAACGAGCCGTCAAAAAACAAAAATCATATCCAGCTTGAATATAATTATCCATTATTTTTAAGTTCTTAATAAGTGGAGTACCTGTTATAATAGAATTATATACTTTCATAGGATCTTTAAAATCCCTATAATCAAACCAATCTCTCTTATTTGGATCTTCTGCATCAGGATCTTTAGCAAACTCATCTGTTGTCAATCTTATTTCTTGTTTACCTGGTTCCTTTTTATAAACACCCATTAATGAAGGATCAACTTTTAATATTGTATCATCAATATCAAATACAATTAATCCTTTAACAGAATCAGGAAGATCCTTTATCTTTTCATTTATATATACAATTAAAGATTTCATATTATTTAATGTTTATTAGCAAAATACGCTTTTAATGCATTTTCAGCTTTTTCTTTTGTTTCATATTTAGCTTTCCAATAACCTCTTTTAGGAGTATTGGTTCCTTTTCCTGCATGACCTTTTATTCTCCAATAATCTCCAACTTTAACGATTACATCATGGAGTTCTTCTGTCAAAAATTGTCTTAAAGATATCATTTATATATAAATATACCTAATTCACATGTATCATGTTTAGGTTTAAATTTTTTATTAATTATAGAAAAATCTGCATATAATTCAACACTATTTGCATAGTTTTGTTTACTTGCGGCATAACCTTTTGGTAATTCTATTTTTACTTCTTTATATTTTTTAATTTCATCTAATAAATCTTTAACAGTATCAAATAAAATTGCTTCATCTTTATTTTCTGTATAATTTAATATTAATACTTCATTATTAGATTTATCAATTTTTAAATAACCATAAACATTTTTTGTTATTTTTCCTGTTTGAGTAACTTTGCCAAAAAATATTTTTTCTGATAATTTAACACTTAAAATATCTTCTAATGAAAACTTACGTTTATGATCATCGTTTTTAGTATCTAACCATTCTTTACTTTGTTTATCAGTTATATCACAAAATCCAGATAAATTTCTATCTTTTATTATAAATGTTTGTTCATAATAAATATTATCATTAAGAAATTTTTTTAAATATGTAATAATATCATTATAATTAAAAGAATCAATAGGATCTTCATTAAATAAATTAAATGCGGGATTATATCCACTCCATTTTTCAGCATTATATGATTCTAAAATATAATTACTTAAGTTTTTCATATTTTATTTATATTTTTATTTTTATGTCAATTCAAAGTAATCTGTATTTGGATAATGATTTATAAAAAATATTGGGCTTATATCTCCATTCTTTTCTTTACATACATATAAATCTCCAAATTTATTCATATAAATTTTTAATTGTTTTATAAGCTCTGATGCTTTTATACCTTTATATTCCATACAGCACAAGAACATATATTTTGTGTTTAGTTAAATAAAAATAATTAATTTATCTTTAATTTATCTTATAGCTACACCAGGACGTCCAATTACTTTACGAGCGGTGTCATTAATTAACAAGTGTTGATGCGTTGGATACATTTGTAATACATCCATAAGATTATCATTATATACATCAAATAATTTAAAGTTCGTTAGTGACCCATAATAGTTTGAAATATAAACATCAGCTTTATCTTTAACAAAATATTCAATATTAAATTTTCCATTATATGAAGATACAGGATTATTCATATCAAACCAATAATGTTGCTTCTGTAATTTATAAACTGGTATTTGCTCGTTATGAACATATTTGTATGCATTAAAATCAACCAAATTCATACATTTACTAAATCTAAATACACATAAATATATATTATCAGTTTCAACATCTATTTTACATGATTCATCAATATTAACAAATAAGTAAACTTTATTTTCTAATTCTGATTGACTAACTTTAATTTCAATTCCACCAATATTAATTAATGTGCCTTCATAAAAACCCACATTAGGATTGATGATAAATGATATTGTACATTCTCCGCCACAGAATTGTTTTTGATAGACTACTTGTGATTCTACATCATTTCTTAAGAATACATATTTTGAATCTGATATTAATGTTCCTTTATAATATAGATCATTACTTTCTATTTCAATACTGTCACATGTCATAAATTTACGGGTTGCATCTGATTCAAAAATTGGATATAATGTATTTGCTGCATACATAGGAGCTGTTGTTGATACTTCTCCAGAATCTATAGTATTACGTTCATCGCTGCCAAATAAATCATCATATTTATTTTTAACGAACGAATTAACTAATTCTTCAGTCTCACCTAAATCAACAGATCCCTTTTCTTGATATTTTACAAGCATTACTTTAAATGTAGTAGCTTGCCACATTAATGAACCATTCTTTTCCTCATATGCCCCGTTAACCATCCACATACGTTTCATCATTGGGATATAAATCAAATCACCTTCCATTGGTTGAGCAGTATTTCCGAAAGCAGTTGCAAATGATTGCTTTGTAATTTCAGTTTCCCAATCTGTTTGAAACTCTAATCCCCATTCGGCAAATTCAGGTTTAGATGAAGGCATTTGCCCGTCTGCTATAACTAACTTAATTTGCTTAACTGCTTCAACATCCATTAATGTATATTCTTTAAATGTAATATCTTTACTTCCAGCATTAGGGGCTAACTTGAAATAATAAATAGGTATGCCAACTATACTTGAAACATTTTCTGCTAATTGCTGTTGTAATTCAATAGCAGAATCTAAATTTGCATAAGGATTATATAAATTAGATGACTCTTCAGAAGCAAAATTAAAATCTGGAGCTAATTGCGTTGTATATTCATATATCTGTTCCTCATTTAGTTCAACTTTACAGATAGTTCCTGATATTTTTACCCGTAAATAAAAATCTGAATTAAGTCCTACAGTATTTGACAAGCATTCATCATACGTCATAAAACATGACCAACATACATTATCAATACTATAACTATATAGAATTTCTGAATGATCATATTCATTACAATTTCCATATATCTTTAATGATGACATATCAGATATTGCATAGTTTAAACTTAATATTTGTGGGGGATTACAACTTCCCAAACAATTTGCTCCTAAAAAATCAGTCATAAAAAATTTTATTGTTTTTTGATATTTTTATACATAATATAATTATGATTCAAATCTAAATACATATGCTTGCGGTGTATTATTATAAACAATCATTGTTCGTTGTCTAAAATCCGATGCCCATTCTGAACCTGTCCACATACATATATGACCAGGAACTGATTTATCTCCACCTTTAGTATACACAGCAATATCCCCAGGTTCTGGTTTATATGGGCCATGTTCACCTTTATATGAATTGTCTACTTTATCTATAAACTTAAAACCTATCTTTGGTAAATAATAAATATATTTCCACGCATAACGTGGACGTCCCTCTGTTGAAATACCTCCTGCTTCAATTCCCATTCTAACATAACGAGCACATTCATGCATTGAACTATTGGCTGCATGTGTATGAATCCAATTACATGCTTTTTGTATATCCCAACCATTTACATTTTTTGTAAATAAACCTGGATCTAAATTATCAACATATCGTTGGGCATTTGGATCATTTGGATCTCCTGATGGAGATTGAACAGCATTTAAAAATGTATGTCGTAATATACCTCTTAATATACTTTCATTTGAATATAATCTACCTTCTTCATCTTTCATTAAATCAAATTTATCCTGTTTCTTATTAGATAAATTTTTATTATTTGTTTTTTGTGATTTGGTTTGATTATTAGTTTTTTTATTAGTACTCATATATGAAAATATTTTTTGTATTTTAATTTGTATGTATTTTAATAAATTCCAAAATACCAATTTGCTTCTGCTTGACGTCTTTTAATAAGTCCTGGGAATCTCTTACCTTGAATATCTGACATATGAGACCATGCATTTTTAATATTTGGATCATTTGGGTTTTTCTTTATCATACTAACGGTATTAGAATATACTTTTCCGCTATTAGTTAAAAATCCATCACCAAAATTATAACATGCACTTGCGATTGCATCCTTTTGATTTTGATTTAATGTAATATTATTTTTCTTGGCCCATGTGTCTATCTTTTGAGATTTCTTCTTAGCAGTCAATTTATATATATTTTCTAGTTCTTGTTGTGACCATACATTTTTAAGTGTGTCCATATATCTACCATTTGGATGAACCAATAATCCATATCCATATGTCTTATGACCTTGGGCATCACCTAAATCATAACCAATCAAATCTCGTGGTGGCATCCTATATCCAAAGTTTTTACTAGTCTCATGAAAACATATAAATGATATCATACCATTGCTCAATCCAGTATCACCAGGATCTCCACCAGCAAATCCACTTGGTGAATAACCATCTGTATTTTCAGCACCTGCAGCATCTGGACCATAAAAATAAATCGGTTTATCTGCTAAATAATTTCTATATTCGGGCAAATTTTTTGTTTCCCCTAAATCATAACCCATTTCTTCAAAACACAACTTATAAGTATTAACTATAGTTCTTAATAGGGTTTTTACATATATTTCAGATGAATCTAACAATTTTAATCGATAATATCATTATATATAAAAATAACCTGTTATTTTAAAAACCAATTTAAAAAACAATAAAAGGAACGTTATATAACGCTCCTTAAATTTATATTATTAGATATTATTAGATTTCTTCTTTATTTACCCATATTAAAAACTCATTCCGATTTTCATGTTCATCAATAGTAATCAAATCTGGAGTTATATATGTTCCTTCAATTGTCTGTCCTAAACATATTGTTGGACCACCTATAGGATCTATCATTGTTATTTGACCTTCATTTCTATATAATTTCTGTATCTTATAAGGTAAACACAATTGATAAATATATCTATGATCATTTTCTTCAACTAATCTAAGATAATTATCAATATTATCACGGGTATACAAATCAATTGTCTTATTCTTAAAAATTACATCCTCATGAACAATATCCCAGATTGTTCTAAATAATTGATCATATGAACCAGAATTGTCAATTATATAATCATAATCTTCTTCATCATCCAAATCGTGCTCTGCGATATTATCCAATTGTTGTACAGAATTACGATTAATCGTTATTGTTATTCCATTATTCTCATGAATATATTCAAGCTCATGTACAAATCTATGATCTGTCACAATAACATATTTAAGATTATGATTATGATAACGTTCTTCCCGTATTTTATTACGAACTATATTAACAAAAACCTGTTTATTAATATTTTGTTGCAATACATAAGTACCTACATATACAAGTACTTCTCGTAATGACATCCAATATTTATTATCAGAATTATCAGATTCTATATATCCTGAAGCATTATAATAATATTCTTCTGCAGTAACTATTGAATCATCTTCTGGTTTTATTTCTGTATATTGAAACTTATCATTAATGCATATCCAAGCATTTGATTTATTCTGATAAAAACGTTGCACAGGAATTCCAAATATTGATGAACATATTTCTTTTAATTGATCTGCATATGCAATACACATAACAGGAGAATCTTTATCTTCATCAGATATTGGGAATGTTGCTGATTGTGTTGGGTTAGTATATCTTGAAAAATAATATTTCTTACATTCTTCTAAAGACACCCAATCTTTTGATAAAATAGTCTTAAGCATTTTAGCCACAGTATCTTTTCCAGAACCAGCTAAACCATTAAGCCCTATATATAAAGGTTTATTCATTTAAATTAATACATGCATATATTTGTTTCTATTTGTTTCTTCTATATATTAAAATAGATTAAATATATGCATGTATTCAATGTAATTTTAAAAATATTAAAAAAATTATGCAGTTTCTTGCATCATCATAGTAAATACAGTATCATTCCAAGTATTTTTACGCATCATATCAATATCAGTTTTTGTATATATTGAAGGATCTGGTAAACCATTTGATGTAGTTGGAATAAATAAATTAGAACCTTTATTGTCTGAATTTAATATACCGCCTGCAGTATTTGCTAGCTTTTGCATACCTTCTACTGTATTTACTGTGCTATTTGTTACAGCAACTCCTGTAAAAGCCTCTTTTGCGGGTATTAATTCAGCTTTTTTATCATTAGCAGTATTGTTATTTGTTTGAGTTGCTGGCTTATCAGAATAAAAATCTTCAATATTATGATATGCAAAAGTATGATATAATGCATTTGTACCACCTGTATACATACGACCTATATCTGTTATATCACGTGGTCTTGGGTGTTTTAATGTAACAATAACCTTTAATTGTGTTGGGAAATCATCTACACCTAATGGACCTGATTGTTGAATTTCTGCATTAGTTAAAATTAAATTACCAATTGATAATATTGGGTTTTTAGGATTGCCTACAGTAACATGCCATAAGCCAACATCATCACCAGATACTAATGAATGCCATGCATATAATTGTGGGCGTCCTAATGAGTTTTTAATCATACCTTTTACAGCATCCATAACATTTGCATCACCTGCTTCTTTGCTCATTTTTGAAAAAAATTCTCCTAATTTATTTGCTATACTAGCACCACCACTATTAAAGGCGTCCTTAGCGCCTTCCCATGCTTTTCCAATAATTTCCTGACATGATGAAGATATTGTTCCTAATACAGTTTTTAAACTAGCGCCATTAGATGTTATAGCTCCAATAAATCCTGGAAGTTTATCAATAGTTCCATCAATAAATCCATGAACTTTATCAAATAATGAAGTATCTTGAGCAGGACCAATTATATGACGTGAGCCTCCCCAGAATCGTCCACGTCTATATGTTACTTCTAGTATATTACCAATTAAATCCAAAAACGCTGAACGAGGATTAATATTATCATATGCTCTTAATTCATATGAAAACACTAATGTAAACTCATGTGAAAACTCTAATTTACCTTCATATATATGATTTGATTGAATAGTATCCTTAGGCGTATATACTTTATTTTTATCATAATTAGATAATAGCACAGTATTATTAGATCCTATTCCTTGTGTTACTCTTACTCTTGGTGATATCTGAGAGCCTAACCATGTTAAAATGCTATGATTACCTATTGTACCTGCGTTAACACCTTCGTTATATAATGCTCCTTTAGTATTAGAAATCATTCCTAATATACCAGTATTTGGGTCATCTGCCTTCGTCTCCAGTTCTTGAATCTCTGCATTAAGTTCCTTCCATGAAGCGTGATAACTAAATTTAGCTATGTCTTCAAGCTTATTGTCATCAGTTCCAAACCAAGTAACTAAACGTCCAACATCACCTTCGATTTTCCATTGCCATGTACCGTCATCTGTTAAATATTTTGGTGTTGTTCCCCTTCCAATATGATCTGGTATTGGGTGGGCAAACTTTCGTAATGTAATCAAATGGTTATTTGAAACTCTACCCAAATCTTTACAATACATAAAATCAGCATATTTATATCTATGCGCGCCTATTGGTGAATTTGGATTTTTTGATAATGCACATAATGTACGAATTGAACAATCATCAATGTTCCTATCATATTCACTTGGCTCAAAATCATTCAATAATGGCGTATTACGAATTAATCCCATTGCACTAACGCCATACATAGGATTAAACATCGATGGTACTACAGTTGTATGAGACACAATGTGCTGAGCTTTACCGTCTTTATCCTTTGAGGTTGAAATAATTGAATTTACTTTATATTTATAAACCCAATCATAATCTTTAGCTAAAGCAATTGCATTAGCTGGGAACGACAAAGGATTTTCATAAAATACCATCTTATCATAAAAACTACTACCAACATCATCGTTATTACCTGATGAAGATGAATCAACCGCATTATTATTATAAAGCAATCGTGTCATTGTAGGATATCGTTGAAAGTTACTAGCATTAATATTATTTTGTTTCAATTGCTCTTTAATAACTGGCAATGAAGTATTTAAATTTAATGCTTTAATACGTTCAATATCAAATGTCTGACTATACTGAGCTGCTTTACCACTGCCATACATTGCTTCTGATTCGTTTGCAGTACTTGGGAATGATTTCATTAAATAACTTAACTACATATTTTTACTATTTTTACTATTATATAAAAATAAAAAAGACAGCCCTAATTACTTAGAACTGTCAGAAAAAACAAACAACTATAAAATTACTTTGTATTCATTCTCTTACTCATCTCCATCATAGTAATTTGATACTGAACATAAGTACGCAAACGCCATTCCTTATATTCGTCATATTTACTTTGAATCCAAACAATTGGTGTCAAAATCCAAATGTTTAACTTAACCCATGCATATTGTAAATACCACTTTATCTTATCCATATTTTTCTATTTATAAATTTATTATTTTATTATATCATTTCGTTTCCAAAACTTTAATTGTATTAACTTCCACATCATTCATTCCTGTATAAATACATACTGACTGTTTGTTAATATAAAAACCCCAAGCATCATTATCAATAATACTTACATCCCTATAAGAACCATGATATTTTCCAGCAGACCGCCAATAGTTACGTACACTAAATTCTGTACCTTTCATATCGTAAGTATCAGAATAATGTCTTGTAGATATGCCATCATAAACAGTCCATTCTACATATACCTTACTATCTTTCTCACAATTATAATGTATTACTTCAGCAATTATCCATATAGGTATAACTGAAATCAGAATTGGTATTATAATACCAAATGAATGTTTCTTAATCCAGTCTTTCATATTAGCTTAACATTAGTTTGTGTTCATCATATCTTCGTGATTTATGTCCTGGTGCAGAGATTCTACTTGTCTTTACACCTGCTATTGAATAATTAAGATCACCTTGATTTATTTTCTTATTTTTAATTCTACAATTCTTAAGTCTTTTATAAAATTCAGATTTTTTAACTCCGCCTTCTCCACAGTTATATATCAATGAACACAAGCCATCAAAAAAGTTTTGTGAAAATTTATATGAATATGGGAGATCTTTAATTAAACGATTAGCCGCGGCCTCAATTATTTTAATATCCTCGTTAAAAAATTTATTAGCCTGTGCTTTAGTAATCTTCATGTTCTTTTTTACATCTGAACCATGATGGCCCCAACCAATTGAATAACCATTAGAATCCCAATATGCAGTTAATACGCATGTCTCATGATCTTTAATGAATTTTTTGCCATTTTTAGAAATTGAATAACTAAATACTTGAATTGAACTAATTAAAAACAATAATAAAATTAACTTTCTCATTTATGATCTGTAGTTATTTAATAGTTAACATTGTTAAAACATTATTTATTTTTTTATAAAATAGTAAAAGTCCAGAAAAATTCAAATAATATATAAAATATTTGTTAATTTTTCTGAACTTTGATGAACTAGCGACACACTAAAGTTGTGTCACTTTCTTGCTTCGCAACAAATTCCTTATAAGAAATTTTATAGTCCACAAGCATATTAACGTCAGTTCCTGGCGCATTTATGTATTGAAGATAGAAATATATCATGTTATTTGCTGCATGTATATCTCTGTCTTCTTTTGTCTTGCAATTAGGACATTCAAATATTCTATCTTTCAATTCTAATTCCACTTTATTACCACAATTAGAACAATATTTAGTTGTAGGAAACCATTTGTCTAATATTACAACTCTATCATTCATACTAAGCTTATTTTTTATTCTGCCTAATATAGAATGCTGTATCTTAGTACTAGACAAACCATCTTGTTTCCATTTACCTATCTGTTCGTCTTGTATTACAATTGTCTTGTTGTTACTTAGAATTGAATGTACTATTTTATTTGATATGTCATTCTTTTTATTATTTATATGGATATACTCCTTTCTAATTTTCTTAATAAGCTTATATCTATTGTTTGATCCTTTTTGTTTAGAAACTAGCTTAGTTTGTAGTTTCTTAAGACGATCACTTTCTCCAATAGATATGTCATATTTAGTTCCATTAGATAGAGTCAAACTAGTAGATACCCCCATATCTATACCTACTATATCATTCTCATATTGTTTTTCTATATTGTCTTTATCTATAAAACATGTAAGGCAAACATAATAGTCTAACCCATCATAAATTAGATTAGCCGTAGTATAGTCTATATTGTCATACTTATTTAGCTGTCTCAATCCTAATATACGTATAGGTTTTTTAATTCCTTGTATCTTAAACTTATTTCCTCTAAGAGAATGAGTTATATTATATTGTTTTAATTTGATTGAATTAAATTCTGACTTGAATTTTAACTTGCCTACTTTATGTCCTTTTTTCTTTAGTTTAGATAATCCTTTTATTTGATTTACTATTTGTGCTATTAATTCTTGTTTTACACTTGACTTAACATATTTGATATCCGATATGATATCGTTTTTATCTTTGCCTTTATGTATAATTTGTTTTAAATTTTTATAGTTAAAAGAATATATGTCGTCTTGACTTATAAGATAATTATAAATCCATTTAGCTTCTACAAATAGCATTTTAATATATTCTTTTTGTTCTTTACTACAATTAATATAATCTACTTTAAACTTAAATGTCTTACATATTTGCTTAGCTCTCTTCATACGAGTCTTAAGCCCATTTTCTCCTATTAGCTTATTTCGTTCTAATATTTGTTCTTTACTAAGCATTTGTATTAAAATAACATATTATTATTAATTAAAATAGTAAAAATAGTTAAGTCAATTCATATTTTACACTAAAGATGTAAAATTTTTCTTGATTTGTTTTTATTAAATGATAATTCATTTAACACACTGAAGTTGTGTTAATTTTCTTGTCATACTAAATATAAAAATGATGTTATATTATTTCTATATCATTTCATTGGCATCTCGTTTATTAAATTGTATTTGGTGACAAGCCATTTGATTACGTTTTACGGTGAAATGATTATGGATACATTCGTAACTACCATTCACCATTTGTTTCTTTTCATTAAAAAAATTACAATCTCCACATGAATCCATTGTTTTAATTAAATATTATTTTTGCTTCTCTTATTACATTTGATTTTGAATCTGAACTATGCATTACATTTTTCATTTCATCTTTACCATATTTATCTCTAAAATGATCTTTAATTTTTTTCATTTCTTTTATTGGATCCTCTGAACCTTTATAACCCCATATAGATGCTTCAATATATCCTTTCATATATTCACAAAGATCTTCATAGAATTCTTTACCTTCATGCATCTTATAAAGTTCTTTTATTTGGGAATCACTAAGTTGTTGTTTATTAGTATGATCATACATTTCAAAACCTCGGTCCTTAATATAATCATAAATTTCTTGAGTATAATCTAAAAAACCTGGTTTGATAATTACAAATGCTTTAGTGGTTTTAGGTGTATCTATGTGCTCAAATAACCAGTAAGAAATTTCTTTCATAATTTAATATAAATATTTTTCATTATTCTATTTCATCCTTTCTTTATACCATTTAGGAGGATTCTTTCATAATGGAGAGTCATAAAATATACCTCTCATATATTTTACATTGCTCACATCCCATTTAGATATGTCTCCGTTAAACTCAGAATATTCAAACATATATGACATATTCGTAACGTTACTAACATCCCATTCTGAAATATCTCCATTGAACTTGGATTGATAGAACATATTTGTCATATCCGTTATCTCCGAAGTATCGATGTCATTCAAATCAGCATCATTACCACGTTCTGTAATAAGCTCTTTAATAAGCTTTCTTAATTCATTACCTGTCTTAGGACGATAGCTATAACTATGTGTGTTTACTTTTGTATTAGCACCTATCTTAAGACCTTCTGCTATGTGTTCTCTCAGTGTTTTCATGAAATTAAAAATGTTGATGTATTCTTAAACTGATGTTGAATATCTCTATCTAATGAATATTTAACAGTTGCTTTATAATATCCCTTTTGATATTTATTATTGTTTTTAGGCATTGATAATATTGTCATTTCTGCATTAGATTCAAATTTAGAATCATCTGACATACCTAATGACATTGGAGATATTGACCATTTTGAACTTATATAAGGATTAAATGGTAATCTATCATTATTGTTAATATAGCAAGCAATTATGTCGTCATCTTTAAAATGATTAAATCCATTTGATGATATAAATTCTAGTCTATTAATTAAATATTCCTTTGAACTTGCTTGATATTTTAACTTATATATAGTATCTGATGTTTTACTATTTAATGACATTATTTTGTTTTCTTCTGGCAATATTAAGTCAGAATGTTTTTGAACTTTATCGCAAGTTTCACGTGATATATATAATCCATACCAATACTTATCATCATGCATTAAATAGAAATCATAATCTAAATACATATGTAATTTTAATTCATCATTAACATCATATACGCTATTTAATAAAGTACATATTAAAAAATTATCATTTTCTACATATGCATCATATATATTAAACTTTAAATCAAAGAAATCATTATATAAATTATATACGTTTTCACTTTTATTATTTCCGTAATAATAGTTTTTATTTAATATATGTGCTAAAATATAGTCATCACCAGATTCTTCATAATTATATTCTAATTGCTTATCAATAGTTGTTATCTCCAATAATTGAGGTACAATCCAATTGTCTATATTTTCAATATCTTCTAAATCTGATAACTGAATATATAATATAACGCTTTGCTCATTTCCTATTAAAGTAAATTCTTCATCCAAATTAGTGTATGTAGTTTTATAACCATTTGCATCAATAACATCAAGTTTTAATCTTACAGTAAAATCAGTGATAAAATTAGAATCTAACTTTAATCTATACGTTCCCTTTTTACCTGTAAAGTCCTTTGAAAGATAATTATAATAATGATATCTTGCTTCAATTGAATCATCTACGTAATCATCTACGTTATCAATATTCTTATTATGTTCAAATTTTTCTACATACATATCTAATTGTGATATCATACTATCTAATGTCTGTTCTTTATCATTATATATATATCGTTCCAATTCATTTAAATACGATGATAAAGAAGTAATAGAATTATTGTCAACATTATACCAATAATATGCAGGGTTTTGGTTTGGAATGTAACTATCATCCGCATTTTTATACAAATACTTTGGTGATAACTTAATTAATTCAATATCATAGGATTCATCATCTTTGTACATTCTAATATGTGTTTCATCAACAAACTCAAAACTATAACCCTGTTCTATATATTCTACCATATAGTCAATTAATAAATAAAATCTATTACGAACAATATGCTTAGAATTATAGAATAACTCTATTTTAAGATATTTATATTCAATTTCATAAATATTATTTAAAGAAACTCCAGTTAATAAGATATCATTATTACCATAGAATTTAATTTTATATGCTAATTTATTCTTATAATAATTATCTAAATTACTTAAGTCTTTTATTTCTGTATCATATGCATAATATACAGAATCTTCTTTAAATATTTCATTTATATTAATATTAATCTCTTCATTAGTTTCTTTATCAATAGCATACCACTTACCATCTCTCAAGAATGGCTTATCGACATAATTTGAATTTAATTCTGTATTAATTCCATAAATATGCCAAGTTCCATCAATGTCTATGCATTCATCGATTCTAGAATCATTATAAAAATCATCCAGTGTTTTAAACTTTAATGAACCTAAATATTTTCTATTATCATCATAATATGTAAATTCATTAGTGTCATATTCAAATATATTAGGTAATTCATATATCTCTGGACGTGTTTCATCTGAACCTTCAGAATCGTAATATAATGAATAGTCACGTTTAACATATAATCCATATTCATAATTATATAACTTTATTTCTTCAGGTATATTAATAATCTGCCCATTTTCAATATAAGGCTCAATTAAATGCAATCCATACACATCTAAATACTGTGTTGATATATTGTCTTTATTTGGCTTGCCTGATATGTGTATTTTTAGTGAATCATATTCATTTTCATAATCATAACTATTATGAGTAAAAATTAAACCATTTATTAATATATTAATATCATTATGAAATACTAATATGTTTTGCTCATGTTTATCTAATGTATAAATATTAAATAAATGTAATGAATTCTTATACTTATCTAAATTCGGTAAATTAATATTAGATGAATACTTTTCATAAATATAATCTAAATTATTATAAAGTTTATCATATATTGGGTAATATCCATTTACTTCACCAGTTATTGGATCTTTTGAATAATATGCATTATTAATCTTATCATACTCTAAACTTAATGAATCAAGTAATAAAGCATGTTCATCTTCAGAAGTAATTATTGAATTATTACTATTCATTACATTAATATGATATGAATCGGAGTTTTCACTTGCTTCTTCCAATATATAAATATTTCCATTATATGAACAAATAACAAGTTTATCTTTATTAAAATACTGTAATGGTATTTCTATAGGATAACCAATCATATCTTTATGTATCAACACCTCTACATCCTTTCCATTATAAGGATATATAATATATTGATAAAAATCTTGATTCAATAATGATCCATCAATATACATGAGATTTTTATCTAAATGATACTTAAGTATCTTATAAAAATCAATATCATAATCAATATTATTTACATTAACCAATTCACAATTATGCATAAATGAATTAAATGATACTACTTTATTATCATGATCTAATCTATTTAACTGTGTAAATGGTGATAAGATATCATAATTAGAATCAAAATGCTGCCATAAGTTATCAATATCTGATATGTCTAATGTCTTAATAAAACTTTTTGAATCATCTAAATTTAACAAATTAAATAAACTATCATTATAGTCAATTAAATTGCTATTGATATCGTAATCAATATTGATGTCAGTTATGATGTCAGTTGATTTATTAATTTGATCTAATTCATTCGTAAATATTAATGAATGAATGTTTGATGTGTTAGATGATATTCTATTTAATAAGTAATTATGTTCATTTAAATAATATCTATATCTTAATGTGCCAAAATCTAATGTTGGATTATGTATTTTCAAATTAAACTTATGTTCATACCATCTATTATTAACTAATAACTTTAATTCAAAATCATCGTTAATCCAATATTCATAATATTTTGATGTCATACTTATATCAGAATCATCTGAAATTTTACCACGAACATTTATATTAAGTTTCTTAGGATATATAATAAAGTTCTTATATGCATATTGATCTGCTTGTGTGAATATAAAATGAGATTCAAATAATGGCTCGTGACTTATATTTTTATTGAACAAAATGAACACACAATTAAAATAACCTTTATTTCTTTCGTTTGAAATAAATTCAATAGGGATGTTAACACAAGTATCATTAAGATAATACCAACTTCTATTATCATGTTCTATATCGTTTAAATCAAATTCATTAAAATTATGATCGATATAATGTATTTGCTTTGAGAAATAATATGTTGAGTCATTACTAAACTTTACTTCATTATCTTTAATATTTAATGAAATAATAGGTTCAGACATTGATACTCCAGTTGTTATAGTATACTTAATATCATTGGCATATACTTTATATCCTAAACTTGCATTGTGAATATATAAATGAATAGGTAAGAAATATTGTTTATAAAACTTTTTAAGTAATGCAAGTTTTATTCCTAATTCATTAAACGAAAAATCAAAGTAAGGTTTCCAATACCAATATTTTTCATCATCTTCATCGATAGGCATATCATGATTGCCTATTTTAACCTTTTCATAATGATCTAATAATGAAAGCATCTTTGGTTTATTCTCGCCAAAAAATTCATAGTTTAAATTTGGATTAAATGGATATACTTCATCTAATTCTTTATTAAGCATTAGTTTTAAAGAAATTAATGCAGAAGAAGTAAATGATTTAAATGAATCAATAATATCGTTTTTAACATTAAAATAGTCCAATAAATATTGACTCATAGAAGTATTATCAGTTTTTAATAATTTTGAAATTGATATTTTGTCACCATATCCAAACCATTTTAATGAAGCAATTGCAGAATTAAAATTACCGCATTCACTTCGTATAATATTCTTATTAATTAAATATTCTTTTAGCTTTTCATTATATAAAGATTCATTAAATTCATCATTATATAAACTTTCTGGATATACTGCTTTTAATATATCTTTAGGAAGACTTACTCCAATATTTTTTCCATTTATGATAAGTTCTTCATATTCATTTATAAATTCACCACCAATTGAAATAGGACACCACTCATGAACATTGGTGTTTGTATCATGTATATGTATCATGATATTAGATATCCATGTTCCTTCTTCAGTAGCACATCCTATTGGATATATAGGAATTAATAAATAATTGAAATCAACAGATTGTAATGTTTTAGCATTTGATACAGTTTCAGTTGTCTTAATAACATACAAGTCTTTATTTGATAATGATGACTTAAGATATTGTGAATCATCAACATTACCAAGATCAATATAATTATTTAAGTTAGTATATTCATTAGATAATATATATGAATTAAATTCTTTTGATGAAATTAATTTATATACATTTGAATTTTCAATTTCAATAGATATTTGAATAGGAGAGTTCTCATCATCCTGTAAGTCATTAATATTATAATCTTTATCTAATAAGTATAATGCATATATAGGACGTGAATAATAATTATTTATTGACAATTTTGAAGTATTTGCATCTATCCAAAATATGTAATTAGTTTCTTCATATTCATATCCAATAGGTTTCTCATTATAAGATTTAATACTAAAAATATGACCAGTGTTATCAACGAATTCCATTAAAGTGTATCATTATTAATTTTCTTACTATATATTAAAAATAATTAAATTATTATGTATCATAGCTTTTAGTATGATTAAAAATAATTAAATTATTATGTATCATAGCTTTTAGTATGATTAAAAATAAACAAAAATAGAGATTCATTAGAATCTCTATTCATACCAAGTTATATATTTAAATTGTTTTAATTTATCAATATATTTAAACATCATTATTATTCTTAAATCAATTAACTGTAGGAATGTAACTAATATAGAATTACCTTTGAACAAAACTTTTGGTAAACTCTTGTTCAATATTCCATATTTTGCATAATTATATTTATTGTCTCCTGTATGATTATAATTTTTATACTCATCAGATCTATATGATAGACTTTGCTTTATATCCATGTTATTGTAATCTTCCTGAATTTATTGAGGTGTCCCTGACTTAATCAATCTTTGACGATCACTGTTTTTAAGTTGATTATAAATTGATAGTTCAAATCCCGATAAACTGTTTATCATTGAATTATTCTCAAGAATATCTCCATAGGATTGTTGTGCATTAGGATCTTTATAATGTTTTAAAAACTCAAATAAATTTGTCATGCCTCTAAATTATATATTTTATTTTGTTAATTTTTGTTAATTTTTGTTAACTTTTGTTAATTCATTTCTTATACTGTGTTACTATTGAAGAAGTAGTCTGCTGAATGTTGAGATACAATCCATTCATGTATCTTATCCATTTCTTCAGTAGCCATATCATGGAATCTTTGATAGTTAATTGCCACATTACCTGGCATTTTGAATTCATATGAACCTATAATTGTCGCAAGACCTCTCATGCCTAAGCATACACAATATCTAAAGAAATAATATAATGAATAAAGATCTTGTATCTTACATCTTAAGAAACAATCTAATATTAAATCAGAATGTCCTAAATCACCAAGTATTACTAACTTATGAGAATATGGGTTATAATTAAACGTAACTGGAGCATCAAACATTGCTTTATAAGTTTGAACCTCATATAATGCGCCCATTACGTCTGTGAGGTTATATCCCGTTCCACTTCCAAAGACATCAGACAAAGTACCTCCAGCACCAGAAGCTAACGCAGAATTATTCAAAATCATACGTTCAAGTGAAAAGTCTCCCATAACCCCATAATTAAAGCTATTGGTAGTTTTATATACTCCAAATACTGAAATTATACGTTGTGGTAAAGTAATAACATTATTTGTCATATATTTACAGAAATCAATATTACGGACACAATATCGTCGTTCTTCAACAGCTAAATCGTAATTTTCCCAAAAATAACTTGCCGCCTGATATATTAATGGTGGAATAGCTGATGCTGGCAATGGGAGTGGCAAAGCACATGATTGAGTTATTTCTTGTATGATTCTTTTAATAAAATTATAATCCATTTGATCTTCTGTTTGTGCTTTCTGTTTTAAGAATTCCTCCATATTAGCATTATTTTGAGATGTTTGAACACAATTTTGCATAATTTCTATATTAAATAAATATATATATAAAAATAATTTTAAATTATTTAATATGATTAGTCAATATGATTTGATATAAAATAATTGTAATTTTATGTTAAATTTGTGTAGTGATTTTAACTATTTTATACTTATAATCTAAAAATCTAAAAAAAATATATATAATGAAAATTAATGTCTGAACTTGGTGGCAATAAATTAGGAAGCTATTTAAAGAAAATAAATGATGCATATAATAATAAAGAAAAATCAATAACAGATATATTAACTTCGTTTAGTCAGATATCTCCAGATTATAATGAGCTAAACGAAGTTAATGAAAATATTATAGAACAAAATTATAGTTCAGAAAATTATAATGAATGTACTGAAGAGGAACAAGAAGAGTTCTTTTCAGATCAATTGCAATTTATTGAAACGCTTGTTGTAAATAGTATTTATGAAAAGGTAGGTATTATATGGAACTGGGGAGATATTTATAATTTAATGAAAGACCCAACATATAAGAATACTGAAAAGATAAAAAGAAAGGTATGTTATTCATCTTCAACAAATCAACGTCCTATTGGTGATATGTCTTATAATGTTTGGAATGGACTTCAGATTATAGATATTGATATTAAAGATGAAGTTTTAGCATTAAACTTAAAGCAAGTTCTTTTTGATGAATTAAAGCAATATAATTGGTTTTTGGGTTGTTGTATTTCTGCTTCAGGAAAATCATGTCACGTTTGGACAAAAATAACTCCAATATCAATTGAGACAAATGCAAGACGTATTGAATATGTATGTAACTTTAGACATAAGTATTCATATATTTATATTGTTCTTATGAAATATGCAAAACAATATGGATATACAAAAGATGATATATTTAAGTACATGGATATGGCTATGTGTAAGCCGCAACAGGGTATTTTTATTTCATCTGATAATAATGCATTACTTAATACTAATTTTAAAGATTTACGTCTTGACGTAAATTTTGAATCTGCATTTCATAGTGGAGTTACAAGTATTGATTGGATAACGCATCCTGATTTGAAAGATATTTTCCATAAGCTTGAGTGGTTTAATACTGAAACTAAAGAAGATGAAAATATTGAGATTACAAATATTTCAGGAATTAATGACAGAGATAAATCAAAAGATTTAGGACAACGTCACTATAAGCATGCTCAACGTTGGCAGCTTGCTAATACGTTAACATCTATATATGGAGAAGATAAAGCATTACAAATAATGGTTGAAATTTGTAAGGGTACTCCAACAGCAGAGTTAAGAGGTGACGTTAAGACTGCAGCAATACATAATAAGCCAATTTCTATTTGGGCTGTTAAAGAACTTAATAAGAATCATGGCTTTAAACTTAATATAAAAGCAGATAACTTATATACTGATGAAATGAAAAAACTTGAAGAAGAATTAAAAGATACAAATATTGATTTGGATCCAACTAGAATTCTTAATGATAGAACTTCTTCAGTAATACTTCATATGAAAAGTAATCAATATCTTTCTGATTTAAAAGATGAAATTATTGGTAACTTATCACATATAACTTTGCTTGAGGCTGGTGCAGGTTATGGAAAAACTGAAATGATCAAGTCACTAAGGGCCAAGACATTATTAATTCTTCCATTTACATCAACTATTAAAGCAAAGGTTGAAGCAGATGATAAGACTGCAGATTGGTTATATTTCTATGGTAATAAAAGACCAACACTTGATGACATACTTGGAGATAGAAATATGTCAATGACAATTGATAAATTTTCACGTCTTAATGTATTTGAATTAGACCAGGCAGGATTTGAATATATTGTAATTGATGAGTCACACTTATTGTTTACAAGTTCATATAGAGATGTTATGTCACCAACTATTCAACGCCTTGCGAATTGTAAAGCTAAAATTATAATGATGACAGGAACACCAACTGGAGAAATGTTATTCTTTCCAAATATAAAGCATATCAAAGTCATTAAGGAAGATAACCGTGTTAAGGAATTTGAAATCAACATGGTTCCAACTAAACAGGAACAACTTCTGGAGATGTGTAAGTCAATGGCAAAGGATATTATTGATGGTAAGAAAATATTATTTCCAACAAATAAAGGTAATTTATATTTTGATCAAATAAAAGGATTGGTTCAAAGGTTCTTAACAGAATTTAAATGTTCAAAAGACCTTAAGGCATTCTATTATAAGAAATCAAATTACGGAGATGAAGCAATGGACACTATCAATATTGATAAATCTGTTGGTAATAATGATTTGATTTTATGTACGACATATCTTTCTGTGGGTGTTGATATATGTGATAGATATACATTTAGTGTATATTTTAATGAAACATGGATAGCACAAGATATAGAACAGTTTGCAAATCGTCTTCGTAATAATGATTTGTTTGTTAAGATGTTTTTGGAAAAGGAGGATTCGTCAGGTGTGCCTATTAACTATTATTATACACAGCCTTTGGATTTGAATTTTAGTGAAAAAGATTTGTTATTTGCACGAGATTTGATTCATACTTGTAATGATATGCTTGAACGTAATAATGAGGAATCTAAATATAACCCTCTTATTCAATCATTATTATCATCAAATAGATATCTTAAATATGATGAAAATGAATGTCGTTATTTTATAGATGAAACAACATATAAGTTAAAAGTATTTGAAGAGCGTTATACAGAATATTCAAAGCAATTAGAAGTATTAACTAATGGTATGAAATATTATGGCTATAATGTAATTACAAATAATATTAACGATAGAATTAAAGAAGAAAAACAAGAAGAAGCAGAAGAGTTCTTAAAAACTTGCCGTCATAATAGATATAATTATATGACAACTGAAACATTTAAATTCTTGGATCAATTAACAGATGGAAACATTGATTTATATAAAGAATTATTAAAAGGATCATATAGTATATTTAAAGATAAAGAATATAAAATTGAAAGAGAAGAAAATAATCTTTATGCTTCAGATATTGAGGTTCTTGAGAAAAATATTCCAATCGTATTAGGATTATATAAATTCTATGATTGTAAGACTATAAGAGATATTTTTGAATATTGTATTGATAAGAAACAAAATAGAATTAATTACACAAAACTTAATCGTATTAGAAAATTTGTTCAAATAGAAGCTAATCGTAAAAAGAAAAGATTGGACTTCCCTGTTTTGAAATTTATTAAGCAAACACAAGATTGGGTTAAAGCACATAGTTCAACAACAGAAAATGAAATTAATAAGTATCTTGCCGACTATGCTGTAGGATATGCAAATTCAGTTAAGAATCTTGTAGTTGATGATAAAGAATATCTTGAGACAATATTTGATTTAACAAAAGACTTATGGAAGGTAGTGGTTCTTCAATCAAGACCGCATAAAGGAAATGTTGGAGTTGTTCCTTTTGAATTACTTTGGGAAAAGAAAACTGATTTATCAGATTTTTATGGAGGATCATCATTAACAAAGGAATTCTTTGCAGAAGAACTAATTAATGATATGAAAGATGAATTTGATGAGGATGATGAATTACTTAATGCACCATTTGAAATAACTGAAAAGAAGAAACTTTCAGATGTGAGCGAAGAACTTCCAACTGTAATACATAAACCTTATGGATACTATGAATATTCTGAAATGGATGATTCTAATAAGAGATTTATGAGGAAACAAGAAAATACAAATTCGTTAAGAGATACTATATTTAGTCAAACTAATATTGATGAAAATAAAGAAGATAATAAACAAGAAGATAAATCATTATTTGATTTTGAAAATGATGAAATGCCGTTTTAATTAAATTTTTGATAAACATACAATTTATAATATGAAAGAACAAGAAGAAAACGTTGGGATATTAACAAAAGATTTCATTAAACAACATATTAAAATAGAAAATGAATTAGAAAATAAAATCTTTAAATTAGAGGAAAAAATTAAATTATTAAACGCACAATTAAAATTAAAAGCATCAATTGGTGGTGCTTTTAAAATAAATGACGATAATTTAACAAAAGCGTTTAATATATTACTTAATATCTTAAGATACGGAGAAGTAGTATATAGTGATGCAAATAATGGATATTCATTATCTATAAATAATTTATCTCTAAATAATGAAGAGGCTGATTTCGTTATTAATCTTATTAATGCAGATCATAATCAATCATTAACAAACTTTAATTCTGAATTTGACAAACATTGGGAAGAAACTGGCAAAGGCAGCAATTCAAAATGGTCATCTCGTCATAAAAATATCATTACATAATAAATGGAATTAAATTCGAATGCTGGTCTAATAGGAACATATGTAAAGAAACATGTACAAATAGAAAAGGATTTAGAAAATAGAATTTTTGAATTAGAGGAAGAAATAAAAAAGATAAAGAATTCTTCAACAGATATAGATTACTTTCTTTATAATGATATTCTTAATTTAATTATTCCGAATTTGAAATTTGAATATGATGGAGAAAATGGTGGATATCTAATAAAAATAGATCCACCATTACATATGCCTAATGAATATATTGATGAACTAATAAAAGATATTAAAAAATATAAAGAAAAACAAAAAGGAGAGATCATATAAATCCCTCCTTTATTTATATATAATGAAATTTTGTTGTTTACAGTTTCTTCTTTCTACTTTGTCAATCATTTCTTGAATAATTTATTTAATGCATTGAACTCTGTATTAGTAAATGTAATATTTGCTTTCAATATTTTGCTATATACAGAATTAAGAAGTTTTTGTTCTTTGATTTTTTCTTTTTTCTTTAATTCTCGCTCTTCTGTAAGTGTATGCCCAGTAATTCCTTTGTATGCATCATCTTCAAATTTACGTTTCAAAGTAGTAAAAGTAGTATTACCCTTTTTAATTGCTTCTTTGAGAGCAGCTACCTTTCCAGAACTTAACCCATAAGCAGATCCGTACCACTTACAATATAGAGCTGACATTTTGTCTTGTAAATCATTATACATTTTCGTATCTGCCCCATAAGACATATTTTGATAACGTGGAATATATCCATACTCATCTATTTTAACTTCTTTTGACATAGTGCTCTTACTTATTTATGTTAAATTCCCTTTTTAATTTTATATATAATTATTTTAATTAGTTTTATTCGTCTATCATTATTTTTGCAGTATCTATATCTGGGTATTGTTTCATCCAAAAATCTAGCAATCCTTTTGCTTTATTATATTCTTTATTATCGTGTTCAATAGTCCAATTATCACTTTCAATTTCGAATTGATCACATTCTTCATTTTTATTTTTTTCTTTTATAAATTTTATTTCATTCTCATAATATTTCATATCTTCAATGCATTTGCGTATTGATCTTTCTGGTGTAGATAAATATTTTTTTAACAATATTTCTTTATACGCCTTTTTAATATATTCTTTATCTGAATTTGATACGTCATTGTCTTCCATTATTAAATCAATAGCACCTTCTGTAATAAATATTCTACGATCTATATATTGATATTTTTCTAAAGGACCTAACTTATTATCATCAAAATTTGGATTATAAGCTTCTATGGGACTTTCTATAATGTATATATCCCCATTACCTCTATGATATTCAAATTTATATTTAATTTCTCTGTTTTGTTCATATTCATGAATATATAATGTATCCCAATACCCACCATTATTAACAATATACATTTTTTCATTATTACAACTTGTAAAACTAAGTATTACAGTGAATACTAAAATAATTGTGTAAATAAATCTTTTCATAATGTTTCCTTTCTATTTGTTTTATTGTCAAAATTATAAATACAATATAGAACATATTTTAAAAAATTCAAATTATATATAAAAAATATTCTAAAAATTTCACATATAAAAAAATCCACCTACTTTCACAAGTAAATGGAATTCTTATATTTAGTTTTTATATTTAGTTTTATATTTAGTTTTTAATTACCAAGTGAATGCATAACTAAGTTTATCACCTTTATAGTTTTCATTAATTGGCTGGTCTACCTTTTCATCAGTACCATAAACCCTACGATATTTTAGGAAGTCTTTATACTTTATCTTAACGATAAGACGCTTACCCATACGATTCTTCAAACCAAAAGCAGGACGAAGAACAAGACCTTCCTCAATAAAATCTTTATTATCCCAAAGGCCAGTCTTAAAGCCTTTACGAACATAATCAATAGCTTCATCAAGAGTAAAGTAACCAACGAATGGAACAATAGGCGCGCCAAGCTTAGTTGCAATCTCATCACGAGAAGTTGTCAAAAGATAAAGATCATTTACCTTAACATCAAATACGATAAAACCAACTCCATCTTTAATGTAATTTACACCAGCCTTTTGAATTCCTGCGCCATATCCTTCGCCATAAATAGTATAGATATCTGGAATGGCATCATAATTAGGTGTACCGTCCTCAGCATCTACCCATTTATGATCAACCCACTCATCAACAGGAATAAACTCCTTAAGGCCAAGGGCAGCAAATACCTTTTCCTTTGGATAATTATCCTGCATGTACTTAAGCAACTTTGGTGGAATCTGTGCGTTATCCGTCTTACCTGCAATACGTACATTAAACTTTACACCAGCAACTTTTGGAACAACGCTTGTTTCTGAAGGTACAATCTCCTTAGTAACCTCAATACGCATATTAGTACCGTCAATTTTGCATTCTCCACGCCACTGTAGACCACGAAGATAGTTTAACTCATGCTCAACAAATGGCTCATAAGGCATAATGACATTCTTTGCATCACGCATGAAGATCGTATTGATCTTCTGATAAGTGTTCTCTGATCTTTCTGTTTTTCCCATAATTTTCTATTGTTTATTATATTGTTTATTTGATTTGTTTGATTTATTTGATTTTTAAACTTTATATAAAATATATAGTTATGAATTTTAAAAATTCTAAAAAATTCTAAAAAAATCAATCCATTTATTTCTATATTTCTACTTCTGTTATTTTACGTTTCATCCATGCTTTATGCATGTCACCACTGGATTTCGGTTTAATCAATTCTATCAATTCCCATCCCTCTTGTCCTAAAAGATTTAATGATCTTAAAGTAGTTTGTATAGAATTATATAACTCTACATAATTATATTCGTATTTATCGTATGCTTGATATTTCATATTTTCGTGTCAATATTTTTAACATTTTTAATTATAAATAGATAATATATATTTATACATTAACATCATTAAACATCATTCTAGTACTATCTAATAATGATATTTATATCATAGTTGTATCTGGAATATTTCATAGCCAGATTCCCAATTCATTTGTGTTCTTTCAATCATTTGCGATAAGTTTGCATATATCACACTATTTAAAAATGGAGAATTTGATTTCCATACACCATGTTCTTCATCACGAATTGGCTCTTCAGTATGTATTGATATATGTCCATTCTTATTGACGCCCAGCCAAACTGTTATAGATTTTTTCTTAATAGTATCATTCATCCTATCATATATATTAAAAAATTAATTTCGTCAATTACTCCTTTATAGTATTCGTTATAATAGTGGTTTTCTTTAACGAATTTCATTTGCGTATCTGAATATTCATCAAGATACTCAATAAGAAACTTTAATACGTCATTAATATTGTCATTATCTTCCAAATACTCATTTAAATTAACGTTCACTGATTCTCTCCCATCAAAATAACGAATATTCCTATCATTACTTGACAAATCACACATAAGTTGCCAGTGATTCTTTTGTGCTAAATTACATGTCTTTAATATTTCTAATTTTCTATTTGTCTCCATATCTTTTCATTATTTTTGTTCTATTTTACGATAATGTTAAAAGGATTATGATATTCAAACTTAAAACGTTTCATCGTATCAAAACTATCTTTATAGATATATATATAATGATATTCTTCACAATAATCTTCATCCCATGATTGGAAATACCAAACCATTATAGCTGGAAATTTCACTGGAGCTTTAACATGATTAATAAGATATTTTTGGTCTTCATTTTCAATTGACATCATTTGTTGCCAACTTTTAAAATCTTCCAATGTTTCAAAAAGTTCGGTTTTCATAATTCACTATTTTAAAAAATTAATTTCTTCAATACAATAAGGTGGTATATATTCTGATGTCCAATATGAATCATTACCCATCCCATTATCTTTAAATAATTTTATTTTATTTTTGTATTTATTTAAGTCAATTTTTAATAAACAAATATTATGTTCATTATATGTCGGATCTTCTGATAATATATTTAATACATAATCAATATTTTCTTTTATATCATTATTATCTATGCCACTTGTTACAAATATTCTTTCAGGGAATATTCTATATGCTGCAGTTCTTGGTTTTAAACCATATTTTTTAATCCCCTTAAAATTAGATTTTTTTGTTATATGATAAACAATTCCTTTGCATTTTTTATAAATAAACTCAGTTTCATCATCAGGAATATTTGGCTCTATATGTAGTACATTTGAATTAATGTCATTATATGTAACAAAATAATTATATAAATTTAATAACTGCTTAAATTTTTCAGTGTATATAAATGAATCATCTTTATATTTTATTATAATTGTTTTTATATTTGCTTTATCTTTATAAGCATAATAATCCGAAACAATATATTTTTCAAAATTTTCTTTTAATTTATTATATAATTTTTTTGAATCATAAGATTTTAAGATTGATTCATATATTTTACTTTGATATCTATAATATGGACGATGCCTGGCAATAGACCAATTAGCTAAAACAAAATTTTCATGAGTTAAATTTGTTATGCTATTTTCATCAATATTATTATCTTCACAATATTTTTCAAATGTATAATTTTCTACTGATTTTTTTAAAAATTTATTTAATGAATTCATATTTTTGAAAGTTTAGTTTTTTCTAATTTTTCTTTTGCAAATTTAGCTAATAATTCTGATGTTACCTTTTGGTATTTTTGGTTATTAATAGAAATATAGATATTCCTATGTCTATTTTCTGCATCTTGAATAGCTTCTTCATATGATGCTAAATTATACCAACGAGTACCACCATCAAGAATTTCTCCTGATGGTGATTGTCCTTCCCCAATTCTTATGACTACATTATGCGGATATTCTTTCATATGTTCTTTCTAAAAAACGAATCCAAATATTTCATGGAGTTTAATTTCATCCATCTGACGAACTGCATATGTACTAAATGGATCTTTATGATATGTACGACCTAATGCATTTGCCTCAGTGTAAAATTTACCATTATAAAACTTATCAGCATAATCGCATATCATTTTAATTTGTATTTTTGTTGGACAGTATGAATATGGGAATTCCTTAGTAGGTGTATCTCCTTTACGTCCAATAAATGATCCGTAGATATCGTTATGATGAATCTTAATCCAACCATGCTTCTCAAGCCAATAATCTGGACCATCGTTTCCACCAAACTTATCCACATTATCTTTTGCCATCTGAACAGCATATTTATTAGCAGGAGCATCAAAAATCTTATCAGCAAGATTCATATGAATCATAGCAGATGTCTCACCATCAGCCCCATAAAACTCACCTTCTGGAGAAAGCCAACCTGCGTCATATCCATCCATGATATCCTTCTGAATAATACCTTCTTTTGCATACTTATTTCCAATACGAGTATTCAAAAGATCATCATAAAGATGCTCCTTATATCTATAAAGACCTTCATTGCAAAGAGGATGATAATAACCCTTGTTAGTGTCTGCAAACTCCATAAGTGTAGCTACAGTATTTTCAAGAATTAGTTCAATTTTATTTGGTCGTGTAATAAATTCATTTTCAACAAGAAAATAATAAAGAGGCTCAAACTTAACATATTCCTTATGAAGCATCTTCATTAGTTTGTTATACTGAACTGTATAGAACAAAACCTTCTCATACTTTGTAGCATCTGGTTCATCATCATAACATCCGAACTTTCCCTCTAGTCTTTCCCAAATAGAAGTAGGATTAGAAGATCCCTTGTCACAGATCTTTCCATCAAATGAACCAAGAATACGTGCAGCAATATTATGAATTCCAATCTGCTTAAGTTCCTCGTGTGAAAAATATCGTTCCATCATCTCAATAATTGAATAATCCTCAATATCTCCACGATAGCACTTAAAAAATTCTTTTTCAACTTCCGCAAGCCTTTTACGAATATTCTTTATATCTTCAAGCTTCTTATTGAAATGCCAATCCCAATCGGTAATATGACGCTCATTATCTTTAAGAAGCTCTGGATCATCGCTAAGTGAAACACCTCCGCCATCATCATCGGTAATAAGAACTGCATTGTTCTTCAAACACATAATAGCATATTCCTTAGTAAACCCGCACAGACTATCAGTATAAGTACTTATGGCAGCTTCTATATCTCCACTCATTATCTTATTCTGTGCAATATCCAAAAGTATCTCACCAAGATTGGATCCGACTTTCATATTTAATGTTTCCTTTGCCATATTTTATAAATTTTGTCAATTTAAAATTTAGTATGTGTAAATGAAAAATATCCATACAAATGTACAATGATAACCATTGGAATCACTACATAAAGTAAATTTGGATTCACTTTATAACAATCAACTATGCCTAAATATAAAATGCCAAACCATATTAATATTCCAATAATTAAGCAAAAAATCAAACTAAAATTAAGAATATAATCAACAACTTTATTTTTCATATTATTTTATTTTTGTTATATTGAATCTTCTAATTTTTCCGAACTTTCAGAATCTTCTGAAACATAAAATGGACCACCACATTTTCCAGGTTTATTATATCCTGGTAATATCTTATCGCAAATATTAATATATGCACAGTTAAAACAAATTCCTTCTTTTCCAGCAAATGGAAATTTCTTATCTAATTCTTTAGCTGTCATTATAATTTATTATTATAAGTGAAACAAAAATAACCAAAAACATGTATTATAAGAACAATTGGAATTACAGCCCAAATAGAATTCGGATTAACATTGTAACATTCTTTAATTCCAATATATATAATTCCACACCAAACTGTAACTCCAACAATTACGCAGATAATCATTATGATTCCAAGAATGGTATAAAAAATGTTCTCTTTCATATTTATATTTGTTTGATTTATATAAATAATATAGACATAAAAGAGAAAAATTCAAATAATATTTAAATTTATATTTTTAAAACATTAAGTTCGTTCAAACGTATAATCATTTCTACACATGCATCAATAGGGCTGTTATAATAATCTGTCTGGTGAAGATAAAAGGTCGTATTCCATATAGCATATTTAATTGTATATGTTTCACCATTTTTATCTAAACCCTTCACCATACTAAATGCGTATCTTTTATTATCCACAATAATATGGAAAGGCAAAATATCAATCAATGTTCCAAGACTCCAGCAAGGAATATCAGTATGCCAACTATTTACAAAAATAAGCCCAGAAAGATACATCATCTTTAGTGTTGTGTTAGTTCACCATAATAAGAATACCACATGTCTGCGCTTTCAAGTGGAAGTATATTTACCAACTTCTTTGATTGTGGGATATCCGTAAATAATTTAGTAATTTCTGCCATGTTTCTTTAAATTATTATTTTAAATCATTATTTAAAATTCTTACCTTTTCGTTCACTAATTTCCTTCATTGTATTATCTACGATTTCTTTATTTGTAGTTGGATAATCTTCTATCCAAATTCCAAGAGGACTTCCTGGTTCATTTCTATCCATATCGCAAATAGTTCCAGAATATTTGTTCCAATCCCGTACAATAGTTAAATCATCAAAATTAACGACGTCATTAAGTTCATGTCCAGCAGTCATTGAGCAATTATAAAGCTTATATTTAAGTACTTCATCCAAATAAGCTTTTTTCATTGTTTCTGACTTTTTTTCATTAAGCTGACGAATCTCATCATCATTAAGGTCTACATCAATGTATCCTTCTATTTTATATCTTGCTATCATAATTGTATTTATAAGTAATAGTTCATTCCGGTAATTTCATCCACCATTTTATGTGTGTTCTATTCATCCATACAAAATGTCCATCACGAAAAGTATTTGTGCAAACTTCATGTTCATTTGCATCCATCATTGTAATATAAATACCATCTTCTACTGGATATTCATCTGATTTAGGATTATAAGGATCTTGTACGATTTTCTCCCAAGGAAGTGACTCAAGAAGTATTTTCATCTTTGGATAATGAAAATGACAATAGTCATAATTATTATCTCCTTTAAATGTTCTACTTATACTACCAAATCCAAATCCATCATTATTTAACTCAAATCCTGCAGCTTCCTTTAGAATTCTGTAAATTTCTTCTTTTGACATGATAATTTTATATTATTTGTTTTTTATAATATAGAATGTTATTTAAAAAATTCAAATATGAATTCAAATTTTATAACAAAAAATCCACCTACTTTCACAAGCAAGTGGATTTAAAATTATGTTTCATTTAACATTTTTAACATTTTTAATATTAAAAACTATGTACTTATCATGGCCATTCACCAAGTGGCATCTTGAATCCTTTAACATCAGCGAATGCTGGGTTTGAGTTATTGCATGCACCAGTAACAGCATCTACCCAAATTTGTTCATGAATATTACCGAAGATCCATTGTGTATTAATTTCCTTAGGACCAATTGGATTACGCAATGTAACGTGCTTTGAATGTGGCTTCTTGAAATTAACTGACATCATCTTATCCCAAGCCTCAGTATACTTGAGCTTAATCTCCTTGTCTTCCAATGGATAGTTTTCAACCCAAAATCCTTGAATTGAATCATTAACTACTGTACCATCGCTAAAATGTTGATATTTATGAACCCAAGTATCAAAACCATTTCCCCTCTCAACAACTGTTTGGAATACATTAACAATCATTACAGGATTACTTGTAGCGCTATCACTATCTATAAAATCAGAAAGCAAAATTTCTGTTTCATACCAACGATAATCACCGCCATGAGTCAAATACATTGCTTGCCTATCCATAGCAATTGCATTTTCTACATTAATTACACCAGTAGCAAAAGCTGCTGAATCTTGAATGTCTACATCTGTAGATTGATCTTGCGAACTCTTTCCACAACTGTTACATGAACTAAATCCGATAACAATTGAAAGCAAAATTACACTAAGATACAAATTTAAACTCTTTACAATCTTCATCATTTAAAATTAATAAAATTAAATATATTTATAATTCTGCCAGATTCATTACTAATTTCTGGTATTTATTTTAAAAATAGTTATCAATTTTGAAATTGTTCAATATAATTCAATACAGTATTATCAAAAAATCAACATAGCAATGAAAACTAAAAATTCTAAAGTTTAGATATATATTATTTTTAATTATAATTTATAAGCATAAACAGTTTTTAGTTATAAGCAATTTACAAAATGCAAAATAATAAAAAATAATAAAAATAATAAAAATATAAAATTTAATATTATATGTCAACATTAAATGAAATTATTGCACAATGGCGTGAGACTAATCAGAATAATTCTGGCATAATGTCAAAATTAACCATTAATGGTTCTCTTTATGACATTAAGGATCCAGCAGTTGAAGCATTGGCATCTGAAATTGAAACTCGTTTGGCAAATGTTGAAGGTAAAAAATGGACTCCTGTTGTTAAGGGTGCTGACCAACCAAAGTATGCTACTGCAGTTACTCAATCTACAGATGGTTCTATTACTGTTACATACGGTAGTCTTCGTGATACAGCATTGAATGTTACTGCATCTAATGGTGTGTTCATAACTGGTGTTTCACAAGCTACTGATGGTGTTGTTAGCGTAAGCACTGGTAGCGTTGAAGCACAATATGTAGGATTCACTGGAGGAGAAGGTTGGAATTCTACTGATGCACAAAATGCTATCAAAGAAGCATTATCTAAAGCAATTGGTAAGTCAAATGATTCTACTGATGCAACTACAATCTATGGTGCTAAAGCATATGCTGAATATTTAGCTAACACATTGGTTGGTGAAGATTGGACTAAAAATGCCCAAACAATAAAAGATATCATTGCTGAAATTAACGGTTCATCTAATGGTTGGGAAACACTTGTTGATAAGTTGAAAGGTCTCGCAACTGTTCAAAC
>Ga0247608_10001188_pt1 | contig 37364 bp, 41 predicted proteins | sample 176DNAGHGlowgp2_FD_193490 | JGI IMG/M metagenome (GOLD analysis project Ga0247608, IMG submission 193490) | Sheep rumen microbial communities from Palmerston North, Manawatu-Wanganui, New Zealand - 1766 DNA GHGlow gp2 | ecosystem: Host-associated > Mammals > Digestive system > Stomach > Rumen ...
ATCATCCAGCAACTGATGGAAGTTATAGTTCATCCTCAGCCTGTCAGACTTTTGTGCCTGCCTACTTACGTCATCTAACAATTGTTTGTCTATGAGTTTCATCTTACATCGTAGTTCTTACATCTTACATTCAGGCATCATACCTTGAAGCAATAACACTCCAATCCACTACCTGCCAAAGTGCTGCAAGATGAACAGCGCGGCGGTTCTGATAGTCCAGATAATACGCATGCTCCCATACATCGAAGGTTAGTAGCGGCTTCAGGCCCTTCGTCACCGGATTAGATGCCCCCTGCTCCTGCGTGATGACCAAGTTGCGATCAGCATCTGCCGATAGCCATACCCAGCCAGAGCCAAACAGACCGACACCTTTAGCCTCAAACTCAGCCTTGAAAGCCTCCACACTACCCCACTGCTTCTCTATCTGTGCAGCAAGTGCTCCCTCAGGGCCTTGAGCAGCCTCACCGACAGGTTTAAACTGCAAGAAATACAACTCGTGGTTCAGTATCTGTCCTGCATTGTTAAATACCGCCCCAGCCGGAGCCTTTCGCACAATTTCCTCCAGAGCCATATTCTCATACTCACTGTCTGGAAGCAGTTTGTTGAGATTATCCACATACGCCTGAAGATGTTTCCCATGATGGAAACCAATTGTCTCTTTACTAATCACCGGTTCCAATGCCTCCGGTGCATACGGCAATGCCATCAATTCATATTTCTTCATATCAATAGTTTTAGTTTGTTCTTACTCCTACCATCTTCCTTCATACATCAGACCTCGGTCTTCTCTGTGGCCAAAACACGTAACTACAAAACTGCCAAATAGCTTTCAAAATATTCTTCATCGGCCAGAAAACTTTATTTCAGCCATTGCCGCCTCAATATCTTCAAGGGCAACACTACCATTCCACATGCGATAAACATAGAGAGGGGTAATGCCTCCAAAATCCATAGAGCATGAACGAGTTTCATTCTCCATAAAGACGCTCAGACGCATTATTAGATTTTGTCTACCCATTATCTCTCATGAATAATCACGAAGAAGGTTTTGAAAATTAAACCCAAATCATACCAGAAGCTGTGCTTCTCCACATACTCCAGATATAACTTGATTTTCTCCTGCATGATGACCTCGATATAGTATTTCTCCGGGTCTTCAGCCTTCTCCATCAGCTCATTCTCATTTCTGAACTTGATGGAAGCAGGGTCGGTGATACCGGGACGGACATCCAATACGTGCATCTGTTCTGGAGTCCAATAGTCCACATAGTGACGCACCTCCGGACGAGGGCCAACCAAAGACATGTCACCCACAAACACGTTAATCAACTGAGGCAGTTCGTCGAACTTGAACTTGCGGATGAAATAGCCAGAACGAGTAACGCGTGGATCATGACCTCCAATGGTCACCAGACTTCCCTTGTCAGCCCCAACTCTCATAGAGCGGAACTTAAAAATGCGGAAGTCTTTATTTTTATAGCCAACACGCACTTGACGATAAAACACAGGACCTTTACTATCCAACTTAATCCAGATAGCAAGTATCAAGAATAGTGGGCAAAGCACTATTAGCCCAAGCCCACTTGCTACAATATCAAATAATCTTTTCATCAAAGACCTTTGACTATTTCAACAAAATTGCTAATCACATACTCCACATCCTCATCTGTGAGCTTTGTATGCAACGGCAGTGTTACTTCATTCTCAAACAGATGATAAGCATTTGGATAATCCTTGATGTCAAATCCAAGTGACTTATATGCCGTCATCATAGGAAGCGGCTTATAATGCACATTGCAGGCAATGCCACGCTCGGCCATCTGCTCAATCACCTTGTTAGCATCCTCACGAGTCTTACCAAGCAAGCGTACCAGATACAGGTGATGAGAGCTACAATGGTCAGCATCTTTATGATTCAGAACCGCTACAGGCAGGTCTTTCAATTCATCATTGTACTTTGCCACAATCTCCTGACGACGTTTCAGTAAGCCATCATAACGTTCCATCTGCACCAGTCCCAGTGCCGCCATGATATCCGTCATGTTGCACTTGTACCACGGGCCGATGATGTCGTATTCCCAGGCGCCCAACTTAGTCTTCGCCAATGCATCCTTGTTCTGCCCATGCAGAGAGAAGAGTTGACTCAAACGGTAAAGCATCTCATTCCAGGTCTCACCTTCTTTCTTAGGCACGGTGGGCATATAGTCTGCATCCATAGGGACTGTCTCATTCCCGAAGGCCAGTTTCCAAGTCAGTGCTCCACCTTCAGCAGTCGTGAAGTTCTTCACTGCATGGAAGCTGAATGATGAGAAGTCTGCAATCTCACCAGCCATTTTACCCTTACGGTTCGCTCCAAAGCTATGAGCACAGTCAGCAGAAACCACAATCCTACCTATCTTTGCTTGCAAAGCATTGTTAGGCTTAAACAGCCCCTTCTTTTCCTCCACAATCTCAAACACACGGTCATAGTCAGCTACAATACCACCCAAATCCACAGGTGCAATCACCTTTGTCTTCTCCGTGATGGCAGCGGCCAACTTGTCGTAGTCCATCTCCACACTGTCCTTCTGACTGTCCACCAACACCAACTTGCAGCCCACATGCTGTGTTACCGATGCCGTTGCAGTGTACGTATATGCCGGCACTATAACTTCGTCGTCAGGTTGGATATCCAACAGATGCAGCACCATCTCCAGTGCAGCCGTAGCAGAGTTCAGACACGCCGTCTTGTCCGTGTGCACATACTCCGAAATCTGCTGCTCCAGTTTCTTTGTTCTGGGACCAGTAGTAATCCAACCAGAAAGAATTGCTTCACGCACTTCCGCAGCCTCCCTCTCCGTCATATCCGGCGGAGAGAAAGGAATATTCCTAAGTTTCATGTTCATAATCAATCTGTTTTTATTTTGTTCTTTCTATTACTTTATTAACCAACTATTGTCATTTCACTCTCTCCATCTTCCCAACATTCCCAGCTATATGGACCTCTCTTGTTGGATATCCACTAGAGAAGTCATATTCATAAAGAATGATGCCATATCCTTCTTTCTTCAAATTCTTATTCGTAGTATAGATGTCATCAAAGAATGTTTGATAACTTTTGATAACCTTGGGGGTGGGGTTATGACTTCTTCCCCATGTAAACACAGACGTACATACAGCATCCACACTTTCCTTCTTTAAGTAGTTCGGAAGATGGTCTGCCGTTGGTGATGCATGATGCGGTATCTTAATAAACCTACACTTCTCGATGAAATCCTTATTCGATGCGTCAATATGGTCATTTGTTGTGTCGCCTCCGAAATAAAATCCGAAATCATTAATATCTACAATTAAAGTGATAGACAACTCGTTAGGATCGTTACACTTCTCGCTGTTCACATAAGATGTCAGCATACTTGATATTGGAGTAATGACGTCAATTCTGACTTTTTTCTCGTCATCTTCGTCAAAAGTGTTTACGATCTTAAACTCATCCACGTTGTTGTATCTTTCTTCTATCACGTTTATCGGACAAGCTCTTACTTCCTTACATTTGTTGACCTCCAATATCTTGTTTACCGCATCCTTGCTCACTTGTTTCATATCAACGATGTCCGAGGCATTATTCTCTATGTAACCAGGAAAAAGCAGATATGTTTCCTCATGGCAGTATTTTTTCAATATCGTAGTGATTCCTTTAGAATGATCATCGTGAGGATGGGTCCAGCATAAAATGTCAAGATGTTCCACATGATGCTTCCGCAATATGTCAACCGCCTTGTTGATAAACGGACTGCCATTATATGGTTTGTAATGGTAACTATCAATCACTATGGAGTAATAAACTTCATCACCATTCATTATCAGCAATACCGTAGACTCTCCATAACATTGATAACCTATCACATACACCAGCACTTTCAAGTCTGATATGTAGAACTTGTCGTGAAAGCGATGCTCATTTCTTGTCATGTCGAGTATATACCTTTATCTCTCTATACGACACCCTTACCGTTCTTGTACCTACAGGTGGCTTCCTATCTACCTTCCATTTGTCATCAGTTGCCGTCCCCGCATCCTTCTTTGGTACAACGTGAGCTGAAACAACTTTCCATGACCTCTTATCTCTTTCCATTTTCTTCTTTCTTCATGATTGATTTCAGGTATTCCAACTTCACACCTCTCTTATATAGCTCGAAAGAAGATTCATTGAGTTTATCCGCAAAGAACGACTTTAGTTCTGTCTCTGAAGGACGCTTATTTTCTCCTATCTGCTCTGCATCTGCAAAAGTGTCAATGTCAATTATAAATATAAACTTACCATTTACAATTTTCAATGTTCTATTATAATGTACACTTATTTCCTCTTTCCCATATATAAAGGAATCTGTATAACTTCTATTTAATAAATCATCGTGTTTTGCCTCGGCTATACCCTGATCAAAATATTCAAACACCGCGTCGGCCTCTTCTCCGCTATTAAGTTCCATTCCGTCTGTCTTTCTGATAGCCAGTCTGATAAATTTTACATAGTCATCATTCTCTTTGATAAAAACTAAAATTTTAACAAACAGGTCGAGATAATCATCTATCTTATCATATTTCTCATCGCAATTAATGAGAAGCGTCACAAACTTGCTCGATATATCAAGAGTTACATTCTTTTCAGGGGCAATTGTACAATGGTCGAATCGTTTCACTGTTCGCCCTTCCAAGTCATCCTTGTCTATAGTCATTTCAACATCCGGACTGATTTCAAGGAGCCTCTTCTCATAGTTTTCAAACTTCCCCTTAAACCAGTCTTGTTTATTCATGCCCGACACCATACTTTCAAGGTCAAGCATAGGGGTAAAGTCAGCCCGCATGATAACTCTCTTTAGCATCGAATTCGTTAGATGCTCTCTCTTAATATCGACTTTTGTTATATCTGCCATAGTTACTTGCTAATTTCTATTTAGTTTCAATCCATAGTTCCCTTCTTCACGCAACCAGTGTTGAATCTCGTGCACAAAGTGATAGTTTCGTTCCTTCACAATGTCGCTATATTCTTTACCCTCACTATCTTATGTAATTTCAAAGGATTTCATTGTCCTCATAGATTACATATTCACTTCAAACACAATATCCCTTATTACCTATTAGCTTACCACTCTTAATCACATTAAGTTCTATATTTTAAACCTCGAAAGATAACGAGCCTAATCATGCTATCTTTGTACTCTAATAGACATAAAATTAACCATACTACTAATTATTCTTATAGTATTATAAAACATTTCTATCATATAATAACTTATTAAGAATCTGACAGCACTTATCAATAAAAGTTTCAAGAACGTCATTATAGATGAGATTGTAATGGTAACAAAGGTGAAATCCCAAATGTTAGTCGCAAAGAATCTGAAAAACATTACATATAAACAGATCATAACCAATGCCCAAATACCAACTATAACACTCTTGCCAACCAACACATTAAACTTTTGCACATAATAAAAAGATTGCTTTTGCCACAGTTTCTCTCGCGCATTCTCATAAACAATTTCATTGATTGACAATTCAAAATTACGAGTGTGATTATTTTCTTTTAAATCCAACTTGAAATCCCCATTTTTCTTTTTAGACGGAATATAAAATTTGTCTAGAGCAAATACTAATGCTGTAAGAAATAGTCCAATTAAGATAGCAAGAATAGAAGCTCCCAATTGCAAGAAATCATTATTATATCCTTCGGGAAGGGTTAACAGTACAATGAAAGACAGTGGATAGGATAGCAATAACCGAGCATTCCTTTGAATGAATGGTCTTCTTCGATTATTAATATCCATCGTCTCACTTTCACGTGCCTTGGAATATACAAAGTATATAAACGAACTATTTTTATTTGGACTCATGACTTTACACAAACAAATCTGGTCTTATCTCTGGTAGAACTTCATCTTGAAAAAGATTTTGGCATAGTTGATTCAGCTCTCCAAACTCCGGAGTATCATCATCATTATAGTGATTTATACGCCCTTCAAGATAAACGACTGGTATCACATTCAGATTCTCGTCATCAAAATCAAAAGTTCTATCAGTCTTTGAGAATGGACTACTTAATGTCATTTTCTTAGATTCAAAACTAGTCAATCGATCAGTATTATGCTTCTGACGGTAAAATCCAATTTGCCTAAAAAGCTTTCCTATTTTAGACCTTGAATTTAAAGAGACATCACCGTCTTTAGGTCTTATTTCAATTTTTACATCATATAATTGTTTATATGAATTCAAACCATTCCCTGTAAAAATTTAGTCCATGTAAGTATTGCTAAATTCTATGGACTTTATAATGGCCTCATTTTGAAACTCTTTTTGAAACGATTTTGGGCAGAACATATTTAATGCTGGACGTTGAAAAGAACCTCCTCTAAAAAGTCGTTCCATATACAGTTTAAATATATCTGTAATCGTTTCCTCCTTACTATTTGAATGTATAATAAAACATCCCTCATTATGATCCAATGGCAGATATAAAAGGAAGTAATAATATCGGAGGATGGTCTTGTTCTTACCAAAAGCGCTTGCTTCTTCAGTATCTACAGATGAGTCTGTCATCATTCCATCTCGACCAAATCTACCTCCATTAATAACGCCATAAATAATGTTCTTCTTAACATTTACAACTGGTCTGTTTTCTAAATGCTTATTGGAGGCTGTTTTTATTAATTTCAACTGTTTCTTGATATTTCTATCTTTAGCCTTCTCTGTTACCAATTGACTCATAAAATAGTCAAATAACTTATTCATTATTTGGGCATCAGAGTTGGGCTTCCGCTGATATAATTCTTGTATTGCAAAATCGCGAAAAGTTCTGTACTCCAAATCTTTTGAAACCAATCTTATTTTGTAAAATTCCAATTTAGGTCTTAAAGCCATACTCTTACTAATTAGTTATTTTCAATTATCACTAGGATTATTATTGGAAAGGCAAAACGCCCTCCACCTCATGCGGTACGAACGGACCTTCCTTGCACTCAAAGAAGACGCTTCCAGACTCCAAGCTTTCCACATTATGCCAGACATTCTTGGGGATATCCACCCCATAGAGTCCTTCCTCTGGGCAAAGAATTACGCTCTCTATCACTGTACCATCATCATTGTAGGTATTCACTCTAACTCTACCACGAAGAAGCACAAACGACTCATCTTTCGTCGGATGGCGATGTATTTCAACCTTAGTCCCAGGCTCTACGGCATTCAAGAAACGGTGACATTTATCCTCCAACGACTGATGAAAGTTGTGATTCATTCGCAGCCTTGGAGATTCTTTTGCCTGTGCAGAAACTTCGTTCAAAAGATTCTTATCTATTATTTTCATTGGTTAAGGTTAAGGTTATCGTCAACGTCAAGGTTAACTCACCCATTCCTCCTAAACGCCAATAAGCCAGCACCTCATACGCCACATTATAGACGGGGTGTTTCCAGACTTATATCGCAAAACTTCTTTACAAAAGACCCCATGTCGCTATATCAAATAGCGCATCCCAACGCTTTCAAAGCCTTTTTCAGCTTTCCTTTTTCTTTGACATCATCAGCAGTTATCCTTCCACCGTTAAAAGCATTGCGCAGAAGGGTTTTCATTCGCGGCTCCGAATAATACACCGCCCCAGACAAGTCATCTTTTACGGTCTTCTGAATATATTCTGTCAGATAGCCCATCTCCCAGAATGTAGGCACAACGAAATTATTGTGCTTACCGTTCATCTGGGTAAAAAGCGAGTTCCCCGGGGTCTGGTGCATCTGTATACTATAGTCGGTGTTCAAAACATCAGAATCCATCAGTACCATATTGACTTCACACACGCGGTCACGTCTCATCATAACCGCCAATGCCACGTCGTCCATGTTAGAGGGTGCTGTATTCACCTCCCAAACAGAAATTTCATTGTCTTTCGTCTGCAGGTCAGATACACTTACGGCATCAAGTGACGGTTTGTTCTTCCAACTTACACTTTCAATCTCCCTAGCGTAAACCATATTCCTTGATATCGTTGATGAGTGTTCTGTACTTCATAGCTAGCCATGGATCATCTGGCAAATCATAGGCTTCCAATAATTTCAGAGCTCGCTCGTCACCCCAATGTCCAAAGAGGCTGAACGCGGCATTTTTTACATCTCCATCCGACATATCTTTGGCTGCAAGTGCAATCATCTGAGAAGCTGGTGCCAGCTCATCATAAGAGTAGAGCCGCATCAGTTCCAGAATAGCCACCAAAACTTTGGGCTGTTCTATTGAGTCAATAAACAACTGCTGAATCCAATTGAGAGCCACTGGCTTTTTCTTTTTCAGAAAGCTATTGAACAACGTTTCAATCTCATCAGTCTCTCCATTATAGAAGTCTGTGGTAAGAAGCAGATTAACGAAAGTGTTTTTCTGAGTGTCAAAATACTGTCGGTAATACTCCTCACATGGGGCTTTTCGCCCTGTACCGTATTGAGATGACTGCGTTTGCAACTCGCCTCCCAGTTCGAAAGCGATAGGATTAAAAGTATATCTCATTCGGAAAGGACGTTCACCGCTTTTCACGAAACTTGCACGGAAATCCCGACGTTTCTTGGGTTTCCTTTCATCGAAAGAATAGCTCAGAAATACATGGCCGTATTTAGCCTCTCCCTGGCTAAATGTCAACGGCTCTATGCTTTCCTGAAGAGCTGCATTAAAATACTTCTTATTCATCATACTGTCTGTATATATCTAACAGATGTGTCGTGAAATGAGCTATAGCTTTTGTAAGCTTTTCATCAGAGGGTTTGTCCTTAAAGCTGCTGAAACATGTGAGTTCTAATAGTAGACGGTCTTGTGGTTTTTCTTCAAATCGCATCTGTACCTCATCACGCATAAATGTCTGATGCACCAGCATACTCACATTTTCCAAATCTGCTATCGGGTATTTGAATAACCGGTTGAATCGCCAGGCCTGAGGCACTTCATCGCCTATGGCGAATTTATTGTAAAATGCAGCAGCAGTTTCTTCATCCGATGGTGCATAATAGTCTGACTCTACTGCCACATCCTTTAGATCAAATTCATAGTGCTCGCGTATTTTGGCTAGAATTTCAGCAGATTTTTCAGTATGTGCCTGCAATGCTCCAAGTTCGTCATCCTCACTTGCTTTTCGCCTGATAACATTCACACTTTCACCCATAATGACTATAACATACCTTTTGTCCTTGCTTACCATCTGTAGGCGTATTGTCTGAGCATCGTCATCACTGTTTTCATCCGATGCTGTCGGTAGATAATCATTACCTGCCAGTAGCTTAACCACCTCTGTCACGTCATCTGGGGTCTGCAATATCGACTTAGAAATAAAGTAACCCACACGCTGTGAAACATTATTGAACTTCATAAATTGTTTGTTTTAGTATGCGACGTTAGACATTTTATCTTAATTCGCATATATAAATATTACCAAAATCTTTAAATAAACAATCCCATTATACCCCCATATCACTTCGCCTTAAATTGCGTTATGCTTTTTTAGGATATATATCCGTGCACTCTGTGTTGTCTGTGCGGCCAATCAGTTAACGTTTAGGTTGAAGTATCCGCACTATTTGTATGGCCTACTCGCTATTTATTGCAGCCCTTAGGCCATGGAATACCAAACTCGGGGCAAATCGTAATGTATCCAGCGGAAAAATCCTGGCGTGATTCCATAAATCACCTATTCGCCTACCTAGCGACCATGCTTTTCTTATCAAATACGGGTATTTTTTCAGATAGCTCATGTCACGATTATGCCCAAAGTTCCCACTCATAATAATGAAATCCATTATGCGGTCTGCCTTTCGCTCCCATTTAATATCTTCTTTATAAAAAGGCATCGCATCTTTTGGCATACCCAGATATTTTACCGCAAGAGCGCCAAAAGCCTTCCATTCAGTCATAAGAGCCATTCTCTTGATATGATTCTCAACTTTTTTTAAATCAAGTTTTTTACGATAAACCCAAAGCAATCTTGACCAGTCACAAATCTGCCTTAGGCCTATACCTCCTTTATAAAAGTGATTGAGAAAATGGGCAAACACGTAAACCACATTATTTTCATGTGACAACAAGAATACCTGTGTATTTCCATTCGCCCACGAACTAACATCCCCTCCATAGAATGTCTCACTCTTGATCATCTCTAATTCGCGATTTATCTTTATAGGGACACCCATTTTTAGACTTCCATGAAGTTCCACTACCCAAGAATCAATTGTCATCCCTAAATGCTTTGAATACTTAGATTCTGGCTCAATATCAGAAGCCAGCGGTAGAAGCATTTCTTTTGCCTTGTTATAATTATCATCACTCAAGAATAAATCCACATCACCACATGCACGCCAAAGCGGCTTTTCATAACTCTGTGCTACACCCTGCCCTTTTACCAGCAATGTATATATTCCAGCCGATCTCATTTTTTCTATAAGAGATGCGAGAAAGGCATTCATTGCCTTGTTTTGCTGCTCAAGCTGTAAAGTCTGCCCAACAAACTGCAGAACTATCTCTTTAGGTAACTTTACGTCAATTACATGTTCTAATCCGGCTGCAACAAGTCCTACCACAGTTTGTTCTTCTGCAAGTTCATAGAGTGCATCATATTCCACATCACAATACTGAGCCACCTGTACTTCTCTTTCCCATAGTCCAGATCTCAATAAAGCAAAGAATGCATCGATGGTTTTATTATCTTTCACTTCAATTATTTCTGAAACAGATTTTTCCACAAATTCCAAATTGAGTTTTATCTATGAAGCAACTTTCTAAATACCCAGCCTCTTATGTGGTTTGGCAATAGTGCAACCACTAGTTGCACCAATAACGTATATTCATAATCCCACCATGAGATATATCCAGTTTTATAAATACGCTTACGGGCTAGCTTGTATTTCTTGTAATATGCCCAACCGCCCCTTCGCTCATACATCCTTTTCCCAATACGAGCATATACGAGGTAATCGTCTATATTCATGGCAGTTGCACCATTCTTAAACATATTCGCCCATAGTAGCGTATCCTCCATCAACGGACAATGCTGATAATTACCAGCAGCAAGAACAGCAGATTTCTTATACATCACGGTCATGTGATTAAAAGCATCACGTTTCCGTTGGTACTTCTTGCACTCAGCATCTGTAAGCGGAACCATTCTTTGAGTAACCACATTGTCTATGCCGTCCTCAAACTCTTTCACATGCGAACCGCAAATGTCAAGCTTTGGATTCTTCTCAAATTCCTTTAGTTGCAATTCAAATCTATCTTTGCGGGCGATGTCGTCAGTATCCATTCTTGCCACTATCTCATATCGGCAATGCTTGATACCTTCAGCCAATGCCAGTCCAAGGCCTTTATTCTCCTTCAGTGGAACAATTTCCAATTCCGGAAACCTTTCGCAATAATCTATTATTAGAGAATCTAACTCAGGTGTCAAAAGGCCGTCTTCCACCAGCACAACCTGGGCGGCTCGTCTTGTTTGCGAAAACACACTATCTAATGATTGCTTAAGGTAACCTGGCTGTTCTTTATGGTACACAGACAATAATACTGAGAAATTTTGACAGTCCATATTTGTCATTAATCACAATTCTTCGTTCAAAGAAAATTTGTAAACAAAATGCCTTTCTCGCTTTTCGACAGGTGGGAGAGTCATATAATCATGGTACATGTTTGATAGATACCCATCTACATCTCCGGGCAGTGACACTTTAATGCCTTCAAACTCGCCAAAGGAAACTGGGAAGAACATCTTCTTGGGAAGCAATTCCCCATAATATCGTTTGGTTCCTGTTGGAATAGTACAATAATCAGAATTCTTCTTATACTGGGCAGCTTTATCATTCCAAAAAACCCATTTAGCATGTGTAGCAACACACAAAGCAATTTTCCCTAAAGCAAATCTCAACTTATAACGTTTATATGCATATTGATTTCCTCTCATATATTGCTTAAATTCTTCGCATGGATACTGTGCATAAAGAGTACATACACCTATGAATGACAGTAAATCAACAAAAAAACCTCGTATCTTAGTCCAAACACAAGGAGATGGTGCGTTTTCTACAGGAAATACATCTATGAAAATTCCTTTAGGGTAAGGCATATTACATTCAAAGATTTCAGCATCAGTAGTACTTTTTCTATAAATCTTTAAATAATTGTTTTTTGAATCGCCACTCTTGGAGGGTACAGTAAATGTATACTTGTCACTAAGTAAGCCTTCATTTAAAAGTGATACAAGCCTATTATAATCCTTTCGTGGCATACATACATCAAGATCATCGTCCCATGGTATAAAACCCTTATGCCTTACAGCCCCAAGTGCTGACCCCCCGATTAACAGCAAAGATAATGAATGACTCTCGCACACCTCAGCAATATCCTTATACATAGAAAGAAGGAGTGTTTTGAGTTGCGCTCTTTCAGCTTCAGATAACTCATAGAGCATTCCTGATGCCCTTGCAAGCTCATTCATCACATTTCTATCATTTATCATAAAGAACTATTTATGTATTGGTTCTGAATTTATCTCATTCATTATCGTCTTTTCCATCTTCTCTTTCATACTGCCTCGAACACGCCAACCTAACTCTGTTAGTTTTTGAGTTGAAAATACAGACTTTGTGACCAAATTATAACCTTTTTCTTCTGTATCCAATGGCAAATCCATTACAACATTTCGTCCTCCTATATCAGCCACCATTTCTGCCAATTCTTTGATGGTTATATTAGATGAGTCATCAGCTATATTATATGCTTGGCATTTTTCTCCCTTAAGAAGAATAAAAAGTAGAGCAGAAACACAATCAACCACGTAACACCAGGAGCGATACTGTTCTCCTGTGCTTTTCATTATGATATTTTCTCCACGTTGAATATTACGAATGAATTGAGCATAAACGCGATTATCTTGTTCCGTGAAATTGGGTCCATAAGTATGGCAAGGACGAGCAATCACGACGTCTGCCCCATATTCGTCGGCATAGCTAACACATAAAGTTTCTGCAGCCCGTTTGGATGACGGATAACAAGAACGTGGTTTAATACAATTCACATAACCACTATAATCCTCATCAAAAATACGCCCATCGCCTTCTCCATATACTTCGCCAGAAGACACATATAGGAAACGCTTCATACCATGCCCTAATCCATAATCCATCAAATTTGCCACACCTTCTATATTCGATTTTATGACCTCTACAGGGTTGTTGGCAAAAAAGTTGGGGCTGGCATTGCTGGCGGCATGAATTATATAATCGAAACTAATATTACACTGCAAGGGTTTCATTACGTCATGCTTTATAAAATGAAAAGCCGAATTATTAGCAAAATCTTTAAAGCGCTTTAAAGCACGCTCTTCATTTCGACCTGATGCATACACATGATAATTCCTTTTGGGGTTCATCATTAAGGACTCAACCAAACAGCCTCCAATTAACCCTGTAGCTCCCGTCACCAAGATATTGCAGCCCGAAAGCTTCTCCCATGGCAAATCTGATTGAAAAAAATGTAAGATATCTTCTTTATATGAACTCATTTTACCCATGACTCTTTGGAAGTATGCATCAACGCTTTCAATATCTCAAGATCCTCAACTGTCGTAATTTTAATATTCTTTTCGGATCCAGGAACAATATGCATTTCTATATCTTCTTCAAGTTCTGCAATAAGAGTGCAGCTAGCAACAGAATCTGTTATCCCCTTAACCTTTGCCAACTCGTGTGCATTGATGATATTCTTTAAGCGGAAGGTCTGAGGTGTTTGGGTTCGTATCAATCTATCACGAGGAATACTGGTCTTTGTTGTAAAACCATCACTACTTTCCAAGATTGCTTCACGGCATTTTATTCCCGTAATAGCATATCCGTAAGCTTTGCAGGTAGCAATATTGCTTGAAATTATATCCTGAGACAATAGTGGACGGACGGAATCATGAATAAGTACTAAATCTTCATCATTACAACCAGCATCCTTTAAACCATAGATTCCGTTATGAATAGAATCAAAGCCACTTTTACCGCCTTCGAAAATCCACTTCAATTTGGTAATATTATACTGGTTGGCGTAGCTTTGCAATACAGTATCCCAACCCTTCAAACAAACCACAGCAATAGCACCTATGTCTGGATGCTGCTGAAAACACTGCATGGTATGGATAATAATAGGTGCACCATCTAAGTGCATAAATTGCTTAGGAATGTCCTGCCCCATACGGTTGCCAGAACCTCCTGCTATTAATAGACCAATATTCATATTTTTATTATTTTGTTTTCGTTCTCATTGAATATCTACTTATAAATTCCAATAGCAACAAACATTCTTCTTGCTATTCCCCTAATATACCAAGAATAATACAGCCAATAATATGATAGACCGACTTTTCCAAATCTTTTAAGCATAATTTTCCTGTCAGCTTTTGAAATTGCTCTCGCCTTTTTTGAGCCGACAGTACTAATTCCCCCTTCTGCCATATTACTGACAATTGCTTTTATATCAATAAACGCCTTCTTCTGATAATAACACTTTAGCATAAAATCCAAATCAGCAGACAATTTCATCTGGTCGTTGAATAGTCCAACTTCGTTATATATCCTTTTGGGAACAAACAAACCAGGATGCCTGATACCAGATATAATATATAATGGTGCATCTCTATTCAATGCTTTTATACTTACTGGCCATTTTTTTACTTCACCACTTGTTAGATGATAATTTATTCCTCCACAGTACAATGAATTCAAGTCTTCCTTATTAGTCTTAAATGCTCCGAAAACATTCTCTAAAGCATCGGGTTCCAACCAGTCATCACTATTTACAATTCCAATCAGTTCACCCGTGCTTCTCATAATACCCTTATTCATGGCATTATAGATTCCCTTATCCGGTTCACTTTTCCATTTCAATCGACCTTCAAACAAAGGCTCATATTTCTTAACGATATCAAGCGTACCGTCTTTTGATGCTCCATCAACGATAAGATATTCATAATCCTTGTAAGTCTGCACAAGTACAGACTTTATCGTCCTTTCAATAGTTTTTTCGCTATTGAATGCTATTGTAATAATTGTAAACCTCATATCTTCAAAAAAACTGATTTAGTCAAAATATTTAGACGCATCTTTTATATTATCTTTTACGAATTTCCTATCACTATCTATAATACTATCAGGAAGCTCCGAAAGCTTTCGCAGACGTTTTGATTTTACGCCATATTTAAAACGACGTTTAAGATAACCCTTTCTTGCAAGATTGTTGACAGACATATAGCCGGTTATGGCCTCTTCCGAAAAAGAATCTATTAAACAATTACCATCCTTTTCTTTTAGAAATTTATAAACAAATGATTTATTATTCTTTAGCTTTGTATGCTCCTCAAAACTAACACCATAAACAATGCCAACATCATTTATAATATAATTATTTTTGACATCAATATTGGAGGCCATATCTGGTCGAGACAATCTAAATGATTCTAAATTTGTAAAACCTAATACATTTCTATCTAACGATATGTTCTTACCATAATGAATCCAAAAACCATAATGAGCTCCATATCCAATGTTGTTTCGAGCGATTAGGTTAGACGATCCCTCATCAAAATACAGTAGTGCTGAAGCAGATGATGGATAACTATACGATATAATATCATGCATATAGTTATTCTCAATTATAGTACCATGTTGATCACCTAAAGGATATATTGCTGCACCATCGCTTAGCACTCCTCTCATTATATGGTGTATGTAATTATTTGCAACGTAGTTATTATATGAGCTAGACTCCCCATACCCCCATGTCCATCCAAGGCTAATAGCTGAATAAAATCCATCGCAAATAGTGTTATTCGTGATTATAACATCATGGGCTCTCTGAACAAAAACAGCAACACTACTAGAATGTATTCTTCCATAACTTTTTATTAAGTTATCATTTATAGTAATACTATTAGAATTATCATTACGAGTTGACCCAACACGGACAGCGCCTCCATATGTATCATAAAAGCAACAACCGCTTATTGTGCATTTAGAACTATTTTCACCAAGCATCAAACAATATCCCATGTTTTCAGTGAAATCACATTTGTCGAATGAAATTGAATGAGAAGAGATAACTTCTACAGCATTAGATATATTATTATCTGCTTGAAATTGTTGATAATACCATTCCGTGGTAGCTGCATTCTTTATGACAATATTCTCAAAGGTAACATCATGGCAGTTTTCGACTCTAATCAAGGTACTTAAAAACGGTACACGATAAACATCCCCACGTGTATCTGTATCTGATTTGAATGGGTAATAAAAAACCTTATTATTTTCAAAATAGAAAGAGCCTGGCACCATTAATTTCTTACTATTATATATCGAACATCTACTATTTGGAGCAATTCCATGAGTAATCTTGTTTCCCTCTGTAGACACTGATACACTATTTGTAAACTTATCTAACGCTATTACTTTAAATTTTAAAGTTTGCCATTGTGAATATACAAAAATATCAGAACCTAGAGCGATCATGCTGAAAACATTCTCTGGAAAATAAAAATTATACAAAGTATCTGATATTTGGCATATACTATCATACTTTAGTAAATCAACGGGCTCATTAAAACTTGAAGATATAGGAACTGATTTGTCGTTCACTATTAACTGCCTTGAATATCCATCGCAAGAAAGCTCAATAACATCTTCTATTTTGTCTCCACCGATTATAATGCCACTTGTTATTATCGCTCTGTTTATGCCCTTAATAACAATCTTTGATTTGTTGTTCTTAAGTTCTATCGGCTTATTAAGATAGTAGACATCGTCATATAATAACACTTTACAAGACCCGCCCTCATATAAACACGCCAGTTCTATGGCATCCTGCAAATCACGGCAATAAAATGAGCCATTTTTTTTTATTAAGTCCTGATTTGAAGATGATATGATAAAGATAGCTTCCTTTGCTTCTACATTCTCGCTCCATAATAATGAAAAAGTGAGAATGATGCCCCATAAAAGAAACAGATATAGACTATGTGGTTTGGTTCGCTTTATAGTCATTTATTATTTGCACAAAAGTTTTTCCAAAGTTCTTAATATTGTCCGAGTAATCATAGCTTTTTATTTCAGGCTTAACCTTCAAAAACATGTCTGCCAGCTCACTTTCGTTGTTTGGATTAAAATAGCAGACATTCGCAGGCGACTGTTCCAAATGTACTTTTAGATTTGATAAAAAAATGAATTTATTCAATAATTTAGCATCTTCCACTACTGTGCTCCACCCCTCAAAAAGAGAAGGTTGGACAATAGCATACGAATTCTTCATCAAGCATAATTGTTCTTTTCTGTCTATAAATCCTAAAATCTTTATCTTGTTATTCAAATCGTTTTCTTCAAGATACTTCTTTATCGTATTGTAGTAGACATTATTCTCTTTTCCCTCAAGACTTCCAGAGCATACCAACTGACATTTAAAACCCTTATCAAGGGCTAGTTTAAAAGCTTTAAAAAGCATTAAATGATTTTTATGCTCCCAAAACTGGTTGGCGCAAAAAAGATAATCTCCTTTAATACCATACTTCATTCGAACATCATCCTCATTAACATCACTAAAATCCGGATGAGAAACAGCAAAGTGCATGACGTATGTATGACAATTGGAATAAGGATAAAATCTCCTAAAATCTTCTACAGAGTCGTAACTGCTAAAAACCATTGACATACCAGACTTAGCATATAATCGGTTTCGCATTTTTCTCTTTACCCTTTGTTTCCATGAAAACAACTGTGGAAGATGCAATTCCTGAAAATCAGGTATCCAACCCAAACTTCGTTTGAGATCTTTTACTTTACTTGGATTCCCTGCCGGGTAAAGAAACAATATGTCTGTCCCACTCAAATCTATTGCATTAGAAGACTTAAAATTGTAAAAATCAAAAATAGCTTTAACGATATCCTTAATTCTACTAAATAAAGACATGTTTAATTCCTCATGGACATATTTCGAATACGGATAGCATGTCTCCTTTATTAGATTATCATAGTCCTCTTCATTCGAGCAATAAATATAGATGAATGGCTTTTCCGAGTCATCAACAGTATTTAAAGCTTTTATTAGATTCTGAATATAGTATGCACCTCCTATCCAATGTTTTGAGTTTTCATACTTAATAGCTATTTCTGCTCTTTTATCCATTTTACATAACCTTTAATTCCTTCTTCGAGACTTACTTGACGAAAATAACCCCAATTAGAGATTGTTGATATATCAGCTTCCCAATTCAGGGGGTCGCCATTTCTCACTTCATTATTAAACTTAACCTCTTTATCTGAAACAAGTACTTTTACGAATGATTTGGCCACCTCTTTTATTGTTGATTGAGTTCCATTTGCAACATTTACGACTTCTCCTTCAAAAGTGCTATTAGTAATTGCTAATTCAATGATTCTTATAATATCTGAAATATAAATAAAGTCGCGTGATTCATTACCGGTACCCCAAAGTTCAATTACATCTTTTGTCATGAACTTCTGATACATATCCCAAAACAACTGTTTTCTCAATCTGGGGCCATAAGCAGAAAAGATACGCAAGCAACATGTTTTTATACCCCAAAATCTGCTGTATTCTTCACAAATCATCTCTGACATCACTTTATGATACCCGTATGGTGATACCGGCATGCACTTCTGTTCCTCCATAATCGGCAGTGATTCTGGATTGCCGTAAACAGCAGCACTCGACATTGTGATAAACTTACACTTGGGGGCATGTAATCTTATAGCCTCCAACAATTTAAATACATTCAGTGTATTCAGTTTGAAGTCATTAAATGGTTTCTCCAATGAAAATGGTACATTAGCAGCGCCCGAGCAGTTAATGCACACATCAAAATCATGATTCTGGAATATCTCCAAAAAGTCACTATCCACAGAATCAATTGGAATATATCTTGGCGTATTGTAGTCAAGTACTACATCACACCCCCATACCTCATCGTCGTGTGAGAAATAATCCACACAATGACTCCCGATAAAACCTTTTGAGCCAACAATAAGTATTTTCATAAGCTATACTTTATTTTAATTCTTTAACTATCCGAGCTGGATTACCTGCCACCACCGTCCAAGCAGGTACATCTTTTGTAACAACACTACCTGCCCCCACGATAGCCCCTTCACCAATAGTGACTCCCTTCAAAATAATCACATTCATGCCAATCCAGGCATCATCGCAGATCTTGATAGGCTTACTGTTGACAACACTCCAGTCCTTGTCTAGGATAAAACTCCTTCCATTACAAATATCATTTAATTCATCATCAATATCTTTACGACGTTTCAAATAATCCAGAGAATGAGAATCATGATCATAAACCACTCCCCCCCAGGCTATTGTTACATTATCTCCTATTTCAATCTTATTATGACTTATAAAAACATTAGAGCCAATATAAGTATGATTTCCGACAATGATTTCTCCTTCATTTGACTCAAAGATAAACTTTCCTTCAACTATGCAATTATCTCCAATTTTTAAATAGACACGACCTTTCTTAGGATTATTAAATCTGACACTAAAACCAGATCTTAGAACTGTATTTGATGCCACCTCGTAAAACGAGGAGTATTTCCTTAATCGTAATCTATTAATAATTTTTTTTATATTTTCAACTATCATATAATCAGTTAATATTTTTTTTTCTTTTTATAAATTTAAAGGCATCATATAAAAATCTTAAATAAGACCTACTTAACAGAAATAATCTGATTCTTTGGCCCATTGTGAGATCTTTGACCAGTCTTGAATATTTTCTAACTTCAGTTCTTTCTCCATATTCTGCAGCGTTCATCAATAATAGTTTGTTAGTCTTGTTTGTTAGACGTGCTCTGAAATTATCATCACCCACCCCATACTTGTTAACAAAGAAAAATGCAATCTCATCAATATTGAGAATAAAACTTTTCGACTTGCTGTAATCAGTAAAATGACTAGCAGATTCATTTAGTACCCGATAAACGGCCATAGGTTCTCCTATATATCCTATTTCTGTTTTTATTGCGCTATAAAGATTTCTAGTCCAGTCACTCATTTTCCATTTGGGATGATATCCTATTTCTTCTAAATAAGAATCTTCAACTGTCTTTTTTACCATGATAGTTGCTGTAGGCATATAATTATCCATAAATAAGCTTTCTAATCCATTATAGGGTTTACCTTTGATTTCCTTTAGGAAACCCTCGCCTTGAATTAGAACCCTCGATTGGGTATAAACCATGCCACAGTTTGGATGTGCAGCAAAATAATCAACCTGCTTTTGTAGTTTGTCTGGGTCTGCCCAATAATCATCCCCTTCACAGCCAGCTATAAACTTTGGATTATAAGCATCTACTATAGTTCTCATTAACATCTCAAGCGTACCTTCTGTATACCTGTTACAATTATCAAGTACCGGCTTTATTATTTTCGGATATTGTTTTGCATATTCACTGATTATTTCTGGTGTTCCATCGCTAGAAAAGTCATCATGCACAATAGCCACAAAAGAGAAATTTGTTCTTTGAGTAACAAATCCATCGAGACACTGAGAAATAAAATTCTCATGGTTATAAGTGAAACATCTAATTACAACCAAAGGCTTTTCTATCATACTTTCCGCCTCACTTAATGCGTCATAAACGATTCCAGAATTCTTGATATTTTTTATAGAGTCCATACCTAAACTTATTGAAATAAAGCCACAGATTGTTAATTATATTTATGTGCTTGGGGCAACACCCTTTGTTTTACTAGCCAATCCCACACTAATAGGCTAAACATCAGAAACACATCCCAAGGTCTAATAAATGGAGAAGTAAAATGTGATAGAAACATCATGTTAAACAATAACACAACAATTAACATTCTAGAAAAAGTTGGATTTATATATAGTCTGTATATTATGTAACGAAAAAATTTACCGAACAAAAAGGGTATTAAGATTACGCCCAATAGTCCAAAGTCCATGTAATTAAAGAAGAACATTGAATATGCATAATTATAATCACGATTCTTTGCGCATTGTTTTCTATTATCTTGCAAATAATGAACTATATAAAAATCGGTGTCGTAATTAATACCGAATCTTTTGGCCACACTTTGAACAAGCAAATCTACACCAGAAAAAGTGGCAGTACCATAACGATAGCCGTTCAACTTTTCTACATAGTCTTCTTTGAAAGAAATATCTAGAAGGTTAATTGGTACAACAGTGTAATTAAGAAAAGTTAAACCCATCGATTCCAACGCTTCTTTTCGCTCATTTTGTTCTATATTAAATTCACCATTTTTTCGATAGTTCGAAATAGTTGTCATTCCTATAAACACGAAAACCAAAATAACCCCGAAAGAAAAAAACTGTTTTCTTGAGATTCTTATTTTTTTATCATTTGCATGGAAACATATATAAACAAAAACCAAGGATAATATAACGGCAAAAAGAGTACCTCTACCTCCAGATAGAACAACATAAAATAATTGTAACAGTATTGTAACTAGAATCATTATCAATCGTTTCTTCCTGTTTGGAAGAATAATAGAGGCTGCAAGTACAACCATAGCAATAACAGACGCCACCGCCATCCCCGCATTATATACAATTGTTACTAAATTTCCTCCTCCAAATATCAATTCATCTTTGTTTTCCATCTCTGCACCACCTTGAACTGCTGCTAATGCTAATGCCTTAATAACATAAGGATAGCAAAAAACAATAAAAGCAATCAAACAAAGCAACAGTATTTTATTCCTAGAAACTTTGTCCACAGATTTTGAAAGAAGCTCAATATTTACATATTGTTCTTTTCTTTTTATTTTATATGACAAAAATCCAATAATAAAAGACATGGTCCCCACCAAAAATACTACATAAGTAAAAGCGGAAACAGGATAAAAGTCATTAGGATTAAATGAGGATATTAATAGGGATCCAAGAAAATAAAAAATAAAAATATACATAGCACTCTTTGATACAAAGTCATGAACATGTATATTGACAAGTATCAATGTTACTATTAATACTATAATGAACAAAATTGCCATCACGAGGTATGAATTTTTAATATTCAAATAATTCAATAAAAATAAACAGTATAACAAAGAAACATATCAATCTGTATTCTTACAAGATATGTGTAATTGAAATGAGCGATAATAATCTAGAACGATCCCTTTCATCTCGATATATTCCGGCATTCTTATCAATTCACATAGAACAATAAGTACAATTGCACCTAATATCAATTGAATTGGTAGTACAACCCAAAAACTTATTGGCAAATACTTCAAAAAAAACACAGAAGCCCCCACCACAAATGCGACAGCAAAGCTAGGAGATATATCCTTCAGCTGCATCAGGGAAGTGTATCCCAATTTCTTTCCCGTATAATAACTATTAAGAAAGATACATATAAAACTGAGTATTATACTACCGATTAACATCCAATAAATATTGACAAAAATTCCAAGACAAATTGGTCCGAGGGCTAATACTTTCTTTACAATCTCTAAGTATAGAAAAACGTCTGTCCTATTTTGTACTTGGAGCATATTTAAGTTAATCACCTGTAATGGGTATGAAGATAAAGCTATGCAAATTAACGGTAGAAAAGATGCTGCTTGTTGCCACTGGGGGCCAATTAAACAATAGATAAGCGGCTCGGCAACTGCCCCCATAAAGAACATTATCACTACAGTTACAAATGTAGTGGTTTTAATAATCCGTCTAAAACCATTAACAAGACGCTCTTTTTCGTTTTGTACCTGAGCGAGGACTGGATAGCTAACCTTTTGTATGATACCCGTAAAGTTTAACGAAAAAATATTTGCAAACTGTTCAGAACGAGTATATTGTCCTAAAGTAACAGGACTATAGAATTTACTTACTACCACTTTATAAAACTCAACCCAAATATTATTCAAAAGGCCACTCAGTAAAAGTTTCCATCCAAATCCCCACATATACTTGAAACTCTTAAAACTGAACCTTACTTTCGGCCACCACTTATTTAATAACCATAAACATAAAGTGTACAATAATTGTCTTGATAATTGTTGAGCAACAAGAGACCAGACGCCAAAACCGGTATAAGCCATTAAAATACCAATAATACCGCTTATTACCGCAGAAACCACACTGGCTTTTGTTTTAGTTTTAAAATCGATATTGCGGCTAAGAATCGTATATTGAACAATGGAAAGAGACTGGAAAACTAATAGGATTCCCATCACTCTGGTTAGAGTGACTAGTTGTGGATGATTAAAAAAAAGAGCTATTGCCGGGGCGCCCAAATAGAGCAGGCCACACATCAATATACTAACAACTAAATTAAAATAAAATAATGTGTTATAGTCATCATCTGTAACATCTTTTTTTCTTATCAATGCATTGCTGAAACCACTATCAACCACTCCTAACATCACATTAATAAAAATAGTGACGATACCGATTAACCCATATTCTTCTGGAGAAAGCAAACGAGCTAGGACAAGCCCTACTATAAAAGTAACGCCTTGTCCTAGAAAGGAATCTGCCGCACTCCAAAATGTGCCTTTTACTGTTTTATCTTTTAGACTTTGTTCAGCCATTACTTTTGGGTCTTCGTTAATTAACAATTCATGTTCTTCTTCGCTTCATTCCCCTCTATCCTTAGCGTCGAGTCTATCAGCGAAAGTACCGCCTTCATCTTCATCACAAAAACTGTATTCTCTGCAGGATTACCACCGCATAATATTCCCAACAGTCCACCCTTCTGATTCAGAACTGGAGCGCCACTGATGCCTTCCCAATCCTTATTTACGATTGCCTCTGATGGTGTAAGTACATAATAGTCGCCACAATCACAACGATACTTCATATTTTCATGGATCGTGGTGTTCCACTTCAGATGTACCCCATCATCTGCCAATCCGAACTGCGTATGTCCATAGCATATATACCAATCGTCAGTCTTTGGCTCCACCAAAGTATCAGTAGGTATCCAAATCATATCTAGTCCTGAAGGCATTGTAGGCCCATTCACCACTTGCATCCCTTCATTCATGAATGGTTTCTGGAAACGGTCTTTTCCAAGTATAGCAAATGTAGCGTCAAAGGGCTGGAAATCATTCAGCAGTCCCTTATCAATATCCACCTTGAATTTGTCGAAATAATAGAACTTACCTACCGGTGTCAGGATTTGCATATCCACACCATTCTCATCCTTCTCCACCCAATTGTTCACCAAGGCGACTTCTTTTTCCTCGAATACCCGATGCGTCCTGCCAAGCTCATGGTCAAACGGATGACACACATGGTCTGCCGTCACCAATATCACTCTGTCCTTATGCAGGAAGAAGAATCCACTGCCCGCCCCATTGGGATAGGCATTCTTCATCATCGTTCCCTGCTTATATGTAAATATCTGGAGTCTCGATCTGGTTAGCAATTCCAGCAGTCTCATCTGATTTTGTCCTATCATTTACTCTCTTGTATCTCTTTATCACTTCCTCTTAAATGCCTCCAAGTCATGATACATGTCACAAAATAGCATATAAATCACACTATTCCCAGCAAGAAAGAAAAATATACGAGGTGATGTCGTCAGATGGGCTTTAGTTGTCGCTTCATCTGTTGTATTAAGTCCGAAATGATAGAATTCCGGAGCTTCTTCTGGACAAAAGTTCCTCTTCAACCCCAGTCTATTATTGACGGCTTCACGAAACGTTTTATTCTTGAAATAATCTGTTTCATGGAAATGCCAATCCTTATCTGCTGAGGTGAAGATAGTCTCGAAATCATCCATACATAACCAATTCATGAAGTCAAAATAATTAAGAGCATCTTTTGCAGTAAAAACATCTTGACCAAAATCATATTGTTTGTTCCCCACACTAATGAATTCGTAGCTCACAACATGGCTGTTTCTCTTATCTGAGGCCATCGCTCTATTGTCAATGGGAAGTCCGATGTTATACTTTGGCGGAGTTATCGGATCTAAATCAGGAATGTACGGCATTTTTATTGGTTCTTTTTATTTAGAAGTGAACCATAGTATTTGGCCATACTTTCATGTGTAATGACATTATTGCTATAGTCAAAAATGCCCAGACCGTTTCTTGCATTCTTCCAGGGGTCTTCATTATGTGTCCTCAACCCCAAATCCGCTGAAGCCATCTTCCCGTATTTGGAAATAATCTCATCAAAAAGTTCCTGCTGTTCAGATGTAAAGCCCACATTCCTCATCATCTGCACAACACTCTCATCAAGTTGTTCCTTCTCCTCGGGAGCTATCTTGACAAACTCAAACATCTGATAATCCTTATAATAGTCATATACTTTCCGATATACAGGGCCATTAACCCAGGCTTCAGGCTCGTCTTGAAATACAGGGGTATTAAAAAACACCAAATTCCAAGCTTGGAGATAGTACAACAGTTTCTGCAACTTTAATGGCGTAACGCCTATCCCCTTCTGAGATGCTGCTAACACCACAAGGTGAGCCACATCTATTATATTTGCATTTTCATTCATAATTGATTTCTATTATCAATGAATATTACTTATCCAACTTTTGCAGAAATAGGGCATATCAGCCTGCCATTAGAGCGAGTCACATTATTATACCACTGTAACGGCCTTGCATTACTGGTTATATCCTCACCTCCTTTTGATTCAGGTTTGACATGGTCGATCTCCCATCCGCAATTGGTCTGTGAGCTTCTATCTCCATAACAATCCCATTTGATGAAAGCACCGCACTGATCCTTTCTCCAAATGTTCTTGTCATATCCGGGCACAATTTCGCCTTTTCCCCAGATTATCCTTTTCTCTTCTTCTGTCCAATCTGCCATAATCCTTTCGTTTTAACTTTTATGCTTGCTCTGCCATTATAATGCCTTTGATAAATAATAAAACAAATACCTTTTACTTGTTTTGAAAATCCTCCCTCAGTATCGATAACAAGACTTGATCCTGATACTTCCCATTCTTATATACACTTTGCCTAAGTGTACCCTCTATCTTATAACCCACTTTCTGGTGCATCTTCATAGAAGCAACATTGCTTTCAAGCACATAGGCCTGAACGCGATTAATGTTGCGTTCGTTAAAGAGATAATCCAACAGCAAACGATAAGCTTCAGATGCATAGCCATGGCCCCAATAGTCATGATTACCAATCAAAACACCTGTTGTGCAAGAACGGTTCGTTTGATCTATATCTGTGGCATAGACGTTACCTATATACTTATTCGAACCGACCTCACATACTGCCAACTTTATATCACGAGAATTGAATATAGTATCCTCTATCCATTTTTTTTCGTAAGCCTCACTCACAAAATACTTTGTACCGCCAACCATACCCCAAATCTCGTTGTCTCTTCTCCACTCAATTGAGGTTCTATAATCTTCGGGCTCAAGTGCCCTTAAATAAATTCTAGGTTTCATCTCATTCTTCTTATTATGAATATAACTTTATTACATCAATAATTCTCTGCATTTCTTTTTCCCCGTACCGTTGATCTATCGGAAGTGGCTGCATCTGGAATGCCAACAGATAATCAATATCATCTGGCGTTGTGCATTCCAACACGTTTGGCCAATAGCGAGCAACGAAAATCTTGTTCTCTATCAATTTCTCGCGCAAGCCCTTCACTGGCACAAGATAAGGATATACCATTGGAACAGCATCATCCTCTAATGGCAGTTCAAGATTATTATCATCTCCATGAGACTCATGCAGCATTTGATAATTGTCTCTACGTATCCGTGCCGCTGCCTCATAATTAATTCCCTGCATCATGCGCTGTGTAAGTTTAGACATCTTTCGAATGAACTGAGCTTCTAACATATCCTCGTTCTTGTGGTATTCCCCAAAGCCTTCACCTGCAGATAGGTCAATTCGTTTAAGTAGATGGTCAAATCTATCAAATGATATACTCTGCTCTAATTCTTTATATAGTTTAGTATCAGAATAGAGATAGGCTCCATCTGGCACTCCAAAGAACTTACGACAAGTATAAAATGTATCAATCCCAGCAATAGGCTTTGCATAAAAAGCCTGAGAATTGTCAACAATAAGACTACTGCCATATTGTTGTGCTAATACTTCTACATATCGTTGCTTTAACCCGTAATAGTTTGTATATAGCAGAGCTTCACCTGGTTTAAGATGTATTTCCTGGGCTATTTCTAAATGAATATTGATATGATAGAACTCAATCGTAATACCGAGTTTTTCAAACGGCTTATAAACCACTTCACATGTGTAGTATGGTACATATACTTTTTTGTAGTTACGACAACGCAATATATATTCTATACAGTTTTTACCACTATTCAATCGAAGAGCATCTTTATGATACTCCTCATAGTGTGGTAATTCTAATTCAAAATAGCCTCCTATTGCCTCTTGCATTTACTGGACCTTTATATGAACATACTTGTCCATGTTCTCTATGATTTCGTTCATCTGCTCAGCATTGTCGTATTTCAACAGAAGTTCGCCTACACAATCCTGGGCATCTCGGTATTTATGAACAGGATCACCATTCTTGATGTCAGTTACGAAATCAACGAAATTATTCTTTTTAAACTCTTCATCATATTCTATTCCTGCGTATTTACCTGTCTCATTAGCATGGGCCATATAATTAGACCAGAAGCCCTTGACTGGAGCCATCTTTAAATCAGAACAATCCTCACCAAGTGCAGCCTTGATAACGTATGGTACCATATCAACGCCTGTTGCCAAAGCAGTAATCTGAGGTATCAAGCTACCACCACTACGTGCACCAAGCTCCAAGATATACACCTTTCCGTCTGTGCCATATATAGCCTCGACATTATAAGCTGTTGACATCATACCAAGACTTGTTATCAGTCTCTGCAGGTCTTCTGCCAATGTATCAATAACCTCCTGCGGCATTACTGTTGGCCAGCACTCGCCCAGGGGAGCAAAATCCTTGTCAACCTTGGTACTATAGAACTCATTACCTAAGCAATGGAACACCAGCTTCCCATCCACAGAGAAAGCATCACCTGAAATCTGTGGACCGTTCTTAACGATAAATTCCTCTATCAAGAAGACCTTATCGCGAGAATAAGACAGGGCATCCTCAACAAAGGCTTTCAACTGAGACTTGTCTGTCATTTTGTTGATACCCTTACTACCAGAAGAATCTACAGGTTTCACCATCACAGGCAGATGGAAATTATCGATATCTGCCTCTGCCTCTTCGAAGGTTCTATAACTCTTGGCCTTGGGTACATTAAAACCATGCTCAGCAAGATACTGGCGGAAAAGGTGCTTCTTACTCAATATCTCAACCGATTTATAAGGACTGGTTGGGAGCCCCAACTTTTCGTTAACATATGCAGCAGTTGGTGCAGCTGGGTCTGAGGCGTAAGCTACTACACCATCCACCTTCAATTCTTTAGCCAATGCCAACACTGCTTCCTTGTCAGTAGTACTCACATTGTGATACTCATGGGCATACTGATGCCCCGGGTTGTCTGGCAAATAGTCACAAGTGATGACATAGTAGCCCATATCCCTGGCTGCTTTGATGGCGTATGTCTGATAGATGCTGCCACCGAGCATTAAAACTCTTTTCATAAATTACAGTTTATTTACAAATTCTGTGATTCTACGCACGCCCTCCTTAATCTTCTCTAAGTCGAGAGTGAAAGCAATGCGGATATAGCGATTACAGCACTGACCGTAGGTAACTCCAGGTACTGCAGCCACATGAGCACCACGAAGCAATGCATAACAGAAATCAATAGAGTCCATTCCTGTCTTTGAAATGTCCACCATCATATAGAAGGTTGCCTCTGGTGCTTTTACTTCAAACTTTTCAATCTTGCTCAGACCTTCATAGAGGGTATTTCGACGCTCTGTGAAGATATCTACCATGTTCTTGGAATAATCCTCATCACCACTCAATGCCTTAATTGCTGCATACTGTGAGGGTAATGGAGCACAAGCACACACATTCTCCTGCAGTTTAGTCATGGCAGCAATGATCTCCTCAGGTGCCAACACATAGCCAATACGGTAACCAGTCATACAGAATTCCTTTGACAGGGAGTTAATAAGGATAGTACGTTCGCGCATACCATCAATAGCCACAATGCTCTTGAAAGGTACGTTATCATAAATCAGGCACTTGTAAACCTCGTCACTGATAACCACCAAATCATACTTCTTTGCCAATTCAGCAATACCTTCAATCTTATTCTGCGGGATAATTCGTCCAGAAGGATTTGATGGAGTATTAATCATGATTGCACGAGTCTTGGGCGTAATGGCCTTTTCAATGTCTGCCACATCAATACTCAGATCTGTGCGCTCTGGGTTATCAATAATAACAGGAACAGCATGACACATACGAATCATCTGTGCATAATTGACATAGTAAGGAGCTGGCATAATCACCTCATCACCTGGGTTAAGCATTGAGATAAGTGCAAGGTAGAGACCTTCCATGGCTCCAACTGTCACCATTACTTCAGTTACAGGATCATACTTGAAGTCTTCCTTGCGTTCGTAATACTTACTGATAGTCTGGCGAAGGTCCAAAAGGCCTGCATTTTGGGAGTAACGCGTCTTGCCCTCCTGAATAGCAGCACAAGCAGCATCTTTAATAGCCTGATGAGTCTGAACATCAGGATCGCCTAACGTAAAGTCAATCACGTCATCATATTTCTTGGCCTCATTGAAAAGGCTACGAACCAGTGACAGTTTGATGCTGTCAGCAACAATTGATGTCTTAATCATATTATTTTCTGATTACAATGTTCAAGATTCTTTCAATATCCTCATCACTCAGCTCATGATGCATAGGCAGGCATATAACTTCATTTGCAATCTTAGTTGCAACAGGGAGGTTCTCTGTGGCCGCACTCGGTAATCCGCGATAGGTACTGAATGTACTTATCAACGGATAAAAATATCTGCGACCAAGAACATTCTGTTCACGCATCTCAAAATACAGCTGATCACGAGTCTTACCATACTCATCCGCATTGATAAAGATGGGGAAATAACTATAGTTATGACGCACACCAGGCATATCATCGAAGAAACGTATACCTGGAACATTACGCAAGGCCTCACGATACTTCTGGGCCACCTTCTGACGATTAGCTATTGCTTGGTCAACCTGCTTTAAGTTTAAAAGACCATAAGCACTACGAACTTCATCAACCTTGCTATTGATGCCAGGGGCAACAACCTCTGTTTCTCCAGCAAAGCCAAAGTTCTTTAAGTAATCAATACGCTTCTTAGTTTGTTCGTCATGCATCACGAGCGCTCCGCCTTCAAGGGTATTATAAACTTTTGTAGCGTGAAAACTCAGCGTACTCATATCACCAGCATTCAGCACACTTTCACCATCAACCTCTACACCAAACGCATGGGCAGCATCATAGATAACCTTCAGGCCATACTTATCAGCAATTGCTTGAATCTCCTTCATCTTAACAGGCTTGCCATAACAATGCACAGGCATAATGGCAGTAGTCTTGGGAGTGATAGCTGCTTCTATTTTGTCTGGATCAATACCACATGTTTCTTCTTCAATGTCAACAAACACAGGTCGGCATCCGTTCCACCAGATGCTATGTGTTGTAGCGACAAAACTATAAGGTGTGGTGATTACTTCTCCTGTAATACGCAGTGCCTGCAAAGCAGTCAAAAGCGGAAGTGTACCATTAGTAAAGAGGCTGATATAAGGTACTTTTAAATATTCACACAGGGCCTTCTCCAACTGTACATGGAACTGCCCCATGTTAGTTATCCACTTACTCGCCCATATTTCCTTCAACATTTCATTAAACTCGTCGATGTTGGGCAGCAACGGCGAGGTGACGGTAATTTGTTTCTCAGACATATCTTTTGTTTCCTTTTTATTCTTGAGGTCCATTCATCCCTGGATGAGTGAAAGTATCAGATGTGATATTCTCTTTCATCTCATCAATAACCTTGAGAAGGTACTGACCATACTGGTTCTTCAGCATGGGTTTAGCCAGCTCACGCATCTTCACTTCGGAAATCCAGCCGTTACGGTATGCTATACCTTCCAAGCAAGCCACCTTTAAGCCCTGGCGTTTCTCAATTACTTCAACGAAAGTTGATGCCTCAGCAAGACTATCGTGAGTGCCGGTATCAAGCCAAGCGAAACCACGTCCAAATACCTGAACCTTCAAATCTCCATCTTTGAGGAACTCTTGGTTCACTGTCGTAATCTCCAGTTCGCCACGGGCTGAAGGTTTGATATGCTTAGCAACATCAACCACTTTGTTGGGATAAAAATATAGGCCAACTACAGCATAGTTACTCTTTGGCTCTTTAGGTTTCTCCTCTATCGAAAGGCAGTTACCTTGACGGTCAAATTCAGCAACTCCATAACGCTCCGGATCACTAACCCAATAGCCAAAGACCGTAGCTTTCTTGTTCTTCTCAGCATCTTCCACAGCCTTGCGGAGCAAGCCAGTAAAACCACTGCCATAGAAAATATTATCTCCAAGAACCAAGCATGCACTATCTTCTCCAATGAACTTCTCACCTATGATGAATGCTTGTGCAAGTCCATCAGGTGAAGGTTGCTCGGCATATTCGAAGTGTACACCATAGTCACTGCCATCACCGAGCAGACGCTTAAAACCTGGAAGATCATACGGTGTTGAGATAATCAAAATATCTCTAATCCCAGCCAGCATTAGAGCACTGATGGGATAGTACACCATCGGTTTGTCATAGATGGGCAACAATTGTTTGCTAACACCCTTCGTAATAGGGTAAAGTCTTGTGCCGGAACCGCCGGCTAATACTATTCCTTTCATTTCTCAAAACAATCAATTAAGACTTTCTTTATACCTTTAGAGTCCCTCCAGTGAAGGGGCGGCTAGACTCAAGCTCTGCTCGCTCATTCCGTAGGTCTTGAGAATGCAGGGTTATTCCAAAGATTCTTTATACCATTCAAACAGCTTTTGAACACCATCTTCTATTTCAACTTTATGAGTCCAACCAAGTCTATGTAACTTAGAGACATCAATAAGTTTACGAGGTGTCCCGTCAGGTTTAGAGGCATCGAACTCTACTTCGCCGTCAAAACCTACGGCATTGACTACAAGTTCAGAGAGTTCACGAATAGTGAGTTCTTTACCTGTGCCTACGTTGATGTGACAGTTGCGGATCTCTCCCAATGAGGGTATAGCTCCGCCACGGCCAGCGGAGTGGTTGCGGTCGACGGCTCCATCGGTGGTGGCTCCATAATGTACGGAACTGTATTTCTCAATGCCAATGATATCACTGAAGTTGACGTTCAGGAGCACGTGAACACTGGCATCTGCCATGTCTTCTGACCACAGGAACTCGCGGAGTGGAGTGCCAGTACCCCAAAGAATGACCTTATTGTCATAAACGCCATACTTTCCTAGTACATTTAGGATGTTCTCCTTCGAAGCATCGCCATTAACGCCCTCTACGGGACGCTTGTTTAGGTCAATGGCAATCTTGTCCCACTGGCCATCGTGAATGAGTTTGGCCAGATAGACCTTACGCATCATAGCGGGCATGACGTGACTGTTCTCCAAGTGGAAATTATCATTCGGACCGTACAAATTCGTTGGCATCACGGCAATGTAGTTGGTGCCGTACTGCAGGTTGTAGCTCTCGCACATCTTCAGACCGGCAATCTTGGCGATGGCGTACTCCTCGTTGGTGTATTCCAGTGGACTTGTCAATAGGCAGTCCTCGCGCATGGGCTGCGGCGCATTCTTGGGGTAAATACAAGTACTTCCCAAGAACAACAATTTCTTCACCCCATGCGCATACGCTTCACTAATCACATTACACTGAATCTTCATGTTCATCATGATGAAATCAGCGCGATACAAGGAGTTGGCCATAATTCCACCCACAAAAGCAGCTGCCAGCACTACTGCATCGGGCTTCTCCTCATCGAAGAACGTCTTGACAGCATATTGGTCTGTCAAGTCAAGCTCCTTGTGGCTGCGACCAACAAGGTTGGTGTAACCACGCTGCAGCAGGTTGTTCCAGATGGCAGAGCCCACAAGGCCGTTGTGGCCTGCAACGTATATCTTACTTTCTTTACTTAACATCGTATATTCTTCTTTTTCTACATCGAAATACACTAAAGACACTAAATTTTGTTAGTAGATGACAATCACGGCTATGATTGCTTTGTTTTGGAACAAAGGTTGGATTTATTGTGAAGTATCTTGAAAATGAACTTTCAGAAGTACTTCATAACAAATACAACTTATCATCTACATCCTTTTCGATTATTTAGAGTTTTTAGATGTTAATACCTTACTATTCTTTCAGGTTTGACTTTTTCTGCATTGAAGTTCACAAGCAGTCCTAACTTATAGCCTGTAATGGCTAAATAGTTAATAACTTGTGCTTGGTGAACTGGAAGAAGTTCATCGACCGCTTTTAGTTCTACAATAATCTTGTTGTAACATACAAAGTCGGCAATGTACTTCTGTTCGAGCTCTTCACCTTTATACATAATGGTGAAGCTTTTTTCACGCTCAAAAGGAATACCCTGAAGTTTTAGTTCCTTTTCGAGGGCTTCTTGGTAAACCTTTTCCAAAAGCCCAGGACCTAATTCTTTATGAACCTCATAGATAGCTCCAGCTATCTTGTATGATTCCTCAGGGTATAACAGAGACATGCTTATTCTACTTTTACATCGAAATACTCGAATGACACTAATATTAGCGGTAGATTCTTTCAGATGATGAGTTTAATTTTGTTTGAAGCATCTTGCAAGCTAGCTTGTAGAAGTGCTTCCAATAAAATGAAACCTTTATTCAAAACATGTTTGGAATAAAGCAGACCACGGTCTGTCATCTGAAAGATTTTTTTCGTTTATTTCGTGTTTTTAGATGTTGTTATATTATTTCACGATGCCCTTTTCGAGGTACTCTGCAAGGTTCGTGCGGACTTTGGCGGCGGCACCTTCGGCGGCAACTTTGGCAATATCATGTTCAACCATGATCTTCACCAACTCTTCGAAGCTCGTCTTATTAGGATTCCACTTCAATTTAGCTTTTGCCTTTGTGGGATCACCCCAAAGGTTTACAACATCGGTAGGACGATAGAAATCTTCGCTAACAGCGACAACAGTCTTACCAATCAGGTTCTCTGGACCGTTAACCACAATACCCTTCTCATTGATACCTTCGCCCTCGAACTTCAATTCAATGCCAGCATGCTTAAATGCCAGATCCGTAAACTCACGAACAGAGTGCTGTACACCCGTAGCAATCACGAAGTCTTCAGGTTTGTCCTGCTGAAGGATAAGCCACATGCATTCTACGTAATCTTTTGCATAGCCCCAGTCACGCAAAGAATCCATGTTACCAAGGTACAGACAATCCTGCAGGCCCTGGCTAATACGAGCAGCTGCCAACGTAATCTTACGTGTTACAAATGTTTCGCCTCTACGCTCGGATTCATGGTTAAACAGAATACCACTGCAGCAGAACATGTTATAAGCCTCACGATACTCCTTAACAATCCAGAAACCATACTGCTTAGCAACAGCATACGGACTATAAGGATGGAATGGGGTATTCTCATTTTGAGGAACCTCCTCAACTTTACCATAAAGTTCAGAAGTTGAAGCCTGATAAATACGACACTTGTCGGTCATGCCCAGCTGGCGTACAGCCTCGAGCACACGCAGTACACCTACGGCATCTACGTCTGCTGTAAACTCAGGACTGTCGAATGACACCTGAACATGGCTCTGAGCAGCCAAGTTATATATCTCGTCTGGTTTTACTTTTCCTATCACGCCCAACACACTCATTGAGTCACCCAAATCGGCGTAATGCAGATGAAAGTGAGGTTTGCCTTCCAAGTGAGCAATGCGCTCACGGAAATCCACTGAACTACGACGAATCGTTCCGTGTACGTCATATCCTTTTTCTAATAAGAACTCTGCCAAATAGCTACCGTCTTGGCCGGTAATACCAGTAATTAATGCTTTTTTCATATCGTTACAATATTTTATATTAATCATGCCATTCTTTTATTCTCTGTTCTTCACTCAATTGGCAAATTAGCAAGGTATTATCGTGTTCTGCCACAATGCAATCTTTCAGACCTTGTATCACAACGGGCTTGTCTTCCGGCATCCTAACCATACAGCCAGTGCTTTCTACCAGCTTAACGTTGTTTCCAATGACTGCATTATTGTTTTCATCATGTTTCGTCAATGCGTGCAGTGATCCCCATGTGCCTAAGTCACTCCAGCCATACTCGGCTGACATCACGTAAGCAATGTCTGTCTTTTCCATCACGGCATAGTCTATGGAAATCTTTGGACACTGTGGAAACAGTTCATTAACCACCTCTTGCTCTTTCTCGGTAAAGAGCGCAGGCTCAATCTGATCCATAATATCAGCAATCTCTGGATTATATTTACGCAGTTCCTGCACAATCACCTCCACTGACCACATGAACATGCCGCTGTTCCAAGTGAAGCCGCCCTGCCGCAAATAGCTAATGGCGGTCAGAATGTCGGGCTTCTCGCGGAATGACTTGAGCTTAAAGATGCCTTCGCCAGCGAAGACCTCATCGCCTTGCTCTATATAGCCGTAACCTGTATTGGGTTCGTGGGGCTGCATACCCATGGTAATGATACCCTCCCAAGATTCCAGGAACTTGAAGCCTTTCTCAATATAGTTCTTAAAGGCATTCGCCTTCAAGACCAAATGGTCTGATGGTGCCACCACCATCAAAGCCTCTGGGTCTTCTTTCTGTATCTTCCAACTGACGTAAGCAATACAGGGTGCTGTATTGCGCATACAGGGCTCCAGCAGCACATGCTGCGGGTTGATGCCCTGCAGCTGCTCCAGAACCAACGTCTTATAGTCCTTGGAAGTCACCACCCATACGTGGTCTATATCGACAATACCGTCATAGCGCTCAAACGTTTGCTGTATCATCGTCTTCCCGCAGCCAGTAATATCCAAAAACTGCTTAGGGCATTGTGGTGTTGACATCGGCCAAAATCGCGAACCGATTCCACCGGCCATTATTACTAAATGTTTTGCCATTGTTGTTATTCTTAAAAAGGGCAGGCCCGCTGTTATTGAACCTTTTGTCTTATGAGAGACCAGCGGGTTCCCCGCCCCAGTCATAACGATTTTATATATAGTGTCTCACGACAGGTCAAAAGACTTTGTTTCAAGTTTCAAGATTCAAGTTTCAAGAGATTTAGATTCAGGTTTCAAGATTCAGGTTTCAGGTGTTTTAAGCCTGTGATTGGACTTCCTTTGAGGGAAGTGATGAACTTGCTTATTGCTTTGCTCAGATTGAGGCTATCATTATATAGTTTCTTGGCCGTGTCCTTGTCAATGAAACCGACATCAGTGGCTCTAATGATCTGACTGCGGACTTCACCACATGAACCTTTTGCGATATATAGAAAGTTGATAAATTCCTTGTTGCCATCACGCTCATAACCTTCAGCGATGTTGTCCATAATCGATCCTGCAGCTGCATGGATTTGCTGCACAAACCTCACATCCTTATGGAATTCGCCATCCTTGGTAATCGCATATACGTCCTTGCAGAGTTTACGAGCCATCTGAAAGATTAACAGGTCTTCGAAGCGCTGGGCTTTGCTCATAATGCGTATTCGCTGGTTTCAGGATTCAGGTTTCAAGTTTCAAGGCAGCGGGGCTGCTGGTTTCAGGGCAGCGGGGCTGCGGGTTTCAGGTTCCAAGATTCAAGTTTCAAGTTTTAGATTGCAGGACTGATTGAACCATTTCGCTTTATAAGAGACCTGCGTGATAACTATTCTTATTTATGGATTGCCAAGGTTGCAGCGGCCTGGAGTGGCCCATTACTATTTCGGTTGCGTGAAAAGCGGAAGCCGCTGTTTCTTTGTTTAAAACAAATAAAGTTCCTTCTTTTCTTCGTCTGTCCACAACGCTTTCGGCAACTCCGTACTATGGATGCCTCTACTGCACATCTGCGCTCAGCTTTTTCTCATCTGTTATAAGTATCATAAACTAACAAGTTTTTAGTTATTTCACTCTCGCCGTCACAAGCTGGCTTTCATTCAACTTCTGTATCAATTTCTGCACATAATCATCATCAGGCTCCGTATGCACAAGTTCACAGATTTGCAACCCTGTGTCTGTCAGGGTCGCCACACGTGTGTGAAAAGTGTTTTTTAAGATTTTCAGTTCTATCTCTACCGAACTGATGTGAAGGATACTGTCATTGGCAATCTCCATGCTAGCATGGTCGGCATTCAAGAACCCACAATCGACTAGTGACTGGTATTCGTT
>Ga0247608_10001190_pt1 | contig 37310 bp, 42 predicted proteins | sample 176DNAGHGlowgp2_FD_193490 | JGI IMG/M metagenome (GOLD analysis project Ga0247608, IMG submission 193490) | Sheep rumen microbial communities from Palmerston North, Manawatu-Wanganui, New Zealand - 1766 DNA GHGlow gp2 | ecosystem: Host-associated > Mammals > Digestive system > Stomach > Rumen ...
AAGGTTCTCCCCGAACACCTGGATGGACTCAACGTCGGCCTTTTCCTTGGCTTCGCGCAGGACTTCGCCGGTGATGGAAGGGTCCAGGAGACGCTTCCAGGCGTCATCGACCGCTTCCCGCACCTGAAGCCCGCACTCCCGCTGGGGGTAGCCGTGCTCCTGGCAGTAGTCGTAGTACATCTTGTTGCCGCACTTCTGCCCATCGGCGTCCACGCTGACACGGAGGAAGCCTTCTTCCTGGGCGCGGAGCATGGCCAGCAGGTTGTGGGAAGGGATTTTCGAGAGCGGAACGGTGAAATTGAAATAACTGCGGTATTTGGCGGCGTCGGGAGAGGTCTCCCCTGCCTTGGTCACCTTGGAGACCACGCGGCGCGTGCGGTAAATGCTGCGAAGGCCCTCCCGGATGGAGGCCGTCTCGCTCACCCGCTCGGCCAGGATGTCACGCGCGCCCTGCAGGGCGTCCTCCACATCCTTCACCTCCCCTTTCACGAAGCGGCGGGCATCGGCCTCCGGGTCCCGCGACTTGCCGGACCACAGGAGGTCGGCCAGGGGTTCGAGCCCTTTGGCCACCGCCATGGTGGCACGGGTTTTCCGCTTGGGCCGATACGGCAGATACAAGTCTTCCAGTTCGCTGGAGACAAGGCAGTTCTCGATTTTTCCGCGCAGTTCGGCGGTGAGTTTTCCCTGTTCTTCGATGGTGCCCAGGATGGAGGTCTTGCGCTTTTCCATTTCCGTGAACACGTCGGCCCAGTGCTTGACCTCGGCCACCTCGATATCCGTGAGACCGCCGGTGCGCTCCTTGCGATAGCGGCTGATGAACGGGATGGTGCACCCGTCTCCGAAAAGTTCCACACAATTCTCTACCTGCCAGGGCTGGATGCCAAGGCGCTGGGCGATGTTCCGGATATAGATCTCTTTCATAGTTTTCAAAGATAAGAATAAACCGGAACTTATGCAATAGGTCAATCCTGGGAGAAATCCCTCAGTTCTTCCCGGTAGGCGTTGAAAATCTTGGACTTGGACAGAAATCCCAGATAGATGCGGTTTTCGTCCACCACGGGAAGGTTCCACGCCCCCGTCTTCTCGAATTTCCGCATCACGGAGTCCATGGGCTCGTCCTTCCGGATGTACTCGGGGGCCGTGCGCATGTAGTTGTACACGTGCCGGCTGTCGTAAAGGTCCGTGCGGAACATGTCCTTGCGGATATCGGCCAGGGAGACATAGCCCTGGAAGCGGCCGCGGGAATCCAGCACCGGGAAGATGTTGCGGTCGGAGGTGGAGACGGCCTCTACCAGTTCGCGCAAAGGTGCATCGATACACACGGAGCGGAAGTCTTTCTCCAGCAGGGCGTCGGTCTTCATGAGGGTGAGGACGGCCTGGTCCGAATCGTGCGTGAGGAGTTCCCCGCTGGCGGCGATGCGCTTGGTGTAGATGGAGTATTTTTCGAAGATGCGCGTCACGCCGTAGGCGATGGCCGATGTGAGGATGAGCGGGACCAGCAGTTCGTAGCCGCCCGAAATCTCGGCAATCAGGAAGATGGCGGTAAGGGGCGCCTGCATGACGCCGGCCATGAGCCCGCCCATGCCCACCAGCACGAAATTGGACACGGGGACGATCCCCGGCCAGACCAGGTTCACGGAGAATGCCAGGACAAAACCGGCGATGGCACCGACAAACAGCGTGGGGCCGAAGGTTCCGCCCACTCCGCCGCCGGCGTTGGTGAAGGTCATGGAGAACACCTTCAGGAGCATCACCAGGAGGAAGAACAGGGGGATGGCCCATTCCCACTGGCTGAGGAACGACAAGGGCGTCTGTCCGCCGAAGTCCACCTCACCGCCGTTCAGAAGAGGAGAGAGGAAGTTGTAGCCTTCTCCGTGAAGGGGCGGGAAAAGGTAGATGAGAACGCCCAGCGCCAGAGCCGACAAGCCCCAGCGGAGATAGACGTTCTTCACCTTCCCCAGACGGTCTTCCATCTCCAGCGTCGTGCGGATGAAATACAGGGAGGCAAGGCCGCAGAACACGCCCAGAAGCATGTAGAAGGGCACATTCTCCAAACGGAAGGGCACCACCGTGGCAGCGAAGGAGGTTTCGGTCCCCAGCAGGAGATAACTCACGATGGTGGCCGATATGGAACTCAGCAGCAGAGGCAGGATGCCCGACATGGACAGGTTGAAAAGGAGGATCTCCAGGGTGAAGAGCACCCCCGCGAGGGGCGCATTGAAGATGCCGGCCACGGCACCGGCCGCGCCGCATCCCAGCAGGAGGGTCATTCCCCGGTAGGACATTCCGGAATACCTGGCCAGGTTGGAACCGATGGCGGCGCCGGTATAGACGATGGGCGCCTCGGCCCCCACCGAGCCGCCGAAACCGATGGTGAGGGCGCTCGTGACGAGCGAGGACCAGCAGTTGTGTTTCTTGATTCTGGACTCGTTCTTGGAAACGGCCTGCAACACCTTGGTGACGCCGTGGCCGATGTTGTCCCGCACGATGTAACGGACAAGGAGAAGGCTCATGAGCATTCCCACGCCGGGGAACACCAGATAGAGCCAGCGGCTGCCGGAGATGAGCGCTTCCAGCCCGTGCTGGATGGCGTGGATGGTGGTTTTCAGGGCAACGGCCGCCAGGCCGCAGAGAACGCCGGTGATGACGGAGAGCACCAGCAGGGCCGTAGATTCCGGCATCTTACGCAAAAGGGTCCTCGAGGGACCCCATATCCATTTGATACCTCCACGGCTGGCCATGGGACTATTCGTCGTCCGCTCCAGTGGAATACTGGGCGATGTTGTCGTCCGGAAGGGTTTCGCCTGCCGCATCCGAGGCGTCGGCGCTGCCGCCGGCCACGGCCTCGTTCTCGGCGTCTTCTTCGCCCTCGAGCCAACGGGCGACGTCTTCCAGGTCGTCCGTCTTGACATTGATCTTAACCAGGTAGATAGCGTCGCCAGTCTCTACCGTCACCGCATAGAACGACGTGCCGTCCGGCTTGGGGTATTTCACCAGGTCGTTCAGATAGTCGCTGAAACCTTTGGGGTATTTTTCTGCGAACGCGGCGGCGAGGTCGGGGTGTCCGGCCATCTTCTCAAAACTCACTACGTGCCTTTTCTTGCTGTCTGCCATATGTTCTATTTATGCTTGTTTTTTCGTGCTGCAATATTAGGACTTTGTTTTGAACTCTGCAAGTGCTTTTCCCCTTTTTTGGAAGAATTTTTAAAGAAAAATGATTTTTGCCGCTGTTTTTTCTCAGGATCCCGCTCCGTGAACACGGGTTTCATGTCGCGGGGATCCAGCCCGCTGTAGAACATGACGGAGGATGTGGTCATGGGGGTGGGCGTAAAATCCTGCACCTGGTCCATCCAGATGCCTTTCAGGGCGGGATGGGAGGCCAGGCGTTCCATGTCTTTCATGGTGCAGCCGGGATGCGAGGAGATGAAATAGGGCACCAGGCCCACATGCGTTCCGGCCTCCCGGTTCACTTGGTCGAATTCCTTCCTCAGGCGCTCGAAAAGCCGGAAACTGGGCTTTCCCATCTTCTGCAGGACATGGTCCTCCGTATGCTCCGGCGCCACCTTCAGCCGGCCGGAGGTGTGATCCAGCACCAGGGTGCGGAGGTACGGCTTGGAACTTTCGTCCACGAAGCCGTCCTCGGTGAGGAAAAGGTCGTAGCGGATGCCGCTGCCGATATAACTGTGGCGGATGCCTTTGGTGGAGTCGATTTTCCGGTACAGTTCCATCAGGCGCGTGTGGTCGCAATCCAGGTTGGGACAGCGCTTGGGGAAAAGGCAGCTGCGACGCCGGCACTTGTCGCACAGGTCCGGGTTCTTTCCGTGCATCCCGTACATATTGGCCGTCGGGGCGCCCACGTCGGAGATATTGCCGGCAAAGTCGGGAAGGCTGTTCAGTTCCCTGACCTCCTTCAAGATGGACTTTTCGCTCCGGGACGATATGAATTTGCCCTGATGGGCCGCAATGGTGCAGAAGTTACAGCCGCCGAAGCATCCGCGGTGGGTGTTCACGCTGAACTTGATCATATCGTAGGCCGGGATGCGCCTGCCCTTGTACCGCGGGTGGGGCAGCTTGGTGAACGGCAGGTCCCAGAAACTGTCCATCTCCTCGGTGGTGGCCGTCGGAAACGGCGGGTTAATCTGCACATACCCGTCTCCGACCGGCTCCAGGATGGTATCCGGATGCATCATGTTGGCATGCGTCTCGATCCAGTGGAAATTCTCCGCAAACGCCCGCTTGTCCTTGCAGCACTCCTCGAAGGAATGCAGCACCAAGGTTCCGGAAGTCTCCGGAACCGTACCTTTTACATAAAAGGCAATCTGGGGGATCTGTTGCATGCGGTGGCGGGACCAGCCCTTCTCGATGCCCCGGGTGAGTTCCAGCATCGGCCTTTCGCCCATGCCGTAGCAGAGGTAATCGGCCCCGGAGGTGTACAGGACGGAGGGCAGGAGGCAGTCTTTCCAATAGTCGTAATGGGTGAGACGCCGCAGGGACGCCTCGATGCCGCCGATGATCACCGGTACATCCGGGAACAGGTCCTTCAGAATCTTGGTATAGACCGTGACGGCATAGTCCGGACGGGCGCCGGCCTTTCCGTCGGGGGTGTAGGCGTCGTCATGGCGCAGCCGCTTGGAGGCCGTATAGTGGTTCACCATGGAATCCATGGCGCCGGCATTGAGGCCGAAATACAGCCTGGGCGTTCCCAGTTTGCGGAAATCGCGGAGATCGTCCCTCCAGTTGGGCTGCGGCACCACGGCCACGCGGTAACCCCATTTTTGGAGCCATCGGGCGATCACCGCCGTTCCGAAGGACGGATGGTCTATGAATGCGTCGCCGCTGAACAGAATGATGTCGATATAATCCCAGCCCAGCGCCTGCACCTCCTTCACGGAGGTCGGGAACATATATGCGTCGGCCATACTCATTCCACGTACAGCAGCAGGCCTTTCAGATACTCACCTTCGGGGTGATAGATGTTGACGGAATGGTCGGCCGGCTGGTTCAGGCGGTCCAGGATGCGGACACTGCGGCCCGTCTCGGCCGCGGCGGAGAAGACCGCCAGGGCGAAGGCCTCCTTGTCCACCACCTGCGAGCAACTGAAAGTGAAGATGAAGCCGCCGGGCGCCACCTTGGAGATGGCCGCGGCATTGAGGCGCTGATAGGCCCGCAGGGCGTTCTTGAGGGCGCCGCGGTGTTTGGCGAATGCCGGAGGGTCCACGATGATGAGGTCGTAGGCTCCCTCGGGGATGTTTTTCACAAAATCGATGGCGTCGCAGCAGTGGGAGGTGTGCTGCTCCGGGGTGAAACCGTTCAGGGCCACGTTGCGGTCCACCATGTCCATGGCCCGCTGGGAACTGTCCACGGAATCGACATGGACGGCCCCGCCGGCCAGGGCATAGATGGAGAAACCTCCCGTGTAGCAGAAGAGGTTCAGGACGCGGCGGCCCTGCGAAAGCCGTCCCACGGCGGCACGGTTCTCCCGCTGGTCCAGGAAGAAGCCGGTCTTCTGGCCTTCCTGCCAATTCACGAGGAAGCGGCGTCCGTTCTCCAGGACGCTTTCTTCGCTGGCCACATAGCCGTCGGCCTTCCACAGGTAGCCGTCCACGAGTTCCAGGCCGGCCTTGAAAGGGGCGGTGCCGGAACTTTTGTCATAGACAGCCTTGAGCCGGTCCCCATAAACGGCCTTCAGGGCCTCGCAGATGGCACTTTTGGCGCGGAACATGCCCACGGAATGGGCCTGCATCACGCAGACGCCGTTGTAGTAGTCCACGATGAGGCCGGGCAGACCGTCCCCTTCCCCGTGCACCAGGCGGTAGCAGTTGGTGGTCTCCGAGACGGCCAGTCCATAGGCTTCGCGGAGGTGAAAGGCGCGCCGGAGCATGCGTTCCCAGAAATCGGGCAGGGTGGGATCCTCGTCGAAACTGAGGATGCGGACGGCGATGGAGCCGACCTGGTAGTGTCCGCAGGCCAGGAGCCGGCCGTCGGAAGAGCAGACGCTCACGAGGTCTCCCTCGGCCGGATGGCCGACAATCTGCGCGATGGCGCCGGAAAAGACCCAGGGATGATAGCGCAGGAGCGATTCTTCCCTGCGAGGCTTCAGGATTACCTTATCCATTGTCTTGAAATCTTTCGGGGTGAAGCTGTTCAGGTGTGAGAGGATGTTTCTGGGAATGAAGGAGTTTCTGATACATTTCCCGGCACACCCAGGCGTCCGTTGCGGCATAGCGCTGCTGGGAATCGGACAATTTCTCCGCCTCCCAGTTGCTCAGTTGCTGGGCCTTGGAAATCTTGACGCCCAGGATGATCGCCGTCATCTTCTTGACGCTCTTGTCGCGGATGCCGTACTCCCAGACGATGTTCTGCAGGTCCACAAAGCCCTTGGGCACGAACTTGCAAAGTTTCTGGAGGCCCCGGACATCGTCCAGGGTGGCGGCACCCACTTTGACGATGGAGGGATTGGCCAGGATGGAGGCCAGCGGCCGCGGAAGGCCGAGGGTCTTGAGGCGGAAGAGAAAGGCCTTGCCGCTGCCGGAGAGTTGCAGAAGGGCCGTTCCACCCGGGTGCTGGTCGGGAGAGAAGGTGGGGCGGGTTTCCGTGTCGAAGCCCAGCACTTTCTGGCGTTTCAGATAGCGCAGGGCCCGGTGGTAGGCATCTCCTTCGGTGTCCACCACGACAATCTCCCCGGGAAAGGAAGCCAGTTCCAGGGCTCCGATCTCCTCGGGGCTAACGGAAATCTTGAACATAGGCGATTTCTACATAAGAGGCGTCCACATCTTCCAGGACGGGCAGTCCCTGGGGCGATTCCACCGTCTCGTAATAACGGATGCCCGGCCGGGCGATGCGATGGGTGAAAAGGCTCTCCCCCCGCAGCAAATCGTACGTAGCCCGCACCAGGGCCGATTTGGGCTCCATGAAATGGAAAGTCTTGGGCAGCATCCGGTCAAAGTAGGCATCCTCTTCCGTACCGCCCTGGCGGATGATGTCCAGTTCGGAGGAAAGATAGGAAGGGTTGGCCCAGTAGGTGTCCAGGAGGAGGACGTCCATCTTACGCCCTTCGTTGCGGTACTGACGCAGCAGGGAACGGAATTCCGTCCGGATGTCCAAGGCCGATGCCGGGGAGAGGACGGAGAGGGTGGCGTCTTCCCAACCCTCGCGGCGGAAAACGGACTGCCATGCACCGGAAGCCTGGATTTTGGGAGTGGTCCAGACCACCATGTTGCGGTCCCCCCGCGCGTAGGCGCTTTCCAGCATGACCTTGGCCGGAGAGAGCAGGAGGCTCCTGCCGCCGGCCAGTTGCTGAAGGGTATCCACGTCGAAAAGGCCATACTCGGCCTGCAGCGAAGAGGTGAAGATGAGCAGTTTGGCCGGAGTTTTCACGCAGGTGCTGTCCCAGGCGAAAAGGGCGCCCCGGACGGCGGCTTCGCGGAGGCTGTCCAGCCGCTGCGCGGCATACGGGCCACCGGCAAGAAAATGCTCATAGGGTTCGTTGTAATTGTCCAGAATGACCTCGAAAGTTTCCCCGGAGAAATCCGGGAGGGAGTCGCGTTTTTCCCGGCCGTCGATGTTGTCCCGGGTGTCCGACACCTGGAAATAACGGGCCAGGGTGATGGCGTCTCCGGGCTCTCCGATGATGGCCACGGATCCGGCAGGGCCGATATGGCCCGCATGCGCGGCGACACGGCCGGTCCAGGCGGTATCGGCCGACACGGAAAGGACCAGCGGAATGGTGGGACGGGGCTGCACGGTCTGGCGCCGGCACGCGGAAAAAACGGCCAGGGCGGCAAGGGTCCCGATGAGGATTCTGTTCATGTTACGGTAGTAAAAATGCAAAAATACACAATTCCGGCTATTTTTCCAACGAAAGGACCTCGCGAATCTTGGGAACCAGCAGGGATTCGATGTACTCCGGCTCCATGAAATGAGTTCCTTCGTATTCGGCATAGGATGGGCCGAACCGCCGTTCCCACAGATCTGTACGGACTACGCCGGAGGCCTTGTAATGGTCCTGCGTACCGAAGAAAGCATAGTAATATCCCTCCGGCTCGATGGCCGACAGGGCCGCCTCTCCGTGCGCCCTGTACTTGCGGAGCACCGGATAGGTGAACTTGAGCGGCTGACGGTCCCCCTCCTTTACGGGGAACTTGCGGTGGAGATACCATCGGCCCAAGGCGAAAAGGGCCATGAAACGGGCCCGGTAGAGGATTTCCGGGGCGCCCAGCGACGGAGAGACGAAAAGGTGCGGAACCCCCTGGATGCGAAGCGCCTGGATGGCCCCGAGAGATTCGCCGATGACAAGGTCCGGCCGGTACTCCTCCACCCAGGAAGCGATCTGGGCGCGGCCGATGTCGGGGTCAAAATCGTAGGTGCGGATGATTACCTGCACCTCGGACGGGCTGAAAAGGGTTTTCAGATGATTGGGGATGCGGCTGTCTCCGCCGCCGCCCATGCCGTGAACATATAGGATTGTTTTCATCAGTTGCAAATTTACAATATTCTGTATAATTTTGTAGGAAACATACGATCATTTGAAATGAAAAAAATCTTCACATCGACTGTAGTCCTGGCCCTCGCCCTGGTGAGCGTTCAGGCGCAGACGCGCCCCGCAGCGCCCGTCAAACCTTCTGACTATCAGTTCACCATCGTCAAGGAAAATCCCATCACTTCCATCAAGAACCAGAACCGCAGCGGCACCTGCTGGTGCTTCAGCGCCCTGTCGTTCCTGGAGAGTGAAGTGATCAAGGCCAAGGGGATCAAGGATCCCGCCCTGTATCCGGATTTCTCCGAGATGTTTGTCGTGCGCAAATCCTACCATGACCGCGCCGTGAAGTTTGTCCGCATGGACGGCAAACTCAATTTCTCCGTAGGGTCTGACTTCGGCGACGCCATCGATGTCATCAAGACCTACGGCATCATCGACCAGAATGCCTACTCCGGCCTGCAGTACGGCTACGACCTTCCCGTCCAGGGAGAACTCGACGCCGTGCTCAAAGGCTATGTGGATGCCGTTGCGAAAAACCCCAACCGCAAACTCACCGCCGTATGGCCCAAGGGCTTCGACGGCATCCTGGATGCCTACATGGGCGCCATCCCCGAAACCTTCCAGGTGAACGGCGTGACCTATACCCCCGAAACCTACCGTGACGCACAGGGCCTGAACCTGGACGACTACATCGGCTTCACTTCCTTCACGCACCATCCGTTCTACACGGCCTTCGCCGTGGAGGTCCAGGACAACTGGCGCAACAGTCCCTCCTGGAACGTTCCCCTGGATGAATTCATGGCCATCATCGACAATGCCGTGAACAACGGCTACACCGTGGCCTGGGGCGGTGACGTCTCCGAGGCCGGCTTCACCCGGAACGGCCTGGCCATCCTGGTGGACACCGAGGTAAAGGCCACCTCCGGCTCCGACCAGGAGCGCTGGGTGGGCAAGGCCGATGAAAAACCCGCCGAGAAGGCTGCCGTCAAGGAAATCGCCGTCAACCAGGAGAACCGCCAGCAGTGGTTCGACGAAAAGACCTCCACCGACGACCACGGCATGCACCTGTACGGTATTGCCAAGGACCAGAACGGTGTCAAATACTACCTCATCAAGAACTCCTGGGGAGAATCCGGTGAATACAAGGGCATCTGGTACATGTCCGAGCAGTTCGCCAAAGGCAAGACCCTCAACATCGTCGTGAACAAGAAGGCCGTTCCCAAGGAAATTCTCAAGAAACTGGGCCTCAAGTAGTAATGGGTCTCAAAAAACACATTCCCAACACCATCACTTCCATGAATGCCCTCGCGGGCACCATAGGAGTGGTGTTTGCTTTGCAAGGGCACCCGGAATACGCCTTCCTCTGCATGCTGGCCGCCTCGGTCTTCGATTTCTGCGACGGCCTGGCCGCCCGCCTGCTAGGCGCGTACTCCCCCATGGGCAAGGAACTGGATTCCCTGGCCGACATGGTGAGTTTCGGCGTCTTGCCGTCGGTGATGCTCATCGGCACCATGCAGATCAAGGGCGTGGACAGTTGGACGGAAGTGATACCGGTCTTCCTGGCCGTGATGAGCGCCCTGAGGCTGGCCAAGTTCAACGTGGACGAGCGCCAGAGCACGGATTTCATCGGCGTAGCCACGCCGACCGCCGCCATGATCTGCGGCTCCCTGTGCTACTTCTCCCTGCACAACCCGGCGCTGGATGCGCTGGTGGGAACGCCCTGGTTCCTGCCGGCGGTGGCCGTGGTGCTGGGGCTTCTCCTCGTGAGCGAGATTCCCATGTTCGGGATGAAGGTCGCCAAGGGGCACAAACTCCTGGATGCCAAGCGCATCGTCTTCCTCTGCGCCATTGCGGCGGCCATCGCCTGCACGCTGGCGTTCCGTCTCAACTGGAGCCTCGCCGTGCTGGTGGTCTTTGTCTTCTACATTCTGGAAAACCTGCTTCTCAGTGTCTTCCCGTCCCGTTCATAAACGCAAGAAAAAGAGCAGGAAGAAGGTCCTCAGCCCCTGGTGGGCGGTAGGGGCCTTCTGTCTTGTCCTTGCGGCCGTACTGGCGCCCCATTTCCTGCGCGGCGGCAGTCCGGAGACGGGCGCTTCCGTTCCCGAGGGATACCGCCATTTCGTGGTGGACCTTTCGCACAACAACCCCCGGGAAGTGAAATGGGATTCCCTGAAGGTGGTCCTGGACGCGCAGGGGCGCACCAGCCGGGACCTTGCGGGCGCCAAGGCCATCCTGCCGCTCTCGCACGTAGTGATGAAAGCCACGGAAGGCGTCTCCCACCGGGACCGTCACTTCGACGAGTGGTGGGCCGAAGCCGGCAAAGCCGGCCTCTCCCGCGGCGCCTATCACTTTTTCCGCTCCTCCAAGGACCCGGCGGCGCAGGCCGCCGCCTACATCGGCCGGGTCACCCTCACCCACCACGACCTCCCGCCCATCCTGGACATCGAGACGGTGCACAGCGGCTGCACGCGGGAACAACTCAACCGAAAGGCCCTCCAGTGGCTGCAGACGGTCGAGAAACACTACGGACGCAAGCCTGTCATCTATACCGGCGATTCCTTCGCCAAGGACTGGCTGAATCCCGAAATCACAGCCCATTACCCCCTCTGGATTGCCCGCTACAGCGAAACGCCGCCCCGGACGGCCGACTGGAGATGGTGGCAGTTCACGGACCGGGCCGTCGTGTACGGCGTTTCCGGTTATGTCGATTTATCCGTAATCCCCTAATTCGTTATGATGAAAAGAATCCTGTCCCTCCTCCTCATCCTGGCTGCCCTGTCACTCCAGGCTCAGAAAAAACCGCTGGACCACAGTGTTTACGATGCCTGGCAAAGCGTGGGCGCATCGTCCATCACGCCGGACGGCCATGTCGTAGCCTATGAAGTGAACCCGCAGGAAGGCGACGGGGTGCTCACCTTCCGCATCTACGGAAAAAAGAGCGAGCGCTCCATTGAAATCCCCCGCGGCTACCGTGTAACCCTCCTGGATGACGAGTCCTACGCCGTGTGTCTCATCAAGGCCCCCTTCCAGGACACCCGCAAGGCCAGGATCGCCAAGAAGAAAGGAGACCAGTTGCCCAAGGACTCCCTCGCCGTCATCGACCTGAAGACGGGACAGATTACGAAATTCCCCGATGTAAAGGGCTACAAGACCGGAAAACATGGCCTCCAGGCCTTTGCCTTCGCAACGGCCGACACCACCTTCATTCCCAAGAAGGAACGGAAGAAAAAGGACATCGGCTCTCCCCTGGCGGTGTATCATTTCGCCGACGGAAGCCTGGACACGCTCCGGCACATCAGCGAGTACGCTTTCTCCAAGGACGGAGAACACCTGGCCGTCATCCGCAAGGAGGGCAAGTTCCTCACGGAAACGGGACTGTATGACGTCCGGACCCGGGAAATGCGCTTCCTCGCCGACACTGCCGCCTGGCATGCCGTCCCCCATTTCAACGAGGATGGATCGGCCTGCCTGCTGCTGAGCGCACCGGATACGCTGGACAGCGGCAGCAAGCATGCTTCGCTCTACGAATACACCTTCTCCGACGGAAAACTCAAGAAGTTGGCCGGCCCCGACAGCGCGGGCATTCCCGAAGGCTGGGGCATCACCGAGAACAGTTCCTACCACTACAGCCATAACGGCGAACGCGCCTTCGTAGGCCTGCAGGAGATGGTTCCGCCCAAGGACACCTCCCTGGTTCCTTTCGAACTGCCCGGTCTGGATATCTGGAACTGGAACGCCGCGGAGATTCCGCCCTATGAGAAAGTGAACCTGAAACGGGACGCTGCCCGTACCTACCCCGCCCTGGTGCAGTCGGCCGGAAAGTTGCAACTCCTGAATGACAACAAGTTTACGCGTTTTTATCAGGGAGACCGCGGAGACGCGTCCTGCAACCTTGCCGTGCGCATCCTGAATCCGGTCCGGAGCCAGTGGGACTACCAGAATCCCGTTTCCGTGAGCGTGGAAAGCCCCGACGGAAGCCGGGAAATCGCCCGCGGCGCCCTCGCCGGCATCCAACTCTCCCCCCTTGCCAAGTACGTGATCTGGTGGGATTATGCTGGCTACGGCTGGTTCATCCACGATATTGCGAAAAATGAAACCCGTCCCTTCGGGGCCGATGCAGGCGTGTGTTTCTGGAACCAGGAAGACGACCATCCCACCCGGCCGGACGCCTACGGCATGGGCGGCTGGGTCGAAGGCGACAGCGCCGTGCTCCTGTATGACCGCTACGACATCTGGAAGGTGCCCACCGACGGCGGCACGCCCGTGCGGCTCACCGACGGCCGTCCTTCCCGGCTCACCTACCGCGTCCTCAACCTCAAGGACCGGGAGGAAGAGCGCCATTTCGGCCCCGCGGAAACCCTTCTGCTGAGCCTGTTCGACAACGTGAGCAAGGAAAAAGGCCTGTGCAGCGTGCAGATGGACAAGCCCGCCAAGACCTTCCGGACGCTGGTGCGGGGCGGTTACACCTGGTCCGGCGTGAAGAAAGCCAGGAACGCGCCTGTCTATACCTATCTCAAGGGGAACTTCAACGACCCGATGGACCTCTACCGGAGCGGCGCCATCGGCAGGGAGGAGAAGCGCCTCACCGCCATCAACCCCCAGAAGGACGATTACAACTGGGGCACCGTGGAACTCTACCACTGGACGGCCTACGACGGCACGGCCCTGGACGGCCTGCTGTACAAACCGGAAGGCTTCGACCCTGACAAGAAGTACCCGATGATGGTTTACTTCTACGAGCGCGACAGCGAAAACCTATATACGCACTATGCCGTGCAGCCCAGCTGGTCCATCATCAACATCCCGTTCTATGTCTCCAGAGGCTATCTGGTCTTTGTGCCGGATATCGTGTACACGCGCGGCCTGCCGGGCGAAAGCGCCGTGAACTGCATCGTGAGCGGAGCCGAATCCCTCACCCGTTTCCCCTGGGTGGATGCCGACAACATGGCCATCCAGGGCCAGAGTTGGGGCGGCTACCAGGTGGCGTACCTCATCACCCGCACGGGGATGTTCAAGGCCGCGGGCGCCGGCGCCCCGGTGAGCAACATGACATCGGCCTATGGCGGAATCCGCTGGGAATCCGGCAGCAGCCGTCAGGGACAGTACGAGCAGGGACAGAGCCGCATCGGCCGCGACCTGTGGAACGGCACCCAGTTGTACATCGAGAATTCGGCCCTCTTCCGCCTGCCGGAGGTGACGACGCCGGTCCTTATCATGCACAACGATGCCGACGGCGCTGTTCCGTGGTACCAGGGCGTGGAGATGTTCATGGGCCTGCGCAGGCTGGGGAAACCCGCCTGGCTGCTGCAATACAACAACGAAGCGCACAACCTCCGCGAGCGCCGCAACCGGAAGGACCTTACCATCCGCCTGCAGCAGTTCTTCGACCATTATCTGAAGGGTGCACCCGAACCGGCATGGATGCGCGACGGCGTGCCTTCCGCGAAGAAGGACTATTACTTCGGTTACGAAGACGCCCGTTAGAGGTCTTCTGACAGGGCGTCCCAGATTTGTTCGATCTCCCGGCGGTCTTTCTTGGTGGGACGGCCGGCACCGCGGTCGCGGGTGATGAAGAAGGTTTCCACTGGGGCGCGCAGTTTGTCCAGTTCGGCCTGGGGCGTCAGGTTCTCCGCGAAATCGGAAACGAGTTTGGCGCCCACACGGTGCTCGGTGGGCTGAATCACCTTGTACACGAAGGTGACGGCGCCCTTGCGCACGTTCAGGATATCCCCCGGCTGCACCGGCCGGGAGGGTTTGGCGTTCACGGTGCCCACCTTCACCTTGCCGCCTTTGCAGGCATCGGCCGCATCCGTACGCGTTTTGAACACACGGATGGCCCAGAGGTATTTGTCAATCCGGACGTCTTCCATTATTCAACGGGTTCTGAAACGATGTCGTCGCTCTCGCGGGGGTCCATCCGCACTTCCATGAGAAGGGTGTCCCGCTCTCCGGGGACGAGGAAGAAATCGTTCACCTCGGCGGGGACCAGGATGAGTTCCCCTTTCCCCAGTTTGTAGTTTTCACCATCGGCCTGGAGAACGGCGGCGCCCTTCAGGCAGATATACAGGAGGAAGGTGTCATCCTCGTCCCGGTGGCTCTTCAGCGCCTCCGCGAGGGGGATTTGATGGACGGTGAACTGGTCGGTGACCACCTCGCCCTTGTGGGCGGAGATTTTCCCGCTGAGGTCGATCAGGTCGAAGGCCTCCTCCAGGTGGAGTTCGCGCTCCGAGGAGCCCCAGTCGTGCAGACGGAACCACAGTTCGGACGCCTCGGCCACCTCCAGGAGGGTGACATCCTTGGTGGCATGCACCTGGCCCGGACGGATGAGGTAGGTTTCCCCCGGGACAGGCCTGACGCTGTGCAGAAGGCGTTCCACCCTGCCTTCCATGCAGGCCTTGTAGAACTCTTCGGCCGATACGGGGCGCTTGAAGCCCAGGTACAGGCGGGCGTCCGGACCGGCGTCCTCCACATACCAGAGGGCGGTCTTTCCGAAGGCGTCGTAGCGCTGCTCGGCCGTCTCGTCGTCGGGGTTCACATGAAGGGAACTGCGGCCTTTCACCGTCAGGCGCTTCACCAGCACGGGGAACTGCGTTCCATACCATTCGAAAGCCGTCTCCCCCACCACGCGCTCCAGATAGGTTTGCATGATGTCGCTGAGGGTATTCCCCTTGAGCCAGCCTTCACAGGCCATCGAATCCACGAAGCCCAGGTCGGCCAGTTTGTATTCTACGGTCCCCCAGGGCATCTGTTGCATGTCCGGGAGGAACTTCATGGGTGTAAGTTTCTTGTTCTGATCGTTCATCTTAGAGAATTATCTTGACGCGGAAACCCCTTTTGGTAGGTTCTTCCACAATGCCTTTTACTTTGGCCTTGATGCCGGATAGGGCATCTCCGCCGGGAAGCGGAGACTCCGTGAGGCCTTCGGCCATGAAATCCAGGGCGGTTTCTCCGGAAAGTTCCGCATGGGTGAGCCTGAGGGTAAGGGGCCTCAACTGCGCAAGGTGCTCAAAGAGCATCTCCTTTACGATATCATAGGCCAGGCCGGCTTTGTCCGAGAGATTGTACTTGAGACAGAACCGGTTGATGCCGGTATGAATCTGAAGGAAGTCAAAGGCATTGGAATCAATCTCGTAAACCAGTTTCTGGATACGGTTCACGAAGGCCTTGGTGGCGCTGCGGACAGGATGCTCGAAGATTTGCTCCGGCGTACCGTCTTCATAAATGATGCCTTCGTTCATGAAGAAGATGCGGGTGCTCACATCACGGGCAAAACGCATTTCATGGGTCACGATAAGCATGGTCATGCCCTCTTTTGCCAACTGGCGTATTACGCTCAGGACCTCTCCCACCATCGTGGGGTCCAGGGCCGATGTGGGTTCATCGAAGAGAATGACCTCGGGATGCATGGCGAGGGAGCGTGCAATGGCCACGCGCTGCTTCTGGCCGCCGGACAGGGACGAAGGGAAAACATCGGCCTTCTGGGCCATGCCCACTTTTTTCAGGAGTTCCATGGCTTCTGACTCGGCTTTTTCGCGGGGCAGTTTCAACAGTTCCATGGGCGCATAGACGATGTTCTCCAGCACAGTCTTGTGTTCGAAGAGGTTGAAACTCTGGAACACCATTCCCATCTTCATGCGGAGTTTATCCAGCGGATACTTCCCCGCGGTGACGTCCTTACCGTCCACGATAATCTGCCCCGATGTCGGGGGTTCGAGCATGTTGATGGCCCTGAGAAGGGTGCTCTTGCCCGTTCCCGAAGGACCGATGATGCTGATGACCTCTCCCTTTTCAATTTCACAGTTCACATCCTTCAAGGGCGAGATGACAGAGCCGTCAGGGTTGGTGAATGTTTTGCTTAAATGGCTGATACGTATCATATTACTTTTTGGAAAGGAAGAGGTTTAACAACAGGCGGATGAGCCAGGCCAGCACAAAGTAGGCGACGGTGACGATCAGCAGCGGAATGAAGGCGTCAAAGGTGCGGCTGCGGATCAGGTCGCTGGCTCTGGTGAGGTCCATGATGGCAATGTATCCCACAATGGAGGTGCTCTTGAGCAGCGTCACGCACTCTCCGGTGAACAGCGGCAGGCCTTTTTTCAGGGCCTGGGGCAGCACGATGCCGGTGAAGGTCCTCAGCGGGGTGAAGCCCAGGCTGAGGCCGGCCTCGGTCTGGCCTACGGGGACGGAAGAGATGGAACTGTCAAAGATGCTTCCGGCCGACCAGGCGAAGCATAGGGCGAAGGTAACGATGGCAACAAAGGTGCCGCTCACTCCCACCTTGGCAAATACCACATAGAACATGATCAGGAGCAGTACCAGCGTAGGAATCCCTTGGATGAACGCCCCGTACAGACCGGCCAGGTTTCTCATCCATTTGCGGCGACTGCGGAGCATGGCGCAAATGCCTACGCCCAGCAGCGTTCCCAGAAGGATGGAAAGCAGGGTTATCTTGAGGGTTTCCCAAAGGCCGTCCACAATGAGTTTCCACCGGGATTCCTCGACCAGGTTCATCACCAGGCGATCCTTCAGGCTTATTCCCGAGGAAGCGTTTCCGTCAATGACAAAATAGCCGCCGCGGCACTCATAGTACGGTTCGGTGAAGTCCACGGATTTCTTACGTTCCTCTGTTATATACAGGCAGGCGTTTACCACATCGCACTGCCCGGTATTCAGGGCGATAATACCCGCCCCCAGGTCCATGAAAGACATTTGGAATTTCCGGCCGCTCCAGATGGCGAAACGCCTGAGGATATCGGCATCTATGCCCCTCCACAGACCACCGTCGCCCATGAAACAGACCGGTTCCATATTGATGGCGGTGAAGCATCTGAGGGGTTCCGGATGGGTGATTTTCCTCGGCTCGGGCATGGGGGGCTCCGGTGTGCCGTTAAGCCAGTGACTGATGATGGCGTCCAGCGTACCGTCGTCTTCGGAGGCCTCGATAAAGCGGTTCTTTTCTTCCTGGAGCGTCCGGTTTCCTTTTTGGAGGGCGAACGCCACGTCGAAACTCTCTTCTCCCCGGAAGGCCAGTTTGATGCCCAGCCGCTCACGCGCACTCTGGGAAAAGGCCACCTCGTCTGTGGCATGGACATCGGCAATACCCTGACGTACAGCCTCGATACCGTCAGTCTCCGTAGTTACAAGGAAAAGATCGACGTCTTCGCGGCCGGAGAATTTGCTGTCAAAGTAACTGCCGGCCGTCGTACTGATGGTGACGCCTGTAAGGTCTTCTTCGGAATGGAGGTCGAGGTTTTTTCCCGCCCTGCCGGAACATGCCGCCACGAGAGGCAACGTCAGAAGGAGGACAAAGAAGGAGGGTTTCAAATGCATCTGAATAGGTTTAATTGTGCAAAGATAGTTATTTTCCGCATTATTCTTTACCGGCACATTGCAAATCCGTCACAGCAGTTTCACCGCGATCGCCGCGCACGCCTCGGCATCGGCCAACGCATGGTGATGGCGCGTAAGGTCATATCCGCAGGCGGCGGCCACAGTTTGCAGTTGATGGTTCGGGAGCCGATGGCCGTAGTGCTGCCGGGATGCTGCCAGCGTATCGTAAAACACATAATCCGGATAGTCCATCCGGTACACCCGGTGCACGGCCTTCAGGCAGCCTTCGTCAAAACGGGCGTTGTGCGCCACCAGCGGCAGGCCTTCAATCTTGGGTGCAATCCTGGCCCACACCTCCGGGAACAGCGGCGCATCCTCGGTATCTTCGGCCGACAGCCCGTGCACCCGCCGGCAGAACCACTGATAATATTCCGGCTCGGGGTGAATCAGGCTGTAGAACGAATCCACCACTTCCCCGCCCCGGACAATCACCACACCCACGCTGCACACGCTGCACGGCTGCTCGTTGGCCGTCTCAAAATCTATCGCTGCAAAATCCGTCATAGTTAATTTCTCGCTTCCTTGGGCGCAAAGATAAAAGACCTCGCGGGTAAATGCAAATGTTTCCGGTAAACATTCTTTTTTTTCTTTTAACCGACCTTCCCGAACCGCCAGGCCTTCATGCTCTCATAGCACTCGGAGAATTCCCGTTCCAGATTCTGGTCGTCCAGCGTGAAGAGGAGGTAATGCCCTTCAAGTTCGCTGTCTTTGTAGCGGTTCCGGAGGAATTCATCCTTGAGGGACAGTTTTACGCACTGCCGGTGCATGGAGAGAAAGCGGTACAGGAGCGGAAGGACCGGAAAATCGCAGGCTTCACCTTGGAGCCAGAGTCTGTCCGAACAATAGGCACAGACCATGGCGGCATTCTTATACTCCTCGTAGGCCTCCCTGGGGTATCCGACACTCAGAAGGAACCTCGCGAACTTCTCATGGGCACGGCTGCGGGCCAACAGCCATCCGATTTCGTCCTCCACGTTCTCCCATCGGGCTTCCAAGCGCGCGATCCTATCCTTATAAGGCTCGGCTGCGACATTGACAAGAGAGGGAACCATCCGGACCTCGCCATTTTCGGTCCAGGCAACAAGCGTGTAGTTTTTGCTTGACATAAAAAACAGTATTTGAAAGAACTTGCCGGGGCCCCGACCCACGAGGGTACAATACACCTTGAGCGCTTTGCTCGACTGGGTCTTCGCCCGGGTTTCAAAATACTGTCGTTGGAAATATCGGCACAAAGGTAAGGAAAAAAGCCGGAATTGCAAAAGGGGCCGAAAAACCAGATGGATTTTCGGCCGAAACTCCTATCTTTGTAAGAGCAAGCCGATCATCAATAAACGGACATCATTATTATGGAACAATACTACCGTCACTTCCGCAACCGGAAAATCTACCGCTTCGTGACTTTCGCCACCATTGAGGCAACGGAAATGGTACCACGAAATCGATTCATCCCTTCAACAACCCAATACAATGCGTAACGTAACCAAACTTTCAGATACCACCGTGGACGGCATCCGCAGTACATCGTTCGCCACCTGCGGCATAACCTGCTCCACGCAGATTAACCTTCAGACGGAAGGCGACACCATCCGCCACGTGGAAATCGTCAAAGGCTGTGACGGAAACACCAAAGGCCTGGCCCGTCTCTGCGAGGGGCGGAAGATTGAAGATGTCATCGGCCTTCTGGAAGGCATTGACTGCAAAGGCCGCGGCACCAGTTGCCCGGACCAGCTGGCAAAGGCGCTGAAAGAATTATAGCGCGCCTGAATCTTCCCGCATGGACCATCTTCCCCTTTCCGACATACCCATGCTGGTCTCAAGCATCAACTTTCTCCTCAGGGACGAAGAGTTCGACAACCTGGACCAGATTTGCTACTGCTTCGGCATTGAGCGCGAAGAGTTGGACCGCATCCTCGCGAGCGAGGGGTATGCCTATCAGGAAAACCTCAACTGCGTGAAATGAGTTCTTTGGACAGGAATACCATCGAACAGGCCTATGCCTTCTTCCACCAGAAGGCAAAGGTTTACAAGTATTCTGCCTCGGAGCGTGAGAAAGACCACATTGAGGATACGATTGCCTCGTACGTCAACGCCATGTCGCCGATTCTCTATGCCGCACTGTCAGAGGGGAATGACGCCTACCTGAAAGAGCACTGCACGTTTGGAAGGCAACTTGAAAACGCCATCGACAAGATGGAACGGCTGCTTGGCATCAATTGATTCCCCGTTCTTTCTTGCAACCTTGTCCGGGGGCTTCATTTCATAGAGATTTATAATTCTTTTTCCTATCTTTTGAAGAAAAGTCCACTGATATGAAACACCTTCACCTCCTTTTCCTGACCCCTGTTCTGCTCAGCCTTGTTTCCGCTTGCTCCGGCAAGGGCTGGACCCAAGAAGATCACGGCTGTTACAGTCTCGTTTCCCAGAAAGAGGATCTTCCGCGCGACATGGTCTGCTACAAGGATGCCGCCGGGAACAGGTATGACTTCGCTTTCGGCATGAACTGGAAAGGTGTCATTCACGACAAGCGGACGGCAAAATACAAATAAAAGTCTCCGATATGCGATTCACTCGTTTCTTCCCTGTTATCTTCATTCTAGGAAGTTGTACATCAAATAAACCGGCCATGGGAACCTATGATTATGACATCGCCTTCCTGAGAGGGAAAGGCATCGAAACTGTTGAACTTGCCTCCAGGGACGGACTCTCGCGCATCGCCACCGTCCCCGCCTGGCAGGGACGGGTAGCCACTTCCACCTCAAAAGGCGGCGGCGGGGAGAGTTACGGATGGCTGAACCACCGGTTCATCGCCTCGGGCGAAAGAAGCCGGCAGTTTAACAACTACGGCGGAGAAGAGCGCTTTTGGCTGGGACCGGAAGGCGGGACCGGGAGTTGGTTCTTCGCGCCGGGGGCCGATCAGGTCTTCCCGAACTGGGTGGTCCCGGCCCCCTTCGATACGGATGTATTCCAGGTGACGGAGCAATCACAGGGAAGCGTTACGTACAAAGGGGAGGCAAAACTCCGCAGTGCAAAGGATATCCTTTTCTCTATCGGCATGGTCCGGAAAGTATCGCTCTTGGAAAAGGACAGGCTGGAAGCGCTCATCGGCCCCGTCCCGGAAGGGCTTTCCTTTGTGGCCTATTCCAGCGACAACGCCATCATCAACAAAGGGGATTTCGCATGGGACGAACAAAGCGGCATGCCGTCTGTCTGGCTTCTTGGAATGTTCGCTCCCTCCGAGACAACCACCGTGTTCATTCCTTACAATCAGGAGGGAAACGGTCCCGTCGTGAAAGACGATTATTTCGGGGAGATGCCTTCCGGACGCCTCCGGACGGACAGCGGCTTCGTCCTGTTTACCATCGACGGCAAGTATCGTTCAAAAATCGGCCTTTCCGCAGGGAGATCCCTCGGGCTCATCGGGGCATTCGACCCCGTGAAGGGCCTTCTGACCATTCTGAAAACGGAGCGCCCCTCCCCCGGTGACCGTTTTGTCAACTCCCAATGGGGGCACCAGGAATACGCTTTCGGAGGAGATGCCCTTAACGCATACAACGACGGCCCCACCGAGGACGGAACTATCATGGGGCCCTTCTTCGAAATGGAGTCCTCCTCCCCTGCCGCCGCCCTGCAGCCCGGAGACACGCTCGTCCATACCCAGACGACCATCCACCTGTCGGGCTCGCCCGGCATCCTGAAAAAACTGATCGTTCAGGTATTCGGAGCCTGTCCTTTCAATATGCCTGATTGAACGCTATCCTGTACAAGGACACTGGCGGACTTCTGTCGCAGGGGTGTACAACCGGCCCTGGAAGGAGTCCCTGTCATGGAGGCAGGCGACGAGCCTTTTCATGAGTTCATCCTGCCGGAGAAGCCCCCAGGGAGCATCCGTGAAGCGGGCCGGGACGCTGCTGACGATCCTGCCGATGGCGATATCCGGACGGAGGCGCTCGATGATATCGGCCAGAAGGGAAATATAATCTTGAGGCCCGGGGCGGAGGAAGTCCCCGGGCTTTTCATGGTATTCCGCCGCCATGGGAGTCCCTTTCAGGAGTTGGAGTTGATGGAACTTGAGGAAACTCACCGGAAGGGAATTGAGCACATCGGCCGATGCGACCATCATCTCGCGGGTCTCTCCCGGAAGCCCCAGCATCAGATGTCCCCCGGCTTCCAGCCCTGCCTCTGCGGTCATCTCGAACGCTTTCCGGGTACACGCGAAGTCGTGCCCCCGGTTGACCCTTCGGAGTGTACGGTCATAGACGGATTCGATGCCGTATTCGACCTCGACGATAAATCCCCGGGCCTTGATGTCGGCCAGAAGCCGCAACTTGTCCGCGGTGATGCAGTCCGGGCGCGTCCCCACCACCAGACCGCAGACACCGGGAAAGGAGAGCGCTTCCCCGTAGCGGCGGGAGAGGGTATCCAGGTCGGCGTATGTATTGGAGAAAGGCTGGAAATACGCGAGGTAGCCGTCAGCCTTTCGGGAGCGCGCCCCGTGGAAAGCGACCCCGGCCTCCAACTGCCCGGTGATGCGCTTCCCATGGGTGTATCCCGGATGGAAAGCATCGTTGTCGCAAAAAGTGCAACCGCCAGTGGAGAGGGAGCCGTCACGGTTCGGGCAGGTGAACCCGCCGTCCACCGTCAGCCGCTGGAGGCGCTTTCCGTAGCGTGTCTGGTAACTGTAGAGCGTGACAGGGTTATTCATCCGTTGAGTTTGGCAAACGATTGGTTGAGCCTCATGGCGCTAAGATAAGCATTTTAAAGTCCTTTTCATTGTTTTCATCCCGACTTTTTGTATCTTAGCGCAAAAGACTTGATCGACATCTCCGCCGTCCTTTACCTTCGTAACGGGAACGGCCATGACCTCTGGCGGATATGGAAACGCAACTGGCTTTGGATATGTACATGACGGCAGGAGTGGGCGTGTCAGCCCTTCTCCTGGGGTTGTTGTTTACCCGGGCCGTCCCTTTCCTCAAGCGTTTCTGCATCCCCGCGCCCGTTTCCGGAGGACTTTTGGTATCTCTTCTCACACTGGCCGCGCACAGTTTTTTCCAGATAGACTTCTCGTTTGACGGCACCGTCAAGGACCTCTGCATGCTGCTCTTTTTCACCTCGGTGGGTTTCCAGTCAGACTTCAAGGTCCTTAAAAAGGGCGGGAAGCCGCTTTTGGTGATGATCGGCCTGGTGACGCTGCTCATCGTCGTGCAGAACATCCTGTCCGTCGGGATGGCCAAGGCATTGCGTCTGAGTCCGCTCATCGGCATGGCGGCGGGCTCGATTCCCATGTCCGGAGGCCACGGGACAGCCGGAGGATTCGCCCCGGTCCTTGAATCCATGGGGCTCCGGGGAGCCGACTCAATCACCCTTGCGGCTGCAACCTTCGGCCTGGTGGCCGGTTCCCTCGTCGGCGGCCCCCTCGGAGAACTGCTCGTCAGGCGGAGGCGTCTGGCTTCGGAATCCCGCGCGACGGATCCCTACAAGGAGATCGAGGCCGTCCCGGGATTGGCATCTTCCCGGGACTACAGCGTCGCCGCCTGTCAACTTATCCTCGCCATGGCACTCGGAACCGCTGTCAGCCGCCTTCTGGCGCTCACCGGAATCACCTTTCCGACCTATTTCGGTGCCCTCGTGTCGGCCGCCCTCATCCGGAACATCTTCCCCCGCAAGGAAGGAGGGAAAGATTATATCTGCGAAGGACAGATTGTCGCCATCGGGAACATCTGCCTGTCCCTCTTCCTCGGGATGGCCATGTCCACCCTGAAACTGTGGGAACTCTCAGGGCTGATGCTGCCTCTTCTGGCAATCCTCCTTGCCCAGACTCTTCTTATCGTCCTGTATGCCTCTTTTGTTGCCTTCCCCGCCCTAGGGAAAGACTACGACGCGGCCGTTCTCGTGAGCGGGCTGTGCGGGTTCGGCCTGGGGGCCACTCCGAATGCGATGGCTAACATGACGGCCGTCTGTTACAAGTACCACTACAGCGTGAAGCCCTTCATCATCGTACCTATCATCGGGGCTATGTTCGTGGATATCATCAACACCGGCGTGATAACGCTTTTCCTCAACTTGATATAGCCTGTCAACAATTTGTATTTCCCTTGATATTCTTATTGCAGACAGGTCTATCGTCATGGGAAGTATCTGTTACTTAGAATGTTGCCCGCAAATCGCAGAATCGCAGCACCTTAGTTTTGACAAACTGCCGGACTAACGGAAAAGACGGCCTTCCTGAAGGGATTACACCCACAGAGATGCAATAATAATCATTCCCTCTGTTGCCAGCAGGTCCCAAGGCTATCCATCTCACAGAAAATGTGTAAATTTGAGGACTAAAACATCGCATTATGGCAAAAGACAGATTTGATATCAAAGAAAAGGAAGGCCTCAGCCTCATGACCGATGCCGTTGTCATCGTCGACAAGGAAACCGGCGTGAACTATCTCTTTGTCCATCGCGGCTACGGCGGCGGACTCACCCCGCTCATCGATGCCGAAGGCAAACCCATCATCACCAAAGACGGGTATCAGAAATGAAATCACTTGTAGTCATTGACGCCTGTGTGCGTCAGTCGGATTCCCGGACCCTAAGGATTGCAGAACCAATTATTGAGGCGCTGTCCAAGAGGTACAAGGTCACCCGTTACGACCTGCCGGAGATGGACATCGTCCCTCTCAATCCCGGCCTTTTTGAGGAACGCGGCCTTGGTGAAATCCCTTCCTGGGCCAAAGAAGCGGCAACGTCCATTGCCAAGGCCGACCGCCTCCTCATTGCAGCACCTTTCTGGGACATGAGTTTCCCGGCGGTACTAAAATGCTTCTTCGAGCAAGTTTCGCTCTTCGACATTACCTTTACGGATAACGGCAAAACGTGTGTCGGTCTCTGCAAGGCCCCAAAGGTCCTTTATATCACCACACGTGGAATGGATATTCCAACAGGAAGCTTTCTGGACCAAGGCTCGCCGTACCTGAGAGCCCTGGGAACACTGTGGAATCTGGGAGAAATGACCGTTTTAGACGTGCACAACACCGATTACCTGTCTGAGGAAGAACTGAACCTGCAAATCAATTCCACGATAGAGGAAGGCCTCGAACTGGCAAAAACGTGGTGATTGTTTGGCAGGTTCCCATTCTTTCTTGAGTTCGGCAAAAGCCGCCTGCCCGGGTATCCTATCTCACCAAAATTGAGTATATTCGCAGTTGTAACAAATGCGATGGCAAAATGATGGACAAAGGATTACTGACGCAGGCACTTGCTAAATTCTTTTTGGGCGTAATCGTGTTTGGGGCACTTATTTTCCTCCCGGCGTGGTCGCTGCATTACTGGCAGGGATGGCTTCTGATGGGCATACTCTTCGTGCCGATGTTCGTGGCCGGGCTGGTGATGCTCAAAAAGAACCCGGACTTGCTACGCAAGCGTCTGAATGCAAGGGAGCGGGAAGCAGAGCAGAAGACCGTGGTCAAGTTGAGCGGATTGCTGTTTATTACGGCCTTAGTCGTCGCCGGCATGAACTGGCGTTTCGGCTGGCGGGTACTGCCTGACTGGGCCGTATGGGTGGCCGCCGTGCTCTTTCTTGCATCGTATATCCTGTATGCCGAGGTACTCAGGGAGAATACTTACCTTTCCAGAACCATCGAGGTCCAAGAGAACCAAAAGGTCATTGACACGGGGCTCTATGGTATCGTCCGGCATCCGATGTACATGGCCACTACCGTGCTGTTTCTTGCCATGCCGCTGGTATTGGCTTCTCCTATTTCTTTCTTCATCATGCTTGGTTACATCCCTGTGATTGCCAAACGAATCAATCATGAAGAGAAGGTGCTGGAAGACGGTTTGGCAGGCTATGCACAGTACAAGAAGAAGGTAAAGTACAGAATCCTGCCTTTTATCTGGTAGAATCCGCTTTCTTGGTCTGATGCACCAACTCCGGCAGACATTTCACTGAAAACACTAAACATCCACTTTATGATACTTACTACAACACCCAGCGTCGAAGGACGCACCATAGCAGAATACAAAGGCGTCGTTTTCGGCGAAGTAATCTCCGGTGTAAACTTCCTGAGGGACTTCGCAGCCAGCATCCGCAATATAGTCGGCGGCCGCAGCGGCTCCTACGAAGAAGAACTCATCAAGGCCCGCACGCAGGCCATGGAGGAAATGTCTTCACGCGCCCGGTCCCTTGGTGCCGATGCCGTCGTGGGCATCGACATTGATTACGAAGTCCTTGGTGAAGGGGGCGGCATGCTCATGGTAACAGCCTCAGGTACTGCCGTAAAACTGGCATAGGCTGTGACATTCGAAACCTGCGGCGACAAAAACAATCCGGCCCTGCGGCTGGTTATGTGCATTGTTTTACTTGCCTGGGACTGTTGGACTTGCTGAGGAACCTCGATACTATAAAATAGCCCGCTCCACAGGAAACGGGCTAAAAGGCTAACTATTTGATTATCAAATCAATATTCCTCCTCATTCCAGTTGAGGGTTTATAATTTACGAGAAAGGACATTCGCGACATCACGCCGCTGTAATCGTCCTAAAATCAATCATTTACAAACCCGTCCGCAAGGCGGTTCAAGACAGTCCCATAGCCCATTATTTGCTTAAGGTAGCTGGTAAGGTAGCTTGAAATTTCGTCAAATGCGACAAAAGGCGATGATAAAAACCGAGTTACCTTATTGGAGCTGTCAATGAACTTTTGCCTGTAACAGGACTTGTTGTTTACCAGCCTGCTCAATGCTCCTTAAAGGAGAGCTGAACCTCATTGTAAATATACTCAAAAATGCCTTTCCAAGCAAGGGATTTGCGCTATTTGTGAATCACAATATCTATGATTGTTCAATCCTGAAAGAAGAGGAATAATTATTACTCTACCACCTTACAAATCTTCCCATAAACTGTCTCCTCCCTCACTGCATCCAGAATCTTATGGAAGATTTTCGGGAAGTGAAGGTAAACCCGGTCAGCCATTGCCTTGGGAATATCCTTATAATATGCCTCTGCGATGCCACCGGTGATGCAGGCAAGCGTGTCGCTGTCACCGCCGAGAGAAACAGCCTTACGGATAGCATCCTCGAAATTCTCGGAATCCAGGAAGGCGATGATAGCCTGTGGAACGGTTCCCTGGCAACTGGATTCCCAGTGATAGATGGGATGCCAGTATTCATACGTCTTGTGAAGGTCATACCCGTAAGTCTTCTCAATGTACTCCCGGATTTCCTCCTTGGTCTTTCCATTCCTGGCCATCCAAATAGCTGCAGCAGTAGCCTGGGCGCCCTTAATTCCCTCCGGATGATTGTGCGTGATAGCGGCCGATATGGACGCCACACGTTCAGTTTCCTCCAGCGTATCGAAGAACCAGCCTACGGCGCTTACACGCATCGCGGAACCATTGCCCCAGGAACCATAAGGATGACGGCCCGACTTTGACTCATATAACGCCTCGCAATGCGGGTCACCATAATTATACAAATCTTCTGGGCGGAAAAGCCAGGTATGGAACCCTCCACCGTATCCGCCCATGGGGCAGGGACATTTCTCTCCAAACATGACCATAATGTCCTCCAGCCCCTGATAGGAATGCTCTTTGTCCTTTAGCAGCCAGTACGCGACGGCCATCGTCATCACACTATCATCCGTGTAAGCACTGTTGCCCAGGAAAAGGGTAAAATCGTATTCTTTTGTGTTGTGGAACTCGTAGGCCGAGCCCACGGTATCTCCTGTAATTGCTCCTAACATCTTATTTTCTTTATTCTTGTAAAGTTAACTCTTTTCCCCTGACTATTCGTCATAGAATTCATCAGCAATCTTGGATTGGAAAATCTTCCGTTCCTCCATCGAAGCGCAAGGCGACGCCAGATCGAAGTCTGCCATCTTCTTTGAATAGCGACCACGAGCGCGACGTTCCTTCTCGAATACCGCTTTTGTTTCCGCCTCTGTCTTCTCAAACTTGACAACATTGGTGATGGAGAGACTGATGGTAACGCCTTCAACATCGTGATCTGTTCCCATATAAGCGAAGGACCATCCTTCTCCTTTAAGGTGCTTGATAAGCGCCTGAATGGCAGATAGGCTGTATTCAGACGAACTATTCTCCAGACCATCCGTAATGATGGTGACCACGACAGAATAGTTCTCTCCCTCCTTGAGTTCCTTCTGGAGTTTTGTAAGTGTCCGGCCGATGGCATCGTATAGCGGGGTGCAGGCGCCGGGCACGTAGGTTTCCGGAGTCAGAATCTCTGCCTTGGCCGGATCTGCATTCCAATACACTTCGTCAATGGAAGAGCTGTCGAACAGGACGAGCGTGATAAAATGGTCCTGCGAGTCAGTATATTTCTTTGCATCTGCCTTTACACCGCCCAGGACTTCGTTGTACCCCTGAATGGCCGGACGTTGAATATCCCACATAGAACCGCTGCGGTCCATGATAATTACATTGTAAACTTTGGTTTTGCTGCTTGTCTTTTCCATGATGTTGTGGGTTTTAAAATTATTAAATGCGTCATTGTGACGCAAAAGTACAAACAATATTTCTTACTGGCAAATTTTTCGTGTATTTTTGACACAAAATTTTGCATTTCGCTCAAAATGGCCTATCTTTGCCACGGATATGGGTAAGAATTATACATATGTGAAGGGAGCGGAGTTCCCCTATCAGTACAAGTATGAGCACATGGCGGTCACTACGGATTGCGTTATTTTCACCTACGAAGACTGGACACTGAAGGTCCTTCTGGTCCGCCGCGGCGGCGAGCCCTACAAAGGTGAATGGGCATTCCCGGGAGGATTCCTTAAGAACGATGAAACGGCAAAAGCCGGCGCCATTAGAGAGCTCTATGAAGAAACTGCCCTGGAGACCAATACTATCCGCGAACTTGGTGTTTTCTCAGACCCTAGCCGCGACCCCCGCGAACGCGTCATCACTATTGCCTACTACGCCCTAATCAAACCCTCAGAAGTTGTTGGCGGTGATGATGCCGATGAAGCCGCCTGGTTCCCCATTCAGAAATTGCCGCAACTTGCCTTCGACCACCAGCAGATCTTTGACGCCGCCATGGAGCGCCTCAAAAGGGACATCCATTTCGAGCCTGTCGGCTTCGACCTTCTGGACGAAGAATTCACCATCCCGGACCTGCAGCGCCTCTATGAAATCATCCTCGGCACCAAGTTCGATCGCCGTAATTTCCAACGCAAAATCATTGCATCCGGCATTCTGGAGGAAGTTCCCAAGGGCGAAGAGCCGGTCATTGAGTCTTGTGCAATGCCAGAGCCTATGATGGCATCAAGTGTTATGGCCGATATGGACTATGAAATGGCTGCCCCCAAAATGATGATGGCCGAAGAAGCCCCCAAGCCCAAACGCCGTCCCGGGCGGATCGCTTCCCTTTTCCGTCTCAACAAAGCCAAATATGAGGCGATGAAAGAGGATGGTGATAAGTTTGAGTTCTGATTATGGGACGATAGAGATTATTCCTTTCCCCATCTCATGAAGAGTTTCCTAAACCATTGACCCACTTTCTCCACTAAGCTTGGGGCAGCCTCTTTATAAACCTGAATTGATTCCTGCGATTTGATCCTTTCGATATGTGAATTATACTCCTCATCCGAAAGGAATCCGATTTCATGCGCGAACGTTTTCATTCCGATGGTTGCCTTCAAAAGTATTCATCGATGCGTCACACTCTTGTCTCGCCGTATTTTTTTTAGCCAAACCGCAGATGCATCTTTCAAAAAAGTCAGCCAAAAAGAGAATTTTTTCGTGAATTTGGCTGAATTTTTTTATATCTTTGTACACGAGATAAATGTACGCAAGATGAAAAGTACCAGAATCATAGGCAGAGAAGAAGAACTTCGGACGATGGAGCGTATCTACCAATCCGACAAATCTGAAATGCTTGCCATATACGGACGCAGGAGAGTAGGAAAATCCTTCCTCGTGGAAGAAGCCTTCCGCGGGAAAATATGTTTCTCCACCGTAGGCGTGTACAAAAAGCTGGAAGATGGCAAAGACGAAATAAAGCAAGCCCAGACACATAAAGAATCCCAGCTGCTCCATTTCTACGATGACCTCATTGCCAGCGGTCTTCCGGCCGAAGGCAATCCCCGTCCAAGCTCCTGGCGGGAAGCCTTTCTGCTGCTACGCTCACTCCTGCAGCGCTTGAAGAGCAGAAGAAAAGTAGTTTTCATTGACGAACTCCCTTGGCTGGCCGGTCCTCAGTCCTCTGAACTCATCGAAGAGTTGGGGTACTTCTGGAACAACTGGGCAGACAAGCAACGGAACATTGTGCTCATCATCTGCGGTTCCGCAACCAGTTGGATGCTGGACAACGTACTCCGCGACTATGGAGGTCTGCACGGGCGATTGACGGAAACCATCTACCTCAAGCCCTTCACGCTTAGGGAATGCGAGCAGTATTGGGCCAAACGGGGCTTCCACCTTTCCCGCTACGAGATTGCCCTCACGTACATGACCATCGGCGGCGTCCCTTACTACATGGACCGGATCCACCCGGACCGGACCATGGCAGACAACATCGATGCCCTGTATTTCAACAAAGAGAAAGCCCGCACAGAATTCAAGGACGTTTACACAGGCCTGTTCTCCTCCTCGGAGAAATACATCGACATAGTACGGGCTCTCGGTGCCCGTTTCTATGGGATGACCCGGAACGAGCTTATTGAAGCTGCCAAAATATCCGGCGGTGGCACTTTCACCAAGCTGATGTCCAATCTCATCGAATCAGGTATCGTAAAGACATACCCCCGCTACGGCGGCAAACGGGTGCAGACCGTCTATCAACTCTGTGACTTCTTTTCCATCTTCTTCCTCACCTTCGTGGAACCCGGAAAGAAGACCTCCTGGCGCTCGCTCCAACGGACGCACGAGTTTTTCGACTGGGCCGGACACGCATTCGAACTTCTCGTTTCCGAGCACACAGCCCAGCTTAAAGATGCTCTTCGTATCAAATATGCAGATGCCACCTACTCTTACCTGGGCCCTACTCCGGAGGGAAAGACAGCGCAGATAGACCTTGTTGTACCGGCCACGACAGAGAGGACCGACTACCTCTGTGAGATGAAATACTCGGAGGGTAAGTACGCCATCACTGCCGAATACGAAGAGAAGCTGACAGAGAAACTTGAAGCCCTCCGCAATTCCTCAGCCCATAAGCGCACGCATTCCATACTGCTGGTTCTGGTGACTACCTTCGGTCTCACAAATTCCAAGCATAACGGGCATGTGAACATGGAGGTTACACTGAACGAACTGTTTGGATAAGTCAGCCAAAAAGCGATTTTATTCATGCACTTGGCTGAATTTTTAGTAACTTTGCGTTACGTAATTAAGACACAAAGACAATGGCAAAGAAAGGTCAATATATCTACGAATACCCGCATCCGGCCGTTACAGCCGACCTCGGCCACGACATCCACATCCTGATTGCACTAAGCCGCTAACGAAAAGGAGCAGGATCATCACCGGTGATTCCTGCTCCTTTCAGTTTCTTGCGGTCATAGACCTTCTTCGATTTGTGGATGGCCTTTCTGAATGAAACCGGCCGTCCATGCTCGGCAATCTCTTCGAGCCTTGCCGCCCTGCGCTGGGCGAGCATATAGTCCGCCTCTGTAATCCGCAGTTTCTTCTGTTTCTTCTTCGGTTTCATAGTTGTAATGGTTGTACGCCTGTATAGATGCAAAAATCATCCCTCTCGTTGCCCTATGCTGATTGGCGTTAGCCTTAATTTACCTATAAATTAGGATTGACGCACTGTCATAAAGTTTCGAACTTTGCAATACCAAACTGTTCATTCTGTTGTCTATGAATAATAAACTCAATCCCTGGGCTGCCATCGGAGTGGCGCTCCTGTATCTCCTTTTCGTATTTGCATCGTGCTTCATCGGCTTCCTGCATCCTGCCTGCTGGGCATATTTCTCGGTACTCGCAGCCATCCTTGCCGTCGGCCCTTATTTCTGGCTGGCAGCCCGTTGGCAGAGATTCGGGGTTGGAACTGTCCTTGCCCTGCTCGTCTGTCTTTTCTGCCTTGCCACCGGAGAGGCCGGAGGACTGCTTTCCAAGGCCATCATTCTTGGCGGCGGCATTCTGGCAGATATCGTGCGCCAATTTGCGGGCAACGATTCAAGGAAGTCTCTTTACTGCGCCTACCCATTTCTTGCGATAGGCAACATCGGCTGGATTATCCGGCTTTGGTCCGACAAGCAGTTCTACTATGACGGCGCTGTCGAAGAAATGGGCCAGGCTTATGCCGAAGGCATCAAGGCCCTCCAGACTCCCGGCCATCTCGTAGCCGTCATCGTCCTGACCGCAGCCGTTGCCATCCTCGGCGTCTGGCTTTGCACCAAGGTCGACAAGAAATCCTCTAAACTACTGCAATAATGGGACTCCTTAGCAAGATATTCGGCAATACGCGTAAGCCGGAAGGGTTCTTCGGCAGACTGATGGTCGCCGGAATGAACGGCGGTTCCCATGCCGCTCTTCAATCGGCCGCTTGATGTCATAAGTTTTTGAGTTAATGTGAACATGTACTTTCAATCCCTTCTTCGTGGTAGTCATCGCAGCCCTGTCAGCAGCATTCTGGTCCCTCGGGCCGCGCTCTCACCGCCCTCCGACCCGGCGTGGCCGGGCCGGAAGGCGGTCGAGAAACACTGTTATTTTACAGTAAAATTCGAGAAGTCTTATGCAAGTTTGTCGCTGGAGAGGAACTGATACAGTCCAGTAAACAGGATTCCGTTATTGTCCTTGTAGGGCATAATGTCATCCTTGACAATGACTATCTTCTGGAAGGAATCATCAATACGTTTGAGCGAATTCAGTTCCTGCTCACGTTTTTCTTCGTTTTCAATCTCGTATGCCGACTGAATATAGTATTTATCGTTCCCGTCAGTAGCGATGAAATCTACCTCATATTGCTTGTACTCTGACTTGCCATCGACCATTTTACGGTGCTCAACGACACCAACGTCCACCGCATAACCACGATACAGCAGTTCATTGAAAATGATGTTCTCCATCAGGTGAGACTGCTCCAATTGACGGTAATTCAGTCTTGCGTTTCTTAGGCCGACATCTATCGAGTAGTATTTCTTGATGTTCTCGTAATACTTGTTGCCTTTGATGTTATAGCGTCGCGCCTCGTTAAACAGGAAAGCCTCTTCCAGATAGCCGATATACTTTGCAACGGTGTCATCGGTTATCTTGATTTTACGGACACTTTCCAGCGTGTTGGTGATGCGGGTCGTGTTGGTGAGGGAGCCGATGGAAGAGCAGAGTGCATCGGCTATGGCTTCAAGTGCTTCCCGGTTCTCTACGTTATGGCGCTCGACCACATCGTCCAAATAGGTCTTCTTCCACAATCTCTGGAGATACGTGGTCTTCTGCTCCGCCGTCGGCATTTTCCTAAGTGCGGGAAGGCCACCATAAGTGTAATACTCCTTCCACAGTTCATTGACACTTTCCGGCCGGTTCTGACAGAATTCACGGAAAGTAAACGGAAGGATGCTGACCTCATCGCTGCGCCCGCGGAAGATGGTATTGATTTCGCTTGAGAGGAACTTGGAATTACTGCCGGTGACATACACATCAACATTCTGACGCTTATTAAGGCCATTGACAATCCTTTCGAAGCCATCGACCTCCTGTATTTCGTCAAGGAAGACATAGTAGTTCTCAGTCTGCGAGGTAATTCTGGAGTAAAGGTATTCTTTCAGCTTCTCCCGGTCCAGCAGTTCTTTAGGAGTGTCCTCATCCTCTATATCAAAAGAAATGATGATAATGTGGTCTTCGGGAACACCTTTGGAAATGAGATAATCCCTATATATGGGATCCAATAGGAAGGACTTACCGGAACGCCTCGGCCCGGTAACTGCTTTAATCTGCCCGTTATCCCTACTGACAATCAGGCGGTTAAGATATAAATCCCGTTTTACGTAAGCTTCCATATTAATCCTTTATTCGAAATCTACTGCAAATTTACAATAAAATTCTAATACGCAAAGCGATTCTAACTTTTGGCTGGTTTCCGAGGGTCGGAAGCCGATGTTTCACCATCTGCTTCCACAAGGCAAAAACGCTGTCTCAGCGTGCTGGGGAGCAACTATTACCGTTACAAAAATGCGGTAACTTTTGCGGTAACTTTCGTTTCCCTAAAATGCCGTAGAATGCCATAAAATGCCATCGGGCACGGTCTGTAAAAACCGTACCCGATGCGCGTAAATTGCTTATTTTCAGGTAGTTAAGCCCCTAATATTCTTCCTCGTTCCACATGAAGTCCTCCTTCGTGGGATAGTCGGGCCAGATGTCTTCGATGGATTCGTAGATCTCGGTGTTGTCGTCGTCCAACTCCTCGAGGTTTTCAATGACCTCGTCGGGAGCGCAGGTGCGGGTGGCGTAATCAATCAGTTCTTCTTTGGTTGCAGGCCACGGAGCATCGTCCAGGCTACTTGCAAGTTCGAGTGTCCAAAACATAGTGTATCGTGTTTATTCTTTTAATAATCAACTGTTTAGGGCGTCCCCTTCTCTATTGAGGATGCAAAGATAGAAAAAAAAACGATAGAATGATTTTTTTTCGCTAATTTTGCAGTCCTAATTCGCAGGATATCTGCTACAAAGAATAGACCATGGCGTACAAAAAGATAGAAGAATACGACGAAAAGACCACCCGGGAGATTGCCGGCCACATCGAAGCCATCCTGGGGCTGCTGGGAGAGGATCCCACACGCGAGGGCTTGCAAAAGACACCGGAACGTGTGGCAAAGGCCATGCAGTTCCTTACGCAGGGGTATTTCCAGAACGGGGAGGCCATCGTCAAAAGCGCCCTTTTCCAGGAGCCCTACAACCACATGGTCATCGTCAAGGACATCGAACTCTTCTCCCTCTGCGAGCACCATATGCTCCCCTTCATCGGCAAGGCGCATGTGGCATATATCCCCAAGGGAGAGATTACCGGCCTGAGCAAAATCGCCCGCGTCGTGGAAACCTATGCCCGCCGGCTGCAGGTCCAGGAGCGTCTTACGGAACAAATCCGAGACTGCATCCAGAATTCCCTGCACCCGCTGGGCGTGGCCGTAGTCATCGAAGCCATGCACACCTGCATGTCCATGCGCGGCGTACAAAAATCCAACGCCGTCACCACTACGTCGGCCTTCTCCGGCATTTTCCTGAGGAGCGACAAAACCCGCAACGAATTTCTGGAACTGATCGGCCGATAAAGACTGCCAAAATGACAGGCAGAGTCCCTTGGCTTGCTATTTGAGTATTAAGATACCGGCCCCGGTGAGGGACCGGTGTTTTGATATTTAAACAAATCAGATATGGCAAATAAAGGACAAATCGGAGTAACCACCGAGAACATATTCCCGGTCATCAAACAGTTTCTGTATTCGGACCACGAGATTTTCCTGCGTGAACTTGTCGCCAACGCAGTGGACGCCACGCAGAAAATGAAGGCGCTGGCCGCCTCGGGAGACTACAAACAGGAGATCGGCACGCTGCAGGTTCACCTGGAATTGGACAGCAAGGAGAACACCCTGAAAATCATAGACAACGGTATCGGCATGACGGAAGAGGAGGTTGACAAGTACATCAACCAGATTGCCTTTTCATCGGCCGGTGAATTCCTGGAAAAGTACAAGGACCAGATTGGCAATATCATCGGCCACTTCGGCCTGGGCTTCTACAGCGCCTTCATGGTTTCCAAGAAAGTGACGATTGAAACGCTGTCCTGGAAAGAAGGCGCCGAGGCCGTGAAATGGACCTGCGACGGCTCGCCGGAATACACCATGGAGCCCTGCGAAAAGGCCGACCGCGGCACCGTCATCACCCTGTACCTGGACGACGATTCGAAAGAATACGCAGAGAAATCCCGCATCGAGGCCCTTCTGCAGAAATACTGCAAGTTCATGCCGGTTCCCATCGTTTTCGGCAAGGAGCAGGAATGGAAGGACGGCAAGTATGTGGACACCGACAAAGACAAGATTATCAATGCCGTAGAGCCGCTTTGGACCAAGGCCCCTTCAGAACTCAAGGACGAAGACTACCTGAGTTTCTACCGCACCCTTTTCCCCATGAACGAAGAGCCCCTGTTCTGGATTCACCTCAACGTGGACTATCCGTTCAACCTGACCGGCATCCTGTACTTCCCCAAGCTGAAAGACCGCGTAGCCGTAGAGCGCAACAAGATCTCCCTCTATTGCAACCAGATGTTCGTTACGGACCACGTTGACAACATCGTCCCGGATTTCATGACCCTGCTTCACGGTGTCATCGACTCCCCCGACATTCCGCTCAACGTCTCCCGCAGTTATTTGCAGAGCGACGCCGCCGTCAAGAAAATCTCCACCTACATCACCAAGAAAGTGGCCGACCGCCTGGAAGGCATCTTCAAGGAGCAGCGCGCCCAGTTGGAGCAGAAGTGGGACAACCTCAAACTCTTTATCGAATACGGCATGCTGTCGGACGAGAAATTCTGCGAAAGGGCCCTCAAGTTCGCCCTCTTCAAGAACGTGGACGGCAAGTACTTCAGTTTTGACGAGTACCGGGAAGCCGTCAAGGACCAGCAGACAGACAAGGACAAGAAACTTGTGTACCTGTACGCGACAAAGGCCGACGACCAGTACACTTACATCCAGGCAGCCAAGGACAAAGGCTACGACGTGCTGCTGATGGACTGCGAACTGGACGCCCACTATGTGAACCTCCTGGAACAGAAACTCACCGACATCCGCTTTGCCAGAGTAGATGCCGACGCGGTGGAAAACCTCATCCCCAAAGAGGAAAAGGTGAAACTCGAGATGAAGGAAGACGAGCGCTACGACCTCGAAAACCTCTTCAAGGCTGTCCTTCCCGCCGGGAACGACTACTTCGTCCAGGGCGACAACCTGGGAGCCGACACGGCCCCTATCCTGATTACCCAGAACGAATTCATGCGCCGCTACCGCGAAATGAGCGCCCTGGGCGGCGGAATGAACTTCTACGGCTCCATGCCCGAAAGTTACAATATCACCGTCAACATGGAGAACCCGCTGGTCGCCAGAATCTGGTCGGCCAAACAATCGGAAGTAAAGCCCCAGGCCGAACTCCCCGCAGAAGCCCCTGCCGATGCGCCGGAAGAAGAAAAGACCAAAGCCCGCGAGGCCAGGGACGCCGTCAGAAAAGCCCACAGGGCCGATGTGGAGGCCTTCGCCGACAGCAATGAACTCCTCCACCAGATCGTTGACCTGGCACTGCTCGGAAACGGCATGCTCAAGGGGAAAGCCCTGTCCGATTTCATCTCCCGCAGTTACTCCCTTATCAAATAACGGAGCCCGTCTAAATCGAGTAGGAGGTAAACGAAAGTAATGGAGTTTATCTCCTACTTTCGTTTACCGACCTCTCACACCACCGTACGTGCCGTTCGGCATACGGCGGTTCCTCATATTCTGTGCAATTGAACATAGT